>ENA-OUOG01000612-OUOG01000612.1-marine-metagenome-genome-assembly--contig:-NODE-612-length-46243-cov-12.920937_pt1 | contig 46243 bp, 42 predicted proteins | sample MGYA00248635_ERZ508505 | MGnify/ENA primary metagenome ERZ508505 (study PRJEB26176, sample SAMN06267871) | marine metagenome | isolation source: Saanich Inlet, British Columbia, Canada | place: Pacific...
AGGCTTGCTTCTAACAATAAGGGAGCTTGCCATTGCGAATAAATAAAATCAGTAAACTGATCTTCATTGGGCGGATACATGGACCCATCTTGATGACGTGCACAAATATACTGGCTATATAAATCAAAATATTGTGCAAGTTGTTGATTGAAATATGTTGAGCCATATTCAACGATGCGACATTGAACATCAGCATTTTTATTTAAAATACGTCTCTGGCTTTTACTGGGTTTGAATTGTCTGACATCGACTCGTATAGACTGACACTTTTGACAAGTTGGGCAATGAGGACGGTAAATTTGCTCGCCGGAACGACGAAAACCAGCTTGGATAAGATGTGAATAAGGGACTTTTGATTCCTTTTCTGCTGGCACATATATGAGTAACTGTTCTTGTTTGTCGGGTAAATAACTGCAGTCAAACGGTTGGGTAACACCAAATTTCACAATATAATTCCTTGTGGTTGCCACATATCTGATGGCATCACCATATCTGTTGCTGAATGAAGCTGCTTTAAATAGTCGTGTCGAGAGACTTCTATTACGCCCATCGATGCAAGATACGGATTTTGCATCTGACAATCAATAAATGCGCCATTATATTGTTGCATATGATGAACTAGCGCGATAAATGCTAATTTTGACGTGTTTGCTTGGGTATGAAACATAGACTCGCCACAGAACACACCGTTAAGTCCTATGCCATATAAACCACCGACTAATTGACCTGATGGATCCCAGATCTCTATAGAGTGGGCTAATTTAGCTTTATGCAGAGACTGGTAAGCATTTACCATGGTTTGCGTGATCCAGGTACCGTTTTCTACAATACTGCCATCGTCATGTACAATAGGACCTCTAGGGATGGCAGCACATGCTGTGATGACGGCGTCAAAAGCATGGTTAATTGTAATAGAATGTTGTGATTTATTCAGCCACTTACGCGTCGTTTTACTAATATATAGTGCATCTAATGGGAGCACTCCACGCGGGTCTGGAGACCACCACAAAATGGGTTCGTTGGCACTAAACCAAGGAAATATCCCTCTGCGATATGCGTTTTCAAGACGTTCTACAGACAAATCACCACCAAAGGCAAGCAACCCGTTGGGCTCAGTAAGTGCTTGAGCAGGATCAGGAAAGTCAGTCGAGTAGTGAGCTAGTTCGGGTAGGGTAATCATGTTTGGAATGAAAAAAGCGAGCTCATCGCTCGCTTTTTATGCTTACTCTTGTGAGTCTAGGTACTTTTCAGCATCTAATGCAGCCATGCAGCCGGTTCCTGCTGAAGTAATTGCTTGACGATAGATATGGTCAGACACATCACCTGCGGCAAATACACCTTCAACACTCGTTTGTGTTGCATTACCTTCGGTGCCTGACTGAACTTTGATGTAACCATCTTTCATTTCAAGTTCACCTTCAAAAATATCAGTATTAGGTTTATGGCCAATGGCAATGAATAAACCCATTACTTCGATATCTTCTTTGGCATCAGATTGAGTATCAGCAACACGAATATGTGTCACACCCATTTCATCACCTAATACTTCATCCAGTGTTCGGTTAAAGTGTAATACCACATTGCCGTTTTTCGCTTTCTCAAGTAAACGATCAGAAAGAATTTTCTCACTTCTAAAACTATCACGACGATGAATGACATGAACCTCAGAAGCAATATTTGATAGGTATAACGCTTCTTCAACAGCAGTATTACCACCACCAACAACCGCTACTTTTTGGTTACGGTAAAAGAAACCATCACATGTAGCACATGCAGAAACACCTTTACCTTGAAACGCTGTTTCAGACTCTAAGCCTAAGTATTTAGCTGATGCACCAGTACAAATAATAAGTGCATCACAAGTGTAAGTACCATTATCACCGGTTAACGTGAAAGGGCGTTTGGATAAATCAGTTTTGTTAATATGGTCGAAAATGATTTCAGTATCGAATTTTTCCGCATGTTGTTGCATACGTACCATAAGATCTGGACCAGTTAATCCCTCTGGATCTCCAGGCCAGTTTTCTACTTCAGTTGTTGTCGTTAACTGACCACCTTGTTGGATCCCGGTCAATAAAACTGGGTTTAAATTTGCGCGAGCTGCATAAACCGCTGCAGAATAGCCAGCAGGTCCTGAACCTAATATAAGCAATTTTACGTGTCTATTTTCAGACATTGAGTTCTCCAATAAGACCTAGATAGGCCAAAAAATGTTGTTGTTATATATATTGTGTCACTAGATGATTATTCAAGGTTAAAGATGTTTCCAAATGGACTTTATCTATTAATTTCCATTTTAGTAAACTGCATGTTACCTAACTACGTAATTATTTAGTATAGTAAACATTCAGTAGACAGATTTTAAGGGGGCGGAATGTCATTATCTATTGCCACTATGGTCAAAGATGGGCATACGTATATGAAAACTTGGCCACTCAAACGGGAGCTATATAGCTTATTTCCTGAGTGCAGAGTGATCACCGCCACTAAATTTGCGATGAAAGTATTACCAGCACTTGGGATTTTTACTATTATATTGTTGGTTAATAATCATTCAATGACTTATTTACCACAAGCACTTGCGATGGGGGGGATGTTTTTCATTATTCCTTTGCAAGGTCAAATCTGGTTAGGGCATCGTGCTAACCAAGCGTTACCGCCTAGCTTACATGCATGGTATGTTGATATACGCCAAAAAATGCAAGAACAAGGCTGTACTTTACCGCAAACACGAAAGGCACCTAGATATATGGAGTTAGCGGCGCTTTTGAAAATGGCATTCGATGACTTGGATAACGCATTCACTGAGCGTTGGTTTTAAACTATTTCCATCCGGATGACTACTTATCTTAAACCACTTGCTGTTGTAATGTGTCTCCGCATGTTTTACAGCGGTATGTTTGCTTACCTTGAACAATACGATTATGCCTAATCATCGATAATTCGATCGTGCCACACTGACACTGATATGTGACTTGCCTAACTCTGCGCAGATGATTAACCGGTAATTGATGGGTGGTGGTGGGCAATACATCAAATACATATTTCATCACCGAACGCCATTCTTTGCCATGGGGTTTGACCTGTCCAAATACATGATAAGTAATCAAATGTGCCAGTTCATGAGGGATAACGTCTGACCAATAATATGCATGATGTTCAGAATAAAGTTGTTCGTGTAGGTGAAGTGTGTTGTGGTTTAATACGGCATAACCGGCTTTTGTGCCACTTGAAAACCAGTGCAAAGTAGGTGAGGGGAACTGACGATTAAAATATTGCTGTGCTTGCTTGATGAGATCATCAATACGTTGAGCTATTTGTTGGTGTTCGTTTGGTAAATAAGCCATGAAATTGCGTTGTTACCCGTTAAATTGCAGTCAAAAAAAACGCCCAGAGCATATACTACTGAGCGTTCACCAAGATGATACTATTTTATTCCTAAAGTTGACACTCTAAGCACAAGGCATACGTTGCTTTGGGATCATTTAAACGTGTAATGCCATTGATATCTTTTACTACGGAGCGGATTAACCCAACCAGCGGACTATTGGATTGATCAACTTGTGTATTAACTAACCATACTGACGCATTGCGGAGCAACTCTTGGATAAATTGCTCTTTAGGCGATAACGTACGCTCAATATAAGTCACTTCGTAGTCTGTTAATTCGGCTAATTCAGCTGCTGATGATAGGGCTTCATTTAGTGTGCCTAATTCATCCACCAGCCCTAGTTCAAGCGCAGTAGTGCCAATCCATACACGCCCTTGAGCAATAGAATCTACTTGCTCGAGTGTCATATTACGATTCTCAGCCACTAAGGTTATGAATTTTTCATATCCTCGCTCAATATTGCGCTGAATAAGATTACCCAAGCTATCTGGTAATGTCTTTGCAAGAGAATTAAATCCAAACTCTGTCGTTTGAACACCATCACTATATACACCTAAATAAGCTAAAGATTCTTCATATGTCATTAGCATACCAAAAATACCAATAGAGCCAGTGATTGTACTCGGGGAAGCAATGATTTTATCAGCACTTGCAGATATCCAATAACCACCTGATGCTGCATAGGTGCCCATCAATGCGACCACTGGCTTACCTGCATGACGTAATTCTTCGACTTCTTGGCGAATGATTTCAGAAGCAAATGCACTTCCACCTGGTGAATCAACATGCATGACGACAGCTTTAACATTATCATCTAAACGCGCTTTACGTAATAATCGTGCTGTCGAGTCACCACCAATAGTACCTGGTGATTGTGTGCCATCAAGTATGGTGCCTTTTGCCACCACAACGGCAATCGCATCACCTTTAACAGTTTTTGGGAATGGAAGATTTATTTTTTGTAAATATTCGCTATAGGTAACCCCTTTATAACCATTGCCACTGTCACTTTCACCGACTAAGTCAATCATGTCTTGACGCATTTGTTCACGTGTTTTTAGTTCATCTACCCAGCCGTTTTGCAGCGCATATTGTGCTAAATCACCATTAGCAGCTTCAAACTTAGGCATAAAATTAGCCACTGTGTCATCAAAATTATCTACATCAATATTACGCGCCGCGGCAACGTCATGTTTGTATTGATCCCAATAAACCGATAACCATGCTTCGTTAGCTTCACGTGCTGCATCAGACATGTCATTGCGGATGTAAGGTTCAATAGCAGATTTGAAAGTACCCACTTTAAACACGTGGGTTTTGACTTTGAGTTTTTCAATGGCTTCTTTGTAATACATGCGATTACGGCTGTAACCTTCAAATAACATGCCGCCTTCAGGGTTAAGGTAAATTTTGTCAGCATGTGCAGCTAAATAATATTGGCTTTGAGAGAAGTAATCACCCATCGCAATAACCGGTTTCTCAGACGTTTTAAAGTCATCAATTGCTGCGGCCACGGTGCGTAATTTATCTAGACCACCACCACCGAAATAACTTAAATCAAGTACTAGCGCAGCAATACGTTTATCTTGCTTAGCATTATCTAATGCTTTGACTACATTACGAACCAGTATTTCGCTAGGGGCACTTTCGCCACCAAAAGCTTCAGAAGCAAATTCGTCAAAAGGGTCGGTACGTTGTTTTTCAATGACAAGATTGCCATTCAGTTTCAATACAAACGCGCCCCCTTTAGGGACTTTTATTTCATCATCTCCGGATTGAGCAATGCTCACGATAATGAGAATTAATAAGCCAATAAAGATAACATTGAAAAATAATTTTCGGCTAAAATTAAGGACATTCCAAATCCCTAAAAAGAGACTTTTGGTAAAGGAAGAGTTTGTGGCCATGCACACGACACCTATAATATAAACATAATAGATACTCTATCTAATCTCTCATATTCTGCTAGTCGTAATTTGTAATTGTTTGTAACATTGCACATGAGAGTGTGAAGGTAAACTGACAAATTGATATCCATTCATCAGCACGATGTTCAGATACTGGGCCTTTATCATTGATATTCTGTATACTAGGTAACATTGCACACGTTTATTTAAGGAAGACCATGGATGCTTTAACATTGTTGTTAACCCGTCATTCTCAACCTCGTTTAACACAGCCTGCTCCTTCTGGGATGACGCTTGAAAATATTAAACAAGCGGCGCTCAGAGCCCCAGACCATGCGGGACTAAAACCTTGGGAATTCATTGTTTGTACTGATGAGGGGTTATCTAAGCTAGGTGAGATCTTTAAAGATTCAGCGCTTAAATCTGGCAAGGGGCAGGAAAGTATTGACCGTGCTGTACAATTGCCGCATCGCGCACCCATGGTAATTGTGGCGATTGCGAAATATGTTGAACATGAAAAAGTTCCCAGAGAAGAGCAAATCGCTGCAACCGCGTGTGCCGTTCAATCTATGCAAATGGCTGCGCTGGTTCAAGGTTTTGCCGGTATTTGGCGCAGCGGGAGCTATGCCCAATGCCCATTTGTTAAAGCGTCTTTTAATCTAGCGGCACAAGATGAAATTGTGGGCTTCTTATATTTGGGTAGCAGTAAGATGAAACCTATGCCAAAACCAAGGATTGCCAGTGATACATACTTTACCCATTGGTCATAATCGACCAATGGGAAGTGTGCTACCTGGTGTTGAAATACGATTAAGATCCAATGCTAAACGTCAGGCCTGCGTGTTTTTGTAAACGTTCAATAAGTGCTTCACCCATTGCTGGCGCTGGTGTATACACGCCACCGAGGGTCGCTAAATCGTCAAATGCTAGACACATGGCGCTTTGGGCGAGCATTTTTGAAGTTGAACCATAGCCAGGATCTTCTGTGCCACTGACACTTGCGACATAGCGCTTATTATTCCCCTGAGCGATAAACATTAAATCGTAACTACCATTATCACGTTCCTCTTTATTAGGCCCTTCTCCCGGTTTTGGCGCATCTTTACCAGCTAATGAATTATCACTAGCGACAAAGTTAGCCATTTTTTCACCTTGTTCACCGGGCCCTGTGAGGATCATTTCATCGTACACAAAGTCTTCGCCGTATAAGTGGTCTAATAGTGCATTAGAGCGATGAATGTTTTTTGTATTAATCGTCGCCATAATAAAAGGGGCGACCCAGCTCTGTAAATCGTCATCGAAATAAGGTTGATCACCTGCTGGTTGTTCTGGGCCAGTAAAGCCGTTAGCTAATGAAAAGGGGTCCTTTAAGTAACCTAAAATAGTAGGATCACTGGCTGCTGCTTTCATTGTCGCTTGTAAACTGGCAGCGGTACCCCCTGAAAATTTTCCATTCATTGCACGAACACGACATTGCACTTTGGGTAAGGTTTTAGCGGTGTAATGTTGAATATGTTCTTGTAGATAAAATACCCCTAAATCAAATGGTATAGAGTCAAATCCACAAGAAAACACGATGCGAGCACCTGAATCATGCGCCATATCGGATAAAGCGTCTATTTTTTGGCGCATCCAAGATGGTTCACCACATAAATCGACATAATCCGTTCCTAATTCTGCGCAGAGAGAGACTAGGGTGTCTCCATATAATTGATAGGGGCCTACAGTGGTAATCACAACTCTAGTCTGAGTGACTAATTCACGAAGAGCATCTTCATCATGACTGTCAGCCACTAGCATGGGTAAGTCATCTGGAAGTGCTAGTGTTTGTTTAATCTGCGCTAATTTTTCAGCACTGCGACCAGCAATTGCCCATTTAACGCTACTGTTTGCGTAGTAAGAATGAAAGTATTCTGCGACGAGTTGACCGGTAAAGCCGGTGGCGCCATAAATGATAATATCGAAAGGTTTATCAGAAGTTAAGGCATATGCCATAAAAGCGTCCTTATTATTGTTTTTGTTCAAATGTTAAATAATTGTTACTTAACAAGTGAACTACAAGGTCACTTTTATGGCAAGATATTTTTTAATTAATTATCTATTTAGTCTAATTAACTAATGGTGACAATCTTACAGGTGTTGGTTGCACCAATCGTTTCCATTTGGTCACCATAAGTAAAGATGATTTGGTCACCGACTTCTAATACACCCTCATTTTTCAGGTGCTCAACTACATCAGAGGTAATTTGACCCTGTTTAGATGCTGTTGAATCAAAACGAAGTGGGGTTACTCCGCGATATAACGCCATCATATTGAGTGTATCTGTGTGTCGTGACATACCAATAATAGGCAAAGATGTAGTGATACGTGACATCAGTTTAATACTTGAACCTGATTCCGTTAACCCGACAATCGCTTTAATGGATTTATAATGGTTAGCTGCATATACCGCCGCCATGGCAGTCGCTTCACTAATATTATCAAATTCTTGCGTTAAACGGTGATTAGACACATTTACACTCGGGTGAGTTTCAGCACCTTCACATACTCGCGCCATGGCTGCTACTGTTTCAATAGGAAATTTACCCGCTGCGGTTTCTGCTGATAACATGACTGCATCAGTACCATCTAATACGGCGTTCGCTACATCCATCACTTCTGCACGAGTAGGTAATGGCGCTTCGATCATCGATTCCATCATTTGTGTCGCAGTTATAACGATTTTATTGAGTTGACGTGAACGAGAGATAAGTTTCTTTTGTACACCGACTAATTCAGCATCACCAATTTCTACCCCTAAATCACCACGAGCAACCATTACAGCATCGGATGCTAAAATAATATCGTCAATTGCTGCATCTGTTGCAACAGTTTCAGCACGTTCTACTTTGGCACAAATTTTTGCGAAACAACCAGCGGCTTCGGCTAACTCACGAGCATAATCTAAGTCTGCACCATTACGAGGGAAACTGACAGCGAGGTAGTCAACACCAATGGCTGCTGCTGTTTTAATGTCTTCTTTATCTTTATCAGTTAACGCTGCTGCTGATAAGCCACCACCTTGACGGTTAATCCCTTTGTTATTGGATAATTTACCGGCGACACTGACGGTGGTATGGATTTTTGAACCTTCAACATTGTCGACGATCAGTTGAACACGACCATCGTCAAGTAAAAGTACATCACCTGGATTGACATCTTCAGGTAACGCTTTGTAATCGATACCGACACTGGTTTGTGTTCCACTGTCTTTATCTTGGGCTGCGTCCAACGTAAATTTGTCACCTAAAGATAAATAAATTGGGCCTTCAGCAAACTTACTGACACGAATTTTAGGACCTTGCAAATCACCTAGAATACCAACATATGTGTTTAACTTAGCTGCTACAGCTCGAACTCGTTGAGCGCGTTGGATATGATCTTCTGCAGTACCATGAGAAAAGTTCATGCGAACAACATTAGCGCCTGCAGCAATAAGTTGCTCAAGCATTTCTGTACTGTCAGTGGCCGGACCTAATGTGGCTAAAATTTTGGTTCTACGTTGCGCTGTCATATATTTCCTTGCACCGTTTGTCGGTGTTTATCATTTTAAAATGGTTAACTTAAGGTAATTATATTACAAAATTGCGATAATTTGGCTATTTTGTTTGTTTATTACGTAATTAATTTTCAATTATAAGTAGAGAGTCTATTTATTTTTGTGAAAAACGAGAATCTTTAAGCGACTCTTTAACCCGTTTTAAATTTTCTCTGAATTTGTTTCCACGCCTTAATGTAAAGCCTGTCGCGAGGATATCGATTAACGTTAATTGAGCAATCCTAGAAGCCATTGGCATATACATATCGGTATCTTCAGGAACATCAAGCGATAACACATAGTTGCATTCTTGACCCAGAGGGCTATCTTTAGCAGTGATCCCTACCACTGTCGCATCATTGGCTCGCGCTATTTGTGCTATTTCTACTAGAGATTTGGTACGTCCAGTATGTGATATCAAGACAATCACATCCCCATCACCACTGTTCATCGTCGACATACGTTGCATAACAATATCTTCAAAATACACGACTGGGACATTAAAACGGAAAAATTTATTTAATGCATCATGCGCGACAGAGGCCGATGAACCCAAGCCAAAAAAGGAAATTTTACGTGCCTGTGTTAACAAATCAACGACACGATTGATGGTATTGATATCAACAGATTGTTTAGCAATATCCAGTGCAGCCATAGTCGATTCAAAAATCTTATTAGTGTACTCTTCAGGCCCATCATTTTCATCTACGTTACGATTTACGTAGGGTGTGCCGTTAGCTAAGCTCTGGGCAAGATGAAGTTTGAAATCTGGAAAGCCCTTAGTATCTAACCGTCGACAAAAACGATTAACAGTGGGCTCACTGACGTCTGATAAATTAGCTAAAGTAGCAATACTCGAATGTATTGCATTTTGAGGGTTTGCTAAAATAGCGGCTGCTACTTTCTTTTCTGATTTACTGAAAAGTGCATTGTTGCGTGTAATTTTATCAAGGATGTTCATATATATATGCTCAAGCTGTTGTTCAATATAGCCTTTTATTTAATATTGTTATTGTCGGCTTTGTGTTCAGTATACTCTTATTTTTGTAATTAATTACAGAATTTATTGTCAAAACTAGCAAAAAAGTAAATAAAAACGATTATTTGGTAAGTAAAGTTGTAATTTTACTACAAAATTGAGTAGAATCTTCAAATAATATTGAAAAGTAATATGTTAATATATGTTCTTTTCCTAAACTTAATAAGGTTGATATCAGTGTTAAATACATCTTTTGAACCCGTAGATTTTGTTTTATTCGGTACTGCCGGTGACCTTGCTCGCCGCAAACTTCTCCCATCTCTATATGAATTAGAAAAAGCAAATTTGATGCATGCTGAATCAAAAATTATCGGTGTTGCACGAAATGAATCATCTTTAACTGAATATCAAGATATGGTGAAAGAGAATATCGAGAAATTCACCAAGGAAGCAATTTGTCCTGAAACGTGGTCACGTTTTTGCGCTAAGTTAGAGTATTTACAAGTCAACATGAAAGAACCTGAAGACTACAAAGGATTCTTATCTCATGTAGATGATAGTCGTATCATGGTGTGTTATTTCGCCACTCCTCCTGCTATTTTTGGTGATATTTGTAGAGGCTTACACTCCGCTAACATTATCGATGAAACTGTAAGAGTCGTGTTAGAAAAACCGATTGGCAACGATTTAGAAACATCTAAAGCGATTAATGATGAAGTCGCGGAATATTTTAATGAAAACCAAATCTACCGCATTGACCATTACCTAGGTAAAGAAACCGTCCTTAACTTAATTGCTTTGCGTTTTGCTAATTCAATATTTGCAACAAACTGGGATCATAATTGTATCGATCACGTACAAATCAGCGTGGCCGAGTCTGTTGGGATTGAAGGCCGTTGGGGCTATTTTGATGACGCAGGTCAAATGCGCGATATGGTGCAAAATCATTTACTTCAGGTACTGAGCTTAGTAGCCATGGAACCACCCACAACACTGGATGCTGATAGTATCCGTGATGAAAAATTAAAAGTGTTAAAAGCATTACGCCCAATTAATCAATCAAACTACCAGCAATCTACAGTTCGTGGTCAATACATCGGTGGATTTGTGAATGGAGTGGAAGTGCCTGGGTATTTAGATGAACCTGACGCTAATGAACGTTCTCGTACGGAAACATTCGTGGCGATTAAGGCTGAAATTGATAACTGGCGTTGGGCAGGTGTACCTTTTTACTTAAGAACCGGTAAACGTATGCCAGCTAAAACATCTGAAGTAGTGATCTACTTCAAGCGCCAGCCCCATAATCTTTTTGGTGATAGTTTTGCTAACTTACCTCCTAATAAACTGGTTATTCGTCTTCAGCCTGATGAAGGTGTTGAAATTACGGTGATGAATAAAGTGCCAGGTTTAACTACCTCTGGCTCTATGGATTTGCAAAAATCATATTTAAACTTAAGTTTCTCAGAAGCTTTCCAAGGCGAACGCATTGCTGATGCTTATGAAAAGTTATTATTAGAAGTAATGTTAGGTAACCAAGCATTGTTCGTCCGCCGTGATGAAGTTGAACAAGCTTGGTCTTGGGTTGATTCTATTATTGCTGCTTGGAATAACAGTAATGAGCCTCCTGAACAATATCAAGCGGGAACGTGGGGACCGGTCAACTCGATAGGTCTTTTAGCGAAAGAAGGTCGTGCTTGGTATCAATCAAAAGCAGTGAAATAGGACAATATTATGTCATTACAAACGCATGAATTTGTATCAAAAGATGCATTAAACACAGAGTTTGCAGCAAAAATTACCGATATATTACAAAATGCCATTGTGCAAAAAGGTAATGCGAGTCTCATCGTCAGCGGTGGAAACACGCCTAAGCCCTTGTTTGCTCAGCTATCTACTGCTGATATTGATTGGGAAAAAGTCACTATTAGTCTTGCTGATGATCGCTGGGTTGATGTGACAGATGATGCGAGTAATGACAAATTAGTTCGTGAACATTTGTTGGTGAATAACGCAAGTAAAGCCACTTTCATCTCGTTAAAGCATGACTTTGCCAATGCGGCTGATGCTGTTGAGGCTTGCGAAGCTGCAATAAGCGATGTGCAAATGCCATTCGATGTGCTTATTTTAGGAATGGGTGAGGATGGGCATACTGCATCGCTATTTCCATGTTCAGAACAACTTCAAGCTGGTTTAGATCTTAATTCAGGTAAAAAATATATTGCAGTTCAGCCTACTACGGCGCCCCACCAACGTATGTCGTTGACTTTACCTGCGCTGTTAGCTTCCAGTAATATCTTCTTGCATTCAACGGGTGAATCCAAAAAAGCTGTTATCGCTAAAGCATTAGAAAGTACCGAATCAGAAATGCCAATAAAAGCTGTCTTAGAAAGAGCTAACGTACAGCTAATGTGGGCACCATAGGAAATTTAATCATGAATAGTTTAATTAATGAAGTCACTCAACGTATTATTGAGCGTAGCCAAACAACACGAGCAGCTTATCTTGCAAAAATAGAAGCTGCGCGTATTCAAGGACCACACCGTGGTTCATTATCATGTGGTAACCTCGCCCACGGTTTTGCTGCGTGTGGTAAAGCTGATAAAGCAGATTTAACTAGCATGGTTAAAGCGAATGTCGCGATTGTATCATCTTATAATGATATGTTATCAGCACATCAACCCTATGAAGAATACCCTGCGATTTTAAAAGCGGCGATCAATGAAGTGGGTTCAGTCGCCCAGTTTGCTGGTGGTGTGCCTGCTATGTGTGACGGGGTCACGCAAGGTAACGCAGGGATGGATTTGAGCTTGATGAGTCGTGACGTGATTGCAATGTCTACAGCGGTGGGTTTATCGCATAACATGTTTGATTCAGCCTTGATGCTTGGGATTTGTGACAAAATTGTCCCAGGGCTTTTAATTGGTGGATTAAGCTTTGGACATTTACCGACAGTATTTGTGCCTGCCGGTCCAATGCCTTCAGGCCTTCCAAACAAAGAAAAAGCACGTGTACGTCAAGCCTATGCAGAAGGTAAAGCAGATCGCAATGAGTTATTAAAAGCAGAATCTGAATCTTATCACTCCGCCGGTACCTGTACCTTCTATGGCACCGCTAACTCGAATCAGCTAGTGGTTGAAATGATGGGCTTACACTTACCAGGTTCTAGTTTTGTTAATCCAGGCACTGAGTTACGTGACGCGTTAACGAAAGCAGCTGCGGTGCAAGCTACACGTATTACTGATTTAGGTGATAACTACACGCCGATTGGCCATATTGTTGATGCAAAAGCGGTAGTGAATGGGATTGTTGCATTATTGGCAACAGGTGGCTCAACGAATCACACGATGCACTTAGTTGCAGTAGCTCGAGCAGCTGGATTTATTGTTAACTGGGATGACTTTGCCGATTTATCGCGCGCAACGCCACTACTCACACGTATTTACCCTAATGGCTCAGCCGATATCAACCACTTTACTGCTGCTGGTGGTATGTCTTTATTATTTAAAGAATTATTAGACAACCAATTATTGCACAATGATGTTAAAACTATTTGTGGTGAAGGGTTGGATTTGTATACCAAGGAACCTGTTGTTCGCGATGGCGAGTTATCATGGGTAGATGGACCATCTGCGTCATTAGATAAAACGGTAGTAGCAACAGTGGCAGAACCGTTTAAACCAGATGGTGGTTTATCCGTGTTAGAAGGCAATTTAGGCCGTGCAGTGATGAAGACTTCAGCCTTACGTGATCCACATTGTACCTTTACTGCACCTGCGGTTGTATTCGAAGACCAATTTGATTTAGACGATGCGTTTAATTCTGGCCAATTAAACCGAGATTGCATTGTTGTTGTCAGATTCCAAGGGCCTTCAGCTATTGGTATGCCAGAATTACACCGTTTAACGCCTCCTCTCGGTGTATTACAAGATAAAGGTTATAAAGTCGCGCTTGTCACAGACGGTCGTATGTCGGGTGCATCAGGTAAAGTCCCAGCTGCTATCCATATGACTCCAGAAGCATACAAGGGTGGTTTATTGGCTAAAGTCCAAGACGGTGATCTAATTGAATTAAATACTAAGACCGGTGTGGTGAACTTACTGGTAGATGACGCTGAACTAGCACAACGCGAAAACAAGCCAGCTGATTTATCAAAACACTCACAAGGTATGGGGCGTGAAATGTTTGCATCTATGCGTTTAGCTATGTCTGGAGCAGAGGAAGGCGCATGTGCATTATTTTCTGAACAAGGAAATCTGCATGACGCATAAGTTAATTGCTGATATTGGTGGCACAAATGCACGTTTTGCCCAAGTCACAGATACTGGCTTAATCAACATTGAGAAATATTTGGTGGCGGATTACCCCACCATTCAAGATGCTTTAGAACACTATTTTGCTAGTTATCCAGAGGCTAAATTTACTTCGGTGTGTTTAGCTATAGCAGCGCCAGCCAATCAAGATTGGATTGATTTTTCTAATAGTCATTGGTCTTTTTCTTGCCTAGATCTTAAAGCGGCGTTATCGCTAGAGCATTTACTGGTGATCAATGACTTTACCGCTGTAGCTCACTCATTACCGGTATTAAATGATGAGCAGATTATACAAATTGGTTCGGGACACGCTGAACCTCACGGTAATCGGGCCGTATTTGGGCCTGGTACTGGCTTAGGTGTTGAACATCTTACCCATAATGCATCCGGCTGGACAACACTTGATGGGGAAGGGGGGCATGTTGATTTTGCGCCTGTAGATCTGACTCAGATGGTTGTTTGGCAACATATCTACAAGAAATTAGGTCGAGTTACCGCTGAAGAAGTCATGTCTGGACGAGGTATTGTCAATATCTATGAAGCCTTGTGTGCGCATCATGGCCAAGAGTCTGTATTGACTGAAGCTGCTGACATCACTGAGGCCGCATTGGCCGGTTCCTGTAAAATTTGTGTAGAAGTGCTTGACGTCTTCTGCAACGCCATGGGTACCTTCGCTGGTAATCTAGCGATAAATTTGGCGACGACAGGAGGTGTATTTATTGGTGGTGGTATTGCTGCGCGATTCATTGATTTTTTACAAGCCAGCAAATTCCGAGCACGCTTTGAAGCGAAACCTCCTATTTCAGGCTATGTCAAAGACATACCTACTTTTATTATTAACGAGCCTGACCATGGGCTAATTGGTGCGGCAGCGTACCTCAACCAACATTTAAGGAGTGCGCCATAATGAGTCAACATTGGCAAACCACGGCAGCTGAAGTATTTGCCACTAGTCCCGTCGTTCCCGTTATTGTGATTCACAATATTGAAGATGCGGTGCCGTTAGCAAAAGCGTTAATTGCCGGCGGAATCAGTGTATTAGAGGTGACATTACGTACGCCTGTCGCATTAGATGCGATACGTGCGATTGCGCAAGCGTTACCTGACTCTATGATAGGTGCTGGTACAGTAACGAATGCCAAACAGCTTAAAGACGTGACAGATGCTGGCGCTAAGTTTGCGATTAGTCCTGGTATGACGGCAGAATTATTAGCTGCAGGTCAAGCAGGTTCTATACCTCTGATCCCTGGTATTTCTTCGACATCCGATTTAATGAAGGGAAAAGATGCCGGTTATACACACCTTAAATTTTTCCCAGCTGAAGCAGTAGGTGGTATCAAAGCGATTAAGTCGATCAGTGGTCCGTTCCCTGATATGGTATTTTGCCCGACTGGTGGTATTAGCTTAGCGAATTATAAAAATTACTTGGCTTTACCAAATATTCCATGTGTGGGTGGTTCGTGGATTGTACCAGATGACCTAGTGAAAAACGGCGATTGGGCTGGGATTACACAACTAGCTAAAGAAGCTGTAGATGGTGCTAAAATTTAGGTAAATCGCTTAATCGATTAAGTTTTGGTTGAACTTATACAGCATAATGATAGTATACATTTTTTTAACATATTATTAATCTTGCTGTGAAAACCAAATCTAATACATTACGTTCAATTGCTGAGCAACTGAACGTCAGTACTGCAACTATCTCAAATGCGTTTAACCGTCCGGATCAACTGTCGAAGGTTAAACGCGAAGAGATCCTCTCTGCATGCAAAGAACTAGGGTACTTTGGACCAAATAAAGCGGCGCAGTCGTTACGTCGCGGACGTTCAGGTATTATTGCGTTAGTATTAGCCGATAGTATTGACTATATGATCAGCGACCCTGTGGCTTCTTCCTTCATTCGTGGCGTTTCTGAAATTGTTAAAGAACATGATTCACACTTGTTACTTTTTTCTGGTAGTTCGACATCGATAAATTCGGTGATTGATTTTGTTGATGGGTTTATTTGTTACGGTACGCCTAGAAATCCAAAGTTACTTAAAGAACTAGAACGTTGTCCCAAAAAAGTGATTACGGTTGATTTTGAAATTCAAGATAGAGCCTCTGTGAGTGTAGATAATTATCAAGCCGCTTATGAAATTGCGTTAAAGGCTCTGACACCTAATGATTCGGTAGCTATTGTCGGTTTACGTATTACTAATGATGAAGTTACAACGAGAGTTAACAATACTTCCTTAGCAAATGTCGCGACTTCAGTTGGCTATAAGCGTTATGAGGGTTACTTGAAAGCCATGAGTGAGCTTGGCATAGAATTAGATACATCACTTGTATGGAACGTGCCTGAAAGTACTCAAGAACATGCTAAAAAAGCTGCTCTTGACATCCTTGATGGAGAGCGGTTACCTGACACGATATTATGTATGTCAGATTTGATTGCCTTGTCGATTTTGAAGGAATTACTCAGTGCTGGTGTGAAAGTCCCTGAGCAAGTAAAGATTGTTGGCTTTGACGGAATTGAAGAAACTAAACGACACCATCCTATTTTGTCTACTGTCTATCAAAATAGTACGGAAAAAGGGCGCATGGCCGCCCATTTATTTAAAAGTAAAGAACCGACAACCACAATGTTAGACTATCATATCCTCGAAGGTGAATCCTGCTAGGCTATCGTTTGAATTAAGTGATGATGATTATGCGGTGCTAATTCAAAATGTTGTGTGAGCGCCGTTTCAACACAAATCATTTGTAAGTATTCATCATCTGCGAAATCAACAAAACTCTGGCTCTTATTCCTCCAAGGATTCCATACCACTAATGAATCATGCCCTGCATGAGTGATTGCAGTGATGGGGCGATCTTTATGATATATATCGGTACTTAATATATTATCAGTATTAGGATGTATCCGGTCAACCTCTCCCGTGAATCGATAAGTTTCAGGAGTACTGCCTATTGCCCCTTCATTAGCATTATCAGAATACTCACCTGTAATACCTATTAAGCTCGTTTCTTGAAGATCATCAATTGCGAAATAACTATGTAATGCACATGACAAGGGAACCGGTTTTTCTCCTTTGTTATGGGATAGTAATTTTACCTCTAGATGGTCGTGTGTTAGCGTGATTATCAATTGACAGGTTAACCCTTGCGGCCATAATGGATGGGTTAGGTCAGTAGGGCTTAATGTAATACTCACGCTTTTAGCTGTGCTGACTTTAGCATCGAGCTCCCATAATTGCTGACGGACCAAACCATGAGCAAGTTTATGCTCGTTAATATCGGGGTGGAGCTGGCCAAACCAAGGCCAACAAACCGGGATGCCGCCTCGTATCGGACGCGAACCGTCGAGTTTAGCTTGCTTACTCATAAACAGTTTTTCAACGCCTGATTGTGTATAAGATAACACATGCCCACCAAATAAACTGACTACACAGGTATTTTCACCTAGCGTTAAATGGACGAGTGGAACTGAAGCATGAGAGAAGTGAGTCATTGGTCATCCTTAAGGTTGTATGTTTTGGATATAAAAAAAGCCACTTACCCTATCATGAGTAAGTGGCTCTATCACATCGTTTTATTTATTTTGAAATGTGGGTCACAAGGTCAAGTACCTTGTTTGAATAACCCATTTCGTTGTCATACCATGATACGAGTTTGACAAATGTATCTGACAATGCAATCCCAGCTGAAGCATCAAAAATAGAGGTATGCTTATCGCCAATAAAATCATTAGATACTACAGCGTCTTCTGTATAGTCTAAAATACCTTTCATGCTTGTTTCTGATGCCGTTTTAATCGTGGCACAGATTTCAGCATATGTTGCAGGCTTTTCTAGTGTCACTGTTAAATCAACAACAGAGACATCCGGAGTAGGGACGCGGAATGCCATACCCGTTAACTTACCATTTAGTTCAGGGATAACTTTACCAACCGCTTTGGCTGCACCAGTTGATGAAGGGATAATGTTCTGGCCTGCACCACGACCACCACGCCAATCTTTTGCAGATGGGCCGTCTACTGTTTTTTGTGTAGCGGTTGTTGCGTGTACTGTTGTCATTAAGCCTTCTTTAATACCGAAGTTATCATTAATAACTTTCGCTAACGGCGCTAAACAGTTGGTTGTACAAGATGCATTTGAAACAATATTTTGTCCAGCATACTCGGTGTGGTTAACACCCATTACAAACATAGGGGTGTGATCTTTAGAAGGAGCTGACATGACTACTTTTTTAGCGCCTGCGGTGATGTGTTGAGCAGCGGTTTCTTCAGTTAGGAATAAGCCCGTCGCTTCAACGACAACATCAGTATCAATGGCGTCCCATGCGAGCGCTTCTGGATTACGTTCGCTAGTAACACGAATAAATTGTCCATTGACTTCTAAACCACCATCAACAACTTCAACAGAGCCATTGAAACGTCCATGAGTAGAATCGTATTTGAACATATACGCAATGTAATCTAAGTCTAATAAATCGTTGATACCAACAATTTGAATGTTATCTCTTTCTAGCGCAGCGCGCATTACTAAGCGTCCAATGCGTCCGAATCCATTGATTCCTACTTTGATCGTCATGATTGACTCCGATAATGAAATTAAGTTACATAATTATAGGCTTTTAGTCTGATATTTGCAATAATGATGTAGTTTTATTACACGCTAGTTGTTCATTTATTTTTGCAAACGTATTCAGTATCACCTTGCTATTGAATAATGAATAATGTTAAGCATAAAAATTTATTATTAACGGAATAATGTATGACTCAATCTATTATCGATACGTTAGTGCAAATGCGTGGCATTGAAACTAGCTTTGTGGATGCATGGGGTAAGCCAGCGACTGTTGCTGATGGTACAAAGGAAAAAATTCTTGGTGTCATGGGGTATGACGTTGAAAACATAGATGTACTTGAAGCCCAAATGCATGAACAGGTGAGTGATGTGTGGATGACGCCATTGAATCCTGTTCAGGTCATTAGGGATGATGAGCAGGTGCAGATACCTGTGCGCTTACCGATTGAATTAGTCACTGAAACCGTTTGTTTTACGCTTACTTTCGAAGATAAAGATTCACATGTATTCACTACGCAGTTAATTGAGCATGAATTAGTTAATGCAACCGAAGTGGATGGCGCTGAGTTTCAAGAATACATCGTAACATTACACGTTAATATGCCGCATGGTTATCACACATTAACTTTAGCGATGGAAGATGGTGACGTCATTGGACAAGGCCGAATTATTCAAGCGCCTAAAGCATGTTTTACCCCTGATGCTATAACTCAAGGGAAAAAAATATGGGGATTAAGCATTCAACTGTATTGTGTACGAAGCGAAAAAAATTGGGGGATAGGTGATTTTAGTGATTTAACTGCCTTAATTAACCGCGCAGCCGATCAAGGTGCTGATTTTGTTGGTTTAAATCCAATACATGCGCTATACCCTAACAACCCCAACTCCTGTTCTCCTTATTCTCCGTCATCTCGTAAATGGTTGAATCATTTATATATTGATGTAAGCGCAGTACCTGGCTATGACCAACCATCTATCCAAGCAATGGTGAATGATGCTGATTTCCAAGCTCAGTTAACTCATACCAGGGCCATTGAATACGTTGACTATAATGCCGTTAGTGCATTAAAAATGCCGGTGCTCAAAGCGTTATTTGAACTTAATTCATCGAATACCGAGCTACAAAAAGCGCTAGATATATTTATTGATGCAGGCGGCGAAAGTTTACAAACGCTCATGCGTTATGATGCATTACAAGCCCACTTAAAAAGCACAGATCAAGACTATTGGGGCTGGCCTGTATTCCCAGAAGCATTACAAACGGCAGATTTACCTGCGGTGGAAGAGTTTGCTCAAGCACATGCTGATGAAGTTCGTTTCTATGGATTTTTACAATACCTTGCTGCTGAACAGTTTGAGGCTGCAAGTGCTCAAGCGAATGCACGAAATATGATTATTGGATTGTATCGTGATTTAGCTGTCGGCGTGAGCGAAGGAAGTGCTGAAATTTGGGGGGCGAAAGACCTTTACGTGACGGATGCTTCTGTTGGTGCGCCACCTGATATCCTAGGGCCTCTGGGACAAAATTGGGGATTGCCGCCAATGGATCCTGAACAGCTCTATCAACAAGGTTATCAGCCGATTATTGATTTATTTTCTTCAAATATGCAGCATTCCGGCGCCTTACGTATCGATCATGCAATGGCATTATTACGTTTATGGTGGGTCACGAAAGGAGACCATGCTGATAAGGGCGGTTATGTGTATTATCCTGTGGATGATTTACTAGGGATATTGGCCTTAGAATCACATCGTCATCAAACGTTGATTATTGGTGAAGATTTGGGCACTGTGCCGGAAGAAATACGTCAAAAATTAGCAGATAATGGTGTGTATTCTTATCGTGTATTCTTTTTTGAGCAAGCTAAGGATGGTGGGTTTTACTCACCAAGTCACTATCCTGTGCAATCAATGTCGACACTGACAATTCATGACTTTCCTACATTAATTGGTTACTGGCATTGTAATGATCTTGCGTTAGGTAAAGAACTTGGTCTTTATCCGACCGACGAAATTTTACAACCGCTGTATGATTCTCGGCACGATAACAAACAACAAATCTTGAATACCTTGCACGGGCATGGTGCTATTTCAGATAATATTGCCCGATCTGTTGAGCATGTGGGGATGACCCAAGAGCTTAATTACGGTATGCAGGTTCATATGGCAACGGGTTCAAGTGCATTGTTATCTTTGCAGTTAGAAGATTGGTTACAGATGGACAAACCGGTTAATATTCCTGGTACTTTTGAAGAATATCCTAATTGGAAACGCAAATTATCGCATAATTTAGAAGATATATTTACGTTACCTGAGGTGTTAAGATTATCTCAACGGATTAATAGCGCTAGACGCGACGCTTCAACGACATAATATTTTTAGAAGGATTTTTTAGTTTCATGGCTGATTTTACACATATTACTACTGCAAGTGCATCTCATCCCTTTATTGATTTAGGGGCATTCGTGCATGATGACGGGACATTTTTTCGTTTTTCTTTACCCGGTGCCAACGCCGTAGATGTTATTGCTTTAGACGGTAGTATTTTAACTCAATGTGTTGAAACAGAACCGGGTATTTTTGAGGCCACGTCGACGCAAAGTGTGACTCACTATGAAATTGAAGTTACCACACCCGATACACAATATCGAGTATATGACCCATACTCATTCAAAGATGAAGCATATCATGCAGTGCATTTTGTCGACCATGCGCCAGAAAATGTTTACCAACAACTGGGTGCTCAACTGATCAATATCAAACTAGACGACGGCAGTGAAATTAATGCAGTGCGTTTTGCGGTATTTGCACCAAATGCACAATCTGTCAGTGTGGTGGCTGAGTTTAATCTATGGAATGATGTGTGTCATCCTATGCAAAAAACCGACATGGGCTATTGGGTGTTAGTCATCCCTCAAGCGAAAGTAGGTGATAAATACAAGTACGCAATAAAAGATGCGCAAGGTCATTCCCTGCCGCATAAAGCTGATCCAGTGGGTTTTAGTGCCGATCAATATCCATCTCATGCATCTAACATTGTTGATCATAATGCATATCAATGGTCGGACAGCCAATGGATGCAGCGAAAGACGTTTAATCCTTATCAACAACCGATGAGTATTTATGAAGTGCAATTAGCGTCATGGAAACGTCCTCATGATGATCGCACTTATTTAACTTACCGTGAATTAGCCGTAGAACTCGTCGATTATGTTGTCGAAATGGGCTATACCCATATTGAATTAATGCCAATAAGTGAATATCCATTTGATGGTTCTTGGGGGTATCAACCTGTTGGTTTATTTGCACCTACTAGTCGATTTGGTTCGGTAGATGACTTTAAATATTTTGTGGATGCCTGTCACCAAGCTGGGATTGGCGTCATCATTGATTGGGTACCAGCGCATTTCCCTGAAGATGGCCATGGGCTAGCTCGTTTTGATGGTAGCTGCGTATACGAATATGAAGATCCTAGAAAGGGGTGGCATCCAGATTGGAATTCCTGCATTTACGATTTTGGTAAAAGTGAAGTACGTCAATTCCTAGTCGCAAACGCGTTGTTTTGGTGCGATAAATTTCATATCGATGGATTGCGTGTAGATGCTGTCGCATCGATGTTATATTTAGATTATTCACGTGATGACGGTGAATGGATCCCGAATATTGATGGTGGGAACCATAACTATGAAGCGATTTCCTTATTACGTTGGATGAATCAAGCGGTCTATTCAGCCTTTCCTAAGGTGATGACTATAGCTGAAGAGTCTACTTCATTTGCTAAAGTATCTCGTCCAGTCGATATGGACGGTCTGGGTTTTGGTTTTAAATGGAATATGGGTTGGATGCATGATTCATTGCATTACATTGCCAAGGATCCTGCTTATCGACGTTATCACCATAATGACATCACTTTTAGTATGGTTTATGCGTTTGATGAAAACTTCGTGTTACCTATATCACATGATGAAGTCGTATATGGAAAAGGTTCATTACTTGGAAAAATGCCGGGAGATGAATGGCAACAAGCAGCGAACTTACGTACCTATGCTGGTTTTATGTATGCCCATCCAGGGAAAAAGTTAAATTTTATGGGTAATGAATTTGCCCAGTACAAAGAATGGGATCACGATGGTCAATTGGATTGGGATTTACTTCAATATGATAAACATCAACAAATCCAAACGCTATACAAAACACTTAACCATCTCTATGCAGACTATCCAGCATTGCATGCATGTGATCATGAACATCATGGGTTTGCGTGGTTGACGCATGATGATGCTGAGCGGTCAATTCTATCGTTTAAACGTATTGATCCTAAAACACAACAAACCATCTATGTGTTATGTAATTTTACGCCGGTACCAGTCGATAACGTGCATATTGGTGTGAGTGCTGGTCAATATCGTTGTTTATTAAACACAGATGCAATTGAATTTGGTGGCAGTGGTTTTGCTATACCAGATACGCTCAGTGCTAATGAGTTTGAGAGTCACGGCCAAGCTCATAGTATTGCATTTACATTACCCCCATTATCAACGATGTTCTGGATTGCTCAGGATTAGTTTTTCTCTTAAATAGAGGCGCTATGTCAAGCTTAGCCAACCCTTATCCTTTTGGATGTAGTTTTTTAACTCACGATGTCAACTTTGCGGTCTATGGACCGCAACTTGATAACTGTACTATTTTTATTTTTCATCCTGACACGCAAGAGATATTGTATGAGCAGCCTATGCGCCATCGTCAAGGCCATGTGTGGTTCGACGCACTATCGATTGATGTGGAAGGGTGTTGTTACTTATACGGTACGGTCATTGAGGTTGACGGTGTCGAAGAAGTACAATATTTTTCTGATCCCTTTAGTCGCGAATTAATTTCAGCGTGGCACTGGGACAAAGTGCGCTATGAAAAACGTTCGCACTTGTTTTATCCTAAAACAAAGATAGTTCAACAACATCTTCACCGTTATCCACTGGCATATAAAATAGCGCCTGAAAAACGGGCAGTGTATGAAATGCATGTTAAGAGTATCTCAATGCGTCACCCCGAAGTCCCAGAAAAAGAACAAGGGACGTATGTCGGGGCAACTCATCCCGCGATCATTGACCATTTAAAGCAACTTGGGATCACTACCGTTCAATTAATGCCAGTGATGGCATATATGCCAGAACCATTTATTACGGAAAAAGGCTTAACGAATTTTTGGGGGTATAATCCCGCTTCTTTGTTAGCGCCTGAACCGCGGTATGCAATGTATGATGCGCATAAAGAACTGCAAGTCATGATCAAGGAATATCATAAAGCAGGTTTAGAAGTCATCATTGATGTGGTGTTTAACCATACCGCAGAGTCTGGACCAGATGGGCCTATTTTGAATCTTCGCGCAACCTGTGAAGATGAAGCTTACACTCGAGTAGAAGGAACTGAGTATTACGCCAATTACTCAGGATGTGGTAATAGTCTTAATCTTGAAAGCCCTTATATCCTCACCTTAGTGTTAGAAGCGATGCGACATTGGGTCCAGATTTATGGTGTCGATGGTTTCCGCTTTGACTTGGCTACTGGACTTGGCAGAGAGCCGCACGCGTATTCTTCTCGAGCTGCGTTTTTTAAAGCCGTACAACAAGATCCAATATTGCGTAATACTTATATGATTGCTGAACCTTGGGATTTGGGCGATTATGGTTATCAGTTAGGTCAGTTTCCTGTCAGTTTTGCGGAGGTAAATGATCAATTCCGTGATGTAGCTCGAGGTTTTTGGCGAGGAGATAGAGGGTTGACGGGCACTTTTGCTACGCGAATGTTCGGCTCGCGTGATATTTTCCATAAGGGATATTGCAGTATTCACACCTCCGTAAACCCCATTACTTATCATGATGGTTTTACCTTGCATGATTTGGTCAGTTATAACGAAAAACATAACGATGCAAATTTAGAAGATAATCGTGATGGCCACAACCACAACCTGTCTTATAACTATGGGGTAGAGGGACCGACTGAAGATCCGGTCATCCTTAGTGTCCGTGAGCGGCAAAAACGTAATATGATTGCATGTATGGTGTTTGCTCAAGGGACACCACACTTTTTATCCGGTGATGAACTGAGTAAAACGCAACACGGCAATAACAATGCTTATTGTCAAGACAATGAAATGAATTATTTGGACTGGGACTTAGTCAAATCACAACAGGACTTTTTATCGTTCTGTCAATATTGTCTCGCACTTAAACGCAATAGCCGGATCTTAACCAACGCGCAATTAGACGATGATGATTATCGTCTAGATTCTAATATTGAATTTGTAAAATGGTATAAGATTGACGGATCGGATAAAGGCGACAGTGATTGGGAAGACCCAGATGTATTGGGTTTTGCTGTGGAGATGTGTGAAAAATCTCAAATGACACCACCAACGGATGCAGAGCACTGGCTACTCTGCGTTAATGCCAGTACTCAAGACGATGTATTAGTGTTACCTAAACTGCCTCATGGGGCGCGTTGGGAAGTGTTACTCGATACCCGTATGAGCGAATTTAGACCCAAAGGTAATTACATCCCTAAACCAGAATTTGTGATCTCAAATCGCTCCGTCGTCTTATTTAAAACAGATTGGTCGGCAATCGACTAACTTATGTTGAGGAATGAGGATGAGTATTGATAAAGCACAATTAGCACAACGTCTTAGCCGAGAAGCATTTTATGTGACTCAAGAAAAAGGGACTGAGCGACCTTTTACTGGGGAATATAATGATCATTGGGAAGCTGGGGATTACCACTGCGTGTGCTGTGATGCACGCTTATTTACGCAAGCCCATAAATTTAATGCTGGGTGTGGTTGGCCCTCATTCTTTGAGCAAACCGATGATAGTAATGTGGTCTTTCGTGAAGACAATAGCCACGGTATGGTTCGCACTGAAATTGTATGTAAGCATTGTGATGCCCATTTAGGGCATGTGTTTGACGATGGACCTGCGCCTACTGGACAAAGATATTGTGTTAATTCAGTATCATTATCATTTAAATAAATAAAATATCATTTTTTCATACGTTTTTAGTATTAGTCCTGCCGCTTATTTTGTAATGAAATTTCTCGTAAATGACCTCTTTTGTGAGTTTCATGTGTAAAACAGAATAAGCTGTTGTAATCCTTCAATCACATTCACAATTTTCAGCTCATAATTGATGAATTCTGTAATAAATCAACAGTTTGGCAATAATGAAAACTCCGCTTACACTATCTTTGAATTATAGCGGAGGGTAGTGTAATACGCACATTTACTCTCCATTAAGACTTCCCAATTAGGAATCATTTAAGGTAGGAAAATGAATCAACAAGTTGAACAGGATCTCCAAAACAGCTGGCAAGAGCGTCAGGAATACGCTGAAACGATGTTGCCACTGATTGGTAAACTTTATCGTAACCGTGCTATTGAGATTTCGGTCTATGGCCGTTCTTTATTAAATGCCAGTGCAATCGACGTGATCAAAGCACACCGAACAGTGCGTTTACATGAAGGTCAAAAGTTACGTTTACGAGAGTCATTTCCCATTGTTGAGTCGTTAGCGGTGATGCAACTTGCACCAGCGCAGATTGATATTGGCAAGTTAGCATGGGAATTCAATTACGGTCGCGGGAAAGATCAAACTGATTTGACGGCGTTTTTAAATGACGAATTAAATGACATTGTGAATCGCGGTGATGATCAAGTACCTCAAGATGTAGTGTTGTATGGATTTGGGCGTATTGGTCGATTATTGGCGCGTTTATTGATTGAGCGTCAAGGCACCAATAATAAATTACGTTTACGTGCGATTGTTGTGCGTGGAGGTCGAGATGGTGACTTAGAGAAGCGTGCCAGTTTACTGCGTCGTGATTCCGTTCATGGGCCTTTCAACGGCAGTATCACTGTTGATACAGAACGAAAAGCGTTACTGGCTAATGGTTCTTTTATTCAAATGATTTATGCTAATTCACCTACCGAAGTTGATTATACTCAATACGGGATCAATAACGCGATTGTGATTGATAACACCGGCATGTGGCGTGATCGTGATGGTTTAGGTTTGCACCTCAAATCGAAAGGGGCGAAAAAGGTATTATTAACGGCACCAGGTAAGGGCGATATTAAAAACATCGTTCACGGTGTCAACCATGCCGATATCTTAGATTCGGACACCATTATGTCTGCTGCAAGTTGTACTACCAATGCGATCACTCCGGTATTAAAAGCATTAGATGAGCAATATGGCATTGAGAATGGTCACGTGGAAACCGTCCATTCATATACCAATGATCAAAATTTGATTGATAACTTCCATAAAGCCGAACGCCGTGGTCGTAGTGCGCCACTGAATATGGTCATTACGGAGACGGGTGCCGCAAAAGCAGTTTCAAAAGCGTATCCACAGTTAGAAGGGAAGTTAACGGGTAATGCGATCCGTGTGCCTACCCCGAATGTTTCGATGGCGATTTTGAACCTGAATCTTAAACACGCGACAAATAAAGAAGAAGTGAATCATTTTTTACAAGATGCATCGCTTTTTTCTGAACTACAGCACCAAATTGACTTTACTCAGTCTACTGAAATTGTATCAAGTGATCTAGTAGGCGCACGCGCCGCGTCAATCGTGGATTCAACTGCAACCATCGTTGCGGGTAACCGTGTTACTTTATATGTTTGGTATGATAATGAGTTTGGTTACAGCTGTCAGGTAATGCGTGTGGTACGCGATATGGCAGGGATCACTTCTCCAACATTACCCAAGTAGATATTCGCAACGTAAGATCCTATACAAATAATATCAACCTGAGTATTCAACAGGATATTCAGGTTTTTTATGTGTTAATGAAATATCGACTCTCAATAGTGAGTCTGTTAGATTAAAAGGCCATGATTTATTGAGTATTATTTTGTCTAAATCAGCCTCATCTGCTAAAAAGCCATTCACACGTTATGCGTTTGAAGTGGTGTTGTTGTGTTTAGTCATAGGCGCGGTCTTTGTGTTTCAACAACGTAATATGCTGCCAAGTGATGGTTCGGTCAGCTTACCTGATACCCAATTTGTGACGTTATCCGGTCAAACTATTCCTTTGCTAGCTAAAGATAAACCGACACTGGTATACATTTTTGCTCCTTGGTGCAGTATTTGTCGTATCAGCATCAATAACCTTGATAGCTTAAATCCCGATAAAGTCAATGTGGTGCGGATTGGAGTTGACTATCAGCATGTTGAAGAGTTAACCCATTTTGTCGATGAGGTAGGGGTTAATGGGGAAATACTACTGGGCAATAATCAGACCATTAGAGATTTTCAGGTGACTGCTTACCCGAGTATTTATATCTTACAACCCGATGGCACTGTCGTTGGGCGTTCAGTGGGCTATACCACATTGCTGGGTTTAAAATTACGTACTGCATTTGAGTAACGATATTCTTGAATTATTAGGAGTTGCATAGCATTAAATATCTTAAGATCATGCCTAGTATTTTTGATGAGTAATTGGTAAATTACAAAAAACAATAATATCTGGAATGATTCAATGCAAATCAGCTCCCAATTCGACAGTGGTAACATTCATGTCGTTTCTGCAACATCTCCTAATGACATCCGTCTACGTATCAACCGCGATAACCAATCCAATTTTTATCAATGGTTTCATTTCCGCTTACATACTCAAGCAATGGTCAATCATAGTATTGTAATTGAGGATCTAGCTAAATCTGCCTATCCAAAAGGGTGGGAAGGTTATCAGGCGCTCGCCAGTTATGACCGAGATGAGTGGTTTCGTGTGGATACCTCTTTTGATGGAGATGAACTCACAATCGATGTGACACCAGAGTACGAGGTGATATATTTTGCATATTTTATCCCTTATAGCTATGAACGTTATCTAAACTTATTAGCGTCCGCACAAACGGCGTTTGATTGTCAGCATGTGTTATTAGGCGACACTATAGATGGGCGTGATGTATCAATGTTAGTGATTGGTGATACCCTCAGTGACACGCCTAAAAAATCAGTATGGATTACTGCGCGCCAACATCCGGGTGAATCTATGGCTTCCTGGTGTGTAGAAGGGTTGATCTATCGTTTGCTAGACGAAGATGATGGCGTAGCGCGCAAATTGTTAAAGGATGCTGTCTTTTATATTGTTCCTAATATGAATCCCGATGGTTCAGTTCGCGGCCATCTTCGGACTAATGCCGTCGGCACAAATTTAAACCGTGAATGGCAAACGCCGTCGTTAGATAAGAGTCCTGAAGTTTATTATGTACTCAATAAAATGCGAGAAACTGGTGTCGACATGTATCTGGATATTCACGGTGATGAAGCATTACCCTATAATTTTGTCGCCGGTTCTGAAGGTGTACCTAATTATGATGATACGATGGCGCACCTAGAAAATACATTTAAACAAGCATTACTCAGCGCAACGCCTGAATTTCAAGATACTTTTGGGTATCCTAAAGATGAACCGGGTAAAGCGAATTTAACGGTTGCATCAAATGCAATTGCACATCAATTTGGCTGTATGTCTTATACTTTAGAAATGCCGTTTAAAGATAATGCGGATTTACCTGATGCTGCGTATGGATGGTCAGTACCTCGATGCGCGCAACTAGGTGAGGATCTATTGATCCCTATCCGAGCCGTGATACAAGAATTACAAAACAATAAAACAACAACGATAAAACAATAACTACATCACAAGGAACACCTTATGGATGCACTCTATAACGTACTAACAACGCTCGATGGCTTTTTGGGGGGCGCTTTTTGGTTCCCTTATGTGCTACTTGGCGTCGGTTTATTTTTTACTCTCTATTTGAAATTCCCACAAATTCGATTTTTTAAGCATGCTTGGAAAGTGGTCACTGGTAAATACGACAAAGCTGATGACCCAGGTGATACATCTCATTTCCAATCACTCACGACTGCCTTATCTGGTACAGTGGGTACGGGTAATATATCCGGTGTGGCATTTGCGATTTTCTTAGGTGGTCCCGCTGCATTATTCTGGATGTGGGTGACGGCCTTTTTTGGTATGACAACCAAGTTTGTTGAAGTCACACTTTCGCATAAATATCGTGAAAAAACGGCCGATGGCACGATGGCCGGTGGTCCTATGTATTACATGGATAAGCGACTTAATATGAAGTGGTTAGCCGTGGCGTTTGCTGTAGCGACAGTAATATGTTCATTTGGTACGGGTAATCTACCCCAATCAAATGGTATTGCCACTTCAATTGAGGCGACGTTTGGGTTTGACCCGATGTTAGTAGGTGGTGTGTTAGCTATCTTATTAGGGTTAGTGATTATTGGTGGTATCCATAGGATTGCAACGGTCACTGCTAAAATTGTTCCGATAATGGCGCTCATTTATATCATTGGTGCTTTAGCGGTTATTTTCGCCAATGCAGGCAATATTGGACCTGCGTTTGCAGCTGTCATCTCAGATGCGTTTACTGGTTCTGCCGCTGCCGGTGGTTTCTTAGGGGCGACGTTAGCATACGCATTTAACCGTGGGGTGAATCGCGGCTTATTCTCGAATGAAGCTGGTCAAGGTTCAGCACCAATTGCTCATGCTGCGGCTAAAACGAAAGAATCTGCCTCAGAAGGTATCGTATCTATCTTAGAGCCGTTCATTGATACTATCATTATCTGTACTATTACAGGTTTGGTTATTTTATCGTCGGGTGTATGGAAAGAAAAACATCAAAACGTCTTTGATGCATCTGATATGGTTTTCTTGGCGGGCCAGCATTCTGATAAGAATCAAGCAGACGTAGAAAACTTATATAAGTTGATTAATAATATTGATGGTTCGAGCGTAGAATATTACAACGGTGTGGTCACTATTGTGGCTGGTAAAGCACAAAACACTGCAGACTTTACGTTAATGAATGCCCGTTCAATTGCTGAAGATGTTTCATATGGCGTCGGGTCTGAAGAAGATTTATTCACAGGTCGTTTTGAAGTCGTCAACGGTGTACCACAAAAAAATAATTTAGTAGTGTCAGGTAAGTCTCTAGTTCACTCGGCTAAATTAACGACCATCGCCTTCACACGCGGTTATTTTGGTGACTTTGGGCAATATATTGTGTCGGTGGGCTTACTATTATTTGCATTCTCGACAGCCATTGCTTGGTCTTATTATGGGGATCGTGCGATGACCTATTTATTAGGGCCAAAATCGGTTATGCCATATCGCGTAGTGTATATTGCAGGGTTCTTCTGGGCTGCTTTCTCTGATACAACCTTAGTTTGGGCATTATCAGCAGTCGCGATCGTCGTGATGACCTTGCCTAATTTGTTCGGCATCATGATGTTACGCAAAGAAATGAAAGATACGATGAACGAGTATTGGAATAAAGTTAAGAGTTAAATCCACTGCTAAAATCGTGTAAACTATAAGACCTAGTAGGGGAGACCTTACTAGGTTTTTTATTTTCCAACCTATTTCTACACTATGATTTTATAATAAGAAAGGAACATGATAATGCTGACGGATTGTCCTGCCTGTAAGAAGAAAATTTCAGATAAAGCTGACATATGTAATCACTGTGGTTTCGCGGTAAAAGCCGAAGATGCTGAAGCGTTGTTACGTAAGCAAAAGATGGATAAATACCAGCGCCATCAGTCCTTACAAACTCAATCGTTTATCGCAGTCCTGTTATTTTTAGCTGGATTTGGAATGATGTACTGGGGCACTCCTGAAGTAGGCAGTACGCAGCATAGCATCGCAATATTAGTGTGTGTACTCGGGTTTATTTGGTACTTGATCAATCGCGTGCGGATATTACTCACGAAACGTAATAAATTTTTTGGCTAATTGGGGCTAATACAGAGGCTGTATAGAGATGAATGTAGAACAACTTGTCAATGCAATGACACCTGAAGTATACCAAAATTTAAAGCAAGCAGTAGAGACTGGCAAGTGGCCAAATGGTGCTGAGCTAACAGAAGAACAAAAAGCAAATTCGTTACAAATGGTCATGTTATACCAGGCTAAAGTAGAGCGTTCAAATGAACACATGACCATTGGGGAAGATGGTGAAATGGTGCACAAGTCCAAATCTGAACTGCGTAATGAGTTGCGCCAAGCAGGTCAAGCTCCCATCGCCCAAGTCAAACTTAAAGACTAATTTCACCGCATAAGTCGCGCGATAATAGCGCGACTTGTTGTTCATAATCATTTGTCTGTGACAGCACAAAGTGTAACTTTGTCAACGCCGCTTCTACCGTCATATCATGACCCGATAGTACGCCTACTTCAGCTAGCCTTTGTCCATTTGCATACCCTGACATATTCACTTTACCAGATAAACATTGTGTACAATTAAGAATAATAATGTGACGGGCCTTGGCTTCTGCGAAAGCCGTTAGCATTGCCTCATTTTGAGGGGCATTACCCACACCATAGCTGAGTAAAATAAGTGCTTTTACCGGTTGTAGTAATAAATTATGAATAATGTCCACACTGATCCCAGGATACAAACTCACTAAACCCACTGGTTGGGCATCTATGTGATGTAAGATTAACGGGCTTGGCTTCGAAGCGATTGGTGAGCAGGCTGCTTGATTGACGTTAATGTTTATACCCGCTTCAATCAGTACTGGATAGTTAGGGGAGGCAAAGGCGTTAAAACCATCTGCATTGACTTTTCGAGAACGATTACCTCGAAATAATTGATTATTAAAAAATAACGTGACTTCAGGAACGGGATAATTTGCAGCAAGAAATAACGCATTTAATAAATTTTCTTGACCGTCTGAACGTAATTGAGCCAACGGAATTTGTGAACCTGTGACGATAATCGGTTTGGTTAGACCTTCAAACATAAATGACAGTGCTGAGGCTGTATAGGCCATCGTATCGGTGCCATGTAAAATAATAAACCCATCATATTGGTCGTAGTGTGATTCAATATCTTGGGCAATCATTTCCCAATCACTCGGTTGCATATCTGATGAATCTAATAACGTATCATACTCGTGTACGGTGAAAGCTGGCATTTCAGTACGGTGGAACTCGGGCATACCATTTAAGGTGTTAGTTAAGAATCCAGCAACCGGAATATAACCTTGCTGTGATGGCTGCATCCCAATAGTACCGCCGGTATAAGCTACATAGATATGCTTGCGTTGTTTTGTGTCGCAAGGTTTTAGTTGAATTGTGTGCTCAGTCATTGGGTTAGCTCATTGAGATTGTTACGAATGATGTGGTAATGATAACAAATATTGGTTGTATATGACGCGTTTGTAGGGCAAATTAAAAGTTGTATCCTTTGATAAATATTAAATTGAGGTAGTTTGTAATGAAAATGATTGGCTTATTAGGCGCGTTATTTATCACCTATAGTATTATAATATCTTCGGTTAATGCGCAAACCAATTTTTCTCAAAGTATTGATTTATCTTCGTTAACCCCGTTAACCACTGCCGATATTTTACCGATGAAAGCGCGTGCAGAGCACATAGATACTATGCTAGAAGATAAGTTAGTCAATACACTTCCTCAGCTGATGACTCGCGAAGGCATTGATATGTGGATCTTGATCTCGCGTGAATATAATGAAGATCCGGTATTGAAAACAATGTTACCTGCGACCTGGTTATCTGCTCGCCGGCGAACTATTCTAGTATTAGTGAACCCTGGTGAGGGCAAGGCTGTTGAGCGTTATGCCGTCGCGCGCTATCAAGTCGATACGTTATTTCAAAAAGCATGGGACAAAGAATCTCAGCCGTCACAATGGCAACGTTTAGTGGAATTAATCCAACAAAAACAACCGCGTAATATTGCGATAAATCAATCTACACATTTTGCTTTAGCTGATGGCATGACAGCCACTGAATATGATGAGTTTGTAGCAGTACTTCCTAACTCGTTAAAAGAAAAAATTGTATCAAGTGAACCTCTCGCACTAGCATGGTTAGAAACGCGTACAGCAATGGAATTAGCTATATATCCTGAAATAGTTGCGATGGGACATCGTATTATTAAAGAGTTATATACTCATCGTGTTATTACCCCTGGGGAGACAACAACCGATGACTTAGTGTGGTGGCTTAGAGATAAGTCTACATCCGTAGGATTAAGTAATTGGTTTCATCCGAGTGTTTCGATTCAGCGAGCATCAAAAGAGACGTTTAATCATATCGAAGCATTTAGCAAAAATAAGCCTAATAATATTATTTTACCAGGTGACTTGATTCATTTGGATTTCGGCATCACGTATTTACGCTTACATACCGATCAACAACAGCATGCCTATGTACTCAAAAAAGGTGAAACTGATGCACCTGAATACTTGAAGGCGGCGTTAGCGGATGCTAATCGATTACAGGATATTTTTACCGATAAGTTTGCAGTTGGGGTAACTGGCAATACCATTTTAAAAGCAGCTCGTGAACAAGCAATAGCAGAAGGGATAAAACCGGCTATATACACGCACCCATTGGGTTATCATGGGCATGCTGCAGGAACAACATTAGGTATGTGGGATTCTCAGGGCGGCGTGCCGGTCCAAGGCGATTATCCGCTACATGCAAATACGGCGTATTCGATTGAATTAAATGCAGCAAAATTCATTGAGCCTTGGGGCAAAGAGATACGTATTATGCTGGAGGAAAATGCGATTTTTGATGGAAACAAGGTCACGTATTTTAATGGTCGTCAGACACAATTTCATTTAATCAAACCAAAAGAGTAATGAATGAGAAGCATAAAAAAAGTCCGATAATATTCGGACTTTTTTAGTTCAACATTAAAACGCTTATGTTACTTTTTAGTAGGCGTAAAATGACTAACGACATCTTCACCAGCAGCTTGTTTATCAGCATGGTAACTTGAACGTACCATAGGTCCACAAGCAGCGTGGGTAAAGCCAATTTCATCAGCATATTCACCTAGTGCCGTAAACTCATCAGGTGTGACATAACGCTTAACTGGGTAATGATGACGAGAAGGTTGAAGGTATTGACCGAGTGTTAACATGTTCACATCGTGGGCACGCAAGTCTTCTAATACAACCTTGATTTCATCCACTTCTTCTCCCATCCCCATCATGAGACCCGATTTAGTAGGAATATGAGGGTGAGCAGCTTTGAACTTTTTCAATAAATCCAATGACCATTGATAGTTTGCTCCAGGACGACACTCACGATAAAGACGTGGGATAGTTTCTAGATTATGATTGAAAACATCAGGTAAGCCAGTCGCTAAGATCTCTAAAGCGCGATCCATGCGCCCTCGAAAATCTGGGACTAACACTTCAATTTTCGTATTGGGGCTATGTTCACGAATTGCATTAATGCAATCTACAAAATGCTGTGCACCACCATCACGAAGATCATCACGGTCAACTGAAGTAATGACCACATATTTTAAGTCCATCTTAGCAATTGTAGTCGCTAATTTAAGCGGCTCTTCTGCACTTGGAGGTAGCGGTTTACCATGAGCCACATCACAAAATGGGCAACGACGTGTACAAATATCACCTAAGATCATGAATGTTGCAGTGCCGTGGTTAAAACACTCAGATAGGTTAGGGCAACTTGCTTCTTCACACACTGAATGCAAATTATTCTCACGAAGCGTTTGTTTAATTTTTTCTACTTTTTCAGTCGTGCGCGGGAGTTTAATTTTAATCCACTCAGGTTTACGCAACATTGCTTCCTTTTCAGTTGGAATAATGGTGACTGGAATGTGCTTAACTTTCTCATCATCGCGGAGTTTGACTCCTGCTTCTGGACGTGAACTACTCATCAAAACCTTCTTTAAACTCTATTTGTTGAACACCAATTAAGGTGCAAAAATGGGTGACAATATCTTTACTCGCGATGGCTAAATCGGCAATGCCACCAAGTCGAGCACTATCTGTCATTTCTAGCCCTGCATAACCACATGGATTGATATGGCTAAAAGGTGATAAATCCATATTAACATTTAATGCTAATCCATGAAATGAACAACCTTTACGAATGCGTAATCCGATGGAACATATTTTTTGCTCATTGACATAAACACCTGGGGCGTCTTTTTTTGGATATGCTTGAATACCACTGCCAGCAAGGTGCGCTACAATACACTCTTCTAGTGCAGTGACTAATTGGCGTACTCCTAACTTCAAACGCTTGATGTTCAATAATACATACATCATTTGTTGACCAGGGCCGTGATAGGTAATTTGACCCCCTCGGTCAACTTTGACTACTGGAATATCATTAGGGTTAAGTAAGTGTTCAGGCTTACCTGCTTGACCTTGAGTATAAACAGGGAAGTGTTCGACCAACCAAATTTCATCCGTTGTATCTGCATCACGCGCATCGGTGAATTGATGCATTGCTTCCCAAATGGGTTCATATGCTTGCTGATGAAGTTGTCGAACTATCACAGTCATTAGATCACAACACGCACAAGTTCTAAGGCTGATAATTCAGTATAAATGGTTTCCATATGAGTTTTTGACGTCACTTTTACACTGATTGAAAGGGCATGATAATTGCCTTTACTACTCGGCTTGACTGACGGTGAATAGTCACCAGGTGCATGAATTTGTAAACACGCAATCACATCGTTTGGAAGTTGATCGTCTGCCACACCTAAAACTTTAAATGTTTGAAAACAAGGAAACTCTAATAATTCATCAAAATGCGTATCCATCAAACCACCTGTAGATAAAAGTAATACCAATAAAAAACGGCCTGATTATACACTCAGACCGTTTTTTTGCTAGATTATGTGATGTTTAATTCGAGCTTTCATCACTAAACTGTAAACGAAAGTAATCAAGTGCTTTATCAAACATGCCGCCTTCATTAACATCTTGTAATGCTACTAACGGATAGTCAGCAATCGTCTCATTATCTATTTCTAAACTGAGTACACCGACGACTTCGCCTTTTTTGAGTGGTGCTTCTAAGTGACGGTCAATAATGTAGTTTGCTTTGAGGTTTTTAGCTTGCCCTCTGGGGATCGTCAAAGAGACATCTTGTGTGATCCCTAAATCAATTGTCTTACGATCTCCCATATAGATACGATGGGCAACAAAACTATGTCCTGCTTGGTACGGAGATATAGATTCGAAGAACCTAAAGCCATAGCGTAATAATTTTTTATTTTCAACTTTTCGTGCTCGCTCTGAATCTGTACCCATGACGACTGATACTAGTCGCATGTCACCTTGAGTGGCAGAAGTGATTAAGCTATAACCAGCGTCTGAAGTATGGCCCGTTTTAATGCCATCGACACTCAATGCTTTATCCCATAATAGGCTATTACGGTTATATTGGCGGATATTGTTATAGGTGAATTCTTTTTTGCTGTATAGCTCGTATTCTTCTGGATTATCTTTAATCAAAGCACGAGATAACACTGCCATATCACGAGGTGAAGTGAAGTGTTGACTATCATGTAAGCCATGTGCGTTGACGAAGTTAGTTGCCGTCATACCTAATTTAGCAGCATGAGCGTTCATCATTGATGCAAATGCTTCTTCAGATCCTGCAATGTGTTCAGCCATTGCGACACACGCATCATTACCTGACTGAACGACAATACCATGCATCAAATCTGACACACTGACTCTAGTGCCCACTTCAATGAACATTTTAGATGAATCAGGGAAGTTCTTTGCCCAAGCATTTTCCGAGATAATCACCTCGTCAGTCAGTGCAATATTTCCTGCTTGAAGTTCTTGGCCAATAACATACATCGTCATGATTTTGGTAAGTGATGCGGGTGCAAGTTGCATATCTGCATTTTGTTCGGCAATAACATCCCCGGTATTGGCGTCAAGCAGAATATATCCTTTCGCTGCGACACTTGGAGCAGGGGGAATAATTACGACAGCTTGCGCAACAAAGGAAAAACAAATAAAGGACCACACGATAAGCAGTTTTTGCATACAACACCTAGAGCTTAATAATAATTATTGTGAATTATAATACCATTTTAACTGCGTGTATGACTATGCCAGTGCTAAAAAGTTTCAAATATTCTTACTAATATGTCTTTGCAGGTATTAGTGCAAAAGATGACTAGCTACAGGTGTAGCTACGGGGGTAACTAAGGTTTAACTACGGATGTAAATAAATGCTTCATTATATCCACTTCCTTTGACATCGAGAATTAATGCATCAGCTAGGGTACGATTTTTGATGGGACCAATTAATGTTCTATATATAGCTTGAGTCTTACTCACAGTGGTAGGGTGTTGGTACATGATATTGGCAGCTTGTGCCAAAGACTGAGCTTTAGTTTGGTCACTAAATGCAGCAATTTGAATAAATATTTGCGGAGTGACTGTTGGTGCTGGAAGTGCTGGTTTGATATTAATCGGGCTGGGATCTAGAAATTGGGATAATGGAATAGCAGGATTATTCGCGATAGTCACCATATTGTTTTCATCAACATGAATCACTTCAATCTTAACAGGTGCAGTGCCAGTAGTTAAGTAATCCAGCTCTTTTGCCGCAGCAAAGGATAAATCGATAATGCGATTTGAGTGAAAGGGACCACGATCATTTACCCTAACAATTAATTGTTTGCTATTGTCAGTATTAGTTACTCGCACATAGGAGGGTAAAGGTAAGGTGGTATGAGCCGCGGTAAATTCATACATATCAAAGACTTCACCATTGGAGGTTAAGTGACCATGAAATTTTTGACCATACCAAGAAGCGATACCCGTTTGAACGAACCCTTTACCCGATAAAACCGGCTGATAGTCAGTGCCATTAATAGTATATGGGCGCATGTTGGCTAAACGGTAAGGCTCATGCTTAGGAATAATGATACTGGGTTCATGGTCAGGGATTAATATTATCGGTGCAGAATCAACCTTCATGCTGTATCGATTTGAGGAACTTGAAGCACAGCTCATAACCAATACACAGGTAATGAATAAGCATAATGACTGATAAGCTTTCATCGAGGCATAACTCTATTTTGTGTGGCAATCGCCATTAATAAACCAAAACCAGACATTAATGTCACCATAGATGTGCCGCCATAACTCACTAATGGTAGGGGCACACCTACTACTGGAAGCAAACCAGATACCATACCAATATTAACGAAAACATAGACAAAAAAGGTGAGAGTAATGCTACCGGCTAATAATTTACTGAATAAAAACTGACTTCGAGATGCAATCACCAAGCCTCTACCCACAATAAAACCATACACTAATAACAGACCAATTACGCCTAAAAAGCCAAATTCCTCACTAAATACTGCAAAGATAAAGTCAGTATGGCGTTCAGGTAAAAACTCTAATTGCGATTGTGAGCCTTGGAGCCAACCTTTTCCAGTCCATCCGCCGGAACCAATTGCAATTTTAGACTGAATAATATGATACCCAGCACCTAACGGATCGCTTTCAGGGTTCAAAAAGGTGATGACGCGTTGCTTTTGGTAAGCCTTCATCAAAAATAGCCACATGATAGGGGTGAAACTACCTATTAATAAGGTAAATACAGATATAATCCGCCAGCTCATTCCTGCTAAAAATAGTGCAAATATACCTGAACTGGCAATTAACAAAGAAGTCCCTAAATCAGGTTGTTTAGCTATTAAGATTGTCGGTACGACCACTAATAATAATGCCGTTAATAATGTCTTTAAACTCGGTGGCATGCCAACACGACTGATATACCAAGCAACAGTCATCGGCACAAAGAGTTTCAATATTTCTGATGGTTGGAAACGAAAAGCGCCTAAATCTAACCAACGTTGAGCACCTTTACCGGTGACACCAATTGCCAGAACTGCTATAAGTAATAGGATCCCAATACCATAGACGAAAGGCGAGATATTCCGATAAAACAAGACCGGTATTTGTGCGAGCAAAAACATAGCAACTAAACCGATACCCAATCGGATGAGTTGGCGTTTAATTAATGCCATATCTTGTCCACTGGCAGAATATATCGTCATCAAACCAATAGCCATTAATAATAGAAGACCAGCGAGTAACCAACCGTCAATATGGATCTTGGTTAAGAATCTGTCCCGTTGCTGAATTCCTGTTTTACTGACGGGCATACTTTTCTCCTAACCAATAATCCATCACACTGCGTGAAATAGGTGCCGCATTTGAACCACCGCCACCAGCATTTTCTAATGCAACAATCACACTAATTTGTGGAGCGTCAGAAGGCGCATAACCGAGGTACATAGCATTATCTTTTAGATAATCGGCGATAATCAGATCATCTACGTTTTCATCTTGCCCAACCGAAAACAATTGGGCAGTACCCGTTTTCCCCGAAGAAGAGTAAGTCGCATTACGAAATGCTTTATGTGCTGTGCCGTGAGGGAGTCTAACGGTATCTTGCATAGCCTGTTTAACTAATGCCCAGTTTTCAGGTGATAAAACCTGTAATGGAGTGGCTTCGTTTAATGCTTCTGGTATGTCGATATTATCTTGTTTAATGGCGCGAAGTAATTGAGGTCTAAATCGTTGTCCATCATTAATAATAGTGTTGATGGAATCTAATAATTGCACCGGTGTAGCTGTCCAATAGCCTTGTCCGATACCGACTGAAATAGTATCCCCAATATACCAAGGTTGATTAAATTTAGCGCGTTTCCAGCCTCGACTAGGCATATTGCCATCAGATTCTTCTAATAGATCAATGTTGGTATATTCACCGAAGCCAAATTGACTCATATATTCATAAATATTATCAATCCCTAGTTTATACGCCATCTCATAGAAAAATGTATCACAAGAAACTTCTATAGAGCGTTTAATATCGACGATCCCGTGACCTCTTCTTAGCCAATCCCGCCAGATATGTTCAACGTCTTTAAGTTGATAAAAGCCTTTATCTTGTATTTTTGTTTTGGCAGTAACCACTTGGTACTCTAATCCTAATAGAGCCAGGTGTGGCTTGATAAGTGAAGCGGGTGGGTATTGACCTTGTACAGCACGATTAAGTAAAGGACGATCCGGGTTTTGAATGAGGGTTGAATAATCCTTCTGAGAGATACCATTGACAAATAAATTAGGATCGTATGAAGGATTTGAATACATGGCTAATACACCACCATCTCTAGGATCTGAAACGACGACTGAACCGCGACGTTCTAACAGCTGTGATTGGACATAAAGCTGTAACTCAATATCGATATTCAACACCAAATCTTCCCCTGCGATGGGAGCATTTTCTTCCAATACTCGCAAGGTACGACCTTTACTATCCACTTCTAACTTAGCATAGCCAACTTTACCGTGAAGTCGTTCTTCATAATAACGTTCAATGCCTTGTTTGCCGATATTTTTAGTTGCTGCATAATTAGATTGGGCCCCCCAGCTAGCGATTAAATTTAAATCCCGTTCATTAATTTTTGAGACATACCCTAAAACATGAGTCAGGGCGCTCCCATAAGGATAAAAGCGAGATAAACTAGCTTCAACAGAGACACCGTCGAAGAGATGTTGATGCGCGGAGAATATAGCGACCCTCTCCTCACTCATATTACTTTTCAATGTGACGGGTTGGAATCGTCGCTGTCTTTTCCTATTTCGCTCAAAACGAGCAATGTCAGTATCGGAGAGCTGTAACAGTTTTTTAAGTGCTGCTAAGGTAGTGTCTAAATTAGGGACTTCTTCAATACTAATCTCAAGGTTAAAAACAGGTTTGTTTTCGGCAATAATGGTACCGTTTCGATCATATATAATGCCTCTATTAGGGGCCACAGGGACGACTTTAATCCGGTTACCATCTGCGCGTATTTTATAATCTTCAAATTGGTCGATTTGTAATGAGAAAAGATTACTTAATATAACGAATATCAGTAATAAACAAAAAAAGACGGCAAACAAACAGCGGCGCAAAAACAAGTTAGACTCTGCACTGAAATCTCGAATGGTTTGACGCTGTTTAGCCATGCAGTACTGCTCAATTATTCGCGGTGATAAGGATGGTTTTGAGTGATTGACCACGCTCGATATAAGCTTTCAACCACAATTATTCTGACTAATGGGTGGGGGAGTGTCAATGGTGAAAGTGACCAGCGTTGTTCTGCTTTAGCAAGACAAGCTGGCGCTAATCCTTCAGGTCCGCCAATGAGTAAGCTGATATCACGCCCATCCATTTTCCAGTGATCTATTTGCTTAGCTAGAGTTGGGGAATCCCATGGTTTACCCAAGACTTCTAAAGTGACGACTTTGTCATGTTTACCAATCGCTTGTAAGGTAAGTTCACCTTCTTTTTCAAGAATTCGTGCAACATCAGCGTTCTTACCTCTTTTACCTGCTGGTATTTGCACAAATTTAACGGGCATATCGCTAGGAAAGCGTTTTAAGAAGTGTGCGCAACCTGTTTCCACCCATTCTGGCATTTTGGTGCCCACGGCGATAATTTGGATGCGCATAAGATTTGATTAAGACCAGAGTTTTTCTAATTGATAAAAATCACGAGTTTCATCTTGCATCACATGCACGACAACCTCACCTAGATCAACTAATACCCATTCACCGGTTTCTTGACCTTCTATACTCAATGGCGGCAATCCAGCTCGTTTCATTTCAATGACAACATTCTCGGCGATAGAACGAACATGGCGCTTCGAATTACCCGAACACACTAACATGGTATCAGTGACTGTTGATTTACCTTCGACGTTAATATCGATGATATCGCGGCCTTTCATGTCTTCAATTTTATCAATGACGAATTTTTTTAAACTATCGTGGTCCAATTTTGCCTCAATCTTCATATAAATTATGTTCTCTTATATAGTTTAACACGCTTGGAATAATTAATTGACTTTCTCTGCTATGATTTTGTAAATCTTTGCGACACTGGGTCGAAGAAATGTTCACTTTAGGTAAGTCTACATGAGTAATTCGTCCAGTTTGATAAGTAATTGGCCCATTTTTTTGAGTGGTGGTATTTTGCACAATATGTTGAGGCAATTGATGAGGAATTTGTTTCGATATCGTGCGCGGTAAGACAATCAAGTGACATAAACTCAAAATGCTATCAAGTTGATACCATTTGGGTAAAGTAATGTAACTATCATAACCAATAATAAAAAACACCTGATAATGACGAGCAAAATGGGTCAGTGTATTCACCGTATAACTTGGTTGAGTTTGATGTAATTCATAATCGTCGATGCATAAGTTAGGATGCTCTGAGATACATAATTCAAGCATGTTAAGACGATGATGATTTGCAACGGGAGGAGTATCAACCTTCAAGGGGGATATTGCGTTAGGTAACAGGGTTATAGTATCAATTTGATATTGAGATTGCAGATCGAGTAATAAATTAATATGACCTTGATGTGGTGGGTTGAAGCTCCCTCCAAATAAATAAATTGGCGTTTTATTCATACGCTAATGGAAATCCTGATACGGCATATGGAGTAAACAACAAACATAAGTGACACAAAATCACAAAAGGTCTAACGGGTGTCGTGTTTTTAAATTGAAAATCCGCTTCTTTTAGCGCATCACGAATGTCATTAAAACGTTGCGGGGTCAATTCATTCACCAATTTGGTATAGAGTCCTTGTTTGTTACCCCACACTCGTAAAGCAGACCAATTAATGCGTTGACCGGTTCGCTGGAGCTGATCAATTTGATACAAGGTCTCCCATTCTTTAATTAACGCCCAAATGACAATATTCGGCTCCAATCCTTCACTCTCTAAACGGTATAAGAGTTTTACTAGTCGTTGTGCATCACCACTGAGCATAGTGTCGATAAGTTGATACACTGTAAAACGTGATTGTTCAACCACAGCAGCCTTAGTTTGAGTAATATCTAGTGTCTGACCAGCATATAGTAAACCCAGTTTATCGATTTCTTGTTTAGCCGCTAGCATATTTCCTTCACATGCATCAGCAATAAACGTGACACAGTCGGGGGTAGTATGAATGGGGATAGCGGTAAGTAGTTGAGAGATCCATTGCTCTAAATCACGACCTTCTAAGGCATAACAAGGAATAAACCAACCTGCTTGTGACAGCGTTTTAAACCATTTAGTGTTTTGTACATCTTTACCAATGCGTGGGCCGTGAATGACAAGCAATACATCGGGTGACGCATTCGCTACTATGTCTAATAATGTTTTACTGCCTTCTTTGCCTGGTTTACCGGTGGGTAGATGTAATTCAATTAACTGTTTATCGCTAAACAGTGACATGGTTTGGGTTGCGTCAATGAGGGTTGACCATTCAAAATCACCATCAACGGTCAAACTTTGGCGTTCTTCAAAACCGTTTTGTTTAGCTGTATTTCTAACGGTATCTAATGCTTCAATAGTTTGTTGAGGTTCATCACCAAAAATAAGAATAAAAGGGACTAAACCTTGTTGGCATTGTGAGGCAAGTTGATGTTGGCGCAATTGCATGGTTATAGACCTAACTGCTGTGTGATATTGGCAGGTAGTCGCTGATATATAGTACGAGCGGCCTCTTGTCTTAATTCGCTTAGCACTAAATTTAACTCTCGAGTTTTCGCTAACACTTGCCGCGGATCATCTTGGTATTCTCGGGTTAGAACAAACTGATAGGATACCGGAGGATTATCACCTAAGCTAAGCGCATAGCGAACATTGTAAATCAATTCATACTCAGCCACTTGGCCAGTAGAGAATACCGAAAGCAATCTACGTTCGATGTTTTCAGGTTGCAACACCATTGTGTTTTGGATTTGGCCATTAAGAGAATCAGCCATCCCTTGTTTCTCTAGTAGTTGCTGCATGGTCTGATGTAAATCAGAATACTGAGGAGTAGATTCTAGTGTTAAATGAGAGAGTAAACTCTGCGGGATCTGTTGACCACGCAGAGTAAAACCACACGCACTGAGCAACGCCATTATACAAATGAGTAAGACAATACGAGTGTTCCGCATAATGTAGTCCTTAATTTGCCACAATATTCAGTAATTTACCTGGCACATAAATCACTTTACGAATCGTTTTGCCATCGACAAAACTTTGGACATTCGTTTCAGCTAACCCTAATGCTTCAACTGTATCTTTATCGGCATCCGCAGCAACTGTGATTTTCGCTCTCAACTTACCATTAACCTGAACAATGATAAGTTTCTCTGCTTCTACCATAGCATCGGCATCTGCTATTGGCCACTGAGCTAGATGTACATCAGTGTGTCCCAGCGCGGTCCAAAGTTCATGACAAATATGCGGTGTAATGGGTGTTAGCATTAAGACGACTGCTTCAACCCCTTCTTGGAGAATGGCTCTGTCTTGTGCATTATCACTCGGTGCTTTTTGTAAGTGATTACATAATTCCATGATGGCAGCAATAGCGGTATTAAAGGTTTGACGACGTTCAATATCATCACTGACTTTTGCGATCGTTTGATGTACGAGTCGACGTAAATCTTGTTGTGACTTGGTTAACGTCTCAGGCGTAAGGGCCTCAGTTGCTCCCAACGCAATATGTTCATTGACCAATTTCCAAACACGTTTTAGGAAACGATTAGCGCCTTCAACGCCTGAATCTACCCACTCTAACGTTTGCTCTGGAGGTGCAGCAAACATAGTAAATAATCGAACCGTATCTGCGCCATACAAATCGATGACTTGTTGTGGGTCGATGCCATTGTTTTTAGATTTTGACATCTTCGTCATGCCACCATGAATGACCGGCTCACCATCGGCATCTAAAATCGCAGCATTAATGCGTCCTTTATCATCTTTGGTAACCGTCACATCGGCAGGGGAGTACCATGTCTTCTTCCCAGATGCATCTTCACGATAAAATGAATCTGCTAATACCATACCTTGGCATAATAAGCGCTTATATGGTTCATCAGAATCAACTAAGCCTTCATCTCGTAATAATTTATGGAAGAAACGAGAGTAAAGTAAATGCAAAATCGCATGTTCAATCCCGCCAACATATTGGTCAACAGGTAACCAATAGTTCGCTTCACTTGGATCAAGCATGGCGTTATTGGTTTGTGAGGTGTAACGCGCGTAATACCATGATGATTCCATGAAAGTATCAAAGGTATCCGTTTCTCGGAGTGCATTTTGACCGTTAAATTTAGTTTTCGCCCACTCAGGATCGGCTTTTATAGGAGAGGTAACGCCGTTCATTACCACATCTTCAGGTAATACGACAGGTAACTGATCTTCTGGGACGGGTGCCGATTCACCATTTTCGAGATTTAACATCGGGATTGGTGCGCCCCAATAACGTTGACGAGATACTCCCCAATCACGTAAACGGTAGTTCACCGTCTTTGTTCCTTTACCCATCTCGTTAAGTTTTTGAGCAATGGCGTCAAAACCTGCTTGGAAATCCATACCGTCAAACTCACCGGAGTTTACCAATGTGCCTTTTTCAGTATAGGCGCTTAAGCTTAAATCACAGCCTTCACCAGCAACAACTTGTTTGATTGGCAAATTATAGGCTTTAGCAAAATCATAATCACGTTGGTCATGACCCGGTACCGCCATTACAGCGCCTGAGCCATAGCCCATAAGAACGAAGTTAGCGATCCAAATAGG
>ENA-OUOG01000614-OUOG01000614.1-marine-metagenome-genome-assembly--contig:-NODE-614-length-46129-cov-5.834057_pt1 | contig 46129 bp, 23 predicted proteins | sample MGYA00248635_ERZ508505 | MGnify/ENA primary metagenome ERZ508505 (study PRJEB26176, sample SAMN06267871) | marine metagenome | isolation source: Saanich Inlet, British Columbia, Canada | place: Pacific...
CGCAGGCTGCCGCGGAAAAGGAGGCTGCCGCCAAGGCCAAGGAGGAGGCGAAGGCTCAGGCCGAGGCTGCCGCCGCTGAGGCTAAGGCGCAGGCTGCGGCCGAGAAGGAGGCTGCCGCCAAGGCCAAGGAGGAGGCGAAGGCGCAGGCCGAGGCTGCTGCGGCCGAGAAGAAGGCTCAGGCTGCGGCCGAGAAGGAGGCCGCCGAGAAGGCTAAGGCCGAGGCTAAGGCGCAGGCCGCCGCCGAAAAGGCCAAGGCTGATGCCGCCGCCGCCGAGAAGAAGGCCCAGGAGGCGAAGGCCAAGGAGGAGGCCAAGGCTGCCGCTGCCGCCGAGAAGGCTGCCGCGGCGCAGGCCAAGGAGGCTGCCAAGGCGAGCGCCGCCAAGGACAAGGCGACCATCCTCGCCGAGAAGAACGCGGAGCGCGAGCGCGCCTCCCAGCTCAAGGCGCAGGCCGAGGCTGAGAAGAAGGCGAAGGCGGCTGCCCCCAAGGCTGGCGCGAACCCCTACGAGATCGAGTACCCTTCCGCGGTGAAGAGCTACACCTCGCCTTTCCCCGCCGCGCCGGAAGTCGCCCCGGCGCCCGCGCCCGTCGTGCCCGCCCCGCCCAAGCTGGAGGCGCCCAAGCTGGAGGCGCCCAAGCGCGAGGAGGCTGCCGGCGCCGCCGCCGCAGGCGCTGCCGCCGGCATCGCCAAGTCCATGCCCGAGATGCCCAAGTTCGGCCTCCCCAAGATCGAGATGCCCGAGATGCCCAAGATCGAGGTGCCCGAGATCCCCAAGCTCGAGATGCCCGAGATGCCCGCCATCCCCGAGATGGCGCCCCCGGTGGCCATCGAGAAGATGATCGAGCAGGTCGCGCCCGCCGACGACGGCGCCGCCGAGCGCGCGGCTGCCGAGAAGGCTGCGGCGGAGAAGGCTGCGGCGGAGAAGGCCGCCGCCGAGGAGGCTGCCGCCGCCGAGAAGGCTGCCGCTGAGCGCGCTGCGGCGGAGAAGGCTGCCGCTGAGAAGGCTGCCGCTGAGAAGGCTGCCGCCGAGCGCGCGGCTGCCGAGCGCGCCGCCGCTGAGCGCGCGGCTGCCGAGCGCGCGGCCGCCGAGCGCGCGGCCGCCGAGCGCGCGGCCGCCGAGAAGGCCGCCGCCGAGAAGGCTGCCGCCGAGAAGGCCGCCGCCGAGAAGGCTGCCGCCGAGAAGGCCGCTGCCGAGAAGGCTGCCGCCGAGAAGGCCTCCGCCGAGAAGGCCGCGGCGGAGAAGGCTGCCGCCGAGAAGGCTGCCGCTGAGCGCGCCGCCGCCGAGAAGGCCGCCGCCGCCGCCGCCGCCGAGCGCGCGGCGGCCGAGCGCGCCGCCGCCGAGAAGGCTGCCGCCGAGAAGGCCGCCGCCGAGCGCACGGCGGTTGTTGCTTCGCGCTCCGCGGAGGAGCGCAAGGCTGCTGCCGACGCGGCGAAGGCTGAGCTCGCGGCGAGCCTGAAGAGCAAGCCCACGTCTTCCGAGAAGGCTGCCGCGGATAAGTACGCCGCGGCGACCAAGGCTTCCTCCTCGTCTCCCAAGAAGCGCGAGGAGGCGCGGAAGGCGGCTGCCAAGGAGCAGAAGAAGGCGAAGGGCGGTACCGATTTCGTCGGCGCGCTCGCCGGCGACGTCACCGTCGCCGCGCTGGGCGGCGCTTTGGCGCTCGCGCTTCTCGCGCCCGGCGTGAAGACCAAGGTGTCGGAGGGCGACGTCGAGGGCGCGCTGGAGGAGGCTAAGACCTTCGTGACATCCGTCGAGGGTGTTTCCGGCAAAGCCGCGTACGTCGGCGGCGTCGTCGTCGCCGACGCCGTCGCGCACCTTCCCGTGCTGGGCGCGCTCGTTCCCGGCCCGGCGGAGTTCGTCGGCACCGCCGCCGCCGTACTTCTCGCGGCGAAGTACTTCATCGAGAAGTCGTCGACGCCCGAGGAGGACCTCGCGTCGTTCGGCAACTCGCTCCCCTCCGACGTACCCTCCGTGGACGACATCCTCAAGCCCGCGGGCGCGTTCGCCAAAAGACTGGGCGACGTCGACGTCGACATCCTGCAGGACGACCTCAAGCAGGCGCCGCAAAGAGTGCAGAGCTGGTTCGGCGGCCTCGACGACCCGGCGGGGACCGTGGCGCCGCCCGCCGCGGCGCTCGGCGCCGCCGTGGTGGCGGGCCAGATCGCGCACCTGCCCGTGCTCGCGGTGGCGCTCCCGCGCGCGCTGGAGCTGGTGGGCGTGGCGTACATGCTGGACGCCGCCAACCGGTACGGCGCGGACGAGTCCGCGAACCTCAAGGACGACCTCGCGGCGGCGGCGAAGAAGGGCGGAGACGCCGTCAAGAAACTCGCCGGGAAGTGATTTGACGACGACGACGACGACGACGACGACGACGACGACGTTGGGATCCGATGATAAGGGTTTTTTGAACCGATCGAACCGATACCGACGGATGGATGTATCTACGACGCGCGTTTGGATGAACAGAGAGAGAGAGAGAGAGGTGTTCGTGGTACGCGCCCGCGCCCGGAAGGGTTCCTTCCCCTACTACGGAAGCTACGGATGGCGCTTTAACAACGTGAAAGAGCAGTTGCAGTCCCCACATCGAATCGATCGATGCTCGCAGTCTACCCACGACGTTTCCGAGACTCTTTTCTGAATTTGTCTTCGCACGCGCCCGTCAGTTCCGAAGTGATTCGTCTCACAGACCGCCGCGCGGTCCGCACGTCGGCGTCGGGCGGAGCCGCGGCCGTGGACGCGCGCGCGCACGCGTCGCCGGCGGACGCGTGCGACGCGACCATAACCAGCGGGTCGCGCGAGTGACCCGCTCGGGGACATCTCGCGCGACGACGATTCGAGGCACCCCGTTCGTTGGTCTACGAAACGAAGAGGGTTCGAGGGGAGGCTGAGCGTATCGGGTCCGACGCGCGCGGTCTCTCGCGAGTCGCGGCGTGTCCGGAGGCACGCGGCGAACCCTCGCGCGACGTAGGTGGACGAAGACCGACCCGATGTCCGACGACCCGATGTCCGACGACCCGATGTCCGCCTCCGAGGAGACCGACGACGCGATCGTCGGCGTTTCAGATTCGGACGCGTCCGAGAAGACGTCTTCGTCTTTCGGCGGCGGCGACGACGACGACGGCGACGACGACGACGGCTCCGTCTCCGAGGATTTCTTAGATGAACCGCACGGCGCGCCCTCACGAGACCACGAGACCGTGTGTGAGGCGTGCGGCGAGGGCGACGACGAGCCGAGGCTGATCCTGTGCGACGGTTGCGACGGCGGTTGGCACACGTACTGCCTGCGACCGAAACTCCCGAGCGTGCCTCGCGGCGAGTGGCGGTGCGACGCGTGCGCGCGCGCGGCAGCCGAGGCGGAGGCCGCGAGACGCGCGGAGCGCCCGAGGCGCACGGCGTTCAAACGCGCGGAGGCGAGAATGCTCGCCTCGGACGACGACGAGGAAGAAGACGACGACGACGACGACGACGGCGAGACGCGCGGAGACGACCCGGCGCGTCGGAGGAACACGACGCGTTCGCGGCGCTCTGGTTTGACGCGCGGCGCGATCGCGACGACTTCCCGCGACGACTCGGACGAGTACCGGGGCGATGCCGACGACGGCGATACCGACGACGAGGGCGATTCGGACACCGCCGCCGGCGGCGGCCGAAAGTCGTCGCGACAGAAAAAGAAGCCCCGAGGATTTTACGATTTGAACGCCCCGTCGGAGGACGCGGCGCGTCGCCCGCGTCGCGCGGCGGCTGCGCGCGGGCGCGACTTCACCTACCGCTTCGACGACGACGACGACGACGACGAGCTCGCGCGACAGGACGTCGACGCGGCTCTGTGCGCGAAGTGCAAGCTCGGCGACGACCCGCAGAATTTCCTGCTGTGCGACGGATGCGACGCCGGTTGGCACACGTACTGCCTGCGACCGAAACTGCCCTGCGCGCCGCGCGGCGAGTGGCTGTGCCCTTCGTGCGTCGCGAAGCACGAAAAGCAGCACGCCGCGACGCTCGAATCCCAGCGAAACCTCGCGGAGCTCGACCTGGCGGCGGCGGACGTCATGCGCCACAAGAAGGCGCACCTGGTTCTGGCCAGCCGGAGCGCGGCGGCGGTCGAGGCGGGGCCCGGCGTCGCGGACGCGTTTCCGTTTTTGGCTCGCGACCCCTCGGTTTCCGGGAAACGCGCCTCGCCGGGTAAGCTCCGGCGCGACACGTGCGTGCAGCTCCTGGTGAAGTTCGAGGAGGAGTCCTACCGGCGCGCGCGCTGGGTGCCCCTGTGGGCGATGCGGCACAGGGAGCCGCACAAGCTCCGCGGGCACTGGAAACGCACCGGCGCGTCCGAGACGGACCCCGAGGCGCCTCTGGACCGCGCCGCGTTCGAGCACGTCATCCCCGAGCGGGTGGTGGACGAGAGCGACGATCTGGACGCCGTGCTGGTCAAGTGGTGCGGTTTGCCGTACGACGAGTGCACGTGGGAGCCGAGGGGGAGTTTCCTGGAGGTTTCGCGCGACGGCAATGACCGCGACCGCGACGGAGGCGGCGCGGAATCTCCGCGCCCGGCGGCGGCGGCGGCGCGCGCCGCCGAGGACGAGGCGAGCGCGCGCGAGTTCGCCTTCGGAGTGGCGGACGACGCGTGTGCGAACCACGGCGTCGCGGGTCTACTCACCGCGGAACTCCGCGCGTATCGCGCGAGGATCGCGCGCCCTCCGCCCGCGACGACGCCCAAACGAGACTTTGCCGAAACAGGCGTGCGTTTCCAGGATTTCGAACCTCTGTTGCGCGGCGGCGGTTCCGGGTTGCCCGCCGGCGAAAATCGCGCGAGCGCGGCGCACTTGAAAGCGGCGGCGGCGGCGGCGGCGGCCACCGGGTCTTCGGACCCCGCGCCCACCTCCCTGACTCTGCACCCGTACCAGCGCGAGGGCGTGCGTTGGCTCCTGAACAAGCTCGCGCGTGGTCAGAGCGCTATTCTCGGCGACCAGATGGGTTTAGGGAAGACCATCCAGACGGCTGCGTTTTGCGACGGCGCGAGGGCGCTGGGTTTGTTGTCCGGTCCGGTTTTGATCGCGGCGCCGAAGAGCACCGTGCCCAACTGGACGTCCGAGCTAAGAACGTGGTGCCCGACGTTAGACTGCGTGACGTACGTGGGCGGCAAAGCGTCAAGGGAGGCGCTCAAGAAGGTGGACTTCCCCTTCCCCAGCGGCCCTACCCGAGAGGCGCATTCGTGGCGCCGGAGCGGCGGCGGGAGCTTCACCGACGTCGTGCTCACCAACTACGAGGTGGTGATGGCGGACGCGTCGGCGTTTCGAACCGTGCGTTGGGGCGCGGTGATCGTGGACGAGGGGCACCGTTTGAAGAACCAGAACTCGGCGTTAACGCAGACGCTTCTTTCGCTGCGGTGCCCGTGGCGGTGTTTGCTCACGGGCACGCCGTTGCAGAACAACCTCGAGGAGCTCTTCGCGTTGCTCCACTTTTTGGACCCGCGGCGGTTCGCGCGGCCGGACCGACTCGCCGCCGCGTTCACCGCGCGCGACGAGATACTCGACGACGACGACGACGACGACGACGACGACGGCGAAACGCGCGTCGAGACGCTGAGCGCGGAACTCAAAAACCTGCACGCGTTGCTCGAGAAGCACATGTTGCGTCGTTTGAAGCGAGACGTCCTGCGGGGTTTGCCGAAGAAGCGCGCGGTGGAGGTTTCCGTTCCGCTGACGCCGTTCCAACGCGAGGTGTACGCGGACGTGTTAGCGCGCAACCACGTCGCTTTAAACTCCACCGTGAACGCCACGCAACGGACCACCTTGAACAACACCCTGAAGGAGCTGCAGAAGGTGTGCAACCACCCGTTCCTGTACCCGGCGGCGGAGCAGGACGCGTTCAAAGCTGCGCGGAAATCGGGCCTCGCCGGGAAACTCGCGCGCGACGCCACGCGCGAACGCCGCGTGTACCGCGAGAAAGTGGCGCGAGACAACGAGACGGCGAGGCTGGGAGCACAACTTCTCCCGGCTCCGTCCGGAGGCGGAGTTGGAAAACCGCAACACGCGTACCCGGTTGACCTGCCCGACGCCGTGTGGATCGACAACACGCGTGTGACGCCCCCGATGCTTCCGTTAGAGCCCCTGCCCGCGACGCTGCTTCGCACGTCAAGCGGCAAGATGCAGCTTCTCGCGAAGCTTCTCCCGGCGCTGCGCGCGCGGGGGCACAGGGTTCTGTTGTTCTGCCAGATGACGCGCATGCTGGACATCATCGACGACTGGCTCCGCGCGTCGGGGGTGGGGATGGAAAGAGACCCTATGGACCCCTCGGGCATGCGCGGAAGACGCGTGTACTCGCGCGTGGACGGCGCGACTCCGTCGACGACGCGTCAACGCGTGATCGAGAGTTTCAACTCGGAGGAGAGCGTCACTTTTTTGATGTTAGTCAGCACGCGGGCGGGCGGTCTCGGGCTGAACCTGGCGACGGCGGACACGGTGATCATGTACGACCCGGACTTCAACCCGTTCGTGGACGAGCAGGCGCAGAGCCGCGCGCACCGCATGGGGCAGAGGAAGGAGGTTGTCGTGTACCAGCTGGTCACGGCGGCGACGGTGGAGGAGCGCATCGTCGAGCTCGCCAAGAGCAAGCGAGCGGTCGAGCGGCTGGTGGTGAAGCGCGGGCGGGACGAATCGGACGTGCCGGACGAGAGCGTTCCGAGCGCGGAGATCGGCGACGAGAGCCGCCGGTTGACGAAACACGGATCGGTGTCCCGCGCCGCCGAGCTCGCCAAGGTGCTGATGCACGGCGCGCGCAAGATCGTGACGCGCGCGGCGGCGACGTCCGCGGAGGCGGCGAAGAGCGCGGCGTTTCTCGAGAAGAAGGTGAACGCGAAGTGCGAGTTCAAGGACTCGGAGATTGAGCGCCTGCTGGACCGCGAGAACCTGCCCGTCGAGGCGGACGGCGAGGACGGCGACGGGTACCTGGGCGGCGTCGGCGACGGCCGCGTCCACCTGGAGAACGACGAGGACGAGGACGACGCTGTGGGTCGGACGACGGACCCGGAAGAGGACGACGAGACGCGCGGCGGCGACGACCCCGAGGACCTGGCGGATAAGCAGCTCGAGTCTCTTCTCGCGGAGCGCGCCGCGCGACTGGTCTCCGCGGAGCGCGAGCTTCTCGGTCGGGGCAAGCGCGAGCGGCGGACGGTTCTTCCCACGAACGTCTTTCCGCGTAAGGGCAAGAAGCGAGGGAAAGACAAACGCGCTTCGTCGAAAGGCGATCGAGCGTCCGAGTCCGACGCGGACGACCTAAACGCGGAGGACCCCGACCCGTTCGTCACGCCGTGCTTCATCTGCCTGGACGTCGAGAACGACGTCGCGGCGGAACCCGCTTTGGCGGCGGATCGCGAAACGCGACTTTCGCGATCCGCCGCGCTTTTGCGGTGCGAGTCGTGCACGGCGTGCGCGCACCCCGCGTGCGCGGGCGTGGACGAGGAGGACGACGCGACGCTCTTCTCCTCGGCGCTCTTCTCGCCCGCCCCCCTCGCTGCGAGCGGAAAGCCCGCGTGGCACTGCGGCTCGGGCGGCTTATCCTGCGCGCACCGCGGGAAGAAGATCGACGGCGGCCGCGCCGCCGCGGTGGCGGCGGTTGCGCTGAAAGGGAAGCGCTCGAAAGGGAAGCGCTCGAAATCGACGCTTGTGCGGAACGACTCCTCCGGCGACTCCGACAGCGACTCGATGGGCGGCGAAAATCGGTCCAACGCCGACGACAGCGACGACGGGTACGACCCGAACGAGCGCAGCGACTCGGAGAGCGAGAGCGAGTTCCGGGAGGGAAAGAACTTCCACGGTCGAAAGAAGAGACGCCTTTCAGGCGAGAGGGCACGAAACGCGCGCGACACTCGCTCGACGCGTCTCGCGAAGATGCGCGCGGCGTTGGCGACCCAGCTCGACTGGCTGAAGCGCCGGACGGCGAACGGCGGTAACGGCGATCCCGTCGCGCGGTGCGTCGCGGCGTCCGCCGAGTACGAGGCCCTCTCTTCCCTCGCCGCTGCGTTGGAACCCGCGGAGGTTTTGCGGAACGCGCGGGGGGGCTTCCCCATCGACCTGCTTCTGGTGCTTCGCGCGGCGGTCAACCTGGATCGCGCGTGCGCGTTCGCCGCGGACGCCGTCTGGACCGCGAGGCTCTCGCGCCAGGCGGACAGTCTGCGCAAAACGATGCCCGAGACGTCGGCGCGCGTCGCGAAGTGCGAGGAGGCGTTTCGCGCGACGCTGGACCCTGCGCGGTTCGGTAAGATCGCCGCGCAAAACGGTTGGTCCGAACAAGACGCGCGCGCGGCTGCGGCGAACGTCGCGTCGCTTCGCCGAGCGGCGATTGAGAAGGAACGCGAGACGCGGGAGAGGCACGAGTGCGTCATGCGCAACCGCGCTGCTGTCGCTCGATGGGCCGGCGACGCGCCTTCTCGCGCGAAGGCGACGCTGGAGCGGCGTTTCCAGGCGACGCTGAAAAACCAGGCGGGCCCGTTCGGCGGAAAGAACCGAACCGTAGGGGGCGCGGCGTTGAAGCGCGCCGTCGCGGCGTGCGCGTTGATCGGGGAGCCGGACGACGTTTCCTCAAAGCGTTTCCGCGCGTTCTTCGAGGACAGCCTCGCGGCGTTCGCGGAGTACTTCGCGAAAGTCGCCGGCGACGCCGACTCCGCGAACGACCTGCGCGGCGCGGCGGCGTTTTTGTGGAGCCAAGGCGAGGACGGACCCGAAAAAGCGAAGGAGACGCGGGACCCCGCGGGAGGAGAGAGACGAACCGTCGAGGAGTCCTCGGAAGAAGAGACGCGAAATACGCGGTCGGGTCCCGAGGACGCCGACCGGGACAAAAAAGGCGACTGCTCCGCGCGCGCGACGGAGGACGTTCAAACGGAGGACGCGCCGTACCCGTGGCGGTTCCTGCGCGACTCCAGCTGGCACCCCTACCTCTTCCTCCACGACGAAGTCGCGTCTACGCGCGATCCCCCGAATCCGCGTTCCGGCGTCGTCTCCGATATCTCCGGCGCGGCGAGAAAAAGCGCGCCGCCGGAGGGGGACGGGGGGTCCGCGAGCGGGCACACCGCGACGCACGCGCCGTCGGTCTCGCAGGTCGGTCCGGCTTCGTTCCAAACGCGCCAGGCGCTCCCCTCGGCGTCGCACTCGTCCGCGCCGGCGATTTCGTGGCGCGGGCCGGTGACTTTCGGCGGGAACGGCGGCGCGCCGGCGATGACGTTCCACGGGCCGGTAACTTTCACGGGGGGCGCGGGACCCGCCGCCGCGCCCCCGCACGTCCCGTTCAGGCATCTCCACGCGCCGCCCCCGGGGATGGGGATGCCGCCCGCGGGGATGGGGATGCCGCCCGCGTTGATGCACCCCCCGGGGATGTTCGAGCGGATGGAATTGCACCACCCGTTCGCGCCGGGGATGGGTTCGGGGATGATGATGCGTCCCTTCCCGGGGGCGAACGCGCATCCCCAACCGGTCCCGGTGGTACAGGCGGCGCCCCCGGCGGCGCCCGTGCACAACTCGCGGGACGCGCGCACGCCGTGGCGCGAGCTCATCGACGCGTACCTTCCCCCGGAATCACTGCGGCGCGACGTCTGCGAGTCCCGCGCGCGCGTCATCTCGCGCGCCTTGCTCGAGCGCGCGCGAACGTCGCCCGGCGTGGACGTCATCGGCGAGTGTTTCAACGGGTGCGTCGCGCTGGCCACGGAAGTGCTCGCCGCGGCGTACCGGCCGAACACAGGGTCCGACGCGATGGCGGCGGCGCGCGAGTATAACCGCTTCGAGGTGGCGCGCGTCGTCGCCGATCTCACCGCGGAGGGCGATCCGCGCGCGGCGGACGCCGAGCGGGTCAAGACGAGTCTTGGGGACGAAGAGTGGGACGGCGGCGCGGTGGGCGGCGAGACCGGGTCGCTCGGTCGGACGTACAATCGGTGGTCCGTCGGTGGTCCGTCGGTGGACCGTCGGTTGGTCAATCGGTGGTCCGCGGCGGAGGAGGAGTACTTCCTGACGCTGTGCGAGAAGCACGGCGCGGGCAAGTGGACGCAGATTCTGGCCGAGGGGCAGCAGGCGGGGAAGCTCCGCGCGGACCTCACGCCCGTGAACCTCAGGGACAAGTACAGGAACCTCACGCGCAGGCCCGGCGTCGGTCCGACCGTCGGTCATCCCTCTCAAAAAACTGAAGCTGAACCGCCGAACGCGGCTGAAACCGCGAACGTCGAGCGACCGCCCGCTCCCGAGCGGGAGCCACCTTGGTCTCCGCCGAGTGTCGTCGCGGCGATCGACCTCACCGCGGACGACGACGACGACGACGAGACACTCGGCGATATCGCGTTCCACATCGAGCAGAGGCGCCTGGCGGCTCTGGCGAAGCGGCGGAGCGCGAGCGCGGCGGCGGAGGCGGAGAAGCGCGAGACAACGATGGATCCGGATCCATCCGCGCGCGTCGTCTCGAAATCGCCGTCGAAATCGCCCGTCTCGCCCGCGCTGGAGCGACAGGTCATGGCGTTCTTCAAGCGCAGAAGCGACGAAATCGAGGCGGCGAAGACGACGTCTACGCGTAGCGCCGAGACGGAGCCGTCCGCGCCAACCGCGATTTCGACGCGAACGAAAGAGACGCCCCTCGCGTACGACGAGGCGCCTCCGGATGAAGCGCCTGCTTTTTTGTCTGTCGACGCGAAGGTTCAAACGAAACCGCCCTTTTTCGAACGTACCGGGGTCGCGTCCGAGGACGGCAGCCGAGAGGAGTACCACCGCGCGCCTCCCGGGTACTTCGAGTCCACCGGGTCTCGCCGACTCGTGCTCGCGACGTCTCTGCGCGGCGACGGCGGCGACGACGACGACTTCGAGCCCAGCTTGTTGCGGGCGATGCCCGGCGAGTGGGCGTTCGCGGCAATCGGCCCCGCGGAGGCGCTGGCGGAGGCGTGCGAGTCGTTTCCGCGAGGCCGCCCGGTGAAGTTCGTGAAGAAGATGCGCAACGCGCACGGTCGGTGGGGCGTCGCGCTCGAGACGCGCGCCGGGTGCGTGCGGCTCTGCACGCACGACCCGGCGCGACCGGGGAAACCCACCAAGCTGTGGTTCCCGCTGGAAGCGCTGCGAGCGCTGAAAGCGGCGTCGAAACCGAATTCGCGGCGCGACCCGAATGAATCTTCCGCGCGTTACGAGAACGGTAACGGGAAACCACCCGTCGTCGCGCACGTCGCGCGTTTGCTAAGCGACGTGTCTCTCGTGAAGCGGCTGTGCGACACGCTTCCCACAGCGTCGCCCGTTCGGTTCGTGCGCGCCATCGGATACCGGTGCGGCTCAACGGGGGCGCTCGTCGAGAGCCGCGGCGAAATCGTCAAGGTACGTTTCGAGGCGCGCGCTTTTTTTTCCGAGGACGAGAAGGAAGCGCTCTCGGAGGAGGCTGTCGCGACGCTGCGCAAACCGTTCACCACGTGGTTGCCGGTGGAGTGCGTCGCGATCGTCACGCCGTGGGAGTGATGATGATGTTTTTGTGTGTGAGGTAGGGAAGGAGCTCTCTAAAGCGGCGAGAGGTGAGACGACGTATTGAGAGACACAGAGGCGGACGCGCGGCGCGACGACGGCGAGGTAGACATCGACCGAAAAAAAAGGGTCCAACGAAGTCGTCCGACTTCGAAATCGTCCGATCGATCCGAGAAGCCGATAAAACCGTGTCGTATCGATATCCACGACTCGTCCCCGACACGCGCGCCATTACAGGCGGCGCTGGTCATGTGGGCCGTCGCGGGGTCGGGCGCGGCCTCCCTCCGGGGGTGGGCGTCCGGAAGTCGAGCGGAATTGCGCTCCGCGCGATCGCGTCGAGCGCCGGCGGCGGCGCAGCGCGCGCGGACAGTCGACGTGGAAACCGCTGTGATGGCGCGATCGCGTCTGCGGTGCCGACCGAGAAGCGCGCGTCTGCGCGCGCCTCCCCGCGCGCTCCCCTCGGAGGCGCTCGACGCCGCGGTGACGGGCTCGGCGTCTCTCGGCACCGCCCTGCGTGTCGCGGACGTCTCCGTGGACGCGTGGTCGGTGGGCGGGGGAAGCGCGCTGGCGCTCTTCGGCGAGCGGTTCGCGGGCATCGAGACCAAGCTGTTCCAGGCGGGCCTCTTGCCGTACCTCGTGTACTTGTACTTTCTCGGAAAGAAAGAGACGGCGACGCCGCGCGCGTCGCTCTTCGGCGCGCGGTTCCTGCTTCTGTTCGTCGCCGCCACGATCCCCGCGGGCATCGTCGCGAAGACCTCGTACGGGGACATACTCGCCAACGTCGACGTGCTGCACGGCTCGAGCGAGACGCTGCTGTCGGTGTCCAACTTCCTCTTCGCCTTCGGCTTCTACGAAGCGCTCGAAGAGACCTCGCGAAAAAAAAACAAAAACAGAGACGACGCCGTTTTTGAAGCTCCGTCTCCGGAGACTCCGGAGACTTCGGAGACTCGTCTCTCCCCTACCACGGCTCTGCTTCTTTTAGCCGCGCTCGCGGGCTTTGGATCGTACGGCGCGGGCCATTTGGTCCACTCCGAGCCCGCTATGCGTTTTCTGACCGAGCAAATGCACGCGCGCGCCGAACCCCAAAACGCGCTCTCCGCTCCGACGTGGGCCGTGCACGTCTCAAGCGTCACCGAGTGGGCGCTCGCGATGCGGCTCGTGTTACAATACGCTTCCGACGAAGACTCTTCTCCCGACGCAAAAGCGAACGAAAACTGGCGGTTTCTCACACTCGCGATGACCCCTTTCCTCGCCTCTGGTTTCGCCGCGTGCACGTTCCACGCCTTCTACAACCCGCCGTCCATAAACGCGCTCGTGCCGTTACAAGCGCTCCTCACGTTTCTCGGAAACGCGGGGTGCGCCGTCGCGGCGTTTGCCGTGTACCGAAACGGCACGACTTTAATGGAACAAGAAAACGACGGAGAGGTAACCGAGAAAACGTTTGTTGGAGAAAGCGGTGGCATGGCTGTCTCTTCGATCGTCACGTTCGCGTCGTTCATAGTGTTGAGCTCGACCGCGTGCGTCGTGACGCCTTTAATCGCGGGGGACTTTTTCTTCGAGCCGTCGTACGATAAGGCGCTGACGATGATCGCGGCGCCGACGCTCGTCTGGGCGGCGTTTTTGTTCGTTACTGACGTGAACGTTCGGTCCGACACGAAGACGTCTTCGAAGACGTCTTCGTCTTCGAATGACGGAACCGTCGCGAACGAAAGCGAACAGACGAAGAAGAGCGGGTTCGCGCAGGTAAAGGAGTTCGGCACCGCGGGGGTCGCGTCGTACGTATTAGTGGAACTCGCGTTTTGGGCGATAGCGCTTCCGGCGGCGATTGCGTGGTATCGCGTCGCGGAAGGCACGTGGCTGGATTTTGACAACCCCGCGGACAAAGCCAAGCTGTTAGGCGCGGGCGCGGTGTTCATCAACGGCGTGCGGTTCTTCGTGCCGTTCCGGCTCGCCGCCGCGCTCGCGTTGGCGCCCGTCGTGCGCCGGACGTTCTTCGACGAAGCGGCGGAGGAGAATCTCGCGGACGCGAACGAGGCGAGCGCGGAGGAGGACGAAAGGTAGACGAACGGTAGATGAACGAGCGAAAGTAGTCACTACATCGTCAGTCGTCCGTACTATTACTACCGGCTAGTACTACATGAACTTCCCGTAGAGGTCCATGGTGAACCTCTGCGCGATGTCGTCCTTCGAGAGCAGAGCGCGGAACTCCTTCTCCTCCAGCACGCCGTCGTTGTTCTCGTCAAACTTTTTTTTCAACTGGTCGACGATGTGGATCACCTGCCGTTCGCTGACCCCGTCGCCGAGAATGAGCCTTAACGTCGCGATGAGGTCCTTCTCGTTCACCACGCCGTCTGCGTCGAAGTCGTACGCGTGGAAACCCGCGCGCGCTTTGTTCGGATAACTCCCGTCCGGATGCAACACCGCGCACGCCGCGATCCAATCCTTTAAACGTAAACCGCCGTCCCGCTTCTCCGAGAAACTCGCCAAGATGCGGCCGGCCAGAGGATTGCCTCGGCACTGCGGGTGGTTCTCCCCCAGACGACGCGCGGACAGCGCGTTCTCGTTGTCGCGCTCGAAGCGGTACTTCCCGCTGTGCAGCGCCTCCTTGAACGCGCGGGCCATCGCATTTCGGGCAGACTTGGAGACCCACTTCCCGGCGCGTTCCTCGTCGAGCCCGCCGACGAGCCCGTCGGGTTCGGGGTGCGCGTCATCCTCCTCCTCGGCTTCGTCCGCTTCCATCTGCCACGCCTGGACGCGCGCGCGAGAACTCGACACGGCATCGTCCTCGTCCTCGTCGTCCGCGCCGGTCGCGCGGCGACGCTCGCGCTCTCTCTCCCGACGCGCCTCGCGCGCCTCCGCGTCCTCCACGCCTCCCTTGGAACAGCAGCACCCCATCGCGCGCCGCGTGCTCTGGACGCGAGAAGGTTGACGAAACGCGGACGATTCCGGGCTCGCGCGATCGACCGGCCCGAAAAACGCGCGGCTTTTCGGTCCTCCACCTTTCCCGAAGCCACGACTCCGCGCGGCGCGCGCGCGTCTCATCGCGCGATGCCCCTGGTGGTCACCGCGCTCGACGCGGCGCTGGACCTGCCCGCGCCCGGCGCGGGCGGCGCCGAGCCTCCCCCCACGGTCCTCGGGCGCGCCCTGAAGCGCGTGGGCGCGGTGGCGGACGCGGACGCGCGGAACGTGTCCAGGGCGCAGATCGAGGTGCGTTTGGTGTCGGACCACCTCGGCGCGGGGTGCTGCGTCACGGCGGTGGGCGAGAACCCCACGCCGTGGTTCCCCTCGCGCCGAGAGGGGCTCGCCGGCTCGGAGGATGGCACGTCTGAACCCTCGAAGCGCCTGCTGCGCAAGGGCGAGAGCGCGGTGCTGCGCGACGGCGACGGGCTGGGCCTGTGCCAGACGGACGCGCCTCCCGGCGCGTTGCGATTCCAATCCGCGCGCGCCGCGCGGACGCTCGGGCCGGAGGCGCTCTTCGACGTCGACACACGAAACACGAAACTCGCTTTTACGCCACCGGGTCGTTCGACCGGTCGAGCGACGCCGTTCACCGACGGAGCCGGTCGAGACGCCGACGCCGACGCGATCGATTCGCGCGACGAAAAAAACGAAAACGACGACTCGAAGGTTTCGGACGCGCTCTTCGTCGAAAAAAGCGCGCGCGGCGCGAAACGCGCGCGAGACGTGGACGAAGACCGTCCGATGACGACCGATCACGCGACCGTCATCGAACCTCTCACACTGCCTTTGAAATATGGGTTTCGTCGACCGATCGTCTTGGTCTTGAGCGGCGCGCCCGGTTCCGGGAAGAGCACGTTCTGCGCGTCGTTACCAAACGACGCATGGACGGTTGTGAACCAGGACACCGCGGGTAAAAACGGAAAGCCGGGCACGCGCGCGAAGTGCGTCCAACTCGTGCGCGGTGCTTTGAACAAAGGACGCAACGTCGCGGTCGACCGGTGCGGGTTAACCTCGGAGCAGAGGCAAGACTTCGTGCGGCTGGCGCGCGAACGCGGCGCCGAGGCGCACGCGTTGTGGCTGGACCTGCCGCGAGAGCTCTTGTTCGAGCGTCTGAGGCACCGGACGAACCACCCCACCGTGAAGGACGGCTCCGGCGTCGCCGTGTGCAAGCGCATGCTCGGCGCGAAAGCCAACGCGCCGCCTGGCAAAAAAGAGGGCTTCGAGCGGGTCACGCGGTGCGCCAACGAGTGGGACGTCGAGCGGGCGCTGGCGGGGTACCGACGGGTAACGAACGTCGCGAGCGGAGGCGACGGCGACGGCGGAGGCGTCGAAAAAAGCGTCGGCGACGCCGAATCGCCCAAAGCCGACGGCGCCGACGGCGCCGCCTCCTTCGCTTCGCCCGCGAAACCGCAAAGCTCTCCGAACGCGTTCGCCGTGATGATGGGCGCCGCGAAGAAAGAGGCGAACACGAAAACACCTCCTCTCTCGAGCGCGAAGAAAGAGAAACACACAAACGCTTCGACTTCGAACCCGAAACCTGAAAAAGGTGGCGGCTCTTGGCGCGACGCGTTGTCGGCGATGGCGGCGGATCCGCACTCGCATTTTAAGCGAGGCGCCGTTTTGTTTTTCGACGACGAGCTCGTCGTCGCGAAAGACGCGTACCCCAAATCTCAAACGCACCTGCTCGTGCTCGCGCGCGACACTAAACTCGCGGAGGGCCCAAAAGCGTTGCGTTCGTCGGACGCTTCACTCGTGCGACGCATGATGCGCGCGGGGCTGGAGTGCGCCTCGAAACTCGTCGGAAACTCGTCGGAGACGGCGGAGGACGATTTCGTCGAAAATCGATTCCGCTGCGGTTTCCACGCGTCTCCCTCGATGCGCACGGCGCACATGCACGTCGTGTCCCTCGATCTGCGCGGGTCAGGGATGAAGACCCGGAGACACTGGAACTCGTTCGCGACGAGTTTCTTCAAGGAGGCGGAGGAGACGGCGATTTTTCTGGAAAAGGGAAACGAAAGATTGGATTGGGACGTCGCCGAGCTCGAGCGCGTCGTCGCCATGACGCCGCTTCGATGTCACAAGTGCGGCGACGGACCGTTCAACACGATGCCCAAACTGTTCGCGCACTGCGACGCGTGCGAGTCGGAGGGGTTCTCGGTGCGCACGGACAGTAGTCTCTAGCTAGAGTAGTTAGTCACCAGGTTTTATTACACTCGCGGCGTTCTCGGCGTCGTCGGTCGAAGATTAAAACGTGACCGTCGCCGCGCCTATAGGAAGGCATATCCTCTCCGCCTCATGCGCTCTCACAGAAGCTGCGTGAGGAAGTATCCGATGCCCGCGAGCCCGATGACGGTGGAGACCGTGGTGATGAGGGGCGCCTTGCTCCCGCCGATAGCCTTGCCCGTCTCGACGTCGTACTTGGCGAATCGCGAGCGCGGCGCGTTGCACTGCGGGCACACGTAATCGCGGCCCTGTTCGGTGAAGGGCGTGGGGAGCGTGTAGACGTATCCGCAGTCGACGCAGATGTGCGAGGCTCTTTCCTTCTGCGCGGCGCTGAGCTTCTTGCCGAAGCGGGGAGGCGAGGGGCGCTTGGGAAGGCGCTTGACGTCGATGGTGTCCGCGATCTTGGGGTCGCGCACGACGATGAAATCCACCTGGTTGGGGCACGCCTGGATGGCGGAGCGCACGAACCCGAGCTGGTCCGCGGGCCAGAGCTCGTCCCCGAAGAAGGAGGAGCAGTAGACGATGTAGTCGCCCGCCTTGAGACCCGCCTTCGCGGCGTTGCCCTTCGCGGAGGCAACCTCGACGCCGCCGGAGACGCCCTTCTTGGACGCCTTGAGCGCGACGCCCAGGGGCTTCTCCACCTGGATCAAGGTCTCGCCGGGCCCGGCGCGCGTCACGGTGCTGAGGCGCGCGCGGGTGGCGGGCACAGCGCGCTTGCTCAGGCGCGCGCCGGCGAAGGCGGAGCCGCGCGCGGCGGTGACGTTGGCGACGGGGGCGAGGGCGGCCATGGCGAATCGACGACTGCGATCGGAGGCGCGTGCGGGTGTGGCGCAGGGGGGAGCGCGCCGATGCCCATCGCCGGATAAAAGGAGGATAGGACACGTGTCACATGCGCAGGAAAAAAAAATGGTGAGCGTCGGCGCCGGAACGAAACGCGCGCCGGTTTCTTGGCCCGCCCACATTCTATGAGGTGGCTCGGGTTGGGACGCAAGGCAGGCCTCGCGCCTTACGTCGCGATCTGCGTCGGCGTGGTCTCGGGCAACTACCTGTTCGCCGAGCCCCTCAAGGAGCACTTCGCGAAGCAGGGGGCGGGCCCGAAGAAGTGAGCGGCGGCGGTCGCCCTCGGCGAGTCATCGCCCGAAAGGCGGCACCTGCCCCTCCGGCTTCGTCGTCGCTCGGCGGTCATGTCGGCGGACGCCCCCCCCGCGGCGAAGCGCGGACGCACGGAAGAGCCGGCCGCGACGGCAAACCTCCCCGCGGCCGTTCGCGCCCTGGAGTTCTACTGCGGCGTCGGCGGTCTGCACTACTCGCTGCAGAGGGCGCGACCGGACGGCGACGCGCGCGTCGTCGGCGCGTTTGACATCAATCCCAACGCGTGCGACGTGTACGAGCATAACTTCGGCACGCGGCCGATCGCCAACTCGCTGTACGCCGTCCCGGCGGCGCGGCTGGACAAATTCAACAGCAATCTGTGGCTCATGTCCCCTCCGTGTCAGCCGTTCACGCGCCAGGGCTCGCAGCGGGACAAGGCGGACGCGCGCGCCGAGTCGTTTCTGCGGCTGCTCGACCTTCTTCCGTCGCTCAAGAACAAACCCTCGCACTTGCTGGTGGAGAACGTGGTGGGGTTCGAGACCTCCGAGACGCGCGAGACGATGCTGGAGACGCTGTGTGCGAACGGGTTCGAGTTCCGGGAGTTCATCTTAAGCCCGCGGATGTTCGGCGTGCCGTACAGCCGCCCGCGCTACTTCTGCGTGGCGAAGACGAAAGGGCTCAAGTGGGCGGACGGGAAAGACGAAGAAAAAAACGCGGACGCGGACGCGACGGGTCCGGTCGGCCCCGGTCGGCCTCCCGTGCGTCGCTCGCCGCCGCGCTCGTGCCTCTCGCACCCGAAGCACTGGGTGCCTCGCGGGCACGAGGACGACCTCGAGCGGGCGGACCCCACCGAGGCGACCGTGCCTCGGCCGCGGCGCGAGGACGGGCAGACGGCGGCGCAGGCGGCGGCGGTCGCGAAGGCGCGCCACGAGCTGAGCTCGGGTGGCGATCCCCTCGGTGTTTCGCCAGGCTCGGTGACCGCCACGTACGGCGTCGCTTCGCTTCGCGGGTTCCTCGAGCCCGGATCCGACGACGTCGATTCCTCTTCTCTTTGGTCCGAGCACGCGGTTCCGATCGCCGAGCTTCGGAAAGCCAAACTCAGCGTGGACGCCGTTCTGCCAAACGACCGGAAGTGTAACTGCTTCACTAAGTCGTACGGCAAGTTCACGAAGGGCACGGGTTCGTTTCTCGCGGAAAAGAGGTTCGACTTCAAGGCGTGGGACGGCGAATTGGAACCCGAGGTTCGCGGGGACGTCGCGAAAGAAAACGAAAAAGAAAAAACGCATCCTCCTCGCGTGCGGTATTTCTCTCCGCGCGAAGTGGCGAATATCCACTCGTTCCCGGCGACGTTCGCGTTCCCGGAGCGCATCACCACGGCGCAGAGGTTCGCGCTCCTCGGGAACTCGCTCAGCGTCGCGTGCGTCGCGCCGCTGCTCGAGTATCTTCTGAACGACTCAGAGGAAGCGTAGGGCGCGTCTTCGTGAGCCGCGTAGTGTCTGGTACGTGTAGTTAGTCCGCGTTACGCGAGAAGAATACCTACCGCTACTCATAACGTCTCTCGCGCCTTTTTCTGCCCGACTCCGCGCGCGCGTTATGAATGAATCGTCGCCTCGACGCGGGCGATCTACGTCCCTTGGCTATTTTGCAAAGCTTTCCTCGCGATGCGCAGCTTGGCGAAGGAAAACACCGCGAACCCCCCCAGCGCGACGCCTGCGCCGCCCGCCATCTGCCACGTCCAGTCTCTGGTTTCGCCGAACAGCACTCTAGAGAAGAGAAACAGCATCGCGACTTTGACGTTTCCGAGCACGGTGGTGGTCGTCGCGCTGGTCATCGCGATGACTTTGTTGTGCACCCAGTTGTACACCACGGCGTTGACGCATCCTATCAACACGAGTCGCATGAGGCCGTGACCGGAGACGAACCCTGGGGTCTCTTGAGCGGCGGCGGAGAACGGGTCGTCCTCGACGCCCTCCATCGAAAGTCGTTTCGTCATCTTCTCCCATTCCATGCTCAAAGCGACGGGGAGTAACAGACCTAACACCACCGGGCTGGTGTAGAAGGTTAAAGAAACCGCGTCCAGCTTTTCGCCGCCCATGATCTTGCCGGAGAAGGTCATCATCAAAGCGTTGGACACGGTCGCGACGACGCAGAAAACGAGTCCGGCGAATTCGTTCGGGCGCTGCTCGAGCTGCGAGGATGACCCGGCGACGGTGGCCATCACGCCCGCCGCGACGAGCGATAAACCGACGGCTTCCAAAAGCGTGGGTATCTTCTTCTCCACCACAACGGCGCACGCCGCGCACACCACGGGTATGCTCGCGCGGATCACCTGGTTGTACGATAACGATAAGTGCAAAAGACTCGCGTTGTTCAGGCTGATGTTCACCGCCATGAACGTCCCGATCGCGAAGAGGCCTCGCCACAGACGCTTCACGACCGCGCGGTGCGTCTCTTTGCCCTCGCGGCTGCGCAGGAGCACGATCGGCGCCAGCGCGCAGATCTGGAACGTCAGGTGCATGCACGTCAACGACACGGGGAACTTGAACCCGGCCATGCCGAGCGTGTACCGGTTGAGCAGGTTCAACGACGAGTTGAGCCCCAGGTACAGGAACACGGTGAGGATCACGCGCGCCGCGCCGGGAGGTTTGGGCGCGGGGGCCGAGTCACTCGAGACGCCCATGGCGCCGAGTCTGGTGGTCGGGACGACTCCGCACGCGCGTCCGCGAGGCGACCGACCGACTGCCGCGCGCGTCCGTAAAGGGGGAGGGGGGCGCCCATCGGGCGTTATGTGAATATTGTTCGAGCCGCAGCCCGCAGATTTTTCTGTTTGATTGATCCGAAGCTTCGAACTCCCGATCGCGTCGCGGTCGTCAACACCTGTGTTCCGCGCGCGCGTGACGTACCCTTCCTCCGCGCTCGCGAAGGCCGCACGCGTTGCCATGTCGGTCCTCACCGCGCCTGGTGCGCTCCCGATCGCGCCCGCCCGCGCGATCCGACCGAGACGCGCGCTCGTCTCCGCGCGTTCGGTTGTTAGTAAAAACTCGACCGACGCTTTCGGCCGCGCGCGCGTCGCGTCGCGCGTGTCGTGCCGCCCGACCGGCCGGCGCGCGGTTCGCGTGTCGTGCCGCGCGTCCGCGGACGCGCGCGACGGCGGCGACGACGCGCTCCCCTGGAAGCCCGCCTCGATTCTCGCCGACCTGACGAACGGCGACGGACCGACCGAGACCGAGCGGCGCCCGAATCGCGCCTCGTCCGACGACGAGTCTCGCGCGCGCTCGCGACGCGGACCCGCGAAGACGCTCGCCGCGACCGCGTTGGGCGGCGCTGCGCTGTTCGCGGCGGCGTCCATGCTCCCGGCGGGTTTCTCTCCCGCGGCGCCGCGGCCCGCGACCGCCTCTCCGACCGCGACCGCGTCTTCCTCCGCGTCGGTGGGCTCGACGTCCGCGGCGTCGGTTGAGAGCAGGACGAGCGCGTTCAAGTCCTCCTTCGCGGTGTACAAGGAATACAGCGCGGGCGAGATCTTCGCGTACAAGGCGCAGAAGGTGTTCGCGCTGCCGTTGCTGGGAAAGGTGGCGTGTCTGTTCATCCTGACCATCCCCATCGTGTTCGTCGGCGGCTTGGGGTACAAACTCGTCGACGCGCTCGACGGCGTCGGCGACGGCGACGACGAGTCGTTTCGCGAGAAGCTCAAGTCGGCGTATTTTAATCTCTTCGACATCCCCGGCGCGGACGCGACGACGGACGAGACCTGGCGCAGCGGCGTCGTGACGCAGGCGATCGTGTTCGTGGGCATGTTCGTGTTCGCGGTGATCATCGGCATCATCTCCGACGAGATCGCCACGAAGGTGGAGGAGGTGAAGACCGGGAACAACAAAGTGATCGAGAAGGACCACACCGTCGTCGTCAACTGGAACTCGCAGCTCGTGCCTTTGTTAAAGCAGATGGCGGTGGCGAAGAGCGAGCGTTTGGGAACCTTCGACAAACCCGTCGTGTTACTCGCGGACGTTGAGAAAGAGACGATGGACGAGCTCGTGGAGAGCGCGCTGGAGGATGCGCCGGGAAATTTAGAGGTGGTCACCCGACGAGGCAACCCGTTTGACGCCGAGGACCTTCTAAAAGTGAACGCGTTCGACGCGCGGAGGGTCGTCATCTTACACCCGCACGAAAGAGACGTCGGTCTGCTCGGGTCGAGCGGCGACGGCGACGAGTCCTCTCAAAACCTAGGAGGTCACTTCGACTCGGACACTGACGCAGATTCTAAACGCCAGCGCGTGTTCCAGAAGCAACAAAGAGAGGAGGCTTTGAAAGCCACCGTCGTTCTGAACTTACTCGCCGACCACGGCCGCGAGTCTTTCCCGGACGTCATCGTGCAGATGCCGTACCGGATGCCCCCGAAACAGGACCTGGTGGCGCACGCGCTGAAGCTCGCGAGCGACGGCGTTAACGGTCAACGGGAAGACGATTCCGTGACGTTGACCGGCGAGTCGTTTCGCGTTTCCACGAATCGCGGCGTAGCGGCGAACGCGCCGTACGTGCAGGTGCACGGCTCGGAGAACACGGGGAAGATCTCCGCTTTCGCGGCGTTTCAGCCGGGAACGTCCCGGATCTTCGAGGAGCTGTTCACGCAGTCCGAGGACACGCCCGAGTTTTACCTCTCGCACGCGCCGCAGTTCGTGGGCAAAACCTTCGGCGAGGCGTGGCGCATGCTCCCCGAGGCGACGCTGTGCGGACTGAGCCACGCCGACGGCTCGGTCACGCTCGCGCCGCGCGACGACGCGGTGATCAACGACACGGACGAGGTGGTGATGCTCTCGGAGACGAGCACGGTTGTTGTGGCGGCGGCGGCGGACGTCGCGGGCACACCCGCGATGGGCTCGCAGAGGCATTACATGAAACTCATGCCCGACACTCGACAAGGACCGGTGAAGCTTCTGTTCGCGGGCTGGAACGGCGAAACCGCCGTCGCGCTGACGCTGGCGCAGAGCATGGCGCCCGCGGGGAGCGAGATCACCGTTTTGTCAAACGACGCGCCTCCCGCCGCGCTCAAGTCCACGAAGAACTGCAAGCTTCGTGTGGTTCGCGGCGTCCCGACCGCGTACGTCGACCTGGAGCGCGCGAAGGTGCACTCCATGGACGCCGTCGTGATCATGCCCGACCACTCGCAGGGCAAAGCCGAGGAGGACGCCTCAGTGCTCGCCACGATCCTTCAGACGCGCGCGGTGTGCGCGGATTTCGCCGACGCGAAAGGGTTGCGTCGCGCGCGCGAGCCGCACGTGGTGGCGACGCTGAACACGGAGACGGCGCGTTCGATCGTGCAGCTGATGGGCCGTGTGGGGAACGGGGATAACGCGCCGGACGTGATCATGTCCGACGAGATCGTGGGCGGCGCGCTGCTGCAGGTGGCGGCGAACCCGCGCCTCGCGGGGCTCTTCGACGCGCTGCTCGCCACGGACGGGCACGAGATGTACCTCCGCGACGCCGACGCGTACGGTGGCGCGGACACGCGCGTGAAGGGATCTTCGTTCCGGAACGGTGAGGCGTTTCAGACCGTCACCTGGGGAACCATCTGCGAGCGCGCGCGCGAAAGAGACGAGCTCGCGCTCGGGGTGATGCGCGAGGACGGCACGTTCGTCATCTCGCCGGGGAAGGCGGAGGCGTTCCGATTCGAGAAAGGGGACCGAGTCGTGGTGTTGGCGGACCATCTGTGAATCCGCCAACGACGTGACGCGAAAAAAAAGCGTGTGGTTCGTGTATCGATATATTGATTGCATCTCGTGGCACACTAAGACGCCTTTCGACGGATTCCGTGTGTCGTGTATTTCACAGACGGTCGTCCGTGTGACGCGTCGTCGTCTCTCGCGGCGTCGTCGACGTTTTTCGTCGCTTTGCGGAAAAAAAAAACGTCCACCGCCAGACTCGCGATCGCGCGAACCATTTAGGAGAGCTGGCCGCAGTCGGCGATGACCACCTGCTTGGCGGTCTTGCCGGAGGAGGAGCCCACCTTCTCGATGGCGGTCACGACGTCCATGCCCTTGGTCACGCTGCCGAAGACGCAGTGCTTGCCGTCGAGCCACGCGGTCTGCACGGTGCACAGGAAGAACTGCGAGCCGTTGGTGTTGGGACCCGCGTTGGCCATGGACAAGATGCCCGGACCGGTGTGCTTGAGCACGAAGTTCTCGTCCGCGAACTTGGCGCCGTAGATGGACTTGCCGCCGGTGCCGTTGTGGTTGGTGAAGTCACCGCCCTGGCACATGAACTGGGGGATCACGCGGTGGAAGGAGGAGCCCTTGAAGCCGAAGCCCTTCTCGCCCGTGCACAGCGCGCGGAAGTTTTCTGCGGAGGTTTTGTTTTTTTTCAGGTGAAAGACACCGGGACGATGGAACGCGACGATCGGGTTTCGCGAAGAGCGTCGAAGGAAACGGCGAGGCGTGAGGGAGGAGAGGCGTCAGGGACGCGTCGTGGTCGAGATGGGGATACCGTCGCGGCAGACCACGGCGAGGCGACGAAGCGCCTCACGAAGCGCGGCGCGGCACGAGACGAGACGTGCCCCGGTGAGGCGTCTCGAGTCGTACGCGAAGATGCGCTCTCGTCGCGATCGGCTCGCGCGTCCGCTGCCGCCAAAAAGCGATCGCGGCGGACGAAGCTTTTCACGTCGCGTCAAAATATCTGAGCGAACGCGGCGCCGCCGCGAGCGGCGAGAGCGGCGGGCGATGGCACGGCGCCCGGTGCGTCGCCGTCGCGCGCGCGAGCCGCGTCTCGATCGACGCGACGTCCTGTCGATCGCCGATCGACCGAGACGCGCGTCGGGTTCTCGAGATGGCTCTCGAAATTCGGGGGAAAGAGACCAGATCTGTCGGCGATCGAGTCGGGACCGATCACGACGCGGGAGACGCACCGGCGGTCTTGGGGGTGACGTCGGCGCGGAGAGTCATCTCGATGCGGCCGGCGGGCTCGCCGCCGATGGTCATGTCGAAGAAGCACACGGGGTTGGCCATGGTGTCTTGAGTGGGTGTTCGAAAGAACGAGCGCAGGTGGGAGTGGCAGTGACGTGTTCCGGAAAGACACTTTATTTTCCTCTTTTCGTTCGGGACTGAACATTTCGTATGGGCAATCAGTCAAAAAATTCGCCGCAGTCAGAGAGCTGCAGTTTTTCTTGTCGGCCGCCGCGCCTGCGCCTCTTCCTCGTCAGCCAAAGGTCGAGAGAACCTGCAGCAAGATCTCGATCCGACGGTTGGGGCTCCCTCGACACACGCGAAGGCGCGAGGACACCCGATCGCATCGCCGGAGCGGCCCTGATCCGTCCAGGCGTCGCACCGCATCGAGGCGCTTCGGAGCGCGGGGAGGCCGACGGAGCTACCGCCGGTCGGGTCTCGCCGAACCCCGTCTCGGGTCCCCGACCGCTCGGTCGTCCGCTCGCTCGGTCCGATCTCCTCGACCGAGCCGAGAGGATGTCGCCCGCCGCCGGCGAGCTCTCGAAGCTCCTGGACGGCGACGACGCCGCCAATGGCGGCGGCGACGCCTCGGATGCCGAGCGGTTCGAGCGCGCGGAGATGGCGCGCGCGCAGGCGGAGAGCGACGCCGCGGAGGGCAAGAGGCGATTGGAGGTGGCGCGCCAGCAGTTCGCGGAGTACGCCACATCGAAGGCTGACGAGTCCAAAGCCTTGCGCGACGTCATCCGCGAGCTCGCCGCCGGCGGCGCGCCCGAGCTCCAGCAGGCGCTCGAGCGCCTGGACCGCCTCGCCGCGCAGGCGGAGACCGAGGCGCGCGCTGTGGCCGCCACGGCGGAGGCTGAGCGAACCGCCGCGAACGGAACGACGAACGGCGACGCGTTTGGCGGAAACCGCGTTCACAACGCGGCCGGCGAGACCAACATGGAAGTGGACCCGCTTCTTCCGGTGAAGACGAAAACCGGTGAAGACGAACGCGATTTGGATCAGCTCGAGATCGAACGCAAAGACGCGTTGTTGGGTGACGCCGCGTTGAACTTTGGCGAGCGCGCGAAGTATATCCCGTTGAGGCTGGACATGGAGGAGCGCAAGCTTTTGCGTTTACTGGAAGCCGCGCTGCACGTGTCGGAGTACACCGACCACGTCGACGTGGTGACGTTCCGCGGGAAGACGCAAAGGATCACGAAACAGCTCAAGGAGATCTGCGCTATTATGTGCGGCTTGGTGGTGGCGACGGACTATCGCGCGGGGCAGGAGCTTATTAAGGACAAGGATTTCGAGACGAACGCGCTTTTTTTCCAAAGAGCGTTTGAGATTGGTCGCAGGCACAAGGTGATGAACCCGGAGAAGATGCGCGCGGAGTACGGCAAGATGATCTACCTTTTGCAGGATTCGCAGAGCGACGAGGTTCAGGAACTGCTGGGGTTCAAGCTTGTTAAACCCATGCGCACGGCGTACACTCTGCTATCCGAAAAAAACGGCCTCGCGATGTTGGACGACGGCCTGATGCACCAAGCGACCGCCGAGATTGACCACGTCGGCAAGGCAAGGTTCGAAGTGCAGCGTTTGATCAAAGCCAAGGAGAAGGCGCGCGAGTTGTTAGCGCGCAAATACGCGACCGCGGATCTCACGAAGGATGAGATCCTTGCCGTGCTGTACTCCATCAGCGACAACAACGCGTACCTGCGGTTCAACCGGGACCCGGTGGACCGGATGTTACTTTACTTGACCTCAAACTTCGACCCGAAACACCCCGGTGAGGATCGTTTATTTTCGCTGGGCATAAACGTCGGGAATAACGGGTCGCGTTTATCGCACACGCACGAGCGCCAGTTCGCGTACGTCTCGCAGAGTCTCACTCTGTGGCGCGAAGTGTCCAACGACATGTTCAAGCTCTGGACTCTGGCGGAGACCGACCTTTTACACGAAAGTAACCGGTACCAGCTCACGAACACCGGCCAGGGCTTGAACCGCGTGCAACACGCGCCGAGGGTCGGCAAAGCGATGCATCAGTTGCTCCACCGGTGCCAACAAAAACTCGGCTCGTGGGTCGGATCGTCCGTCGTGCACCTCGGCGACCACAACGTCCCCAACGCGCTGATGTTCATCGACAAGTACACGCAGGTGCCGAGGATTTTAGGGCCCGTCGTGCTGGTTGTCGATTCCGTCGAGTCTCTGTGCGACGACCCGAATCTGCGCGCGTACGTCGAGTCGACGTTCGGGTCGATCGAGCGGTGCCGGCGATGCATCTTGGCGGATTTCTTCCGGCACGCGTTCGACGGGTCGGGCGCGGACAACTTCTTCGACGCCGGGTCGTGCATCGACGGGCGGCTCACCTCGGCGTGGAACTGGTGCTCGAAGATCGAGAAGAAGCCGTACTACCCGGTGTTCAAGCTCGCGGGGTTCCAGGGCTTCGACGGGGGGGACTTTCGCTCGTGACGCGAACGACGGAGCGCGTAGGCGTACGACGAGTAGCGTGCCTTGTATTGTTTCGAGTGTCTTCTCACACTTTTCTCCCCGCGTTCATCTGGCTCGCGCAGAAATCAATTCCGTCGTCTGCGGTCTGCTCGTCTCGGAAAGCACGTCGTCTTCACGTCGACACGAGAAAACGCGTGGTGCGTTCGGCGCGTCGCGCAGTGCCGTGGCGCCGCGGTGGGGCGTGCGCGGCCGGTCGAGGCGTCGAGACCGCTCCGAGCGCGCGCGCGCCGCGGGGAAGGGAATGCACAGGGCCATATCCTCTCAGTCGTCGCGGGTCGCGGCGTTTAGAGCGATGGGCTTTGTCGACGCCGCCAGGGCGTTCGGCGGCCTCGTCCATCCCCTGCACTACGCCAAGGCTTGGTACTTCGTCTCCTTCGCCGCCTACGCGTGCCTGACCCCGTACCTGCCGCTTTTCTACGAGCGTTGGGGCTTGACCTCGACGGAGATCGGGTACGTCAACGCGTTACGCCCCCTGGTGGGCTTCGTCGCGACGCCCGCGTGGGGATACGTCGCGGACGTGACGGGTAAACACAACGCCATCTTCTTCTGGAAAACCGTGTGCCAGGGCGCGGGGTACGCCGCTTTAGGGTGGTTCGTGCCCAAAAAGTTCGCGGTCATCTTCGCGTACGTGTTCGTGCTCGAGGGGACGTGCGCGGCGACCATGACGCTGGCGGACGCGGCGACGGGGACGATGTGTCGCCGCGCGGCGGCGCGCGGCGAGACGCCCGCGTTCGGGACGACGTACGGCGAGATTCGTCTGTGGGGCGCGATCTCGTGGGGGTTCGTCTTCGGGCCGCTCATGGGCGCTCTGTTGACGTACCTGCCAGCCGACCAGGCGACAAAAGCGCCGTTCGTGGCGTACCCTGTGTTTCTGGCGATGAGCGCCGTCACGACGCTGGGGTTTGATTTCTCGCCGATAGCCGAAGAGAAGGATCGCGAAATAGTAGACGAAGACGTTTTGTCGTCGGAGAATCTCTCCGACGGCGAAACGTTCGCCGTCTCCGCCTCGACGGCGACGATCGACGTGAACGACGAACACGATTCCACGGAAGTGTTCCGTCTACGAAACGTGGATGAAAACGTCGAGCGGGGCCACTCAAGAACCTCGCTCAAGAAGATCGAACAAGACAAAGAAGCGTCGCGATCCGTAGCGAGTCAAACGTGGCGCGCGGTTTCGCGTCCGAAATCGGCGGCAACGTTTTTAGCTTTTTTGGTGATGTCCGCGTCGATGGCCGTCACGGACACATATTTGTTTTTGTGGATGGAGCAGCTCGGCGCGTCGCGGCTGTGCATGGGCGTCGCGTTAGGGTTCACCTGTCTCAGCGAGGTGGTGGTGTTCAAGAAGGAGGCGGCGATCAAAAACGCGATATCCACCGAACAGAGCATCGCGCTCATCTTGTTTTGCTACGCGGCGAGGCAGTGGTTCTACGCGGCGATGCCGTTTCTGACGCACGCGACGCCGCTGGGCGCTTGGATCATTTTACCGGTGCAGCTCCTGCACGGCATCACGTTCGGGCTGTTCTGGTCCGTGGGCACCGCGTTCGCACGTGCGATCGCACCCGAAAACGCGTTGAGCGCCGTCATGGGCGTCTTCGGCGGCGCGAACGCCGGCGGGAGTTTCCTCGGATCGGCGCTCGGCGGCGTCGTGTTTCGGAAACGCGGAGGCGACGGTTTGTTCGCCGGGATCGGGTCTATGAACTTCGTACTGGGGTGCCTGGCTTGCGTCGCGCTGGTACGAAAGAAGACGAACTCGAAAAACACGCCCGGAGAGGTAAGACACGAAACGCAAACGCCTCGTTCGTTCTTCGCGACGTTTCGCGAATCGTTTCGCGCGAAGAAGACGTTCTTCTTGGCAAACAGACGCGGCGCGGGGTGGCGTCCGGTCGCCGCGGACGAGGTGGAGATGCGCGGAGAGATTTGAATGAGCGCTGGCGAACACTCTTAGCGGTAGTATAGCGGTAGTAGCTCTACTGGCTACGTGTAGAAAAACGCAGATGTAGGCACTGAGTAGTCGCGCGTAGTCCACGTAGCCGCCGCCGCGTCTGAACGGCGCGTCTGGTTTTCGATCGTGACCGGAGAAAAAAATCCGCGCGCCGATGAATCGTCCAAAAACGCTTTCAAGCCGACCGAACCGAGACGTCTTCGAGACCGGTCGACCGGAATTCGATCGTGCGAATCGGACGATTCCCTTTTTTCCGACAAAAAACTCGTCCAGTCCATTTTTGGGAGCTTCGGGCCGGAACTTTCTCGTTTGGCGCAATCAATTCTCCAGATTCGATCGACTCGGCGGTGGACGCGCCATACCCACCCGCGACCGGGGCGGTCGGGTTCGCCTCTGGGAGAGGGGTGGACGCCGAGATGCGGGCGTCGTCGGCGGCGCGCTCGGGGGTGGGCGCGCGGTTGCCCGGGAACCCGGATCGGGACGGCGGGCGTGACGCGGGGATTAGTGACGAGGACATGCGGGCGGACTCGATGCCGAGCGATGAGTCATCTGGCGTGCGGAGTGCACCCAGTACGCGGAAGCAGTCCTTGATGCTTATGCAAGAGGGGGGGTTGAACAGCGTCCGGGTACGTGCGCACAGAACCCACCGCGATTGCCGCGCGAGATCTTTCCCGCCGTCGCCCATCCTCGCCTAACCCTTCGCTCGAGAAGGCCCGCTCGCGCGTCGGGTTCTTTGACCGCCCGCGGTCGCAATTTCACGCGCGCCGCGTTCTACACGCCCGCGCGGGCTCGAGCCACGGCGGGGAAGAGGCGGTCGACGCGGCGGGAGGCTCGGCCCATGCCGCCGTCGTCATCCGAGATCCCCGCTCGTTCGCGGCCGAAAACGAGCCGCGCTCGATGCCCCGCCCCGCGCTCGCGATCGACGCGCGGCGTCTACGCGTGAGGCCGTAGGGCTGGACATAAAACTCACCCGTTTCCCTCCCGCTCTCGCCCGGCAAAAATAACAACCGATGAATGCTTCCGCCGACGTTTTCGGTCATTCGCGCCGCGACGACGAACGCACCGAACGACTCCGAACGTCTCCGCGCTCGATCCCCCGATGAATCCCACCCGACGCGTTCGTGCGACGCAGACCGTGTTGATCGAGAAGTCGTTGTTCGTGTTGACGGCGGATAACCCGATCCGCAAAATCGCGATTAAAGTGTGTTTCCATCGGCACTTCGACCGCGTGGTCATGGGCGTCATCGCGCTGAACTGCGTGTTCCTCGCGATGGACAGTAAAGCGCCGGGGTTCGCGGACACGGCGCGGGGGAAAGCAGTGGAGGCTTCCGAGCCCGTGTTTCTGGCTTTGTTTTGCGTGGAGATGCTGATGAAGATCACCGCCACCGGGTTCCGGGGCCACCCCAACGCGTACCTCGCCGATAACTGGAACCGGATGGACTTCTTCGTGGTCATACTCGGCGTGCTCGCCGCGCTGGACCTGGGGAACTTCTCGGCGATCCGCGTCGTGCGCGTGTTACGACCGCTGCGAACGTTACAGGGGTTCGCGGGGATGCGAAGGCTGGTCGTGACGCTCCTGCGCTCGATGCCTCTCCTCTTCGACGTCGCCGTGTTGGTGTCGTTTCTGTTCTTCACCTTCGGGTTGGTGGGCGTGCAGCTCTACTCGGGGGCGTTCACGTCTCGATGCTCGACGCTCGCCAACCCGCCCGCCGACTGCTCGCTGTGCGGCTTCGACGGCGCCGTGGACGCGGACACCGGCTGCGACGTCGACGCGTGTTTCGCGAATGTCGAAAACGACGAATGGACCCCGCGGTGGGTCGCGACGGACGCGGACGAGACGTGCGGCGGCGCTTCCAGCTCGAAGTGGCCTTTCGTGGACAATCACTCGCCCGCGGGGTACAAGTGTCCCGCCGGCACCGACGGTGAGTTTTGCCACGACGGGTTCGAGAACCCGAACTACGGCATCACGAGTTTCGACAACGTGGCGGACGCGTGGCTTACGATTTTCCAGTGCATCTCGCTGGAGGGGTGGACGGACGTCATGTACTACGCGAAGGACGCGGTGAGCCCGTGGTCGTGGGTGTACTTCACGTCCATGATCATCATGGGCGCCTTCTTCGCCGTCAACCTGGCGCTCGCGGTGTTGTTCGTCTCCTTCGTGGACGGGAGGCAGGCGGCGGAGGCGGAGCGCGAGCAGAGCGCGCGCGGCGGCGAGCGCGCTATGAGCGCGCTGCTGGCGGGAGAGGACCAGACCGAGGAGTCGTACCAGGAGATACAGCTGGCGAACCTCACCGGCAGGCTCGAGCTCGTGGGCACGTACAACCACGGGAGCGGGAAGAAGCGTGCGCCGCGGGAAGAAAAAGTCGCGGAGGCGACGGCGGTGGTGGAGTCGGCGGAGGACTCGACGTACGGGTCCCCTCCTACGTCGCCCGCTTCGGTGGCGACGCCCTCGGGGATCGGCGCGTCTTTCGGCTCGAACCGCGTGACGCCTCTTCCCATTGCGAAGACGCAGACGCGTTCTTCGAATAACGCGGACGCGCCGAGCACGCCGTCGTCGCCCTCCGGCGGGCGCACGCCGTGGCTCGACGAGGGCTTCGAGGACATCACGAGCTGGGTTTTGTCGAAGGGCGCGGAGGTGGAGGACGTGCACGTGCGCGACGACGGCGTGGTGTACATCTCCGCGCCTTCCGTGTTCACGAAGGCGCAGCGGACGTGCCGTCGTCTGGCGACCAGCACGAGGATGGCCTCGCTGACGATGTTCCTGATCATCGCGAACACGTGTATGATGGCGTCGGAGTTTTACGGCATGCCATCCGCCATGGCGGTGGCTTACGAGATCGTGAATTACGTCATCACCTCGTACTTTGCGCTGGAGATGGCGGTGAAACTGGTCGGTCTCACCCCGCGCGGGTACGTCGCCGACAAGTTCAACATCTTCGACGGCGTGGTGGTGATCGTGTCCGTGGTGGAACTGATCATCACCAGCACCACGGGCGACGGGGGCGGGATGCTCAGCGCGCTGCGAACCGGCCGATTATTACGCGTCTTCAAGCTGGCGCGGTCGTGGCCGCAGCTGCGGAACATCATCACCACCATCCTGGCCACGATTCCCTCGATGTCTTCGCTCGCGGGGATGCTCCTGCTGTTCATCTTCATCTTCGACTTGCTCGGGATGCAGCTCTTCGGGTACCAGTTCATCTTCTGCGACTCGTACGGCGTCGAGAGCGCGGAGCCGCTGTGCCCACCCGGCGCGGACGATTGCCCTGCGCGCGAGGACTGTTACGCGCCGTGTCCGGCGGCGATGGCGGATTTTTGGGTGACGTTCGACGCCGACACCGGCGCGGGGGGATTGTGTAAGGCGTACGCCGATTCCGAGGATGGCGAAGCGGTGTACTACGCCAGGCTGGGCGTCGCAGACCGCCCGAGGCACCACTTCGACGACTTCTTCTGGGCGTTCATCACCATCTTCCAGGTGCTCACCGGCGAGGACTGGAACGCGGTGATGTACGACGCGATGCGGACGGTGGGCAGCTGGGCGTGTCTGTACTTCATCGCCATCGTGGTCATCGGCAACTACGTGGTGTTGAACCTGTTCCTCGCGATTCTCCTGGATAACTTCTCCGGCCTCGACACCGGCGGCGGCGACGGCGACCAGGACGCCAGGCACGCGGCGCTGGTGGAGCTGAAGCAGGCGGAGAAGCAGCAGGAGGAGAAGGAGCGGCGACGGGAAGCGCGAAAGAAGACGGAAAAACTACGCGAGCTCGAGAAGGACGCGGCGAACGTCGGCGGCGACGAGCGACGCGCCAAGGCGGCGACTCGGCGGTTACGACTCAGCGCGATGCGCAAAAGCCTTGAGTCGTTCGTGACGCACAGGTGGTTCGAGAAGTCGATGCTGTTCATGATCGTGTTGTCGTCGTGCTTGTTGGCGGTGGATTCGCCCGTGGAGGTTGACAAAGACTCGCGCTTGAAGTACTGGCTGGACGTCTCGGACGTGTTTTTCGTGGGCCTCTTCGTGTTGGAGGCGGCGTTGAAGATCGTCGCGCTGGGGAAGCGGTACTTTAAAAACGGCTGGAACGTCCTGGATTTCTGCATCGTCTCGCTCGGCGTGGCGTCCGCGGCGATCACCGCGCTGGCGGACGCGAGCGACGAAAACGCCGCGGTCGCGGCGAAGATCCTCCGAGCGTTCCGCGCGCTTCGCCCGTTGCGCATCGCGTCGCGATCGGCGGGGATGAAAGTCGTGATCAGCGCGCTGTTCAGCGCCGTTCCCGCCATTTCCAACGTCGCGCTCGTGTGCATCTTGTTCTACCTCATCTTCGGGATTCTCGGATTAAACCTGTTCATGGGTAGAATGCACCGGTGCGTGGATTTATACACGAACGAACCGGTGGACCCAAATTCGTGGGGTCTTTCAAAGGGCGAGCTCACTAAGACCTGGTGCAAATCCGGACCGAGATTAATTACGTGCGTGGACGACCGACGCGTCGCGGTGTACGCGGGCGGCGACGATTTCGATCAAAACGATCCAAACGGGTTCGGGTGGCAGTGCGTGTCGAGTCTCGTGCCGAGTTTCGCAGACACGGACTGGACATACAGCTCGTACGGCGGGGGCTGGACCTGCACCGCGTCGGACGCGACGCGCGCCGTGCTGGACGGGACGAACGCAATCGACGTCGGGTCCACGTTCGGGTCGGCGGCGATCGCGGCGAACGACGCGGTCGCGACGGCGGTCGCGACGGCGGCGACGACGGGCGTGCTTGAATCTTCCTGCGAACCCACTTTGTTTTATCTGGATTGGAAACTCCCGCGGAACTACGATTTCGACCACATCGGCACGGCGATGCTCGTGCTGTTCGAGACGGCGACGCTGGAGATGTGGCTGGAGGTGATGTACCACGGCGTGGACGCCACGGAGGAGAACGTGCACCCCTGGCGCGACGCTAATCCCGCGGCGTGCGTATTTTTCGTCGTGTTCATCATCGTCGGCTCGTTCTTCATCATGAACCTGTTCGTGGGCGTCACCATCGACAAGTTCAACGAGATGAAGGAGGAGTCCGCGGCGGAGTACGAGGCGGAGCTGAACCGCATGAGGGGCAAAATAGGGTTCACCGCCACGGGCGCGCTGCAACACGGAAAGGCGTACCAACAGAAAGTCGCGGCGCCCGTGTTAGCGCGGGGGTACTCGGGTTCACGGGACGTGAGTTCGAAACGCCTCGAAATGCGGGGTCCCGGGAAATCCGCCGCGACCATCGCTGCGGTCGGTGCGGTGTTCGTGACGGAAGAGCAAAGGCGGTGGCAGCAGGTGGAGAAGATGCTGATGCAGTGTAAGCCGCGGCGGATGCTCGACCCGCCTCCCAAGGGGTGGCGCACGCCGTTTTACCGGCTCACCAACTCAAACGAGTTTGACGCGTTCATCGGGATCCTCATCACGCTGAACGTCGGCGTGATGTGCATGACCCACGCTGGTGAGTCTGAATCTTGGTCCAACGCTTTGTTCTGGGCGAACGCCGCGTTCGCGTTCGTGTTCCTCATCGAAGCGTGTATGAAACTCATCGGGTTCGGGGTGGCGCAGTACTTCCACGACGCGTGGAACAAATTCGACGCGTTCGTCGTGAGCCTGTCCATCGCGGGGTTCGCGCTGGAGACGTTCACAAACACGAAAGCGAGTTACCTGGCGATTTTAAGGGTGTTCCGCGTGGTGCGGGTGTTACGGCTGGTGAAGCGCGCGAAAGGACTGCAGACGCTGCTCCAAACGCTGGTGTTCTCGTTGCCCGCGCTGTTCAACGTCGCGTCCGTGCTGTTCCTCTTCTTCTTCATCTACGCGGTGATGGGCATGAACCTCTTCGGGATGGTGCGCGCCGGCGAGGTGCTCGGCCGGCACGCGCACTTCCAGAACTTCCCCGACGCCATGGCGACTCTGTTCCGCAGCGCCACGGGCGAGCGCTGGAACGGCATCATGCACGACTGCATGACCACATCGGAGTGCGTCGAGATTCTCACCACCTCGGGTGCGTACGTCGCCGGGACGTACGTCGATTTAGACGAGGTGGACGACTTGAAGGCGTCGCCCACAAACTTCGTCGCCGATACGGATTACGTCGACCGGTGCACGCCCAACGTCGGCGTCACCGTGTTTTACTTCGTCTCCTTCATATTACTGTGCGGGTTCGTGATGCTCAACCTGGTGATCGCGGTTATTTTGGACAACTTCGAGAGCTACTCGCAGAGCTTCGCGTTACCCGTCTCGGAAGAAGACTTCGGTGAGTTCGCCGAGGAGTGGAGTAAAATCGACCGCCGCGCGTCGTACTACATGAAGTACGAAAAGCTGCCCGAGTTGCTCCGACGCATACGCGCGCCGTTAGGTATCAGGAGTCTGCCGAAAGATCTGCAACGCGACGCGCTGAGACGAACCATGTTCACGTTCGACGTCGAGGTGCGGGACGGAAACAAGGTGCACTTCGTGGACGTGCTCAAGCACCTCGCGTCGCGCGTGGACGGCGTCGAGGACCCCGAGGCGGAGGAGAGGGCGCGATCGAGAAGCGAGCGCTTAAGCATGAGCATGAGTTCGCGGAGCGCGAACAGCCGCGTTAACAGCGACGGATCGCGTTTGGACGGCGCGGACGGCGTTTCGGGATCCGGGAAGCGCAACGCCGTGCACCCCCTTCCGCGTTACGGTGACGGAATCCCTTCCGGCACCGACACGCCCGACGGTCGAGTACGCAAAGGAAAACCGTCGTTGCTGCGCCAGATGAGCGGGTCGTTCGTGTGGCGCTCGTCGAAGAAAAAGTCCTTCGACGACGACGATTTGGACGACGACGCGAAGGACCTCGCGCCGCCGCTGGTGTGCCACCACTTCGCGGCGATCCACGTGCAGACGATGTGGAAGGGCAAGCTCGCGCGGCGGCAGGCGGAGCTGCGCAAGCTCAAGAAGAAGAAACGCAGCATGCGCAGGAGGAAGGCGGAGGGGCAGAGCCTTCTGCGGGAGCAGGAGCCCGCGTCGCCGGGGAACCCGACGAGCGGGGACGATTCAAACGGGGACGAGTCACACGACGAGGACTGACCTCTTAAAACTATTAGCTAGCCTTTTGACGTCTGAGCTCGGAAACGGAAGCTCGGGAGCGTTCGTGTATCGAAGACGCAAGTGTTTTTACGGAAACTTTAAGGCGTAAAGTAAAATAAGAAACGTAGCCACCGTCGCGTCGCGTCTGAACAAACGTCACGGCAGCGGCACGGGCGATTCCTTCGGTTTCGAGTAATCCGCGGTGGCGCCTCTTAACGACTCGACCAGCTTTTCAAAATCGCCCTTGCTTTTCGGAGCGCCTTCTTCTCCCTCTCCGGGCTCGCGGCTCGCCAGGTCGAACGATACGTTTTTAATGGCGTCGCTCTCCAGCGCCCTTACCACGAACTCGGCGACGTCGGCTCTAGGAACCGATCGGCGGTCGCCGGCGAGCAAAGAGTCGTCCACCCCCACGAGCAACTCTCTTTCGCCCCCGGGCTTGTCCAACAGCCCGCCGGGGTGGACGATGACGTACGAGATGTTCGTCTCCGAACACGTTTGAATGAGATACATCTCGGCTTTTCGTTTCCAGAGCAGGATGTTAGCCTCGCCGACGGATCCGCCCGCGCCCATGGTGTTGAGGAAGTTGTCGATCTGCGTGCCGCCCATGGAGGACACCAGCACGACTTTCTCGACTCCCGCCTCGGCCGCGGCGTCGATCTGCGCCTTCTGCCCGAGCCAGTCCACCGCCTCCGGCGAGCCACCCTCGGGGAAGAAAAACTGCGGTCGGCGGTTCTCCATGAACGGCAGCAGCTTGGAGACCAGCGCGAGCGCGATCGAGGCGAGCCGGGGCTTGGGCACCGCCGAGGTGAGGATCACGAGCGCGTCGCGCCCGGCGCACAGATCCGCCAGAGCCTTTTCGTCCGAGATGTCGCCCTGGACCAACTCCACGGGCAGATCGCCCAGGGCCTTCCGGAGCTTGTCCGCGGACTTGCTCGAGCGCACCAGGCCCTTGGGGGGGGCGAAGGAGGCGCTCTCGGCGAGGCGCTTGACCACCAGCGAGCCGGTGCGGCCGCCCGCACCAGCGACCGCCACCTTCATCCCGCCGGCGTCACCGGCGAAGACGCCGGGCGAGGCGCGCGTTTTCGTGGGAACGAAGACGCCGCGACGGGCGGTGGCGAGTCTCCCGCCCTTGATGCGCGCGACGCTCCCCAGCGCGCGAGCGTCGATCGAGGGGCGCGCCGCGACGGACGCGACGACCATGGTGGATGCGCGACGAGCGCGTCGGTCTCCTGTGCGTGTCTCCTGGAGTGGCCGGATCGAGATCGAACCAACCATCCTCGTCACCACGGATAAAACTTTCGCGTCACTGCACTGCGATCGAAGGCGAATCTGTCACCATTTTTTTTTAGAAACGCGCGAGAAGAAGAAGCGCGCGACGACGAAGCGGCGCGAAACTCGAGAACGCCCTCCACCAAACCGTGACGCGCATTCGACCGCCTTTTTGTCGTGGGCGTGAGGCTTGAGGCGAACGTTCGTCGTCGTTCGTGTTCGAAACGTGAAACGTATCATACACTATTTACATACGCGCGCGCGCTATCGTAATAATCAGTAATAATCACGCGTTCTAGTCATCTCGCGTCGGGTCGGAAACGCCCATCTTCATCAGCAGCGCGTTGATCTTCCGGTCCACCACGTCTATCCGCGCGGTCATGTCCGCTCTTGACTTCTGCGCGAGCGCGGATGACTGCTCCGCCGCCATCTTCACGATGTCCTTCCTGCTTAATGGGATGTTCAGCAGGTCGGAGAAGCCACGCAGAAACTCGACGCAGTCGATTTGCCCGTCGCCGTTGTCATCCGCGGTGACGAACATCGCCTCCAAGTGATGGCGCTTCAACCCCAACCGTTTGATCTGCGGAAGCACGTCCGTGGTCTCGATGGCGTCGTCCAGCTCGTTCGTGGTCACGAACCCGTCGCCGCTCTTGTCCAGATCTTGAAAGATCTGCTTCAGACGCTCCGCGAGCTCTTGCTTGGCGTTCAGGTCAGCCTTCACCTTCTCCAGCTTCTTGTGCGTGATCTTCGTGATGACGCCCTCCACGAAGATCGCGTTGAGGCAGTTGAGCATCATCAGCGGCGCTAACACGATGAACACCACGTAAAGCGCCCAGACAAGTAAAATGTACCCCATGCTTTCGGAGTTCACTTGGACGTAGCGAACGGTAACGCTCCACGAGTCGAGCGTCAATATCTGCAGCAGCGATCCGAGCGAGTTCCCGACAGTGCCGAAGTGCTCGTGCACGTACTCGTCGTCCAAAAAGTGCGAGGCTTTGCCGATGAGCTCGGTGAACAGGATGGCGAAGATGTAAAACAGGATCAAGATGATGATGAGCACCGAGGTGGTGGGCATGAGCGCCTCGCCGATGGACTCCATCAGGACCATCAGCGAGCTGGAGGTTTTCAGCGTGCGGAGCGACCGCAGCACGCGCAAAAGACGCAGCACGCGCAGCACAACCACGATGCCTCCGCTGCGCAAGCCCGCGCCCGCCAGTTCGACGAACCAATCGATCAAGCTCAGCCCGACGATGACGAAATCGAACTTGTTCCAGTTCGCGCCGTCGGGGTCGGACCAGAAGAAGTTCCCGAGACCGATCAGTTTCGCGCACAGCTCGACGGTGAAAATCAGCAAGCACGTCGTGTTGATCGGGCCGAGCCACGTCGACCACCCGGGGTTGTCCGTCTCGAGCCCGACCGCGATGGACGCGATCACGATGGTGACGCTGATCAGCCCGTTGAACCACGGGTTGTGCACCAACACGAGCGCGGCGGATTGCCGAGGGCTCATGCCCGCGTGCAAGCACTCCTCGTAAATCTCTTTCGGCGGTAACGGATCCGTGGCTTTCTCCCCGACGTTGCCTTTGCTCAGCAACAACCGTCGCGCCTCGAATTTCTCGTACGCGGCCATGGCGTCTTCGTCGCTCATCGTCCGCGACGCCGCGTCGTGGTCGATTATAGAATCGCGGTCGACGCCGTTCGAAACTTTTTCGATCTCCTCCCTGAGCGAAGTGGACTTGAGGATCTTCAGCTCCGTCAGCTGGCGCTGCGCCAGCTCTTTCTTGCCGGAGAGCTCGCGGACGCGATTCTCGAGCTCGATGACCGTCTCGTCGAACTCGTCGTCGAACGACTCGAGCTCTGCGCGCGCGAACGGAGCCGCGAGACGCGAATGATGAGTCAAGGGAAACGAAAGAAAGCGTCAGTCGACGGTCGAGGGCATTCGCATAAAAAGCGCGTGACTCAGACGGGGTTCGAGGCGAGACGCGCGGCTTCACGAGGCGCTCGCGCGCGGACAGAGCCCCCGTCGCGTCGCGCGGCGTCCAGCCGCGCGACGCGTTCGTCCGAGAGGTATCGCGCGGGTGCGACGCGACGCCTTTCCCCACGTCCGTCGCGCCCGATTCTAGGTCGTGTCGCGTAGACGACGAATACAAATTTCACAATGCGCGGGCGCGTACCTTTCCTCGCCGCCGCCTGGATGCTGGCGACCGCGCCGATGGCCCCTTGCTCTTCCTCATCGTCGTCGATGAGCGCAAGCTCCTCCAGATCCGGTGCTGAAGCGCGCGGCATCGCGCCGCGGAAGACGTGCGGCGCGCTCTGCGCCAATTACTCCCCCGATTGATTGATTCCCTTCACGTTCGGCAATGTTCGGGCGGCGGTGGAAAGATACAGACGTCAGCTCGGCAACCTTTTTTTCACGGACCGCGTCCCGGTTTCAGTTTCTCGGTCAGCGCGTCACTCGTCCCGATGGGACGTGGGTTTCAAAAATCGACGCGTCCGGTGAAAACGCGTCGCGAGCGACGGTCTGCGAGCAATCGCGCTCGACGCGCAGATTTCCTGTAAATGGCTGAAAATCGCCAATGACAAGCTGGCGTTTGGGAGAAGCCGTCTGGTCGCGCCGCGGCCACTGTCGCACTCGCGTCCCCACGTCACCATGGCCTCCGTCACCACCTCCCTCGCGCTCGGCGCCAAGCAGGCCGTCCGCGGCGCCAAAGTCTCCGGCAAGCGCACCGCCGCGCCCAAGGCTGTGAACACCACCGCCAAGGCCCAGATCTCCAAGGGTGCGCGCCCGCCGTCTTTCGGACGACGTTTCGACGCCGCGAAAACGAGCATCAGCAGCCTTCCCGCGCTTCCGCGTCGCCCCCCCTCCCGCCCGTTACGAGCGCGCGACGACGCTGACCCGGATCCCCACCCCTCGCGCATCGCAGTCAACAAGGCCGCCGGCGTCGCCGCCGCCACCACCCTCGCGGTGACCCCCGCCGCGCGCGCCTCCGAGCTCGGCGAGGTACGATCCATCACCTTTTTCGCCACTTGGCACGGGGGGAACGGCGCTTGACCGTCGCGCCGACGAGAGCATCCGAGAGTGGATGGATCAACCGGACGAAACTTTTTTCCCCCAGACGAAAAAAAGCTCTTCCCCCGCGTCCGCGTTATCTGCGTCTGACCTTATCTCCCTCTGACCTTTTCTTCCCGCACACCGCGAATACCACGAATACGACGAAACACAGGAGCTCTTCTCCATCTTCGACTCCATCGACAAGGCGGCGGACAAGGTTGAGAACGCGATCAACGTCGCCGCCGACGCGGTTGGCAAAGCCGCTGAGGTCGCGGGCAAGGCCGCGGAAGTCGCGTCGCCCGTCGTGAGCCGCGCCGTCGACGCGGCGCGCCCGGTGGCGGACGCGGGCGTCAAGTACGTCGAGCGCACCGCCGGCCCCGTCGCGAGCGAGCTCGTGGGCAAGGCGACGCAGTCCGCCTCCGGCGCGGCGAGCCAGGTTTCGGGCGCCATCAAGGCGAAGGGCATCGATTTGGACCCGGCGGCGGGCGCGGCGAAGACCGCCGCGGACTTCGCCGCCGACAAGGCCACGGATCTCGCGCCCACCGTGGTTTCTTTCGGCGACTTCCTGCAGACCGCGACGCCCGTGGAGCTGGTGCAGACCGCCGGCGCCGCCGGCGCGCTGTACCTGCTCGCGCCCGCCGTGCTCGGCGCCGCGGCGTCGGTGGCGCGCGGCTACGCCGGGTCGATCCGCCCGGTGGAGGCGTACGACGAGGTGCTGTCCGGCGGGAACATCGTCGTGGTGGACGTGCGCTCCGAGGCGGACGCGGCGCGCGGCGCGCTGGAGTTCCCGCGCCGCGCCGCGAACAAGGTGGTCTCCGTCCCGCGCGAGAAGCTCTCCGGGAACTTCAAGAACATGGGTGACGTCGAGGCGACGCTCACCGCCACGAAGATCGCGTCTCTGAAGGGCGTCAAGCGATCCACCAAGGTGCTCGTGCTCGACTCCAACGGACGCGGCGACGCGCCCAAGGTGGCCAAGGCGCTCGGCGGCCAGGGGTTCGGGAAGGTGTACGTCGTGGAGGGCGGGTTCAACGGCTGGGCCAACGCCGGGCTCGGGATCTCCGCGTAAACGAAAAGCGCGTGATGGCTTTTCGGTCGTCGCGCGGTTTTATCGCGCGCGAGACGATGATCATCCAGACGCCGACGACGTCTCCGGTTTTGAAATGAGATAAAACTTCTTCGGTGTTTTCGGTACTCCTTTCGGTACTCCTTTCGTCACGCGCGTCGCCGCGTCTTTACCCCTCTCTATGCGCGACGTACCAGAGCGTGGCGATCCTGCGCCTCCGCGCGCTCGCGTTGCGTCCGCTCCCGTGCGCGAGCATGGGGTGGAAAAAAACCGCGTCTCCGGGTAGTAAAGCGGGGCAGACGCGAAACGACTCGTCGAAGAGCGGTTTTTGTTTTTGTAACGCCGAAACCGATTCCACCGCGCCGTCGTACGCGTCGCGTAAAGACTTGGGCGCCTCGCCCTCGCGGTGCGTCCGACCGAGAACCTCGAAGCCCCCGTTTTGGGAGTCGCTCTCATCCATCGCCACCACGACGTTCACGCCTCCGAACGCGTCGAACTCGTCGCGCGCGATCGGTTTCAGAAAAGACGCGTCTTGGTGCCAGGCGAAGCCGCTGCCTTCCGAAAACGGCGCCTTCGTGTTCACCTGGTCCACCGCGCAACGCAGCGTGGAATTCGTTTCCGATAAGCACACCGTCAGCGCGATGTCCCTGATGCGCTCCGAGCGGACGAGCGCCGCGAACGCGCCGCCCCGCTTGGAGGGCGAGCCGATCTTACGGAGCGCGCCCGCGCGGATGGCGTCGTCCGACTTCCGACCGGACGCGCTCTGCGTCTCGAAGAAGACCCCTCTGTGTCTCCGCGAGCGCGTGAACGTCTTCGCCTCCTCCTCCAGCGCGTCCGTCGCGGCGTGCAGGGCATCCACGAGCGCCGCGTCCGCGACCCCGCGGACCACCACCCAGCCCTCGCGCTCGTAGTGCTCGCGCAGCGACGCGGCGTCGGCGTTTTCCTCGAGGGTTTCGGTCGCGCGCGACGCGGAACGGCACCGGGCCGGCAGCCGTGCGCGCGCGAGGCTCGGCGAGCGGCGCGACCCCGGGTACCGACGCGGAGACGAGCACGCCTCCGCGACGCGCCACGCCGACGCCAGGGCTCGGTGCGCCATGCGTGGGTGGACGCGTCACCGATGTGATGACGAGGAGCGCTTTTCGGCATTTGATGAGAAACGTGTTTTCGCCGCCTTCACAAACGTGAAAAAAAAACTAAGCAAGCGTGCGCCTACAACGGAGAAACGCGCGCGCTTGCTTTTCACCATCGCTACCTCTCTAGCATCGGCACTCCTCCCCCGTTGAGTCCCGCGGCGATTCCGTACGCTGCGAAGTACGCGGCTCCTAACGGCACGGCGACTGTGAGCGCGACGAACCACGCCGAACACCACTTTGTCCACGCGTTTTGCGCCAAACGAAACATCTGTCGTCGTTTGTTTCGTTCGCGAAGCGCGGCGTCGTCGGGGACCACTCCGAACGGGTTATTACTCTTCGAACTTTGTGTTTTCGCGTTCCTTCCCGCACCCACACCGTCGTGTCGTGACCCTTGCCGTACGTCGTCCCAGTACCCGTCGTCAGGGCCCGCGTTGGACGGCGACACTGACCCGTACCTCTCTCTCGCCGCGCGTCGCCTGGTTTCGCCGTCGGGCGCGAAGCCTTCGTCTCGCGCCTCGAGGTCGCGGCCGAGATCGAAGAGCGACCGCCTCGACGCGTCGCTCACCACCGCGTACGCGCGGTTCACGCGCCGGAACGACTCCGCGGCGTTCGGGGACGGGTTGACGTCGGGGTGCAAAGCCTTCGTGCGCTTGCGGTACGCGAGCTTGATCTCCTCGATGGACGCATCCGACGAGACACCGAGCACCTCGTACGGGTCCGACGTCAGAGCCGCTTTCAAGTACGCGACACGACGCGAACGACAGGCTGACGCACGGCTTACGCGGGGCGCGGGGAAGGCCCCGCGGAAGCCGCGTCGGAGCGACACCGAGCTCGGCGCGCCCGCCGACACGACCCACGGCCGGTCGGGTCGAAGCATGGCGCGCGCGCCGCGCGACGAAGTGTGCCAGTTGGCATGATGATGATGATGCGCGCCGAAACGTCGTGTTTTTCGCGACTGCGCTCCCGAAAAATTTCTCGGCCGGTGTGACATCGACCCGAAACGCGGACCTCCCCACCGCCGTGCCGTCCATCAGGACTATGCGCGCGGGCGTGTCGCGCACTCGCTCGTCACTCGCTCGACTGGCGGGCACGCGCGCGCCTTCCGCCTCGTCGTCCGCGCCCCCTTCTCGCCGCGCGCGCCTCGTGCGTCCGGCTTCGCGAAGCGCGCTCGCGGCCATGTCGGTACCCGGCCGCGATGCCTCGGCGCACCCGGCGGATGCGCCCCCCCCCCGGCGGTACGTGGACATCGGCGCGAACCTCACGGACGGGATGTTCCGGGGCGAGTACCACGGCAAGAAGTATCACCGCGAGGACCTCGCGCGCGTGCTGACGCGCGCGCGCGACGCGGGGGTGGAGACCGTGCTGGTCACCGCGGGGACGCTCGAGGAGGCGGAGGAGGCGGTTCGACTCGCGGAGAGAAACGACCCGCGCGCCGCGGGGGACATGTCCGTGGCCGCCTCTATGACCGCCTCGGCGCCCGCGCTGTTCACCACCGTGGGCGTCCACCCCACCCGGTGCGACGCGTTCGAGGACTCGGGCGACCCCGAGGGGTACTTCGAGAGGCTCGTGGACTTCGCGACAAAGAACAAGCGCGGAGCTCTTGGCGGCGGCGGACGCGTCGTCGCCGTCGGCGAGTGCGGCTTGGATTACGACCGGCTACAGTTTTGCGCGAAGGAGACGCAGCAGAAGTGGTTCGCGAGGCACTTCGAGTTAGCTCGCCGAACGAACTTGCCCATGTTCCTGCACTCAAGAGCCGCGCACGTCGACTTTTTCCGCATCCTCAAGGCGGCAAGGCTTGAGACGGGACCCGAACACGACGCCACAGCCGCGCCGCCGTGCGTGGTGCACTCGTTCGACGGCACCGCCGCGGAGGCGGCGGACTTACTCAGCCTGCCTGGGGTGTACATCGGGCTCAACGGGTGTTCGTTGCGCTCGAGCGACAGCCTGGAGATCGTGAAAAGTATCCCTCTCGACCGCCTGATGCTGGAGACGGACGCGCCGTGGTGCGGGATCAAAAACACGCACCCCGGGAAGCCGTTCGTCACTTCGGCGTGGGAGACGCGCGACAAGAAGAAGCTGTTTAAGGCGCTGGAGCAAGCGGAGACCGCCGGCGACGCGGCGGCGGTTGCGGCGGAGGAGGCTCTACTTCGGAGCGTGACCGTGAAGGACCGGTGCGAGCCGTGCCACATCGCGCAGGTGGCGGAGGTGCTCGCGGCGGCGAGGGGGGAGGACCCGCGCGACGTCGCCGAGGCGTGTCGCGCAAACGCCAGGCGCGTCTTCTTCGCGGGGGAAGACCAGTTTGACGACGACTAAACTTTGTCACGATGACTGAAAGCTACCTACCTTCGGTATTAATACTAGCTAGACTCCTTTCGCGCGGAAGCGCGTCGACTCATATCTATCTTAAGGTAGTCCGCGAAGGAGCTCGCTAATAGTACCCCCAACCGCTACTAACCCCGGTGGAGTGCGACCACCTCTGGAACGACGCCGCCGCGCCCGTCGGCGGCGGCGCGGCGCGGTACCAGGCGTCGCGCGAAGAGTACGCGTCACCGGACGGATGCGGCGGGTGATACGCCGGCGCGCCCGCATTCGGAGCCGCCGCGTACGAAGCCGGCAATGGCTGCTGCCCGTACGCGTAGGCATCGTGGTGGGGGTAAAACGGGTGCAGAGGCTGCGGCTGCGGCTGCGGCTGCGGCTCGTAGTACGCCGAATTCTGCTCGTAGCGCGGCCGCTGGTCCGCGATTCCCGCGCGATTCCCGGAGTAGTCGCCTCCGTACGCGGAAAAAGCTTCCGTCGTCACTCCGCGTCGTCGCTCGGCGAACCGCGACGGCGACGGCACGTGCGCCATCCCGAACGCGCGGTTTATGATATCGTCGAAGGAGGACGACTCGCCGTTCGAGTCGTTCGAGTCGAAATAACCTCTCGCTTCGTTTTCGTCGCGTCGCGGCACGGCCGTGTCGGCGGTGTACGGCCGACGCGCGTCGAGACTCGACGAATGCGAACGTCGCGCGTGGCTCCTGTATCCGAACGCGGACCCGTACCCTTCGAAGCCGCCCAACGCGGCTCGCCGCCCGCTCGTGGACGGCGTCCGAACGCGTGATCGCGCCGTCGCCGGCCGACCCGAATCGCCAACAAAGCGTTCCCGAATCGCGCCGCCGGTTCCGAGACCGGCGGAGGAGAAGAAAACCGCTTCCGAGTCCGAGTCGTCGCCGGCGGCGTCACGGACGTGCACGAACGGGTTCGGGTGTTTCGGGTGTTTCGGGTTCCGACCGAACACGCCGCCGTCGCCGTCGCCGTCGCGCGTCGCGTGAGGCTCTTCCGCCCGTTTTCTTCCTCCTTCGTCGACGTCGCGTTCCGAGTCCAACTCGGATTCGAACTCGAACTCAGATTCGGAATCCGTCGACGCGCGACGCGACGGTTCGGACGTCTCGTCGACGCGTCGCCG
>ENA-OUOG01000615-OUOG01000615.1-marine-metagenome-genome-assembly--contig:-NODE-615-length-46068-cov-7.401187_pt1 | contig 46068 bp, 42 predicted proteins | sample MGYA00248635_ERZ508505 | MGnify/ENA primary metagenome ERZ508505 (study PRJEB26176, sample SAMN06267871) | marine metagenome | isolation source: Saanich Inlet, British Columbia, Canada | place: Pacific...
GCCGAGTCCTTTTTCTCTAGCATGAAGCTTGAGCGGATCAAAAAGAAGATCTACGCCTCACGTGATGAAGCCAGATTAGATCTTGTGCAATACATCGAAGGCTATTACAACTATCAACGTCGACACAGCAACAACGGTGGCTTGCCGCCGAAACAGTTCGAGGATAATTATTTTAGGCAGCTAGAAAGTGTCTAGAGAACTGGGTCCGTACCAAGAATGGATAATCACAAAGACACGTTAAACCACCTGGCGACTGCGTAACAGCTTTTCCACAATCTCTATGTCCTGAATTGTGTCTATAGAAATCTGGGGCGTAGTTGAAACGACGTAGCCAGATTTTTTTCCTAACATGGCTCGCTGATTTAGGACACAGTCTCTAGCGATTACGTATACTTCACCGGTACGGTAGTATGTGGGAAGAAGCTGTTGTCGGGCGGTAATTTCAAAGCCTCGTTGGTCGAATAACTCTAGCGTACCTCCAAGAATCTGTAATTGCTTCAATGGGTGGTACTTAAGATCTACCTGAGAAACAGACCAAACCGAATCTAACTTCTGAGATACGCATTTCTCAACGGCCTCTTGAACAGTACTTGCGTATCTCAGCGGGCATGTGGCCTGCAACATTACTACGTAATCAAATATACACGAATGTAACCGCTCCATCTCTACCAAAGCATGCTCTATTACCGGGAGATCTCCGGTAACATCTGATGCCAGTTCCTTAGGCCTTAAAAATGGAGCAACTAGCCCCAACCCCTCAGCGACCTTTGCTATCTCACTGCAGTCTGTAGATAAGATAGCCTCATCAAAAAAGTCCATTTGTTCAAGGATTTGAGCCGTGTACGCTATTAGCGGCTTACCTAAGATTGGATAGATATTCTTTTTAGGTACGCCCTTCGAGCCACCTCTCGCAGGCACCACTACTAGTATCTTTTTTCCATAAAGCATATAGGCACCCCTATTTCTCCAACAATCTATACCCTAAAACCGCTCTGGCTCAAACTAACACATGCAACGTTTAATAAAGAACAGCTGTCATAAACTATCCATAGTATTTTTGGAGGGTAATCCTCGCCGGCTCTGCGAGATCGATCTAAAACCTTAATTCCGAGACAAATGTACATTACGCTTTCCAAGTAACAGTACCATTCCAGAAGGGACATAATGCATGATCTTACTCAAAATAAATATGCAATTATTGCGTTTTAACTAACAGATCAGGATCTGCTCAGGTTATCAGTAGCGCATTACGTCGCCAAAAAATAGTGAACGACCCACAGATTAGTATCGGCTGTGAGACACGTTAATCAACTCAGAAAAAAACGACCTACCTGTTTCGTATGGCCCTTTAAAAAATCCAGATAGTGAAATCAGAAATTGATTCGTTCGATTTCCTCAACTTCTCGGCTCGAACGGAGCTGTGTAAATATGGCAGTCGTGTATTCGCCTATGATACCTAAGAACAGAAATAGCAGACCAAATAGGAAAAAATTGCCAACGATAAGCGTCGCAATACCAACTTCTAATTCTCTTGTGTCAAAGAATAAAATAGAAAAGAGAGCATAAAACCCATAGATAATAGACAACGCCGAAATCAGAAAGCCGACAAGCATGCACAGCCTAACTAGCGATACGGAATGATTTACGATGCCGTTCATTGCTTGGCCAAACGCTGAAAGAAAGCTGTTATGACTTCGTCGTCCGATACCCTTAACCCATGTGTAATCAATGCCAAAGGAAGGATAGCCACTCTCAAACGTGAGCATCCTTAAGAAAGGCCGTGTATCTCTAACATTTCGTAGATAACGAATAACATCGTGGTCTACGAGTTGAAAGTCACCCGTATAGGCAGGATAGTCAACACTTGAAATCCTTGATAAAAGACGATAGTAAGTTTGCCGCACTATTCTCATACCGACAAATTCTTCCCTTTTCACCCGCCTACCGTAAACGATTTTGAAACCTTCCTCCCATTTTTTCACGAACTTCGGAATAAGCTCCACCGGATCCTGAAGATCGACTGGAAAAAACAAAACTGTCGCATCAGCCGTAGAGCTGATCACGCCGTTGTATGTGTTCAGCAAGATTCCGTAGTTACGACGGTTCAATATCACTTTGATATGTTTGTGAACTTTCACCAATTGTCTCAGTCTATCGACCGTACCGTCTGTCGAAGCGTTGTCGCAAATTATGTGTTGAAGTTCATAACCAGGCAACTCTTCATCGAACATCTTCTTCAAAACATTGATACAGTGTTCAATGTTATTAAATTCGTTGTAACAAGGTGTAACCACAGCGATGGCTTTACTCTTCATGAGAACCTCTCCAAGATTTTCAAAATAATATACAAAGTTCCCGCAAGAAGCGCCTGTATAACAACTTGCAAAACAAAAATGTTATTATCCTTAAGAAGCTCTATCAACAACCAATAATTTATAACTGCGAAGCAGCAATATATTATCGCCAAATACAAAGGATTTCTTTTTGACGATGTAAATAAGAAAAGCTGAGCGGACATAAAATTGAAAAGACAGCCAAGCGTATAAGCAAAAATAATACTTAACCCGAAATTTTTCGATATCAAAAAAACAAATGCAAACACAGCATACCCGAATGCAGAATTTATTATGCCTACCACAATAAATTTAAAGCCAGTAAACCCCGTATTGTAAAGCAGGCCGCATTTTATTTGATTCTTATATAATTCTCGATTTCCATCCATAATTTAAAAATATCAATATGATCGTGGGGGGTAATATTCAAGGAAAAACTGCATACATCCTGTATGTAGCTCTGTAAATATCTAATCCTAGCATCTGATTTTTGCTCCAGCTCTGGATCATCAAAGGGAGATTGAGACTCAAAAATAACACCCGCATCCTGATCTGTAATTTGAAAAATGGTCTGATCTCTTTTGCTATCAACGATCAAGTGTATGGTTTGGCGTTGGCTATTAGCAAATGATATGAACAAATTTGGCATCTCATCGCTAGAGGTGACTCTTATACTCACGCTTTGACCCAGAATAGTATTGAATTTCAGGATCGATAGCACAGCGACCAGATGAATTGCGAAAAACCTTAATGCTCCTCCGCCCGCAGAATGAAAGCGCTTCCAATTATTTAGATTGAGCCTGTAATGATGAGCGTAGAATGTCCATCTAATCGTAACTTCTGATGTAGCATTGTTTTCTAACTGAGACTTCAACTGATGAAACCATCTGGTAAAGAGAAAAAGATAGCCTACGGAAAAACTTACGTTTCGATCGATCAATATTCGGCAGAGCTCTAAAGATTCCACTGGCGAAGGGGCGAGAGGTTTTTCTAAAAATAAATGCTGGCACGGCATTTCACGATACAGGTGCTTTGCCTGACAATAGGGCGGCAGCGCAATGTTAAGAAGCAATGAATTACTAACTAAGTCGCCTGAAGTGTTAATAAACTCAAATTTATCTAAATAATTACTAGCAATATGCTTTCGGACCAGTGGTCGATATTTCTCCAACGTTGTGACTTTCTTGAAATTATTTAACTCGGAAACGGCTGCAGCATATCCATAGATACCGAATCCACCCCCGAGTATCGAAAAGTGGTCCGGAGATTGTTCTTTCATGCTACTAATTGTTTTGCGTGACTAGCCAACAGCCTATCCCCTTAGTGATATTTCAGGCAAGAACTGTGCTACGCGGAACACTTGCGTGAACCATACCAAGGCCGAGCTGCTCCAGAGTTCAATGATCATGCTTTTCATCGTCTCGATCAAAAATCTATGCTGCGATTGCGCGATTGGAGCGCGCAGGCAGTAAATAAATGTACAATCACAATAAATCTTACGCTCTAGGAAATCAATTATGCGCGAGCGGCTGCTTCCAAGGATTCACTGAGGTGTGTCCAATCCTGTAGACACTTTGCAACTTCCCAAAATTATTATCATGACTATCTTCGGAACAGGCGACCCGTGTTACCGCGATAACTTTAGTTTTTTTAGTTACATTAACCTTGAAAACGCTTGGCAAGATCTAAACTGGCCTCATCGAGTGAGGCTTAAACCTTTTAATTTGCTAATGCTTCATGGTGAAGAGGAGCAAATCAGCCACTGCATTGTCGTCACATTTAGCTGAGAGAGTCATACTGATTTTAAGCCAATGCCGGTTTTGAGAGAGTAGTCAGTCTCGCGATCTGTATTTTACGCCTTAATTTGGGAAAAAAGACCTGCGTTTTGAGCCGCCTGCAACAGATCGCCATCAATAATGCATTAATCACTCCGTTTTGGTCGCTTGCGAGGGCAACCCCCAGCCAATCACTCGAGGACAAAACAAATCAGTTACTGCAGAAATACACAGGCAGCCGTATTGACTGAGAACACGATTAGCCTTTATCACGCAACGCGTGTGGAGCACTAATTCAGAACCAAACTAGCATTGCGAGTGGTTCTCTGCCACACAATTCAAGTTACCAATTACGAATCCCTTTTACAGGAGGTAGCCGCTATAGTGGCATTTGTCTGGCGGTCGTAGGGCCCAATCCAGTCGCATAACCTTTCTACCAACACAAAGTCCATTGAAAATGCCATAGGACCTCTCATTTTCATACAGCTGGCAGACTGCATCTAAACATAACGGCCCCAGCGTATCATTCTCTTCCCATCTGTATGCCCCATATTTCTTGGGTCCTCAGATGCCTCTAAAACCATGTCCACGCCAAGGATCCAATAACAAATTAATCGCATAGCTTCCTCAACTTTTCTGCTAAGGCAAAGTCATGAGAAACTAGCGATGGTGCATTGACCTAGCACGCCTAAAAACAAAAAAGCTGACCAAACTCAAAATTACAAACATTGCTCTTTCGTGTAACCTATTAAACATGAGCATGGATTACCCGACCTCAAGCAGTAGATTTGACCTGTACGTCAAACTCATGCTTATTCGGAAAGGCTTCGATGATCCACTTGCACTTGATTGTTATCGCGAAATCGTGGGAGCGTTTTCATTTGGAGAATTTACTGAGCCAGGAAGCCCAGAAAAAGTAGGGTATAGTGCATTTATAAATGAATTTCAGACCGTTTATCTGTCGATCAAGAATAACGGTTATCTAAGAAGCGCCGAACCAATACCGCTAGCGATCGATGGAACTATATTAAATGGGTCCCACAGATTGGCTAGCTGCATCGCACTCAGGACCCAACCTACTTTTGTCCAAACTTCTCAGCCACCCGAAGACTATAGTTTCAAATTTTTTGTAAACCGAGGCGTCGGTAATGATATCCTTAGGGAAGTAGCGTCCCACATTCCAAACGAAGAAGAAGAGGCGCGGTTAGCCATTTTGTGGCCTACAGCCTACAGCCATCAAAAAGCATTCGAACAGTTAGACTTAGACATTCTCTATAAAGAGGAAGTGAGTTTAGACCTTTTTGGATTGACGCTACTCATTACTCAAACATACCCAGATGACCCCTGGATCGGCACCCCTCCTCACTTCAAGGGAGCGTTTGAAAAAGCTACTCAATGCTTCGCATCTCACCCAGTAACAATTTACCTTGTGGTACCAAACCCTCAAAAATCCCTAACAGCAATCAAAGAAATATTTCGAAGTAAGTGCTGCCTTGGTAAAGCAGCTCTTCACACAACCGATACTCAAATAGAAACAGGTACGCTAGCCGCGACCATACTAAACAAAAATTGGATAGCGCTGTGTCAGAAAACTATAAATCAATCCTTAACCACCCGAGCATTGCAAAAACTTTACGTTATCAAAAAGCAATATCCTGACAAACTAGATCAACTGATGCTCGATGGATCGACCGTGTTAATGCTCCACGGCCTCAGAGACGCAGAAGATCTCGACATAATCATCAAACCCAATCACCCAGAACTTGATCGAAATTTCAATGACATAAACATAAGAACCGAAGATCAATTAAAATTTTACAAAACCGATATCAATAATCTATTCCGGGATTCAAGAAATTATATGATCATATTTGGGATAAAAATAGCGTCCATAGAATTAGTAAAAGAATTTAAAATTAACAGGCAGGAAAAAAAAGATAAGTCTGATTTGATATTAATAGGGTCATTAAAGGCTCCACACCAAATCGACATCTTCATCCTTCGGGCTGAGGCCAAGATCCGAATATTTAGGACAAGGTCTCGAAGAGCTATTGTAGAGATCTTAATTTGCATTCGAATTTATCCTATACTAAAAAAAATATATCAGTATGTCGTATCAAAATAAGCAACCATTAGTCTCTGTTGTAATACCGGTATACAACGATCAAAGGTTTTTAAGACTTGCTGTAAACAGCATAGTGGGCCAGACTTATAAAAATCTTGAGATACTGATTGTGAACGACTGTTCAACAGACCAAACTAATCAAATTATTAGTGAATTAAAAAAAAGAGACGAGAGGGTAAAAGAGATTTCAATCGATGAAAATCGAGGAATAGCGAATGCATTAAATTGTGGCTTTAATCACTCAAAAGGTGAGTTTATCGCGCGAATGGATAGTGACGATGTTGCACTACCAAATAGAATAGAAGTTCAACTAAACCAAATGCTCCATAACCCAAAATTGGACATTTTAGGAAGCGCCATATTTATAATAGACTCGGAAAATAAAATTATTGGGAAGCGCAGTTACCCAAGATCTGACCGAGATATAAGATCTAGCCTATATTATCAATGCCCTTTCGCTCATCCCTCTGTAGTTTTTAGAAAAAGAATCTTAAAAGAGCCTTTCATATATTCAACTGAATATTTATTTGCAGAAGATTATGAATTATGGCTGAGATTATCTAGCAAAGGGTATATTTTCGAAAATCAAGTTGAACCACTTATCTGCTATAGGCTAAGGGAATCATCAGGAAAAAGGGAGAAATATGTTGAAACGCAGGGTAAAAACACACTTTCCGCGCTAATGACGCACGCACCAAATGAAAACAAAAAATTTCCTAAGTTTAAATCCTTTCAGGTTTCGAGCATACAAATTGTAGAAGCGGTCAATGGATTATTAATTGAGGTTAGAAAAAGACGATATCTTAAGGCTGTTACGAAATTAATATTCAACTTAATTAAAAGTCCTTCAAGGTACACGCGAGCTTTACTTGTACGCTACGAATCAAGACTGAAAAAGGCAAGCGAAAGGGAAAATAGATTAGTCAAGATCCATATATCGTCTCTTGAAAAATAACACTGAACCCGATCCATCGTTTTTTTTCATTTTTTTGCGGTTCGAAATTCGCGAGAAAAGTGCATAGCTCAACCACACCTGCACATCATTATTTGTCGACATGTCAAATTTTTTATCGGGATAAAACAGTCGAAAGAACTTTTTTGCTCTTCTTTTATTTTTTTCTGAAAGATATTCGTCTTTGGCTGCGGTGCTTAACAATAAGATTGCATCGCCAATATCCCCACGCCTGATTAGCTTTGCTTTTTTGCTCTTTATATCCAAGCCCCAAGGAATTAAAACCCTCATGAGCGCAGAAGATAGTTTTGAATCGACATACTTGCGGATTACGCTTTCAGTAATATTTATCAAATCGCCCTTTATTAAAAGGACAGGGGCATGATCATGAGTTAGTGCTACCTCAAGTGTTGTATACATACTATCATTTTCTAACTCGATAACTTTTACCGCCGGGTAGCGATCATTTATATAGTGAATCAATTCAAGGTTGTGCGAGGCGACTAAAACAAATATTTCGAGGTTAGTTGGAATACATGACCGTAGTACTGTGTCGATAACATATTCTTTTTTATTCAGAGGATTTGGACATAAGTGCTTGCGTTTTTCTGTGCCTTTGACGACAGCTTTACCTCCACACATAATAAATATCTTTGGTGATTCCGACATCCTGATCCCGACTTCTATTTAGACGCTAACACAGCGAGGTGCGAACTAGCGCCCAACTCTTTGATAAGATATTGAATTATAGCTAAACTTTTTTCATCAGTAATGTCATTAATCACTGATAGGTGACTGTCTGGGTTATTAAATTGCCTTATGATGTCTACATCAAAATTTCCCGGCGTTTCAATTTCGTTAACACGGAAACCGCTTCTTATGAGAAAAGTCATTACGTTTACCGTCGTAAAAGAATTGAGATGCATTGGGGGAAAGATACCATGCGCTAGAGGACGAAAATCGTTATATGACAATACCTGATTGTCTAATCCAAGAGCATTGGGGGTATGGAAATACATCAAACCTTGATCCTCTAACAGCTCATGCAGGGCACGACAAAATACGAATGGATCGTACAAATGCTCAATCAATTCAAAATGCACGACTAAATCAAATTTTAATTTTGACCGATCAACAAATTCCTCTGCTGAGGAATGGTATATGTTTACATCTTTGTCGACAGGATTGCTCACTTCGAACGCGTCAATATCAATTCCTACGATATTTACAGCGTGACTACGCTTATTCTCTTCGAGAAGTAATTTGAGATGATGAAGAAATGCACCCGAACCGCACCCTACCTCAAGAACATTGATATATGGCTTTCTCTCGAGGAGTTTAGTAATAAGAGTAAACACCTTATACGTTCTTTCGCTTAAGATGAGCCCCTTTTTTTTCGCACGATCCTTGTACAATTCTCCCAACTGCCGATTGCAATCACAATTATTATAGTAATAGTCCAAGGCTTCTATATTTGGTGACGGATTTACGAAAATAGATGAGCATTTGGTACATTTAGTAATGCCATATTGATCGTTAAATTTATCAATAGGTATAGACTCATCTTCGCCACAAATAGGGCATGCTCGAATCTCAAATTCGCGGGAGAATTTTTTATAGATTTCTTCGCTGTTTTCAATGCGTTGCCTATACATTTCTACAGCTTGCGCTCTGGTTCGATTCTCTTTAAAGAAAGACACATACGGAGGGATTTTTGTCAATTACTTGGTTCCTGGTTTAAATCAAATGTTCCATGATTCTAACAGAATTTCTTCGATAACGTTTTCGTTAACTTCGAAAAGAGCGGAATCGGCTCGTCCTGGAGTAATCATATCGGGAACATTTTCTAGTAATAGGTCTAAAGAAGATATATACGCTCTCACACGCTCAGGAACATTTAAATCCCGATTGAGTTTCTGTAGAAATTCAAAAAGGGATAGGTCGCTGCTATTATTCACTCGAGGTATAACCGTTTTAAGGCGTTCGAACCTATCGTCTCCACCAAACCTAGAGAAACTTCGCCGCATTACTTGTGGCATCGTGAATGCGCAGGCTAATCCATGCGGTACACCAAATTTAGCTGTTAAGGGATACGAGATTGAGTGACACAGAGCGGTACGTGTTTGACTTATAGCTAAGCCAGAAAACAAACTAGCCCTCATCATCTCATTGCGACTCAACTTGTCCATTGGATTCGTAGACAATTTGGTTAGAGCCGTAATACCACCTTTAATAGCCTCTTCCGCAAAAATCTGGCTCATTGGACTCATATTGCGATTCCATATCGATTCAAAGGCCTGATTTATGGCATCTAATCCAGAAAAGATTGTTTGATCTAAAGGAAGTGCATCGGTAAGCGACGGATCGACACATGCGTACTTAGGGAATGTGTGCGCTCGGTCCAAGGATGCCTTGCGACCAGTCTTTTTATCCCAGATCGCCGCAAACGGCGTAACCTCTGAGCCCGAGCCTGCGGTAGTCGGAACTGCAATTACTGGAATCGATGTCCCACCAGAAGATCCACCCGATTTCTTTATCAAATCTTCGATAGTTTCGATACCCGCGTTGCTTTCAAGAGCAAATGCTAAGACTTTTCCGCTATCGATTACGCTCCCACCACCAATCGCAATGATTATATCTATTTTGGATTCTCGCAACTCCCTCAAAGAGTTCTGTAGAAGAGAAATAGATGGATTTGGTAAAACTTTATCAAACCACAACCGATACTCAGCTCTCGATAACGCCTCAGAAATAACCTCATGGCTTTCATAAACTTTTTTACCACGCTGAGTAGTAACTATTAAACACCGCTTCGAATCAACCAGCTCAGACAATACTGAAACGCAGCCACGCCCAAAGTAGATTTGTGTCGGATTCCAAAAGGTTGGACCTGACAAAACCATGATTCAATCGCGCAACAAGTGATTCATGAATACGTCTCGGTTTTCGATAGGCGTCATGCTAGGCCTTCCCAAATCAGACCGCGAACCACAGTCTACACGGATCTCTATAAAAGTGGAGCCAGTCATTCCTCTATCGACCTCTTGAAGTAACGAACCCAAATCAATACTAGAGTTAACTCTGAAAACTTGTTCATACCCAAAACCTTTCGCAATTTGGCACAAATCAATTTCTAACGCACAAGTCTTTTGACCACCTACTGAATCATGCGCGCCGTTGTTCAAAACAATGTGTATCAGATTACATGCGTTTGACTGCCCAATTAAAGCCATCGTGCCTTGGTGCATAAAAAGTGATCCATCCCCATCAAGGCATATAAATCTCTTATCCGGATGACGCAAAGCGAGCGCTAGCGTAATCGACGATGCGTACCCCATGGATCCGACCATCAAAAACTCTCTGCCTATTCCCTCCCCTTGTGCTGATCTGATTTCAAATAACTCTCTGCTAATCATGCCCGTAGTAGAAACAAAAAAATCACCTTTGACGGAAGATCCTATAATAAGCTCAATCGCCTTTTCCCTAGTGAGGCCAAATTTTCTATCCTGTTTCAATTTCTTCTGGGTTTGGAGGACGCCTGACTGCACAACAATTGCCACCGGTGATTGCCTTAATTTCGTATATTCGACAGCTTTATCGACGACTGATCCATACTTTTGTTCAGTTCTATTGAGTATAAAACTAGGTATCCCTAACAAGTCGAGGAGAGGAAGAGTCAATTCACCTTGCTTCAGATGTTGGGGTTCGTCTTCCACGCCAGGCTCCCCTCTCCATCCGATCAGCAGAATCAATGGAATACTATAAACTTGGGAGTCACACAGCGAAATCAAGGGATTTAATGTGTTCCCTAACCCAGAATTTTGCAGATATACCACGGCCGCACTTGAGGAACTTAGATAATGTCCTGCCGCGAGCGCAACGGCGGCGCCTTCGTTAGGAGCAATAATATGCTCCAAGTGGGTGCTGTGAGCATCCAACTCAATTGAAAATGATTTGAGCAAGGAATCTGGCACACCAGCGAAAAAATTAATATCACGTTCCAAAAATTCTTTGAGCAATAGCTCCGCCGTCGAGATCATATAGTACCTGGAACTAGTTTAAGAATATCTCCGACCGACATCAGATTATCATCCGCCTCACTAGATCTTTCATGCTTCAAAATAGAGTGTGCTACTTCATTCATCGCAGGGAATGCAGCCCTTAATAACTGATTCGCATAAATAACCACATTTACCCCGGCTTGCGCGAGTTCAGTTTCTGTCACTGCATTATAGGTCGAAGGTACCGCTATCAATGGGGCTCTATTTGGCAGCTCGTTATAAGCCCGACAGAAATCAAAAATTTCATCTGGTATGTCCGCCTTGCTGTGAATCATGATTCCGTCTGCACCGGCAGCTAAATATGCTTTTGCGCGCTCTAGCGCATCTTCAACATCCTTCCCTAAAACAAGGCTTTCAAGCCTGGCTATAATCATAAATTCGTCGGTAACCTGAGCTCGCTTACCCGCTGAAATTTTTTGGGAAAACTCCTCGATAGAAGCTTGGGTCTGAGGCACTTCTAGCCCGAGCAGAGAGTTCTTTTTGAGCCCCGTTTTATCCTCAATAATAATCGCGGACACTCCTAAACGCTCCAGGCTTCTGACGGTGAACTGAAAATGTTCTTTTAAACCACCAGTATCTCCGTCAAAAATCACTGGTAGGGTTGTAACCTCCAGTATTTCGTTAAGAGTCTGAATTCTATCGCTCACATCGACAGCTTCTATGTCCGGCTTCCCCTTCACGGTAGACTCTGTCAAGCTACTACACCAAATACCATCGTATGTCCTAATACGCCCATCGACTTCAACTTCTGTATTCTCGACGATGACCCCAGTCAGTCCATTGTGAGCTTCCAAGAACCTGCTCAATGGTTTGGCGCCGAGTAACCGCCGAAGCCGTCTCCTTCTCAAGTCAGGGGTGGTCCCAATTTGCTTCTGTACAGCGTTCAATTTAGTAGACGATATGTCTTGCGTGTAAGGAACTTCGACTAAAACACCTCCCCACTGATTCAACGTTTCTATCACACTTTGACGCACCAACCGTTGAACACCGACCTTCCAGTCATCACCATGTACGACTATATCTGGCTTGTATTTAACGAGGTTGGAAGTATAGTCCAGAGTTTCTTGAGCCACCACAGTAGACACCCCCTTAATGTTGGAGATAACCTCCACCCTCTTGTCAAACTCCATGTAAGGCAACCGTTTATAGGAAGCCACAGCTTCGTCAGTTAGCAGACCCACAATAACTTCACCGAGCTCAGCTGCTTTCCGAATAACGTTAATATGACCAGGATGTACCAAATCACAACTCATCCCCACGTAAACTTTTTTCATATAAAATCACTCAACATCAAATTAATTTAAAATACCTTGGCAATAACATTAAATTTTAAATGAACAACGCCAATAATCCGCATCAAAGGTCAATTCTGGAAAATTTAAAAAATTTTTGAGAATCTCCTGAATTTCAACCCACGCCGTTAAAGACTTCCTCCAAAAACTGTTCTAAACAAGCAGATAAAATAGCAGAAAACACTCTGGTCAATATGTTGCCTCTCAATATCAACTAAAGTACTAGGAATTGACATATCAACTCGAGCAACTTGCGCAAAACCGGTAATGCCCGGCAACTCTTGATAAAGCCCAGTCGCCTGTCTTAGTTTAATCAGCTCCACTTGAGTCGACAGACATGGTCTAGGACCTACAAGCGACATATCTCCACGCAACACATTTACCAATTGAGGTAGCTCGTCTAATTTTGTCCGCCTCAACATGCGACCAAGCGGGCTTATCAACCTTTGATCGATGTGATGAGTCGGCACATTAGGCGTGCCCAAAGGAAGAGAGCGGAATTTTATTAACTGAAACGGTACACCACCTTTCCCGACCCTAGTTTGAAAAAATAATGGACTACCCGTGACCCAGCCCGAGATAAATGTTAAGAAGACAAGCAAAGGGCTCAGTGATATGAGAAGCGTGAAACTGATGATCACATCTAGCGCCCTGATGCATAACCGGCTATGCCTCATTAACCGCTCTCAAGGACGCTAGAAGTTTCGGGGCCACTGATGCAAGACTATATTGTCCAGAGATTTTTTTAAACGCTGCACGACCCATTGTTTCGCGCCGCTCGCGATCTACCAACATTAAAATTTTTTCTACCCAATCTTCCGTCGAGTCACACAAGTACCCTGTCTCACCGTCATCTATGATGGCTTCATTTACTCCAACCCTAGAAGCTACTGCGGGAATAGAGTAGCCCCCATACTGAATTAACTTCAACCCACACTTACCCTGCGACCATCTATCCATTGTCAGAGGCATTATTCCAATATCGATGGATCGCAGAAAGTTAACTTCCTCATCTATGGACCAAGCAAAATAAATAGGATTTTGATCAATCAAACATTGCTCAGAGGCCCCGCATAACCAGATCTCTATATTTAATTTTTGCCTCAAAATATTAAAAGCGGGACATAACAAATTCAAATATTTTTCAGTGCTGGGGCTTCCAATCCAACCTATCCTGAGAGGCGAATTCTCAAAACCTAGTTCTCGCTTGCGGCCCACTTGAGAAACAACAGACGTATCAAGCACAGTAGGTAAAACCTTTACATTTTTAACACCGTTATACTTAAAATAAGATGCCAAGTAACTATTACCGCAAATGACTAAATCACAAGATCTACCGACAGCAGCAATTTTATTTTTTAACAAAAATCTGACCATAATATTTTTATGGCTGTCGTAACGGACAAATGAAGCGTCGTCGTAATCGCTGACGATTTTTTTTCCGAGAAAATGAAAGAGCTTTTCAAAAAATGCAGGGGCGAAAGGAATGAGCTCGTACTCAACTAACCATATGTCATGCTTGGAAAATCGAATCATTTGAGAGATACGTCTAAATAAACTGCTACAAGCATATGGAAACACAGTTTTGTTTAAGTATCTGGACCGCAAATATTGATCGGAAAAAAAGAAACCTATATCGACACTGACACCATTATCGCGAAGATATGGCACAAACTGCAGAGATCTGTACCGCGAGTTCGCACCTAGCGATTCATACTTTGTAAAAAGAGCGATCTTCATAATTGTTTTCTTTACATATGAGGCTATTAATGGGGCTGAGGCCGTTTAATTTAGGATATCCTAGCTCTTTTTCGAATCGCCACGTACCGCCTTCTATCCCAACGAATTGGCAACCAGCGAATCGGGCGGCCTCGTAATCATCTTGACCATCGCCAACCATCAACACATCCATCGAATTGACGCCATCTCTTATCAAAAAGCTTTTTATAAACAGCCCTTTGTCCATACCACCCACTACTGCAACGAAATCAACATCAGGAAAAAATTTTCTAACCACACCCTCTATGTAGCACTGCGGTGTTGCACTTAAAATGAATAAACCAATATCCATCTTGACCGCCAGAGCAAACAAGTTATCAGCGCCAGATCGCTTCTCTACAGACTCAAATCCTTTCATCAAAAAACGATCATATAAAGCAAGGAGTTCGATATATGGCACACCTGAATAAGAAGATATTCGCTTGATAATGTCATGCCTATCACCACCGTGAGCGATGATTTGCGATATCACCACATTTGAAACCGAAGTTATTTTTCCTAAATAAAAAAAACCTTCTCGCTTCAAATTATTCGAGTGAACAAGCGTTCCATCAAAATCGAAAAAAATATATCGAATCAATGAGGAGAGCCTTGTTCTTTTTGGATTAATTGGGCTACTAATTCAAAGCGACCCCAGTGATCACAAATCGTTTTTCGCTGTAATGAGCTCAAGTGGTTAATCGCGTTATCAGCGTAAACAGAGTCCCCAATAGCGTAGGTTGTCGAAATTTCCTCAAATACACAGCCAATATCGGTTGAAAATTGATGCCAAACGCCAGGCATCACTAGATAACTATCACCAGGTACGAGCCTCTTTTGCCTTCCATCAATAACAACGTCTAGCTCACCCCAGATAACAATAAAAGTCTCTTCTTTCTCGCGGTGATAGTGAGATGGGTGGGTCTGTCCAGCAAGTTGTATCAGTAATTTTTTGCAATAAGCTCTGTTGACCAATGTGATCATGGTCGTCCCGACCTCTTTAAAATTTAGCACACCGTGATGGTGCGAAAATTCAATTTCAAAACATTCAGGCAGAGAGATTGCGGCGTAGTTAATTAATGCTTTGACTTCGTGGACCGCGTGTTTTAGTACTCTTATTGAACGCTCAACATCAGTGTAAGTTCGCTCCAGAACCAGACCCTCATCTTTTGAGGCGCACTTTAGCGATTTACTACCTATATCGACTTGCCCAGCAGGAGTGGTTCCCTCCTCAAGCGGAAATGCAAAATAATAGTCATCCTCTGTCAAAACCTCCCCAGCTCGAATCGCCCTAGTCGCAAAAGTTCCTCTCGAGAGCGATTGCAACGACGCAACTTCAGCGTTACTCGGATTACCTCTATCCTCAAACCCCAAAATCGACTTAGCTGCGCATAGAGTGGTTAACCAAGATCTAATTTGCTCTGGCGTAGATGAGTACGCGTTTAGGGCTACATCCTCAGTTTTGACCCCCACGTGTCGCTCAAATATTCGTGCGCCCACCGAATAAGCTAATCCTACGTGAAGGAAACTTTCGGGTGGCTCATGAGTCGACCAGCCAATAGTTACATCACGATAACGCACCCTCAACCCTCTAATATTATTAAGATGACATTCCTCATCAGGGGTCGGGTACAAAGCTACGCAGTGCATCAAGGCAAAGTTCTTTCCTCTGTGCCGAAAGAAGCTCACTAGCTCATCGATTTGCCCTACTATTAAGCCTCCGGTAGAGCAGATGATTGGAAGATCCACACTACAGACCTTCTCAATCAATGGCCAATCAGTTGCCGAACAACTCGCTATTTTCACGATATCGAAATCCATTTCTGAAATCCGGTTTACAGACTCCTCATCAAAAGGAGTGCACATGGCTAATAAACCATGTTCCCTAACTCGATTACGCAACAGCCTATATTCATCCCATGACAGCTCAGTAGACCTAAAGCGATCCACGTGCTTGTTAGATGAGGCCAGTTCATGCTTTTTTTGAATGAAAGTTTTGAGATCCCTAAACTGAAATTTAATTGCAAACCTGAAGTCCGGGAATTGAGTGGCAACATCCGCGAACTGATCAATGCACAGTAAACCATGCTCAACTGAGCCCTGATGGTTGTTTGCTAAATCTAAAACGACTAAATCTTTTAATTCCACCATATTCGACAACCCTCAAGAACAATTAAAGCCAGCGCACATATATATAACCCTCAAATCCTTAGACTGACGCGAAAGAGCCACTAATTAACTCCATAACTTCCGAACCAAACGCGATATCAAGTGGCGATTCAGCCACCAATTGAGAACCTAAAACCGAATCAATATGCATTAATTCGCCAATAAAATCATCCGGCCTTCTCTTTTCGAATCTGAACGATTCAGTAACAGTTCCATTGTCTACAACTGCAACCTCATCAAACTCACCACCCGAGTTTACGCTCCAGTTCAACTCAATAGATTTAAATTTAATCGAGACCCGTTTCATAGGAGGGAACGTAATGACGTCTTGAACGCAGTTAACTTCAACGCCTGATTCAAAGGTCAGACTAAGGTGAGCAGTTCGGTCATATTCGCAAACCGAGTCATTGAATAGATCCAGATTACTTGCGACGTTCATGCATGACCCTAAACCCAATACGGACGACAAATAAACAAGAAGATGCAAACCATGCGAATGTTCGCACAGCGCGCCACCACCTCTTCGCCAAAACCCTAGATATGAATCAGCAGGCCCATTCAACCACGGATGTGCAGCAAGGATTCCACCCCAATATTCACGCCATTCTACGTCTATTGACATCAAATCATCTCGACTAAAGCGTCCGCACAATTGAACCAACTTTTCGATGGAGGGGCTAACGCTGTGGTCATAGCCGCAGAAAAGGCGAATACCATTACGAATCGCTAGTTCCGTGACTTTCCGCAAATCTTCAAGTTCTAAGGGTCCGCAAATGGGCTTTTCGATCAAAATGGCTTTCGGTAACTCATTAAGAGCAATCTTTGCCAACTCCATATGCGTATCCGGCGGGGTACCGATAATAATAAGATCGTATTGCCTTTCGGCAGGCTCACTACCTGAAAGATATAGGTTTATCTGATCGTCCCAATGACCATAGCGTGCTGGATAGATCTCATTACGCATCCGGTCTAACGCTACGGGGTCGATATCTATTACATCAACGTCTATATCTAGTGACCTAGCCGCATGCGCTAGATGATTTCCAATAGATCCCGAACCAAATATTTTTATCGACTTCAAAACTGACATTTATAACGCTTCATCCAATACAATTAATACTCGGGTCATCTAAAAACCGGATTAAGAGAACAACTTCATAGACGCACCCTCAACACATACCCTGCAAAGTCGCAAGCTTGTGAAAACGCCCTTCGGGCTCTAAAAGTAACGCACTAGCTGGGCCTGTTTGGGCAACTTTACCACCTTCCAAAACCACAACATTTTGGGCAAACATTATCGTAGACAACCGGTGAGCTATTATAACGATAGTTACGCCTTCTACCTCTCGGGCCAACAAGTCAGTAATAGCGAGCTCAGACTCGGAATCCAGCGCACTTGTGGGCTCGTCCAACAGTAAAATATCCACATCTCGAATCAATTCGCGGGCAATCGCAAGCCTTTGCTTTTGACCTCCAGAAAGCTTTATCCCCCGCTCCCCAATTCTGGTATCAATCCCCTCTAACAAACTTTCTACCAAAGGCTCCAAGCCAACCCGACGAATACAAGATTTACATTTCTCGATAGTTTTTGGGTCAGTTGAATCCATCCCAATCGATAGGTTTTCTATAATCGAGCCATCAAACAGAAAGGGATCCTGAGGTACGAAACCTATTTTTTCTGACCAACCTCTTATTCGGTGAACTGGTATTCTGTCAGGCTCGATCAAAACACTACCCGCAGTTGGGATGAGATTACCGGATAGTACCTTCATGAGGGTCGTTTTCCCGCTACCGGAAGAACCAACTATTGCAGTGACACTTCCTTTAGGAATGCCGAAAGTTACATCAGCCAACGCATCTAAGCTGGAACCGCTGTATCGATACCCTAGGTTCTCTAACGCCAGTCCCCTGAAACTATTTTTCGAACTGAAATCAGCCTCATCCATTCTGCCGGCCTTCAGCCTCTCCAGCTCTCGAGCAACTGACCAAACGCTCCCATGCGCGGAATGCATTTTCTGCAACCATTCCTGAAGAAGTAATGCCGAGGTAATACTCCGATAAAACAGCAATATTGAAATCAAAACTGAGTCTAACCGAAATTCATCACCTATATCCAGAATAAGTAAAGCACATATTAGGCAAAACAAAGCAACGGGCTCCCGCAAAGACTGAGTAAAAGCTGAAGCAAGCCCCAATTTCAGCTGCTGCCAACCCAACTGGTCTAAAGCGCGATTAAAATGCGATTTTACAGTTCCAAACTGCCCGGTAACTTTCAAATATAGGAAACCTGCAAGGCACTGATTAACAAAAGAGGCAATCTCCGAATTCTTCTCCGAAGTTTTGCGCGAAGCACTACGCACAACGCTATTCAAACCCCTAAAGCAAAACAATAAAACCGGGGCGCACAACACTGCTATCGCCCCAAAATCTGGCGCGTAAGAAATGGCAAAGGTCAAATACGCAACTAACAAGCCGGCCTGAGATAAACTTGTCGCCATAGCGCTGAAATACACTATGCAGAGAGACGATTGTTCGTTGATCACGTTTACCAACGAACCAGACCGACTATCCTGAAACCACTCCAAACTAGATGTCTCAACACCGTCCATCAACTGACTTTTTAATTTTAATAACAACTTCCGCTTTAAAATGTTGGTGTAAAAAAATGCGATAAATATTAAAAAACTCTTGACGCAAATCAGCGTGAATATGGCGATTATTAAATTTAGAGCGCTCACATCAACGTAAAAGTAATCCTTGAGTACCCCACTAAAAAAAAACAGTACCTTTTCTCCAAACTCAACCGGATCTCCAGAAGGACCTCGCCCCAAAAAAGGAAGAAATAATGAAAAACTTAGTGCTTCTGCTGCCGCCGCAAAAAAACTCAACAGAAAGACTAGAATAATAGAACCTCCTAAATAGCTCCAAAAAAATCTAAAAGGATCGAGGAATCGATCTCTATAATTTATCATTTAAATCCCCAGCTAAAATTCTTTTCCTAAAAATTACGGCAATCATGCGAAGAGCATCGAGTAAGATAAAAATAAACGGACCAACTAAAAAAAATTTAAACAGCAGCCTGGGAGACGTAATATATTTTCTTTTGTAGGGCAACCAAAAACAACGCGAAATCAAGTATCCAAAGATTAAAGCAGACGCTATAGTTTTGGTTATGTGAGGCAAATAATATGGTGATGAAGACCAACCGACGATCGGGTTCCAGTTATATGCTGCAGACACAATGACTACACTAAAAACCAACAGCCCAAAATGATTTGCAGATTTATATATCCCTAAATTTGCGCTCCATGCAGAACTTACTATCCATTTTCTTAAAAACGTACTCAACGAAAGATCTCGCAAGCCCTCATACGTAAGCACTCTGCTTGCCGTCCATTTCAAATTTAACGACGATAGCCGCGATTTCCATTCGACGTCCTCACCAACGCGAGTATTTTCAAGAAACGGCCCAATTCGCAAAAAAGTTGATCTTTTCAGAATCGAGCCGGGCACCGTCTCATGGGCAGCGGAACCGTAAACGAACTGGCTTATAAAACCTACGACAGTCCTAGGAATGCAATATTTCGTGCTACCCAAAACCAAGTCAAAGCCTTCGTTCAATTTTTGAATACCCTCCTCAATCCAATCTTGTGTTGGGTGAGTTTTGACATCCAAAAAAGCAATAAACTCACCCTCCGAAAATGATACTCCAAGATTACGAGCCTCTCCGGGATAACACATTGTAGGGGCACCCACTATCGAGATCGCATCTTTAAGTTCCGACGATCGCTCGCGAAACACTTGACTAGAGAGCATACGGTTTAAATCCAGCTTGTTAGTTGTATCAACGATAACGACATCGCGAGCGACGGCAACAGGCGTCCGAGTAAGCGCATCAATGACTCGCTCTAACCAAACAAATTCCCCCGCAAAAGGGATGATCACCGACAACTTGCAACGCATTTAGACTTCCTAAACTTTTCCCCTGTGACATCTCGCTCACTACAACAACGGCGGCTTAACTACGGTGCTAATGGCTGATGCTACATTTTTTCGACAGCATCATGACTGGGAAGAATATCATTAACATCGAAAATGAACCCTGATTCATGAAGCAATAGCAAATAATCATTAAGGCTTTTAGCCCGATATTGATCATGAGCGACAAGGATTATCGCTGCACTATATATTTTCTTACCTAACGAAACCATCTCTGTTTCATAGCGATAAAATATTTCGACAGGGTCAGCAAGGGGATCATGAATATTAACATCCAACCCTGCCTTAGTTAATAGTCTATATAACTCAAGTGACTTACTATTCCGTAAATCCTTAACATTCTTTTTAAAAGTTAACCCCATTAACAAAATTTTTGTTTGGCCAATTGAATCTCTAGAAAGAACTCTATGGAAAATCAGCGTTAAAATGCGGTTAAAGATATAATCTACCGCCCCCTCATTCACTATTCTCGCACTACGAATAAGGGTTGGCTCCACCCCCACTTTTTGAGCTGAATGCATAAGATAATAGGGATCAACTCCAATGCAATGCCCTCCAACCAAGCCAGGCCGAAAGTCCAAAAAATTCCATTTTGTTCTGGCCGCTATTAATATCTCATGAATATTTAAGTCCATTCGTCTAAAAATGACGGCGAGCTCATTTACCAAGGCAATATTAACGTCTCGTTGGATGTTTTCGATAACTTTTGCAGATTCCGCGACTTTTATAGAGTTCGTTAAATGAGTTCCAGCTTGGATAAAAGATCGATAAAAATCATCAACAATGCGGGCAACCTCGTCGGTAGAGCCTGACGTTAGCTTTACGATATCCGAAATCCCTTTAGTCTTATCACCAGGATTTATACGCTCCGGACTATAACCCACAAAAAAATCGACATTCAGAATTAAATTACTTTTCAACTCGATTCTTGGAGCAAGAATTTCCTGTGTGGCCCCTGGGTACATAGTAGACTCAAAAACAACAATCGAACCACGTCGGAGATATGGCGCGATCTCGTCACATGCGTCTAGCAATGGTAAAAAATCGGGAACCTTATATTCATCAATTGGTGTAGGAACTGCTACTACGATCAAATCGCACGATGATAAATCTTGGACATCAGAAGTAAACGACAATGAACACTCCGCCATTTGGTTCAAATCTACTTCTCCGGTGCAATCATAGCCTCCATTCAGCTGATTAATCCTTTTTTTCGAATTATCAAATCCTATAACTTCATAAATCCGACTGGCCTCTAGTGCTAATGGCAAGCCGACATAACCCAAACCGACCACACCTACGCTCAGATTACCCGCCAATGATTCACAGTATTTTTCTAACGACATTTCTAAATCTTTCCCTAAAAAGAAAACGCATACCCTAAAAAATTACAATGATTCACTTAAACTACATATAAAACAATAACATGGTCTCTATCATTGAATTTCACGCAAAATTTTAACCATCGTTAGTTTAAAAAGGGTTCAAAATAACTTTGGCTCGCCGAGCGACAGCTTAGCTCCGACTCTCAAGGCGCATGGAAATTCCGTTACAATAAAAATGTAACTATTTTTGCCTTAGACGCACCACCTGCTCTTAAAGATCAATAACGCGCTAGAGTTAATATTTAACGAATATACCAACCCACGTTTATTTTCATTTTCCGAGGGGTCTAAAGTAATCATGCACGTGTTCTATGCCACCGTATAGCTGATTCTAAAATAGATAGGATATCGGACTTTTTTGGCTCCCAACCTAATAGAAACTTGGCTTTCTCAATTGAAGCGATCAACACCGCGGGATCATATTCCCTAGCAACACCCTCCTGGAAAAATGCTCTTTTATTCAACAGCTTGGCGCACAATCCAGCAATCTCAAGATTCGAATATCCGACGCCTGACCCAAGATTACAAATCTCAAAGTTTTTAATTTTTTTTCCCAAAAGAAATAAACCTATTATGTGAGCTCGCGCGAGGTCTTCTACGTGGACATAATCTCTTATACATGATCCATCATGTGTCGGATAATTTAACCCATTAATAAAGAACTCAGAACAACAAGGCTGAAGCAAGTGATTTATCACTCTAGGAATCAAATGTGTCTCTTGAGCTCGGTATTCACCAAGCCCGAACTCAGGAAGAGCCCCTGCCGCATTGAAGTACCTGAGCATAAGAGCGCTTCGTTCCTTCGAAGCCCATTCGCATATTAGTTTTTCGGCCGCGAGTTTCGTTATCCCATAGATGCTACTCGGGTCACAGGGTGAATTTTCAGTAATTGGACCTGTCAGATTGACGGTACCGTAGACTGCAGCGGTTGAAGAAAAAACGATACTCTTTACTCCCGCTATATCCATCGCCGCTAAAAGCGAGTGAGTACCGTCAATGTTTACAGATTCGTAGGTTTTTGCGTTTTTTGAAGACTCAGAAACTATGCTCTTAGCGGCAAAATGACATACTGCATCTACCCCACGCATTGCAAAAGCTAAGCTATCAGTGTCTCTTATATCACCCTGTATCACGGTAAGACCCGAACGAGCCCACAAGTTTCCTGTCGACACGTCATCATAGATCAATACTTTTAGCCCATGATTAGAACCGATTTTGCAAAAATGAGAGCCAACATAACCTAACCCACCGGTGACTAAAACCCTCATTCGACTTCGCTATCCCAATCCAGTGTCACTGGGTAAACATACCTGAATACTTTGCTACATCCAAGTACAGCAGCCTAAAGTAAATCAGTCCCTAAAAACGCATTGCCGACAAAACTCTTAACAAAGTGACTGCCTGATAGGAGCTGGCCCGAGGGGGCAAGAAAATATGTGAACTCATAACATTCATTTATGTCAAAACTATTGGCAAAGTAAAATGCAGTAGTTCACTAAATCAGGACGGTGCACTTTATGGTAGATCGCCACTTGATTTAGATCGTGAAGATGAAGGAACAACATTCATTTCCCCAAGAGTTCAAACGGGAAGTTCCGGGGATGGTGTTAGATCAAGGGATTTTGCATCACGAGCGCTGTCGCCACTTGGAAGTTGGCGTAACGGCCATGCAACGTCGGGTTGAGCAGCTCCAGTTTCAACGCAATGACTGTCTTCCAAAATCGTAAGCGTTGGCCAACGAGCAGAAGAAAATCGAGGAACTGGCTCTCGAATTCATCATTTTGAAAGACAAGAGGCAATCTTGACAAGGGCTACAGCGCTCCTGATGTCGAACAAGATCAATCGATCCAACTGGTTGATTCACTGAGAGCGCCACCCTAGGATTGGATTGATGCTCCACTCGGACCAAGGAAACTAGTATGGATCTCATCGCTTCCGTCAACCACTATCACGTTCTCAAATCAAGCAGAGCATGAGTCGTCGAAGGCACTTTTGGGATAATGCATAGATTGAGCTTTTGTTTAGGAGTTTGAAGACCGAGCGGCTTCCGCCACTCGGATACTAGACTGTTGGAGTAGCTCGAAATAATGTTGGTCGACGTCTTTTAGCATAGTATAAACGAGAAGAATCGCATCAGGTCAATGTGGGCTTGACTCCTGCAAACTCCGAACAACAATCTAAAATGGTGGACAAGTTTATATTGCGCCTCCCAAAAAACAAGACAGCGGAGCGGTTTACACATTGACTGATTAAGTAGTCAAACTACTCAATTAGGCAAAAATATAAAGACCTTTGCCACTTGAATCAGGTCTCATATTGGATCTGTTGATTGGATTCAGACGTCGCGAACTTTAGCTTTTCAAGGCAATGAATTAACCCTTCAATCTAGCTAAATGCCAATATATCTATTTCAATAAATTCATTAATTCGCTGAAAAACAAAAAGTTCAATAATTCTCCGCGAATTCTGAAGATTGGCTAGTTTGTAAAAAGACAATTAGCTCGCTGATCTCACTCTACAGTTCAGATAATCGCTCCCGTCTTTCAAAATGACTAATAACGAAAAGAATAGTAAAAAACATAAAACTAAGTCGGCCCATTGCAAAAGAGCCGAACGCTCCTTGAAAAATAGCCAAAACTGAACAACTCAAAATTGTAATTCCCAGCAGATAACCAATAGGCGTCTGCCACTTTACCGCCGCAAACAAACGACATTGGTAAAGCAAAAATAGAATCATTCCGATCAATCCATATTCGGCCCAAACATGAAAATAATGACTGTGAGGATCGTCCGTAATAACTCCTCGCCAACCTAGAACCCCATCGACAATCTGTCCATAACCTATCTCAAACCCCCCTGCACCTGTTCCTAAAACGGGGCGTTCGAGAATCATTTCGACCGTGTTGAACCACATGACGGCCCGAATACTACCGGAGGTGTGAGAACCCTCAGAGGAAAATGCACCGACGGCAAGTTCAGCTAAAGCCTGCTCCACACGGCCTCCAAAATTTGGAGAGGTCCCCAATACAGCGGTCACGCAAATGATGATGAAACCGATTATTACTATTCGCCCTCTTGAAAAATACACGGCCAGAATACTCGCTGCGATGAGGAACGATATGTACCCAGAGCGGGAAATACCAAATACCACTACCATAAGAAAGAACAGACTACCTATCGCAGCCAATATGATCATGACGAAGCGACTCTGATCGTAGGTTGAGCACAGCAAGAAAAAGTACGAACCGACGATTACAAAATACAACCCTTGGATGTTTGCATCCTGCGCGACCCGATAATATGGCCGGTCCCACAATTGAACAGCTAGAATCAAGTCCACCATCGCGACACAGAGATAGATCAAGCCCAACGCTACTAACACTGACAATGCAATTTTTGCTTTTTGCATATTATTTAAAAGAACGATACCGATGGGCACCAACAAAATTTTTCGCCAATCCACCCAGTTTTCAAATATAGCTGACCAGTCAGCCAGTGACCAAAAACAGGACAGTAAAATCCAAACATAAAACAAAATCAGCGGCATTATCGTGCTGTCTTTTAGAGCTTTTAGAAATTCAGTACGCAAAGCCCCGCTGATTAAAAAACAAAAAAATAACAATCCTTCTGCTAAATTAGCTACGGCATATCCACGGATCATGAAAATTAGATCGACTAGAAATAATATATAAGCACATCTTGCCGCAGATGATTCGTACAAAGCGTCACAAGGAATGTAGGTTTTTAACGGCGCTAATCCAACGATACGATCGCGTAATTCAACTATTTTTTTCGCAAGCATCATCCTACATATCAGCCTGATTAGATGTAATTCAAAATTTCAAAACTTCGACTCAAATCTTGTCCATTATTACCGATAAAGAGGCCATTTTTATCGACATATTCAGAGTTTTTGTGCTGACCTGACACCCTATGATTCAGGAGCTTACACACTGGTTGATTCAGGAAATTGCCTGCTACCACCGGACGATACTCGATCGATAAGTTGTCTAACCGGAGACGCAAATCTGCACGGGTAAGCTCGGACCCTGGCTTTATCACTAAACTAAAACCAAACCAACTGCTCTGACCGATTTCCTTTTGTAGCATTAGGTCAGAATGGCCATTTAAAATATCTTGGACCGTTCTAGCGTTAGCTACTCTATGGTCCAAAAGGGTTTGAAATTTTTCGAGTTGCGCAAGCCCGAGCGCGCCCATCATTTCAATCGGTCTAACGTTGTATCCTGGCAAAACGAATTTGAAGGATTCTTCAAATGGATCATCGCTCTTGGCTTTAGAAACGCTATTCTCTTTGGGAAGGTGGCGCGTCCACCCATGAGATCGTAATGATAACAGCAGATGATAAAGCTCCTCATCGTCTGTTACTACCAGACCACCTTCCATCGTGGAAATGTGATGAGAATAGTAGGTGCTAAAAGAGCCCATAATGCCAAAAGTTCCGGTAAAACGGCCCTTATAAGTCGCTCCCATAGATTCACAATTATCTTCAATAAGTATTACTTCTCTCCCGTCGATGATGGTGTTCAGCCGGTCAAAATCATTAGAATTACCCAAGAGATTTACAGCAACTACCAGTCTCGTTCGATCACTAATTGCATCTTCGAGCGCGTCCAAATCATAATTCAGTGTTTCTAAATCGATATCAACAAATACCAATCTCAAGCCGTATTGATGCAACGGAAAATATGTCGTACTCCATGAAACGGCGGGAACGATTACCTCATCACCCGTTTGTAACGGATTGATAGATCTATAAAATAACGCAGCCACCATTAATAAATTGGCCGAAGAGCCGGAATTGACCATAACAGCGTAATTTGAACCAAAAAATTCAGCGAACCGTTTTTCGAACTCCTTGACGCGACAACCCATAGAGAAATTACCGCTCTCAATCACTTCTTCCAAGGCACGGATCTCTCTAGAGTCCCATGAAGATGATGCTAGTTTCATCGTCTTTTTTTACCCCTCATCTCCTGCTCTTTAAATAGTAATCGTATGCGCGAACCACGCCCTCTTCGATTAAGACACTCGGATACCAGCCCCATTGATTAATCCATTTACTATCAATCAATTTTTGCTGAATCCCTACCGGTTTATCCAACGCGTAAACAAATGCACCTTCGTAACCGAGTACCCGGGCCGCCACTTTATACAATTCAGTTACTGAAAAATCTTGATTCACACCAATATTAACAAAGTCAGGCACATGCCGGATCCCACATGCAACCATCATCCAAAGGCAATTTGCTAGGTCTTCAGCGAAAAGGAACTCTCGCCGAGCGGTTCCTGACCCCCAAATCTCTACTGTGTTAAGACCGATATTTTTCGCTTCGTGAATTTTCTGAATTATGGCGGCCAGCAAATGTGATCCCGGCGGCTCAAAATGATCATACTTACCGTATAAATTACAAGGGATCACAGTAATGATTTCAATACCGAGATTTTTTTTTCGGAGAGTCTGCCCTAGTTTGGCTACCAAAAGCTTTGCCATCGCATACCCTTCATTTGTTGGCTCTAGGGCCCCCTTAAAGAGATACTCTGTAGTCAATGGATTGGGAGCACTCACTGGGTACATACATGACGACCCTAAATTGATTATGTTTTTAACCGAACTATCGGTCGCACAAGCGTTCAATAAGTTCAAACCCATCAAAGAATTTCTAGTAATGAATTGATCGGGTTCCGCTAAGTTCGCTTGTATTCCGCCTACCATTCCAGCCGCGTGGATGACCCATTCCGGCCGATGATGCCCGAGAAACTCTCGAATGCCCTCATAATCTAGAAGATCCAATTCCGAACTATTTGGGGCCAATATATCGAAGTCTCTAGCGCGTTCATGATGAACTAGGTTGCTGCCAACGAATCCCGAGGCACCAGTAATTAAAACTCGTTTAGAGGCAGCTATCATTTTTGATCGGTGTAAACCTGGGCCAGTACTTTATCGAAATCAGCGGCTGTCATTTCCTTGCATAACTCTCTAGCACTCTTACGAGGCTTCCAACCCAATTCGTCTCGCGCTTTGCGTGAATCACCTAATAAAGAATCGACTTCTGATGGCCTAAAGTAACGCCCATCGATTGCAACCACGCAATCACCAGGTCTTATTTTCAGCCGATCATTGTTAACAGATGACACATACCCTTTTTCATCTAGACCTTCACCACTGAACTCTAACTCGAATCCGAGGTCCTCCGCAGCCCAGCACATGAAATCTCTAACTGAGTATTGTTGCCCCGTTGAGATTACGTAGTCTTTCGGAGCTTCCTGCTGCAACATCATCCACTGCATCTCCACGTAGTCAGATGCATGCCCCCAATCCCTTAAAGAGTCAAGATTTCCCAAATATAGACAAGGATCGATTCCTAATGCCACCCGACTCAGCCCACGCGTCACCTTGCGAGTGACAAAAGTTTCACCGCGTCTTGGAGATTCATGATTGAACAAGATACCGTTACACGCATACATCCCATATGCCTCTCGGTAGTTTACCGTCATCCAGTAAGCAAAAAGTTTTGCGACTGCATAAGGCGATTTAGGATAAAAAGGCGTTTTTTCTGACTGCGGGGTTTCCTGCACCATCCCGTAAAGCTCGGAACTCGATGCTTGGTAAAATCTTACATCCTGATCTAATTTTACGGAACGAATTGCCTCCAAAACTCGCAGAGTACCCAACGCGTTAACCTCTGAAGTATACTCCGGCTGCTCAAAAGACACGCCAACATGCGACTGAGCAGCAAGGTTATACACCTCGTCAGGTCGTGTTTCCTGCAGAATACGCTGCATACTTGAGCCATCTGTAACATCACCAAAATGCAAATGGAACGGGACAGTCAGCTCATGAGGATCTGAAAAGATATGATCTATTCGACCCGTGTTAAACGACGAGGATCTCCTCTTTATGCCATGGACCTCATAACCTTTGCCCAGCAATAATTCCGCAAGGTAGGAACCATCTTGCCCTGTCACTCCAGTGATCAACGCTCTCTTTCGCATTTTTAAACAGCCTCTTATCGCAATCCTAATTGATCACGAAAATATTCGATTGTTTTCTCCAACCCATTCTCCAAAGAAACAGTTGGCTGCCAGGCTAAATCACGTTTCACATTATCTATATCTGGCTTTCGCTGCCTTGGATCATCTTCCGGCAGATCACGGTAGGAAATACTCGAAGACGAGCCGGTTAGATTGATCACCAGCTCAGCCAGCTCGAGCATAGTAAATTCTGACGGATTGCCTAAATTGTATGGTCCAACTAGCTCTCTCTCAGTAAACATTAGATCCATAAAACCACCAATCAGGTCATCAACGTAACAGAAGGATCGCGTTTGCTTACCATCACCGTAAATGGTGATAGCCTCGTTGCGGAGGGCTTGAACAATAAAATTACTCACAACGCGCCCGTCCCCAACGCTCATCCGCGGTCCATAGGTATTAAAAATTCTAGCAATTTTGACTTCCACCCCGTGCTGCCTGTGGTAATCAAAAAATAACGTTTCTGCACAACGTTTTCCTTCGTCGTAGCAGGATCTTGTTCCAATTGGATTCACATTACCCCAATAATTCTCTGCTTGCGGATGGACGACAGGGTCACCGTACACCTCAGAGGTAGACGCTTGAAATATTCTCGCCCCCGTCCGTTTGGCTAGCCCAAGAACGTTGATAGCTCCATGTACATTTGTTTTAACCGTTTGCACTGGATCCGCTTGATAATGCACAGGAGATGCTGGGCAGGCCAAATTAAAAATTGCATCCACCTCCAGGTACATAGGAAAACAAACATCGTGCCGAATGAACTCGAATAATTTGTTCGACATCAGATGATTTATGTTCTCTTTTGAACCTGTCGATAGATTATCCAAACAGATAACTTCATAACCGCTTGTAATTAGCCTGTCACAAACATGTGAACCTAAGAACCCGGCCCCACCTGTGACCAAAATACTTTTAAACACTTAAATACCCCGTCGCCAATTAATATCTCAATGGCCTATGAATGATTATTAGCCATTAAAACGGCTGGATAGACTTTTTCACTGTGCAATCTCGCTAAGTCCATCCAAGTTGAAAATGTAAAGTCTGCCGAACCTTTTGTTCGCAAGAGGTCTCTCGCTCCATCAACCCAAGCATCTACCCCAAGATCTAACTGCCTTACCATCAACAATGGATGATTCAACATCTTAGCCCCTACCCAATCACTCACCAGAGCTCTACATCCAGCACCTAACGCCTCAGGAACAACCATGCCATAGGGCTCACTTACAGCCGGATGAATTAAAAGGTCGTATTTATCGAATGGAATACTCGGACTATCTCCCTTGTAAGAGATGTAAGGGGGAAGTTGATCGCTGCTGAATCCGCTCGCACCATAAATATCCAACGAACATACAATTCCCTTTTTTATCAATTCGCTGCAGACGTTTATCGCGAAAGGCAATCCCTTTCGCCTCCACTCACGACCAACAAACACCAACTTAACTAGTTCACTCACACCATCAAATGGCTTACCCAACTTAAAATCTAACCCCGGAGGAGCTGGAGAAAAAATACGCGCTCGCGGATATAACTCAGTAATTTTCTCACCCCAGAGTTCAGAAACAGGCAAGACGGCTTTCACTTGGTTGCCGAGTATTTCATTTTCTTCAGCTTCGCACCAAAACCGAACTCTCTTCGACAACAAATACTTTACAGCGAAGGCATAGCCCGTTCCTCGCATTAGTGGTCCGTGAATCGTGGTTACATTGTGTACTAGGGTTCTTTCGTGAGAATGAATAATCCGATTTTCATCTTCTTCCAAGCTGGCGAAGTATTTCGAGACAGCTAAGCGAAATTTCCGCATCGCTTTCCAACGTCTACGCTCGTTCACACCCCCTAAACGAATAACAGGTAAGTCTGCGGCCTCAGAAGCTTCCTCGCAAACTATCGTTATGTCGACACCAAGTTTCTGAAGGTTGTGCGTTAACTTCCAAACATAAGACTCCATGCCACCTAGAGGCTCGAATCGTCGCACCACGTGAAAACACTTGGCTTTCATTTTACGCGACTGAAGTGCTTTTTGCTGATCTCAATACTCAGCTTTTCCTCAACCCAAAATCTTAGTCGGTTCCTCAGGTCTCTTTTTGATGGCGTAAATCCAGGATTTTGCTCGAACACATGCTCAGCCTCCTCAGATAACCAGTTATCCATCACCTTAGGATGTTGTCCGGAGAACTTTTTCAATTCAGCAAGGTCGATATTACCATAGCCTTCAAACCGCTCGGCTCGAACACCCCAATATTTGCTCACGTCATCAATCTTCTTCTGCATTTTTGCTACGCTACGACAGTGTCCGTAGTGATAAATGTATTCGTCGGCCGAACAAGCCCTTGGATACCTCCCTCGCTTATTCTCATCTAGTACCACGAAGAACAGCCCGTCAGGCGAAAAGGACCGAATTGTATTGCGGATTATTCGAGGCGCCTGACGGTATCCCGCGACTCCAATCTGATTAGGCGTACCGTAAAAATGCAAAAAGTCGAAGTAAAAAGCTTCGACTCGCTCGTCATGAATGCGGCTCTCAAGCTTAGCGTATATTCTTTCGAGAGAATTCTCGTGAAGAACTTCATCGCCCTCTAGGTAAAAAGCCCAATCTCCCGTGCAATTATAATGAGCAATCATTTTTTGTTGACCATAAACAAACCCCCTATCTACCTGGGATTCATTCCACACGGTATCCACTATCCTAATCTTGGGAGACTTGATCGACGCGACAGCAGCGCGGGTGTCATCATCAGACAGCCCCACAGCGATCACGTATTCATCAACCAAAGGCAATAAAGACTGGATGCTCTCAATGAATGGATAACCATTGAATCTAGCGTTCCTTAGGAAGGTAAATCCTGATATCTTCAACTACATATCCTATTTTCATACGCCACAGTGGATTCGCACCCGGCGGTCGATCTGGAAGCCTGTTGGTCCCTAAAGAGTCGCTCCAATGCTATCAAATTTGGTCACTATAGTTCTAGCTAATACGATCGGCTTAATCTTCATTCTACTGCTAGCGCCGCACGCTGAGAAATTGGGTTTACTAGATCGCCCTACTGAATCAAAAACGCATGTCGAACCAGCCGCGTTAATCGGCGGTTTATCAATTTATTGCGCAATACTCACATGCTTATTGCTGATAGATCGGCCCGAGAAACTTAATTATTTACTGGCCGGGATAACAATTTTAGTGGTTCTGGGCGTGGCAGATGATATTTTGAGTTTACCAGTGAAATTAAGAATCAGCGCCCACTTTTTTACAATTTTTTTAATGATCTTTGGGGGTGAGGTTTGGATAGCTGAACTCCAGGTTTCAGACTCACAAATCATTTCTATAGGCATATGGGGCTATCTTATAACGGGGATTGTCGGTGTATACGTAATGAACGCTTTTAACATGAGTGACGGCATTGATGGTCTAGCTGTTGTATATGCATTGTCGTGCTTAATCTTAATAGTAATAAGCCAAATGACCTACTCTGAATTCAGGCAGTTGCCTTGGATCGCTAGCCTCGCCTTAGCGCTAATTATTTTTGGAATATTTAACATTGGCATGGTACCTCGATATAAAATTTTCTTGGGAGACGCTGGATCCATTCCTATCGGATATATCTTATTTTGGCTTTTAATTGACTTCTCGCAAGGTGGAGACTCACCATCCATGCACACAATCGCAGCGCTATGGTGCCTAGTCATCCCAATTTTTGACGCAACGAATGTTTGCATACGCCGGGCACTTGAGGGAGCCTCTCCCACCGTCGGTGATAAAAATCACATACACTATGCTCTCCTCGAAACCGGGCTCAAACCTCCACAAATTTTAGTCACACTAGGTACGGCAAACTTCCTTTTGGGCTGCTCTGGAATATTCATATCCCACAGTTACGGTCCGTTAACGGGGGTAATAGCTTATGTTTTGACCTTCTTGTTGTATGTTTTCTACGACAGAAAATTACAAACCGATAACTCTCACCAATGAAGAAAATTAAAATCAAAGCTGAGCAGAAATTACCGATATGTGTTGCTGTTCCAATAAAGAACGAAGCAAAGAATCTAGGGCAGTGCCTGCCAAGGCTGACAAGTTTCAATGAAGTCTGGATTATCGATAGCTCATCGACTGACCAATCTCGGCAAATAACCGAAGCTTTTGGCTTTAACTACATTAATTTTATTTGGAATGGAGCATTTCCAAAAAAAAGGAATTGGTTTTTACAATCTAATTTTACTCAATTAGATTGGGTTTTATTCCTAGATGCAGACGAATTAATAACCGATTCTTTTCTCAGCGAAATTGAATCAGTTCTCTCAGACACAGAACATAATGGATTTTGGATAACTTATACCAACCACTTCTTGAATAGACCCCTGAACCACGGAGTCCCGCAGAGAAAGCTCGCACTCATCAGAAATCATTATGCCTATTTCGAAAAAATCGAAGAGGACCATTGGACATCCCTCGACATGGAAGTCCACGAGCATCCAATCGTGCAAGGCACAGTAGGACAACTTAGTGCAAAACTAATACACAGAGATCAAGCTTCTTATGACCAAATTTATGCTCGACATCTTTCATATGCCAAATGGGAAGCAAAGCGGTATTATCAAATACATAACAAACAATTTGACGGCTCAAACGCACTCACATTAAGGCAACGACTCAAATATTCAGGGCTAGCCTCATCATACTTCTCAAAACTATATTTTATAGTCCATTACTTTATTCTATTGGGATTTTTAGATAAAAAAGAAGGCTTAAAATATGCGCAGCTAAAATATAGGTATTTCAAAAAAATCTACGAAGAAATCAAATTCTTATCGAAAAATAATTGATTCAACTTGAGAGCTCTTTTCATAACCACAGCTCGCAAGGATTTGAAAAAACCCAAACCAGTTTCGCGATATGCGCGCCAATCTTCAACGATTTTAATCCAGAACGATCCCACGCCGTCCGAACTCAATCCACCAGAGCGCATTCTTATAACAATCGCCTCAAATCTCAAAGCATTGCCAGCGTCAATATTCTGCAGAAACTGCCCAATAAATTTGAGATCTCCCGCAACTCGATAACTTACATCGAACTCCAGACTCAGCTTGTGCAAAGTTCCGTTAGCCCAGAACGCTCCGGAAAAAGGTGGCATCCAGCCGCGACCAAAGGAATTTTCGATATAGGCACCGCTTCTCCAATACCGCTTCAAAGTATTTAAGTCGCGATCAAATATCATTACATCTCCGTAACCAAGGGCCACATCTTGCCTCCTGGTCAGCGAGCCATATACCGCGTTAAGAGTTTTTTCACTGTAGAACACATCGTCGGCCCCTAGAAAAAAAATATATTCTCCAGAAGCTAATCTTAATCCTTTATTGAATGCGTCATATACACCAGAATCTTCCTCCGATATCAATTTCAACTGTTTTCCATATCTTTGATTCTCAGTTTGTATGGATTCAATAATCCTAAGAGTCTGGTCGCTTGAATTTCCATCGATAATTATATGTTCAAAATTTTGGAAGCTTTGTACTGTAAGCGAGCGGATACATTGTTCGATGAACGACGAAGAATTATATGTCGCGGTGATAATAGAAAAGAACGGTTTCAACTTAAATCCTTTTTCTAACGCCTAGAAAAAAATCGATAATAACGAATGCGATAAAATTGGCCAGCAAAAAACTCTCTAGTGGGGCGAGATTGAGGAGTGAACTTGAGAATATCAGCAGGATCATGCAGTCTAAAACTATTAACCTGCTTATAAAATTTTGATGCATATATTTGTATTTATAGAGTGTCACGAAAACCAGCATTAGTGGCAATATTGGGTTGAAGTCCAGCTGCTCAAAATCTAAAAAGTAAAGGTACGCGAAAGACAATATAACTGCGGTACTATTTTTATACTCTTCAAAAACACTAGAGACACTACTCAGATAACCATAAAAAATAATAACCAGCAGTGTCGATGCGAATCCAACAACACGTTGTAGAATAAAGCTATCGAAACCATTCTGGGCATTGACGATATCCTGCAGGGGTAGCAAATTCCAAACGAGCGACTCCAGACCAATGTAAATAAAAAATATCCAGTCGTATCCTTTCTCGTCTCTGGCGAAAAAACCGGATCCTAGCTTAACAAGCTTCATTACCCAGACTGAGCTGATAAAAGCCAACATCAGTTCGAATGGGATGACCGGGATGTCGGCAAGCCAATAGGCACTACCCAATGCTATGCCTAGAGGCCTAACTACAATCGAGGCACACAATCGGTCTTCGAGATAAAATCGTGCACTGATCTCCATGGATGCAAGCTGCATAATTAAGCAGGTTAGCGCGATATCGCGCTCGTCTGCTGAAAATGTTAAAAAAATCAAGCAAACAGCGACAGGTAGAGTGGCGGCCCCATATTTCAGCGCTTCCTTGTAGTCGGCTTCCAAAGGCACTCTGCTTAAAGTATCGCGCTGTTTTTGGATGATAATAAAATCATCCACCCCCAACCGCACAAGAAATGCATATATAGGTATTAATACAACCAGCCGGGTGATTAGGTCTGAGTGTCCTGTTTGGAAAGCCCATACCGCTAACACTAAAGGCAAAAGCTGGGAAAGCACCTTGCTAGATGACAATCGAACCAGCTTGTTTTCGAGCAGTCTCACGATGGCTGAAGAGCTGAAGGTCTCAGCATTGTTACTAAATGCCTACCAAGTCGTTTAGATAAAGCTACAATCGTCAAAGTCGGGTTCATCCAGCCATTCGTTGGAAAAACTGAGCTCCCAATGATGAACAAATTTTCAACGTTATGGCACTTACAGTTTGAATCGACGACAGAAGTTCTTTCGTCCTGACCCATACGCGTGGTTCCACAATGATGCTGCCCACCGCGCAAATCGTACGGCATTCCTGTGCTTGTCTCCGAAAAAAAAGGATCAAGTAAAATGGTCCCTAATCCCAAGCTTTGAATCTGTGACGCAAAACATGCAGCCGCATATTCAACCGATCTACGCTCAATATCTGACATACTCCACTTCAAACTCGATCGAAATGATCCAAAAGCGTCCCTTTCATCACTTAACTGAATGCAACTTTCCTGGTTCGGGGCTTGTTCAGATTGGAATCTCAACGAAAGTCTTGATCCGCTTTGCATCAAGCGAGCAAAAACCGCATCCATAACTTCCACTGGATTCGATACGATCTTGTATAGTGCATCTAACGAAACTTCATCTAACGCCCCATTTTTTATCAACGACCTTAACTCTGCGACGGCCATCTGAGCCTCACTCAGTCCTTGCTGATCACTCATAACTTGCAAGGCAACGTTTACAGTTTCACCATTTCTTTGAAGCTTTTCGGGCAACTCAAAAAATTTTCCAATGGAGCCTAAACCACCTAACCCTACTGAAGAGGCGTCAAAACGTTTAAAAACACTTGCGGCTTCGTCATTCGCTGGAATTATTGTCGCAATAGGCGCTATCGGGTGCTCGCAAAAATATTTGCCTAACGCAGACCCAAAAACGCTAGGATTAACGCTCGTGGCACACGCATTCAGTAGGATGCGAGCATTTTCAATACCACCGCAACCAAGCACCAACAGCATTGGTCTCAGAGTAAATGAATATTGATCAAATCCTTTGAGCGTTATACGTGAAAGCTTGTTCGCTGAAATTTCAAGGCCAACTAGGCTATAGCCGACTAATAGCCTGAAACATTTTTTTGCCTTCAGCTGACTCACTTTCGTATCTTTCAATCGAAGATTATTGGTGAATACAAGCCGTCTTGCTTCAAATTCACTAAAAGGGTTCTCTGACAGCGCATCGTAGTCAGTCCTAAGAGAAAAAAAGCCGTATGCATCTTCATAATAAGGGGTCAGATCAGCATCTGATATAGGCCAACCTGAGTTTGGTATCCAAGGTCGCGGCTTAAAATCAATATCTGATAAAACACCACAACCGCCGGCCCAGCAATTACTGGATCCTCCGAGAAAGCGCATCCGTGACCCCGAAAGTCCGTACGGTAAATGATAAGACCCCACTGACTGCCCATCATATAATTCCTGGCTTCGCGTCGAAAAGTCGGATTCACCCCCCTCAATCAACAGCGTATTAATACCGCTGTCGGTAAGTACTTCAGCTAATCCCAAGTTAGCAGGCCCCGTTCCTATTAATACGACCGCCTTGTCAGCGAAATCATTCAAACCCGCCAAATCTGAACCACTTAGCATTTTGTTAAAACCAAACCACTGACAGCAATTTGATTGAAGGGCATTTCACGCACCGACAAGCGAGCACTATTTTTCGTCTTGGCTAAGATTTGATTACCCGAGTAAAAAAAAGAGGCTGAAGAGAATAGTAAAAAATATTTCAAAGCATTCCGACGATCCATCTGATCAAACCCTTTTCGCTATAAGATGGGATGCGTCGGGAAACTCAAATTCGTACCCAAATTCTGATAACTTGTTAATTATCGAATCTACAGGATTAACTACCCCCCTTTCCTGTAAAATACCCACGTGAATCTCTACCGCAATCACACGCGGTGGTGAGGCTCTAAATACACTCTGGAGACCATCAAGAACGTCTAGCTCAAAGCCTTCGACGTCTATTTTCAGCAATGTTGGCGGCGGACACCGCTCGTTTACGATTAGGCTAGCACCCGTTGTGACGTTTACAGTCACGCTGTCTCCACTTGTTTTTGGTCGATAAATTGACGCTGTAGGATCCATCGCCAAATCATGAGAAACAATGAGATCAGCAGCCCCTTCCTCTTTTCCGAGGGCTAACTCAAACAGCTCGCAAAGAGGGTTGTCTCTAAACCTATCAATCAACAGACGAAAAGCGTCCGGATTCGGTTCAAAGGCTATAACTTTCCCAGTCCCTCTTAAATTTTGAGTGAAAATAGCCGTGTAGAGACCTTGATTAGCACCCACATCCCAAATGATATCCCCTGGATCGACTAACGCGATCAATGCATTTTCAAACTCGCTCTCGTAATCACGACTGTAGACTATTTGTTTTAATGCCACGTTTAACCCGGATCCTCTCAGCAATTTTCGGATCCAAATCCCTAACTGGGTGGTTGCGAGACGGGTGACAAGCGGTGATACAAACAAACCAATTTCCTTTATTAGATAAATAATGATTTCCGAGGCTTGACGCATGAATTTCGCTGAACCGCCTGAAAACGATTGTTATTCCAGTCAACTGATGCCCTAGACTCTTCCGCATGATACAAGTGCTCGACGCAAGTAGCGTATCGGCCGCTAATTATCTTAACACCCTCATTCTGGAGCCTGATGACCAAATCGCTATCCTCTCTACCCCAACCCACATAAGCCTCATCAAACCCTCCAACCTTGATCAGAGTTGAGCGAGATAGGCTTAAGTTACATGTTCTAACCTGCCGCCAATTACTCCGCAATAACGCCCTCATCCAACTATTCTTCAATCTATAAAACTTGATTGAACTAAAAAGTGGTAACGAATTGAAATCAGAAGTGTTTAGTAATTGCTCAGTTTCTTCCAGAGACAACAAATGGCGACTACCTGCCACCATAGTATTCTCACCAAACAGATTCCGGTGGGCCTCAATGAACCAAGGAGGCATCAAACAGTCGCCATCCACAAATACAATTTGCTCCCCGCTAGCTTTCTCGATACCGAGGTTTCGTGATCTCGCAGCCCTAAATTGATGGTCTCGTTGCCATGCATGAATGACTTGACACTTAAGGCGACCCCTCCAGTAATCTACAACCTTACCGGTTCCACTTAAAGATCCATCATCTACGACGATAACCTCTTTCGGAGCGACCCTTTGTCTCGCCAAAGACTGAAGGACCAAAAAAAGGGCGTCTGGCCGATTATATGTTGTGATTATCAAAGAAGTGCTAAACACGAGCTCTACTGCTACAAATTCTATCGGATCTAACTAGTTTCTCTGCAAGACAAAGCAAGCTAAAACTAGGCGATGAGATACCTCCATTGGGGAACAATCCTGACGAAATCAAATACATATTATCGCAGCCCCTCAACTTGAGATCCTCAGTCACGACTGCATCCGCAAAACCAAATGGAAACGAACCATTCGGATGAAAAACTTCTGCATCCTCGCCTAATTCTTCGGTTATTTGGCTATCAGTATGTCGATCAATGCTGAACACACCCTCGAACTCTAAAGCGATCTCGTTTAACAGCGATCTCGCAGCCCGCAAAAAATATTCACGATCTTTATCTGTAATCTCCCAATCCAAATTGATCGATTCATCCTTAAATGAGATCGTTCCATATTCAAATTTTGTCGCGACCAAATTAATAAAAATCTTGGATTTTGGCGGAGGCAGAACAAGCCCCTTTCTCAAGAAATACCAGGCGAAAACGAAAAACCAGTTAAAGCTTTTGATAATAGTTAAGAAGTGTTTCAAAGAGTCGCGACCTAGTACGCCTGATTGCAAGCTCAAGAGCAACTGCCTTAGCGCATAAAATGGATCAGAACTCTCCCGTGTAAATTGAATATTCAAAAAGCCTGTCAATTCACCGAATTTGTAATCATACCTGACGCTCTCGAACCCCCAATGACGGCCCTTTACGAGATGATTAAGATATTGTTCAGAAAGCGGGGTGAGTGTCGCGATCGGAGCGCTGATATGATCAGAGAAAGTGGTTTCTGTTGAGTCATGGTCGGAGTGAAGAACAGCCTGCTCTCGTGACTGCCCTAAATCACGCTTCACTACAGACGAAGCCAATAGCAATCGTGTTGATTCAATCATTCCTGCGGCCATGATCACAGTGTACATAGAACTATCGAAGTCAAACTCAGCATCGCCCTTACGTAATTTAAGACCAATGATACGACCGTCTTGATGAGCTAATTTAAGGACTTGAGTATTAAGTAACAATTTAAGATTTGGACTTGTCGTATCAATTAACCGACGCGCATTTTTTTTTGTAAAAGATGGCCAAAGAACATTTCTTTTATCCACATTTTCTGAGATTTGAGTTGAGTAAAAGTGGCCATGGACCCCAAACTTTTCTAAAACCGCCTGTTGAACGGAGTCATCGAAGCCAGGGCTCAAGTGCTTCTCAAACCTTGAAGGCGGAATCATTGCGCCACCCCAAATCGTGGAAGTTCCTCCCAAACCAAAGGCGCGTCCGTCTGGTAGGGCCCCTTTATAAACGGAAGTAGTAAAGTTGGGAACTAAAGCCCTGGTTGCTTGTGAGGAATCCTCAGTATTGCTACCGCCCAACTCGATCAAAACGACTTCGTTTCCTTCATCAACTAGTCGTGAAGCGAGATAACACCCAACGAGGCCTCCACCGATGATGACAAATTTACCGCCATTATCTTGGTCATCCAAAATCTAAATCCTCAAGTCGACGAATCGATGTGGTCGCATAAATGACTTTTCCTGTTCTATTGACTGATAGAGTATCCGCTAGATCAAACGGTCTACTGCCAGGTCTTTTATTTCCACGTACGTACCCGTAAGTGAATTCTCTGTGCCGACCCAGAGGTAACAGAAAATCAGCCTCTCTATATTCAATTGAATCTTTAGTTTGAGTCACAACGTGAAACGGTAAATGATTTGACCACCGGACCCATTCGTAAATCGAATTTGCGTCTCCCGCTACACCGAAATTCAAAAAGGAATTCTTGAGTTCCCCCTGAACCCAGTCGCCAAAACTTTCAGATTTCAAAAACCTTGCACATGGCTCGTGAAAAAAAACATAGTCCAACTGATCTCTATTCAGACTGAAGCGCTCTTTCTCTAACGCGTCCCTAAAGAGCCGCAACTTAGGACTCAACGGTGCCAAAACAGGGGCATGAGGCCGCATAGCTCTCTTTAAAAAATAAACCATTGAGGAGCTCGGTGATCCAATCGATGACACAAGCCCTATTTTGCTCGACACAGTCAGGTCATGAGAGCCACTCTGAAAAGCTTTTCGAAACGCGCTATTAGCAATCCCACCACCGTAGCATGATGCGAGATCAAAATGACGAAACCCGACATGGTAAGCACAGTGCAATAGCGCAACCCGGTCTCTTTCTCGACCGATTTTATGCAAAGCACTCGTTCCAAATATTAGTCTATTTACCGGGATTTTTGCCTTCACTAGCCACCAGTTAAACCATCTGTCACCGAACTCTACGCTAGCCGTTTGAACCAGCATCTTTCTTGTCAGTTCGCATCGCGAGGCGAGCCATAAACCGAGGCAAAACCTGCTTGCGAAGCCGGTTCCATTTGTATTTGCAATACAGGTAACATTTGCTATGTCGCGCCCTACTCTCGTCAAGAGCTGTTTTAAACCTTCCAGTAATAGAGCCTTGCGTGGCCAAGGGTTTGCTCACGCAATATTGCTTGATACCCATACTTGCATCTATCTTCTTCAATTGATGATCGGCTTGGCAGTCAATAAGATTTTTTTCAAGCCACTGCTCTCTGAGAATAGCGCCTGTGCGGTCGATCAAATAGGCCTCAGCAGTGGTTATAGGTCTCTCGAATAAAGATGTTCCGGAACTCCTCGCTATTTCTTTGTCGATTTTATTGTCTGCCCCACCTAGAAAAATCAACCAACCCGGACCCAACCGTTCTGCCTGTGAGATGATATCTTCAAGTCGCTCAAAAAAATCATCAAAAAGCTCGACATCATCTTCAAGCACGAGCGTCATCTCAGAATTTCCGAAAGCTGTCATTCTAGACGCCTCCAAATGCTTAAGGACGTTTGAGACGCTAGAAGACTTGAGGCTTCCACATACGGTTCTTCCACCGAATCCAGTGAGCCCATCGGGATCAAACTTAAATATAAATTCGTAATCGAAGTTAAACTTTTCGCTCAATCGCCTAATGTGCTCATGTCGGTCTGAGAATGATTTTACAGACACGACAAGAATTCGAATTTTTTTCACTGAAATATCCAAGCTAGAGACGCCAAACCTACAAAAGGAATAAGTTTCTCATATTCTCTGACTCAGCACATCGTATTGACATGATGCATCACTGGGGCAGCACTTCTACAACCATAAAAAGGAATTCTCAAAGTATGCTGGAATGGCCTCCGTTGAATATATTTAGACGGTAAAATATGACACACTCAAACCATGAAAAAAATCGAGCACGTGATAATATGCTACGGAGATAATCTTGGGTATCACCATGGCGCGAAATATCAAATATTGAGCGCTTATGACCGGTGGTATTCTGATAACGAGTCAAGTACTTGTGTCGTAACTGACAGGCCTGAACTCTTTGAGAACTATCCTTGCAGGTTGCTTGAACTTGACCCAGCAAAACGCCACAAATGGTCTCTCGGCGGAGCACAACATTTCGGTATTAAATTACAAGGAACTTTATGGGCTCTAAAAACCAGCCCAGCCAAATGCGTGTTAGCACTGGACACAGACATGTATTGGATCAAAGATCCCTCAAGGGTTGCTGACAAAGTGACTGATTTGTCGATCGTAATGTACCGCAATGAGGGCCGCGTATATAAAACCAATAACCTCAGCATCAAGCGTTTCGAGGAGGGTCTCAAAGACAAAAGGTTCGGTACCACTCACGGTCAGTACTCTTTGTCTCATGACTCGCAAATGTGGGCTTCAAACATTTTAGGCCTGAATCAATCGCATCGTGAATTACTAGAGTATGCTTTCGAGCTATTTTCAATTCTCGAGCCACATGTTGAGGCCCACACAGTAGAACAATATTCCATTGCCGAAGCGGCTCGGATTCTACATTTTGAAAAACACCAAGCTCACAAATATTTGAGCAATTGGTCGAGCACTGGCCGTAAGAATTACGTCACTCCTGTCTTAGATGAATTCTTTCAACGATATGGCGAGAACAACTTCAATGAGCATCTTCTCAATTGGAGACGCATACAAATTAAAAGGCCTATACTCAAATTTATTAACCAGAAACTAAACAAAACCTTCAGGCGCGAATGAAAACTCACGACATGTTTTTCCCATATACCAGCTCAAAATTTTCAGCGAACAAAGCAGTTCTACATCACACCAAAGAATATGATCTACTGAACTTATTTTTTGCCAATTTAGAACATGGAATCTATATCGATGTAGGCGGTAACGTTCCAAGTAATGCTGTATCTACACCATTTCATGCCAAAGGATGGGCCGGTGTTCTTGTTGAGCCAATCCCAGAAAACGCCGCTCGGTTTCGGGAGACTGGATGGACAAACGTGAAAGAAGTTGCAGTAACAAGCCCCGCAAAAGCGAAACTGGGCACGACCCAATTCTTTTTAGCCGGCGGCGATACCGCGCCCCACTCTTCACTAGAAAAAAACCAGATCGACCCAAATAGCCTACAGATCGAAGAGACGATAGTCGTCAATCTAACCACACTGCAAAATATCTGTGATGAGCACCAGATTACTCATATCAACTTACTATCTATCGACACTGAAGGCACGGAATTAGATGTTCTCCAAGGACTCAATTTTGAAACAACCACGGTCGATCTGATACTTTGCGAGGACTGGCAGCGCGACTCATTGATTCACAGATACTTGGTCGCGCAAGGCTACAAAGTAATTCTCCGAACTGGTTTTAATAGTTGGTATATACCTAGAAGAATTGCTAGTGACACAACTGCTTTAGGCAAGCTAAAGCTATGGAAAAAAATCTATGTAAGCTCTCATATAAAACGCCTAAGGCATTGGATTAGTGTTACGCGAAACCAGAAGTCTATGACGGATCCAGAATCTTTAGGTAGACAACCAAACAACTAATTAGACGACGCCGTAACTGTCTGGCTAAATGAACAAAAAATCGGAAACAAGAACTTTAGTCCTACCAATTTAGGAAAAAGATAGGTGAGTATTTTAAAAATGAATCAAGAAACAACCGTTGGCGTTTTCTTACTCAGTTGCACCTTGACTCTAGGATCAGCGACAGCTAATGCCGAGAGCATAATTGATCCATCTAAAAGATGCGTCGACCAGTCGATTACCATAGGCGAGCGCATTATGTGGTCTTTATGGCGAAATACTTCTAAGTCCGCCCAGGAGCTATTGTGTGAAAAAACACAAACGATTCGCGCCAAGTACACGGAGCAAGATGTCCAGTACTTCACTCGATCGATGACAGATCGTGATCATCGTACGCAAAAATTTGCGGTTCAAACCGGGGATCAGGCAGAAACCAGCATTACCTCAAAAACTGACGGATCAGGAGAGTTTATGATAGAGAGATATGAAACTCAGTCATTTCGAGAAGAGAAGGGTGATAGCGAAGTGAATCTTCTCGACACGGTGAACGGATACAAGACAGTGGAACCATCACAACAATAAAAAAGGGCCCCAAACGGAGCCCCTTTTCACACATTCAATCTAAATGTAGATCAGAAAGCGTATTCAACACCAAAATATGTAGTATCTGTTTCTGAGGCAGCACCTGCCGCATCATCAGCGTTCAATGTTTGAATGTATGTATTCAGACCGCCGATCTTGTACGAAATACCGATTACAGTTGTTTTTGGCTTGAGGTTAGCTGAAGAAGTCAACACAACGTTTGACGCGTTGTAGTTCACTTCGTTTGCTTCATAATAAACCTTGCCAGGACCATAATTATATGTAATCGCAACTGCTTCGGCTTCAGCACCGTCAACACCTTTCTGTCCGTCGACAGAATCCATAGCAACATAAACAGGACCGTATGTATACGATACTGATGTTACTTTTGTAGTGACGTCGCTCTGTTCTGTATCTGCTTCAGCGTAGGCAACAGCGAATCCAGAGTTAGTGTAGTGTATACCGAAACTAGATTCTTCATCTGTCGCGGCCGCTCCGTACCCAAGACCCACACCAAGAGTCAAACCTTCTACTCCTAGGTTAGGCTCAATTCGGACGGTGTTAACGTAAGTCGCTGCTGACGAAACACCGGCCTTACCTGCACCCTGTTCTGCAACGTCGGCTTTGTCTTCATAAGCACCAAGAGCTGTTGAACCATCACCGTTTCCAAGATGGATTGCACCCATACCTGATGTAATAGAAATACCTGAATCGTGAGTACCACCGTCATTAGAGTTGAGGTACGCTGACAAAGACATGCCGCCCTCTAGCTCTTCGGTCACACTTACTTTGATTTCGTTTTCCGCGGTGTTGCCGGTCGTGCCAGAAGAAGCATCTGTAATGTAGTACTCGACCTCACCACCAAGCGTCACTTCAGCCGCGTGTACTGCTGGGACTACGAAAGCGCCAGCAATTGCTACTGCAATAATTTTCTTCATTTGAGATTCCCTCATTAAAAGTTTTAAAGGTTACTTAAGTATCCTCTTTTGTCTGGGTTGCCCCAGAGGTAGGTAAGCTAGCCCTACCGAGGTGTGTAGTCCATTTGGATTTCCACAGCACATAAAGTAACCAAACCGTCACGAATGAACAACCAACACACACACCAGCCGTCATATGAAACGAGGCTCCTTGTGTCACGTGAAAATAAGTTTTTTTCGAAATTTACGGAACTTTTTGAGCGAAATTTCGTCGTGTGTTTTACGGCTGTTCTCCAGGAAGATTTTTCCACCTGAAAATTAGGATCAATAAATCATTATAAATCAGGTGTTTATATCTTTTTTTCTGCAGGGGGATTTTGACCTTCTCGCCAAAGTAGTTGAGTAAAGTTTGAACGATGATTTTCCGACCACGATTCGCCGTCTCATTTTTTGCCTGAATTTTGTCCAAATTTTCTTACTGGGTATTAGACTAATGTCTAATAAAAAAGATAGGAACTTTTACGAAAACGGCCAATTTTTGCCGCTCTTCAAACCGGTATCGAGAGGACTTCGTGAGTTCAACGCCCTAACTGATGTATAAAAAATCTCCTACGATCAGTGAATCGCCCTCTAATTCCCAGCCTCGTCACGTTATCGATCAGATTTGAGAAGCATAATGCTCACACTGAGCATCGAGCCTCTGGGCGATTTCCTTACGTATTGGTTTGGAGACACCGAGATCCTTTGCGACTTGCTCAAACGTCGAGACAACTTCGATGATATCCCGCATCACAGCACGGCTTTTCTCTGGTGATGCATACGATGCGCGCTCACCAAGTCTTTCGAGCACTTCCACTGGCGGCCGTTCGCCATGACCATGAAATGCCGTAGAGTGTTCGTTGTATGGGTGCGGACTAAATGTCAGATCGTAGGCTGGCGATAAATCCCATCGGCCTTCATCATTTTGTAAAAA
>ENA-OUOG01000618-OUOG01000618.1-marine-metagenome-genome-assembly--contig:-NODE-618-length-45925-cov-5.473063_pt1 | contig 45925 bp, 27 predicted proteins | sample MGYA00248635_ERZ508505 | MGnify/ENA primary metagenome ERZ508505 (study PRJEB26176, sample SAMN06267871) | marine metagenome | isolation source: Saanich Inlet, British Columbia, Canada | place: Pacific...
GGCACGCTGGGAGCCTTCCCCCGCACCACAGGCGGCCGACCCGCGAGCTCGGCCTCGATCTCGGCGTCCACGTCCACAACGCGCTTACCGAGGCGCATGACGTGCGCGTCCGTCTTCGAGCCGCGCGCTCGATCCAGGTTTTCCTCGGTAATCCGAGAAAACGCACCTCGGACCGTGCACGCGAGGAGCAGCGCGACCGCCGCGCACGCCGCGCGGTTGCGCGTGCCTCGAGGCATCGCGCGCTTGATCTATGCGGACGACCGCGAGCGCGTCCGCGCGACGCGGAACTGCCGTGTGGCCCCGCGGACGGACGCTCCCGAGAACATGCAGACAGCCACCTCCGATGTAGAACACGTCCTTTCGACGGCAGAACAGACGCGGAACTTTTGCCGACTCCGGAATTCGACGTTCTTAAGAGGTGTCCAGAACCGGTCGTTTTTGAAGACTGGATGCGCTGCGGATCGAGGCGAAAAAACGGTCCGGTGGAGTAAAAAAATTTTTAGACCCAACAACCAAAAAGTAAAACGGTCGCGAATCGAATCGCTACGCGCTCGCGCCTTCGTCTCGGTCCCCCCCCCCTCCCAGCATCCCCGGCGGCCCCTGCCTCGCGGGCGCCGGCGTGAGCAGCCTTCCGTCTCTCGCGTCCACGAACGCCTCGGCGTCTCTGAGGAAGCTCCCGAAGGCCACCGCCTCGAGCACGACGCGTCGCTGCGTCGCCACCGGAAGCGTCACCGTTTTCACCTTGCCGTTCCCGACAACGTCCTCGACGCGCCGCATGAGCTCCTCGGGGGAGGTTATGGGCTGTCCGTTTCCAGAACCCTCCAACGCGCTCTGCATCTCGCGCGCTAACGCCTCCACCGACCCGAACAGCGCGCCCGTCTGCCGCTCCGCCAAAACGACACCCTCCAGACTCACCACGCGCGCCGTCTCGGCGAGCGTCGCGGCGTCGAAACTCTGAACGTACTGCTTCAACGTCGTCTTGCCCGAGGCTCGTGTTTCGTCGGTCGAAGCGGAGTCATCGCTGACGCCGTTGTTCCCGTCGAAAGACGGAAAGTCCCCCCGGGCCCCGTTAAGATTGAACCCGGCGGCGTCCGCCTCGTCGACGCTGTCCATGGCGGAGGCGGACTCGAACAGCGCCTCGAGCGAGCGCGCGCTCTCCTCGGGGTTCAGGGGAAGCGTCCCCATCGCGCGGTCCAGCGAGAACCTCTTGTCTGCTTTGCGCAAAAAGTACCCGAACATGATGGACGCCGCGTACATCTGCGCCGCCTGAAGCTTGGACGTGCGCACGAGCGTGTTGCTGTACGCGGCGCTCGCCTCGGGGCCGAGCATGCCCATCAGGTGCTCCTTCACCATCGAGAGCGCCTCCACGGAGTGCACGCCGTTGGTGAGCTGCGTGAGGTCCACGCCTCTGAGGTGGAGCATCTCCTCGTCCAGAGGCGGGAGCATGTCCACGTTCAGAGTGCGGAACTTCTGCAGGATGTTGGCGTACATCACGTCCTGCACGCCGTTACGGCGCTCCGCCGCGCGCATCGCCTGGATGCGACGGAACAGCACCAACCCGCCGTCGGCGCCGCCGGGCGCGTCGGATCTCGTTCTCGACTCGCCTTCGTCCGCGGTGACGTCCACCGAGCCCTGCCTCTGCTCCTCCGCGTCAAGCTCCTCAGACATGCGGTCCAGCGTCGCCTCGACCGCGGCCGTGAACAGGTGCGACTCGTTGTCCAGCACGTGCGCGAGCATCTGGCCGTGCGCGCTCCCGGGATCCATCGGCGCGCCCGCGAACGTGGGGGGGGCGGGGAACGCGTCGTCCGACGCGTCGCCGCCGGCCGCGCGCGCGACGCAGCGGGAAGCTCGGAAACGCCGCGCGAGGGCGGCGCGTCCCGAAAACACGCGGAGAGGCGCGAGGCCGGGCCTGGAGGGCGGCGTCGACGCGGCGAAGGACGCGCGCGCGGGGACGCGTCGCTGACGGGGATGAGCGACGAATGCGACCGCGCGGACCGTCTGGCGGCCGCGGTGGGGGGGGGCGGGGGCGAACGCGGCGGACGCCGCGGGCGCGAGCGCGGCGAACATGCTGCGTGGGCTCGAAGAGGACGTTTCGACCCGCGGTCTGTGCGGTGCGCGTGCTGAGTGTGGCGAGGCGACTCGGCACGGAAGCATTTGGAAGATTCTGCGAAACTTCACAACTGGCGAATATTGACTCGGCGCGCCTCGCGGCAGAGCCGCCAGTCTCGTGTTTCTGTTGTCGCGCATCAAAAGAAAGCTCCAGACCGACGCCGATCGCGGTTCAAAGGCGCGCCCGCGAAATTGATCGAGACGCGAGAATTTCATCGGCTCGCGATAAAAAAAATCAATCGGGAAAGCGTTTTCGAACCGACACAAAATCTTCCGAGCGCTGACTCGGAACCAGAACCGCACGACAGCCATCCACGTCCCCGTGATCACGTCGACGGCGCGCGCGCGCCAAAAATGCCGTCGTTGCGCCTGCGCGGGCCAAGTTGCCATGCGCGTCGCCGTCTCTCCCGCCGGCCTAGCCGCCGCGGGCGTCGTCGCGCGCGGATCCGCCGCCGCGCGGATCCGCCGCGCCGCCGCCGTCGCCGCGCGCCCCGTCCGCAACGACCGCGCGCGTCACGTCGCCGCTCCCGCGCCGGAAACCTCCGCGCGGGGAGACGTGGCCGGCCCCCGGGCCGCGTTCCTGAGCCCGTTCGCGCCCCCCGCGGTGGCGGACGTCGACGGCGACGGCGCCGGCGCGGTCGAGAGAAAGCCCACGAAGAAGAAGCTTCGTCTGCGCATCGACGGCGAGTGGTACGACTGCACGGGTTGGGCGAAGGCGCACCCCGGAGGCAGTCTGTTCATCACCCTCATGGACGGGTGCGACGCGACGGATGTGTTTTACGCCCTGCACTCGTACGGCCCCAACGGGGACGACACCGCCGCGCGCCGCCTGGCGATGCTGCCCAAGTGCGGCGGCCCCGAGGAGGATCTCACGGAGGGCGAGGAGGCTGTGTTCTCCGGCGTCGGGCGGAGCGCCTCCCCCCCGGGCGCGCCGCACACCTTCGACGTGAGCCCGGGCGAGGCGGATTCTGCGTTCGCCGATCTCCGCAAAACGTTTGAGCGCGAGGGGTGGTTCGCGCGCGACCCGCTGAAGGAGGCGGCCGTGCTCGCCACGACGCTGGGTCTGTACGGGCTGGGCTGGTTCCTGGCGGGCACGCACCCCATCCTGGCGACGCTGAGTTTAGGGCTCGGCATGCAGCAGGCGGGCTGGCTGGCGCACGACTACATCCACGGCCGCGGGCCGTGGTGCGCGGCGATGCGCGGCTTCGGCGCGCTCACCAACGGCTTCTCCGCCGAGTGGTGGCAGCACAAGCACAACATGCACCACTCGTTCACGAACATCGACGGGCGGGACGGGGACATCAAGCTCGAGCCTCTGTACTTCCTGCAGGACCCCGAGGTAACCGGAAGACCGGACAACCCGACGATGCGCAAGTGGCAGCACTGGTACGGCTATCCGCTGTACGCGTTCACGTACGCGCTTTGGCGGCGACACTCCGTCGCCTCGGCGTGGGCGCGCAAGGACAAGACCGAGCTCGCGCTGCTCGCGGTGCACTACACGTGGCTGTTCACCGCGTTGCCCCTCGGTGTGGCGCTGGGTTCGATCCTGGTGGGCGGCTTCCTGGTGGGCTCGCTGGTGACGGCGACGCACCAGACGGAGGAGATCATGTTCGAGCAGAACGGGCAATTCGTGGACATCCAGTTCCGCTCGACGCGCGAGGCGGACGTCAAGGGGCTGGAGAGGTGGCTGTGGGGCGGCATGGACACGCAGCTGGTGCACCACCTGTTCCCCACTATGCCCCGGTACAGGCACCACGACGCGCGCCCGGTGATCCAGAAGTGGGCGGAGGAGCGGGGCTACGACTTCCGCATCTCCACGTCGGGTGAGATTCTCGGGAAAAACTTCAACCACCTCAAGGAGCTCGCGCACATATGACGCGCGACGCGAGGGGGTGGCGTGAAAAGCGCGTTCGCGTCTCGTGAGGCGCGAACGCGCGCGCGCAAAGATCGATCTTTTTGTGATACGTACCACAAACACGTTTTCGTTTCGCGCGCGCCGTGTTTCGTCTCTTCCGCGTCAAGATGTTTTTTTTTTCGACTCCTACAGTAAGGTTAAGGGTATCCGCGCGCGAAAACGGACGACGCGCAAGACGCTCCGCGGCGTGTACCGTACTCACTTTTTCCGCAGGTTGTACAGGCTCATCCCGATGTGCGCGGCGTTGGCGATCCCGATCGCGAGCCCCACGTACCCCATCGCGCGGTACATCCACTGCTCGTCCGTGGGGAGCACCCGGTGCGTGTATTTCACGGCGGTGTCCTTGTCCGAGTAGTGCCCTCTTCCTCGCAGGAGCCAGCGCGTGGTGAGCAAGCCCTCGACGCCCACGGGCCCGCGCGCGTGGATGCGGCTGGTGGAGATACCCACCTCCGCGCCGAGCCCCATGCGGAACCCGTCCGAGAAGCGCGTGGAGCAGTTGTGGAACACGCACGCGCTGTCCACTCGCCGCAGAAACTCAGACGCGACGCGCGCGTCGTCGGTGATGACGCAGTCGGTGTGCGCCGAGCCGTTGGCGTGGATGTAATCGATCGCCGCGTCTAAGTGGTCCACGGTCTCCACCGTCATCGCCGGGCGCCCGTACTCGTGCCTCAGCGCCGGCGCGGGCGGGAGCTTCAACGATTTCGCCGCGATTTTGCCTCCGAACAGCTCTATGCCCGCCTGAAGCATCGCGGGCTTGATTTTTTCTTCCCACGCGCCGCTGGCGACGTGCGACGCGTGCACGAGAAGCGTCTCGAGCGCGTTACACGCGGCGGGGTAATCCGTCTTGCTGTCCACGGCGAGGCGGCACGCCATGTCCAAGTTGGCCTTTTCGTCGATGTACACGTGGCACACGCCGTCCGCGTGGCCGAGCACCGGGATCTTGGTGTTGTTCTGGATGTAGGACACGAGGTCGTTGCTGCCGCGCGGGATCACCAGGTCCACGACGTCGTTGAGCTTGAGGATGTCGCTCACCGCCTCGCGGCCTTCGACTAACACGATGCACTCGCGCGCGACGCCGAACTTTGGGAAACACTCCACGATCACACGGTGAAGCACGGCGTTGGTCTTCTGCGCCTCCTTGCCGCCTTTTAAAAGCAGGCCGTTGCCCGAGCGGATGGCGAGGCTCGCGATCTGCGGAAGCGCGTCCGGCCGAGACTCGAAGATGATGAGGAGCACGCCCAGCGGCGCGGTGACCTGCTCGAGAGCGAGACCATCCGCGATCTCCATCTTGCTCAGGGTGCGCGCGATGGGCTCGGGCATGGCCGCGATCTGTCTCGCGCCCTCCGCGAGCTGAGCGATCTTCCCGGGCTTCATCTTCAGGCGGTTCATCAGGTTGGGCTCGGTGTTCGCCGCCTCCGCGGTCTTCATGTCCTCGGCGTTGGCCGCCATGATGGCGGGCTCGTTCGCCTCGAGCGCATCCGCGATGGCGCACAGGAGCTCGGCGCGCTTCTCGCTGGACAGGTTCTGGAGCTGGCGGCTCGCCGACCGGGCGGCGACCGCTTGGTCGCGGGTGGACGACATCGCGCGGGTCACGACGCGGGCGGGCGTGCTCGGCGCGCGCGCGGAACTTGCGGGCCGCCGCCGCGAAACTAACCTCGGGAGGGAAAAAGGTCGCTGACTGGATAAACGTCTTGGGCGAAGGGCACCGTCACTGACTGGTTCAAGCATTGAGCGCTGCGGGTGCCCACCAGACGGTCTTTGCCTTCTCTTTGCTTTCTCTCTTTTTATCCATCTCTCGAAGGTTCGCGCGGCCATCTCCGGCCGCGCACGCGTGACCGACCCGGACCCGACCGATCACGATGGCCGCGTGCGTCTCCTCCGCCGCGCGTCTCGTCCCCTCGAAGGAGTTCGCCGCGCGCGCGCGCTCGAACGCGCGCGCCCGCCGCGCCGTTCGCCACCGCGCGATGGCCTCCTCTCCCGACGCGGACACGACCCCGGCGGAGGCGAACCTCTCCGAGCGTCCCCCCTCGCGCCGCCAGACCCTGGTCTCCGCGCTCGCCGCGTCCGTGCTCGCGAGCGCCTCGCCGCTCGCGTCCTCTCCCGCGCTCGCGGCGGAAGGCAAGAGGACCGTGCTGGTGGTGGGCGCGACGGGCGCGACCGGACGCCTGGTGGTGGATGAGCTCCGCCGGCGCGGCGACGCGGACGCCGCCGTCGTCGCCGCCGTGCGGTCCGAGGAGAAAGCGAAGAAGCTCGGGGTGGACAAGGGCGACGTCGAATTATTACCAGGTTTCGACGTGACGATGTCCGCGGACGTCCTGGCGACGGCGATGAAATCCGTCGACGCGGAGATTGTCGTCGTGTGCACGGGCTTCGTCCCCGGGAACCCGTTCAAGATGGCCGCCGCGGCGCGCGCCGTGGATAACGAGGGCGTCGTGCACTTGGTGGACGCCGCGAAGCGAAGCGGGACGGTGAAACGAATCGTGCTCATCTCCTCCATCCTGACGGACGGCCGCGCGATGGGCGCGGAGGACTCGCCCGGGTTCAAGATCACCAACGCGTTCGGGGGCGTCTTGGACGAAAAACTCGTCGGCGAGAGAGCGCTCATCGACTCCGGCGTGGAGTACTGCATCGTGCGTCCCGCGGGTCTGCGCGGCGAGCCCCCGAAGACGGAGCTCGTCGTGACGCCCGGGAACGTCATGGCAAGCGGCGAGGTGAGCCGCGAGCTCGTCGCGCGCGTCATGGCCGAGGCGGCGTTCGCGCCGGGCGCCGCGGGCAAGATCGTCGAGATTGCGGAAACCGGAACCTTCGCGCCCGGGTACGAGCCGGCGGAGGTGTCGCGATACGTCGTCGGGGACGACAAAACGAGGTGGTTCCCGTGATGGTTTTAGGTGTGCGATCGATGCGATGCGTCATCTTTTGACGCTGCTGGATATGCATACGAAGTAGTAGCGCTAATGACCAACCACGGACCACCGTCGCGCGCCTCCTCGACGCGTCTTCGTTCCTACGCGAGTCTAGTGAATGATCTCCTGCATGCCCTGCATCTGCTCGCGGGTCATCTTGGCTCCCCAGCCCCCCTTCCCGTCGCGCATCGGCTTGACGCGGCTCGCCTCGTGCCGCTCCAGCTCCGGCGGGACGGCGTTGTTCGAGCTCTTCAGGAGCGCCTTCAGGTCGTACATGATGTCCGTGTCCTCCGCGGTGAGGAACGCCACGGCGGTTCCCGCGCGCCCCGCGCGTCCGGTGCGCCCGATGCGGTGCGTGTAGTTCTCGATGGAGAACGGAAGCTCGTAGTTCACAACCAGGTCGATGTTTTTCACGTCGATGCCGCGCCCGGCGACGTCCGTCGCCACGAGCACGTCGCACTCGCCAGCCTTGAACCCGCGCAGAGCCTCCTCGCGCGCGTCCTGCGACTTGCCGCCGTGCAGCGACGCCACGGAGTACCCCAGCTTGGCGACGCTCGCGCACACCGCGTCCACCGAGCGCTTCGCGTTGACAAACACGATGGCTTGCGTGTCCGGGAACTGACTCAGGGTCAACTCCAAATCGCGCGGCTTTTGTTGTTTCGTCGTCCACCGCACAACCTGCTTGATGAGGTCCGAGGACTTGCCCGCGCTGCCGATGGTCACCACCGCGGGGTTGCGCAGGTACTTGCGCGCGAGACGCTCCACGGAGGGGGGCATGGTCGCCGAGAACATGTACGTCATGCGATACTTGGTCCCGAGATCCGCCGCGCCGTCCGCCGCCGCCGCGTCGAGCGACTCCGCCTCCTCGAGCGGCTTGAGCGAGTCCGCGGACATGCTTTCCATCACGGCGTTCACCTGCGGCTCGAAACCCATGTCGATCATGCGGTCCGCCTCATCAAGCACGATGTAGTTGCACTGCTGAAACACGGTGTACCGGCGCTCTAAAACGTCGATGACGCGCCCGGGCGTGCCGATGACAATCTCGCACCCCTTGCGCAGCTTGAACCCCTGCTGCTCGATATCCTGCCCGCCCACCACCGAGGCGACGCGGTAGTCCAGGAAGTGCGCGAACTTCACCGTCTCCTCCTCGATCTGCTGCGCGAGCTCGCGCGTGGGCGCCATCACCAGCGCGTACGGGCCTCGCGTCGCGACTTCGTCCGTCATGCGCGGGAGCTCCATGATGTACGCAAGCATGGGAACGACAAACGCGCACGTCTTGCCCGAGCCCGTCTCGGCGATGCCGATGACGTCGCGCTTCAGCAGGCCGATGGGGATGGACGCCATCTGAATGGGCGAGGGTTTGTCGTACCCCACCTTCTGAATCGCGCGAACGATCTCCGAGGGCATCGCGGCCTCGCTCCAGCTCCGCATCGGCGTCGGAAGACGACCGCCGCGCGTCGTGATGTTGTGATCCTCGCGGAAGATGCGCCAGTCGCGCTCGGTCATCTCCTCCGCCGACTTCTCGGACCAGTGACTTTGCTTGGCGTCTGCCGCCTCGCGCGCCTCGCGCTCGGACGCCACACGCGAGCCGCGCCGCAGACGCGACGCTTCCTCGTCCGTGACGCGCCCGATGCCCAAGTCGCGGCGGGACTGGGAAACCAGCGCCATCTGCCGCTTGGCGCCCTCCTCGGCCACCACGCGGCGGTCCACGCCGGCGCGCGCGCCGCGGCCAAACGCCAACGCGCTCTCGTGCGGCCTTTCGTACAGAGGGTTCAGGTCCACGGAGGTGTCCTGGTCCTTGTCCCAATCGAACTTGAACTTGAACTTGTCGCTCGGCTTCGTGACTTTCTTAGCAGGCTTCGCGCCGCCCATGTACTGCGCGCGAATCAGCTCCAGTTCGCGCTCGCGCGCGCGCGCGGCGTACGCGTCGTCGCGATCCGGTTTCCGGTCGTGGTCGTGCCTTCGGTCGTGCGCGCTTCCCCGCGTCGGCTCCGCGCGCGTGTCGCGGAAAGGAAAAGGACCTCGGGCCGCAGAGCCCGCGCCCGCGCCTTTGTCGCGGCGCGCCGCAACCTCCTCCTCTCGTCTTTTCAGCGCGGCGGCTTCTCTGTCCTTCTTGCTCACGAACGACGGGCGCGCGGACGCCTCCGCCTCGGCTTTGCGTTTCCTCAGCAGCTCTTCCAGGGACAGGGGCTGCTCGTTCGGGGTCGGGGCCGGGGATCGGTGAAGAGGGAAGAGGGTCAGCGTCGGCGTCGGGGTTCGGGACCGGACGCGTCGTCGCGAATGAGAGCGCCGCGCGCTGGATTTAGGGATGGCGACGCGCGCGCGGAGACGGCGGGTGGGTGGCACAAGACGCACCTCCGCGCGTTTCGCGGGTGCTGGCTCCGCGGCGGGAGCGGAGGGAGGCTCGTGGCGCCGGTCGTCGTGTCTGCCCGGGTCGTGACGACCGTCGCGACCGTCCCTGTGGTCGCGCCCATAACGGCCGGGGCTCCGCGACCTCGACCTCGAACGGTCCCTGTCGTGATGGCGCCGGTCGTCGCGGTCGTCCCGGCGGTGGTAGTCCGCCCCGCGGTCCCAGCCGCGTCCGTCGTCGCGGCCGCGACGGTCGCGCGAACGGTCGCGGTCGCGCCGATCGTCGCGCCGGTCGTCGCGACGCATCGTGCGCGCCGATCTGATGACCGCCGACGAAGGACGCAGAAAAAGCGCACGTCCGGTTTCCGCTGATTGCGTCGCAGTTTCCTTTTCCTCGGCCGTTTTCTTGTTTTCTTGTTCGTTTCGGTCGCCCCGAGAGGTCCCTCCTTGGTCCTAGACGATGCCCCCGAGAGGTTCGCGCCAACACGGGACGTCATTGGCTATCAGCGGGCGATTTCTTGGTCGCCGCCTGGAACATGGAGCGGCACACGCGTAACGGTCTCGGACGCGGCGTGGCAACGCTCGTGAAACACTTTCAACTGCACCTCTACCGAGGCACACCACACCCCACCTCCACCTCCCACCTTTCACCATGATCTCCAACGTCTTCTCCCCTCGCGGGGTCTTACTCGCCTTCCTCGTCGTCATCTTCAGCGCGTGCTCCGCCGCGGCGAGCGACGCCCGCCTCCTCCACGACCTCGACGGAGGAGCCACGCGCTCTCTCCAAGAAGCCAGCCTCGACGGCGTCAACGACCTCACCGGCGCTCGCCGCGTGCTCCTCAAGAAGGGGAACGGCGGGAGCACTGGCGGCGGCAAGACCGGCAAGAGCAAGGGCGCTGGCGGCGGCAAGACTGGTAAGAGCAAGGGCGCTGGCAGCGGCAAGACCGGCAAGACCGGCGGCTACGGCAAGTCCAAGACCTCCAAGAGCAAAGGCTGGGGCTCGAAAAGCAAGAAATACGGTGGCTATTCGAGCAAGAAATACGGTGGCTATTCGAGCAAGAACGGCGGCTACGGCGGGAGCGGGAAGAAAGGCAACAGCTGGGGGCGCTAAACTCCCAGAGTAGTCCCCCGTCAGACACGCCGTATCGTGGCGTTCCCCGAGTGTCGTTTGGAAAACGGTGCGAGACAGACGAGCGCGCAGTGAGAGACGAAAGGACACCGCGATGTCCCTCGCGCGCGAGATACATTTTTTCAACGCGCGACGGCGCTCCGTTGACAGAAAAAAGAAAACGCTGAACGCGACCCCAGAACGCGATAGACTACCCCGACACCCATCATGAGACCACCGCGGTGTTCGAACCTCCTCTCCATCTCTCCACTTCCGCGAGCAACGACCGCTTCATCGCGTCCTCCTCCGGGTCGAGCGGCGTGATGTCGCCCGTCCAAAGCTCGCTCCGGTGCCACAGCGCGGCGAGCCGCGCGGCGGCGGAGGCGGAGGACGCCAGACGCGACTCCGCCGAACGCCACGCTTCGTCCGCCTTTGCCAACAGCGCCTTCTCCGTCTTCGCGCAAGGCCAAGGGTCCCGAGGGAGTTCCTCGCTCGATGCGGGTTCCGCCGGGGTATCAGTCGTACCTTTCTCGCCTTCGAAGGAGGTTCCCTCAGCAGCTTGCGCGCGCGGCGGCATCCACCGCCAGTCCGAAAAGCGCGCATCCTCCTCGTCGAGCCAGAGCCGCTCGAAGGGGACGCCCCGTCCCCAGGCGTGCGCGTCGCCGCGGGACGCGCCGTCGAAGTGCGCTTCTCGAAGTGTATGGCCTTCGCGAGTTCCGGAACTCGCGGTCTCCGTCAATCCCGACTCGAGCGACTCGAGCGACTCGAGCGTCGCCGACGCCGGGCAAGAGAGGAGCGCCGCGCGACGCGCGAGCGAACACGCGGCGCGTTCGGCGACGCGCTTTGTGTTTTTTCTTTTTCCTTCGGCGGCGAAGCTCGCGTCGACGCGATACCTCTCGGTACGCCTCTGATCCATCGCGCGTAAGGTCTCCGCGATCGTGCGCGCGTCCCAGACGTACCGGTCGCGCCACGCGCGCGAAGGCACGACGCGCGCGTACGCGCCCGCGGACTCGGCGGCGACGTGATCGACATACGCCGCGAGCGTCTCGCCCGCGTCGGCAAAAGCCGCGTCGCCCTCCGTCTCCTCCCCGCACGCCGCCTCCAGCCCGCGCATGCCGCGCAGGGCGCAGGCGCGCCAGACCACGATGTGCGGCGAGCACGGCTGCGCGCCGGACATCGCCTCCGGCTTACGGTGGAAACCCCAGGGCTGCGCGGCGGCGCCTTCCAACAGAGAAGAGGACGCCGCCGCCGCCGCGACGCGCGACGCGAAGGCTCGCGCGGCGACCGCGACGCGTTCCAACGACGACGAACGGCGTGGAAGTCCGACCTCGACGCGCGAGCTCTGTTCTTTTTCGTTCATCGCGGACGGTTCCGCCGTCTCGGCGATGTATACACGCGCCTCGTCCTCGACGGACTCGAGCCGTCGTAACGCGCGCGCGGCGGCGGAGGCGACGCGGCTCGCCGCGCACAAGCGCAGGAGCGCGGCGGTTTCCGTTTCGGTTTCCGTTTCGGTTTCGGTTTCGGTTTCGGGTCCGTCAGAAAAGGCGGACAGAAGCGCGGCGGCGCGCGCGGCGAGCCCGTCGCCGGCGGCGGCGAGCGCGCGCGCCGCGCAGGCGCGTTCCGGCGCGCACGTCTCGGCGGGCATAATCGAGGGATCCTCAAGCATGTTCGCGAAGGTATCCAGCGCGCGCAGAGCGGGCGCGCACGCCGACTCGAACGCGGCGGAAGACGACGTTCCGTCATCCGCCGACGGAGTCGAGCTCGCCGCCGAGACGCGCGCGTGTCGAGCCAACGTCGTCTCCAGACGCTCGCGTCTCGCCGCGAACGCCGCCTCGAACGCGTCGGAGGGTTCCCGTTCGTCGGAGCGTTCCCGTTCGTCGCCGCGCCGAGCGAGACGCGCGCGCTTCGAGTACGCCGCGCACGCGACGCGCGCGCCGCCGAACGCCGCGAGAAGAGACGCCGCCTCCGCGGCGGCGGCTTCGGCGTCCGAGATGGTTTTCTTTTCCTTCGACGGAGTCTTCGGCGGCGCGTTTTTCTCCGCCGCGTTCCGCGCGACGAGGCGGCGGTCGAGCGTCTCGTCCAGCGCGCGCCCGACCGCGCGCGCGGCGGTCTCGACGTACACGGAGCGTTTTTTTGGCGTTTCACCCTCCGTCGCCGTCGCGCGCTCACCGAAGTCGCGGTCGCCGAAAGGAAGGGACGCGGCGACTCGCGCGCGCGTCTCCTCCGCCGCCGCGACGTTCGCCAGCCGTCTCGCCAAAACACCCGACGCCGACGTCGAAAACGCGTTTTCGTGTGGGTCCGGGTCCGTTTCCTCGAGCGCGCGCGCGCAGTGCTCCTCGAACAAACCGCGTACGCCGCCGGCGGTCTCGAACCGTTCCGAAGGGAAGGGAGGCGCGCTCGAGCGCTCGACGCGCGCCTCGAGCCAGTGACACGCGCCGGCGGCGAGCGCGGCGGCGGCGGAGATTTCGCGAAAAGTCTCTCCGAGCGTTTCGCCGGACGCGCCGAAAAAGTCGTCTCCGTCGCGTCGCGAGGCGTCCGACGCGCGCAGCGCCTCGGCGAGCTCGGCGCGCCACGTTCGGAGAAGCGCGTGGCGGTTGCGCTCGACGCGCTCCAGGAAGTCCTCCGTGGTGGACTTGTACGCCAGCGCGCCCTCCGCGGTCCACAGCGCGCGGAGGCCGTCGAGGTGCGAGACGAGCGCGGCGCCGCGCGCGCCCCTGGCCAGGTGCGCCTCGCACCGCTTCGCGCTCAAACGCAGGCGAGCCTCCAGGCGCACGAACGAGCTTCGCGAGTCCGCGCGCGTCGCCGCCGGTTCGGACGACGCGTGCGATGTCTCGAGCGCCTCCGCGAAGCGCTCGACGAGCGTCAGACGCGCGGGGGCGTCGAACGCGTCGAACGCGTCGCGCATCGGATCGTCCGTTATGCCCGAGCCCTTCGCGTCGCCGAAGCCGTCCGCGACGAGCGCCTCATGGCGCGTCCGGAGAGACGCCGCGCGCGAGCGACACGCGCCCAGCGCATCCTCCGCGGTCCTCCCGAGCTCGCCTAGCGTCGCGAAGGGGTCGGGCATCCTCCTGACCCCGCGCGCGCGCCACCTCCGCGCGAGCGCACCTGCCGGGGGTTCGGCATTTCTCGGCACCTCGGCGACGACGCGCAACGGACGTCGCGCGTTTCGGGAGCGCGATCGCGGATTTCGCGCGACCGACACCGCTCGCGCCTTTTTTCTCGGCCAAAAGCCGCGCGAAGGGACGCGTCGTTCCAGTGCTCCACGCGGCCGACGCGCGGGCGGAGGCGACGCTCGGTGGCGCGGAAGGCGTTCCCGGCACCCCGGATGGCGCCCTCGGCCGCCCCCGCCGCGGCCCTCCCCCGGTCGCAGTGGCCGACCCCGCCCTCGTGCCCCGGCTCGCCGCTGTGCGATCCGGCCACCGCCGCGGACGCGGCCACCACCTCGACGGCGACGTCGCTGGTTCCCGGGCGCGCGCCCGCGACGTGCGACTACGTGTTCCACACCACCGCGGGCGACGTCACCTTCCGCGCGTACCGCGCGCTGTCCCCGAAGGGCGCGGACCGGCTCCACACGCTCGTCAGGCACGGCTACTACGACGGCTCGGCGCTGTACCGCGTTTTACCCGGATTCGTCGCGCAGTTCGGCGTCGCGGCGGATCCGAGCCTCGCGCGCGTGTACGACCACCGCGAAAACCACCCGGGCGCCATTTTGGAGGACGAGCCCGCGATCATAAACCCCGACGGCCCGGGAAACGACAAGCTGTGGCTGAGTTACAGCTCGGCGTACGACGACACGAAGAGCCCGCCGCGCGCCGTCAACCGCACCGCCGAGCTCTTTGTGAACCTGGTGGACAACCGCGAGACGCTTGATGAGAAAGGATTCGCGTCGTTCGCGCGCGTCGTGAGGGGGTCGGAAGTGATCGACAAGTGGTTCGCGGGGTACGGAGAGATGCGGGAAGCGTGCGACCTGCACCCGGACGGGGGTTGGGTGTGCGAGGGGCCGAGCGAGACGGATCTGTACGCGCGCGGGGTCGAAGCGTACGTCGACGAACATTTTCCAAAACTCGACCGCATCGGGTACGTCACGGCGACCCCCGACCCGACCGATCCCGATCCGGGATGGTACTACGGGAACTCGAAGCACCACTTCTCGTGGTCCGAGGGGGGGGAAGGGCACGGCGTGCTGTTCTACGTCATCTTCTCGTTGACGCTGCTGATGTTCTTCCTGCTCATCCGGAGACAGAAGACGGTGTCCTCGAAAGAGAGGAGGCTCAGTTAGCGGGAGAGGACTATTTCATCATTCATTTTAAGCGTCTCTAGACGCTCCGCCGCGCGCTCCTCCTCGTCGTCCGTCACTTCTCCTCCCCCTCGCTCTCCGTCTCCTCCTTCGGCGGCATCGCCAGAGCCGGCCCGCGCGTCTCGGTTTCCTCCTCCAGCACCTTCCAGATCCCCGGCGTCTGCGCTTTCGGGATGCGCGTCACGCCCGGCTTAGCTTTGCCCTTCCACGTCAGGAATCCCCAGGCGCTGCCGCTCCGCCCGCTCGGCCGAGGTTTCATGCGCGTCACCGTCCAGAACGAGTCGGGCGCGCCCCGCTCCTCCCACCGCGAGCGCGCGAACCGCGACCCGACGCCGTACGAGGGGCGCATCTTCGCCAGCTCGAACACTGCGACGCGAGACGATGACGGGGGAGAGCGGTCAGTCGGGAGCGCGTCCGGAGCGGCGCCGGGGCGATCGCGTCGGGAGAGGGGAAAGGAGGGCGGGCACGCACGGTTGGGTCGCTTGCGCACGAAGTCCACCGCGAGGTTCGCGAGGTGCGCGTACTGCGACTTCGGACCGGCCGCCATCGCGAGCGGAGCGCGGGTCCGTCCCTGCGCCGTGCGCACTGACGACACGTGACGGCAAAACCGGCGAAACAGCGAGGAGAGGGCTCGCCGTCGCTGGCATCGGTTCGTGACTTCGCGTATGGGCGTGCAGTCGAAGAAAACAAAAAATGGAGACACAGGGTATCGATCCCCGGACCTTGTGCATGCAAAGCACACGCTCTACCATCTGAGCTATATCCCCCGGTGACTGCGTTCGCATAGAGCGCTTGACTCTCGATCGCGCTAGTCCGTGGTTTCGCGGCGCGCCGGCAAAATTCAAGATTTACGTACAGCTTCTACACACGCGGGTGTTGTGACTGAAAATCATACGGGTTTTCAAGTGCAAAATCCCTTTTTTCCCGCTCGTTTCTTCCCAGGACACGAAAAACAGACGCGTTCGTGATTCGGTTGAGCTGCCGCTTCAAGCGGCGCGGGCCTCAAATTTTCGCGCGGACGCGCGAAATGATTGGTGCAACGTTTCGCCTCATCGGTTCGCGGTGGTTCGCGCTTCGTCGAGCAGTCATCGCGTCTCGTCACCCGTTCGTTCGAAGCGTCCGCCGAGCGCGCGCGTCTCGGCCGTCACTTCGCTCCGACGCGCGCTCGGTCCGATTTCACCCGTCACCGGTAACCCGCAGGAACGGTCTCCGTGTCCGTCGTGCGCTCTTGACGACCGCCCCGCCGCGCGCGCGCTTCCCGAGAGGAAGTGAACACGCCGCTCATCCGCGCTTCACGACGCAGCTCGTGGCACTGACAGCGCAGCGATGATGCTCGCGACGAACGCGACCGCGCTCTCCGCGACGTCCGCGTCGCGCGCGTTCGGTAATGGACGCGCGCGCTCCGGCGCGTTCGCCTCCTCCAGAGGCGTCGTGGTGGCCTCGAAAACCCCCTCCGCGCGTCTCCAGCGCGCCGATTGGGCGAGAACCGTCTCAGCCGTCGGGAACGGGGGCGAGCCGTCGCGAGGCGCCGGCAACGCGCGCGGCGCCGCGCGCGACGGCAAGCGCGGCAGCACCGTCGGAAGATCCGCGGTGGCGGTACGTGACGACCCTATCCCTCTTTCCGCGGCGCGCGCGCGCGCGTGGGGCGCCGCGCGACTCCCACGCGCGCGCGCGCGCGCGCCCCGCCCCTCGCGCTCTATCCGAACCAGCCTATCCATCGTCCGCGAACGCGTGACACGTCGTCGCGCACGCTTTTCGGAGGCGTCGTGGATTGATGCGTCCGGTCGCGCTTCAGCGCCCGCGAACTTCCGCGCGCTCTCGACGCCGATCGACCGCGCGTTCGATCGGATCTAATCGCGGACGCCGAACCGCCGCGGTCGAGGCAAGCAGGCGGACGCCGAACCGCCACCCTCTGACGCCACCCGCCCTCGTCCCTCTCCCATCTTAGGATCCCGATCGCAAGATGTTCGGCAGCGCGGACGAGCCGATGGACGACGTTCCTCGCGAGTTCCCGCCTGCGCCGCGAAACAAACCCGTCTCCGTCTCCGGGGGCAAGAAACGTTTGACGCGCTCCGAGCGCGAGAAGAACGGCGAGAGCTACGAGTGGAGCGCCTGGGTCAGCACGTGCGGTGTCACCTCCATCGCCATCACCGCGACGTACTTGCGCTTGTTAAGGGAAGTTTCCGAAGCCGGCGTGTTTCCGTGGGCGGAGCTCTTCGCTCAGCTCGCGCTCGTGGCGGGCGCGGCGGTGGGCATGGAGTACTACGCCCGGTACGCGCACAAGTACCTGTGGCACGATACCCTGTGGACGATGCCTTTAAAGGCGCGCAAGGAGTGGAACCGTCCGATCTGGCTTTTACACGAGTCACACCACCTTCCTAGAGAAGGCGCGTTTGAAGCCAACGACATCTTCGCAATCGCCAACGGCGTTCCGGCGTTTGCGCTTTGCGCGTACGGGTTTCTCACTCCGGGCGTGTTCGGCGGGCTGTGCTTCGGCGCCGGGTTAGGCATCACCTTCTTCGGCATCGCGTACATGTACGTGCACGACGGCATGGTGCACAAGCGGTTCCCCACCGGGCCGCTCGGGAAGCTGCCGTTCCTGCGCAAGATCGCCGCGGGGCACACCATCCACCACACCGAAGCGTTTGACGGCGTGCCGTGGGGGCTGTTCCTCAGCACGCAGGAGCTCGCCAAGTGCCCCGGCGGACTCGAGGAGCTCGAGAACGTGCTGGAGGCGGCGGAGAGGAAGATGGCCAGGGAGGAGGAGGAGGAGGCGAGGATGGCCAAGTACGGAGCGCAGGGCTCGTTCTCGGTCTGGCCCAGGGAGGGCGTGCACATCCCCAGCGAGGTGTCCGCGCCGCACTGCGTGCTCCCGGAGGAGTGAGCGCGGCGGTGTGCATTTTTGTGCCTCCGCTCGCGCGACTGGAGACACGGCCGACTGCAATATTTTCAGTGTGAGGGGTTCGAACTGGTAGATTTTTTGGCAAAAAAATCATCCTCTTCGAGCGAAAAGCGCCCGCTCGGGCCTTCCTCGATCGCTCCACGCCGCTCGCTCGCCGCACTCCCGCGCGCGCGTCGACCCCGCATCGACGTCCCCACCCCTTCGCTTCGGAAGCTCGCGTCACGCACAGCACGAAGACGATGCCGCTCGCGCTCGCCGTCTCCTTCCGCGCCCCCGTCGGCGGAGCGAAAAAAACGCGACAGAAGCCGATCCGCAGAGGCGTCGTCGCGCCCGTCGCCGTCTCGGACAAGTACGTCGTTCTCACCGCGTCGAACGATGCTCTTCCGCGCGCGCGGCGGACATCACGACACGCGCGCGTTCGGCCCGCGTCGCCGTCTCCCGTCGCGCTCTCCACTCGACCGCGCGCGCATCCGAGGGATGCCGACTCAGCACGCGAGACGTGGCTGCGTTACCGCCGTTTTGAAACCACCCGCGAAGGCTGACCCACCCCGCTCCGCTTCGACCGAAACCCGACAGGCGCTCGACCGACGCCCCGGCGATCCTCGCCGTGAAGCGCGCCGCTGTTGCCGGTGCGTGACCGGCCAGCCCGCGCCCCACCCGGCGAAGCGACCCGATCGACTCGTCCCGTGGTCGCGACGAGAAGATAAAAACCGCCGACGATGACAGGCGAAAGCGCGCGCGTCCGAAAAAACGGCACGCACGAAGAGAGACGGTGTTTTTCCCAACTTCTCTTCGCGCGTCGACAGAGACGTCCCGCTCCCCGCTGACCCACATGAACGAACGCCTCGCTCCCCCTCTCGCCCCCGCAGGTTTCGTGGCGCTGCAGCTCGCGACCGCCGCGTCCCCCGCGCTCGCCGAGGAGATTTTCTCGGACCGCGCGGCGCAGAAGGCGGCTCTGCTCGCGGCGGCGCGCGCGAAGGCTGCGGCGCAGGCGCAGGCGCAGGCGCCGGCGGCGGCGCCCGTGGCGAGTTCCGACGCGCAGTTCCGGGACGCCACCGACGTCAAGGAGAAGGACGTGCGCATGCAGGGCGTGCGCGTCACCGACAACGACGAGGGGTACGTCGCCGCGACCTACGAGGTGCCGGCGGTCGAGGCGGCGCCCGCGCCCGCGCCCGCGCCCGCCGAGCCCGAGCCCGAGCCCGAGCCCGCCAACGTCAACGAGGGGGGCGGTCTGTTCGGGCTGTTCAACTGAACGAGGCGCGTTCGGGTGGTACTTACGTGAGGGAGACGGACGCCGAGGGCGGACGGAGCGACGATGCTCGCGACGAGTGTGTGTGTGTCATTCGTGGTTCGTCATGATACGTTCACGCGAGAGGTCGCGACGGTCGCGTCATCCCGTTCGCTCGCCTTTTCTGTGCGCGAAAAAGCGAAACCTCGAGTGCGGCACTTTCGTTGAACGCGCCAGATCGTCGCCGATCGGATCACGGCGCGGTGCAGCGCCGCGCGCCTCGCGCTCGCAGTTTCACACGCGCGAGCCCCTTTCGACTCGCCGACGCACTCGACGCGACAGCCACCATGTCCGACCTCGACTGGGGTGCGTCTCGCGCTTCGACGCCCGCGTCTCTCGAATCCCGCCCGGCGCGACGCCGCGCGCCCGCGACGCGGAACGCCGCGCGACGCCTGTCGCCGCCGCCAACTTCGCTTTTCTGGCGCGTTTGAAGTCGCGCGTCCCCCGACGCGCTGGCCGCCGCGGGTCCCTCCTCGCGTCGCGCCGCGTCCCGCTGACCGCCGTTCCCCCGCTCCGCGCTCGTGCCGCGACCCCGCGTTCCCCGAAACGACAGACGACGAGGAGTTCGAGGTCCCCGACCTCGCCGCCGAGACCGCGGCGAAGGCGAAGATCACGTCCGATCCCCGCTTCGCGGACGAAGATGCGGAGGAACCCGAGGTGAAGCCCGTCGTCAAGAAGCCCGCGGTGGTGAAGAAGACGGTGGCGGAGTACGTCGACGAGACGCTCGACGACCCCGTCGCGGAGAAGGCGCGTCGCCAGAAGCTCGTGGAGCAGGCGGACCTGGAGGCGGCCAAGGAGCTCTTCGGCACGGATGGCGCCGAGGTGGACCTCTCGACGTACAACCCCAAGAGCGAGAAGGAGTTTACGAAATTCGGCCGGCTGGTGGCGACGAAGTTCATGACTCCCGTGAACCAGAGCGCGTTCTACAAGGAGGCCGTCAAGAGCTTCAACACGCACGCGGTTAAGAACATGACCGCTGCGGAGGTGAAGGAGGTCGAGGCGACGCTCGTGGCGATCCGCAACGAGAAGGTCAAGGCGGAGAAGGCGGAGAGCCTGGCGGCGGCGAAGGCGGCGACGCTCGCCAACCAGAAGAGCGGGAAGGGCAAGAAGAAGTTCTTGAACCAGGGCACCAAGGGCGGGGACTCCGGCTTGGACGACTACAAGTACGAGACGTACGACGTGGAGGACGAGCTGGATTTCATGTGAGAAAGGCTCCGAGCGGAGCGCGCCGCGTCGGAGAGTCTCGGTAGAGGTATTCCAACACACGCGTAGACAATTTCGCGTCCGAAGCGTCTGTCCCGTTTCCAGACTAAACTCGCAAAAAGTCGCGCCGCAAACTACAAACTACAAACACCCGCGCCGCTAAGGAAACGCATCCTGGACATCCCTCGCCGCGTCCCGCGCCGCGCTCGCCGCTCGCGCCGCGCCGGCGACGCCCAAACGCACCAGCGCGTCCGCGGCGTCGCGGAGCGCCGAGACGCACTTCAAGGCGCTTTCTTTCGCGCGCGACGTTTGCGTCTCGCGCGAAAGCGTCGTCAAAGAACCGTCTCCCCGCGAGGAGGCTCGCGCGCGCCGTAAATGCGTCTGCGCGACGAACGACGCGGCGAGCGCCGCGGCGTACACCGCGTCCGTTTCTTTCCCATCCGCGGATCGTGTTTCCACAGAAGCGCCGCTGGTGAGCGCCGCGAACGTCCCCGCGGCCCAACGCGGCGCCGCGTTCAGAGCCCTCGCGGCGACGCCGTCGAGCGCCGAGCGCGCCGCGTTCGTCGCGTCGTCGTCCGAGCTCTCGTCCCCGCGAAACGGTTCCGCTTTTGTGGTATCGCCTCGTTCGCGCGCGAGCGTCAACGCCGACGCCAGCAGACGCGGCACGTCCTCCTCCAAATCACGAGGCGCGAGCTTCTCAACGACGTTTCCCGTCGGGTCGGTCTCGTGCGAAGACGCCTCGGCGGCGGCCGCCGCCAGGCGCAGCGCGCCGAACAAGGCGCGCCCCTCGGCGCCGCGCTGATTTCGCGCGGAACTCGCGCGCGCGCGCCGCCGCGCCGTGGCGACGGCGCCCCACGCGAGCGCCGCGCCCGCCCACGCGTCGGCGTCGCCGAGGTCGACGAGCGCGCGCGCGGCCGCGCCCGCGACGCGCTCGGCGCGGTCCCACTCCGGCGCGCCCGTTAACACGGCGGCGAAAAAAGAAGTGGAGAGCGCCAAAGGCGCCGCCGCGACGTTTGCGGCGACGGCGTCCACCGCGCGCGTCGCGACGTCGTCCAAAAACTCCGCGTCGTATATCCTTCCTTCCCGTTCATGAAGGTGCCTCTCCTTCTCCTTGCGAAGGAGAGGTTCGGGCGCGGACCTCGGCGCGAGCGCGGCGTGCGCCACCGCGCGCACGGTCGCGGGCGAGAGCGCGGGCAGGCAGCCCAGCAGCGCGACAGCCTCGTTTCGCGCGCGCGCGGGGAGGCGCGCGAAGGGACCGAGCTTCGCGGGCAATCGCGGCGCGTCTGGGTCCGCGGAAGGAGGCGGCGCGAGCGCGAAGAACGGTGCGAGCTCCGATTCCACCGCGATGAGTGCTTCGTGCGTCGCCGGCGCTTGCGTTTCGGTCGCGCGGCTCGCGACCGTCCTTAAAGCCACCAGCATTTTTGTCGTCGTCGCGGGGTCGCGGTGCTTGAGCTCCCAGAGCGCGCGCGCAAACGGTCTTAGCCATTTCGCGGCGGCGGACTCGGCGAGCCCTCCTGAGCGCGCGGAAGAGCGCGCGGAAGGGCCTTCTTTTTCGGCGGAAGGACCTGGCAGGGCGTACGCGCTCGGGAGCGCGGCGGCGAGGAGCGACACGCACGCGGCCCTGCGCTCGGGCGGGCCCGCGACCACCGCGCGCGACCAGACCTCGCCCACCGCGTCCACCAGCTCGACGCGCGCGGCGCGCGCGCGCCGCGCCGGGGACGAGCGCGCGGGCGAAACCGACGGCGCGCGTAAAAGCGCTCGTCGCGCGGCGCGCAGGAGTTCGCCGTAGTCGCCCTCGGCGGTGCGCTCGGCTTCGCCGCACGCCCCCGCGTCCAGCGCGACGCCACGGAGCGCGCCCGCGAGGTACTCCGCCACGGAAGCGGACGCCGCGTCCGCCGCGCGCGCGTCGACGACGTCTTCTGAGTCTTCTGAGTCTTCTGAGTCGTCGGAGCGCATCGACGCGTCGTCCTCGTCGCCTTCGGTCGCGGCGGTTGCGGCGTCCCCGGAAAAAACCGCGCGCGCCTCCCTTCGCGCGTCGAGGACCGCGGCGACGCCGTCCGCGGTCGCCGAAAGAAGCGCCGCCGCGGCGGCGTTGTACGCGACGAGCGCTCTGCGCTCGGGCGCGCCGTGCGCCGCGGGGGCCGCCGCGGGAAACGCGCCGCCGTCGAGCACGCGCTTCGCGACCGCGCCGGCGGCGGCGCCCGCCGCTGCGCCCGCGATCCCCCCCCTCTTGCCCGCGTCCGCGCGGTCCACCAGGCGCAGCGCGAGCCGCGTGCACACCAGCGCCTCGGTCATGCACCTGGTCTTGACGAGGAAGTCCACGTGCTGCGCGTCCGCGCCGCCGCCGCTCGCGTCGCGCAGCGCCGGCGTCGCCTCGTCCCACGCCGAGAAAAGCAGCGCGGCGAGGTCCGCCGCCGCCGCCGGCACGCCCGCGGCGCCGTCGTCGCGCTCCGCCGCGGCGGCGCGCGATGCCCTCCCCCCCCCGAACGCGTCCAGCGCCGCGGTCGCGGCGTCCACCGGAGGACGCGCGAGGCGGAACGCGTGCGTCGCCGCGGAAAGAAGAGATTTGCCTTTTTCGGCGTCGGACTCCTCGGCGCCGTCGAAACGTTCGTCGTCGTCGTCGCGCGCGCGCTTGAAACGCGGAACAAAACGCGTCGCGGTCCTCGACTCGCCTCCTCCTCGCGCGCCGAAACCTTCGCTCGCGTCAGAAACGGCGACGAGCGTCTCCAGGAACCTGCGGCACGCCGTCAACACCTTGAGCCTGGCGCCGGGCTTAGCGGCGCCGACGCGCGACGCCGTCATGTCGCCGAACGTCGGGGACAAGCCGTAGCGCTCGGCTCGGCGTCGCGCGGACGCGGCGGCGGCGGCGGCGGTCGCGCTGGCGCTGGCGCTGGCATCCAGAGCGCTGGACGCGGCGTCGTCCCCCCGGCGAAGCAGGTCCGCGAGGTGGCGCAGCGTCGCCGCCGGCGCGTGCGCGGCGACGAGCTCGGGCGCGAAGTCCAGCAGGGTTTCCAACGCGGCGGGCGCGTCTCTTCTGGTGACGGGATCGACGTGCGTCAACGCCGCGCCGACGTGCAGGACGAGCCTTTTAGCGAACGGGGCCGTGCCCCGCTTCCCGAGCGCGGGCAACACGCCGTGTTTCAGCGCGGCGCGCGCGGCGACGCGCACGATCTGCTCGCGGTCCACCAGTCGCTCCGCGGTCTTCTCCACCACCGCCGCCGCCGACCCCTTCATCGTCTCGGGGTGCGCCTCCAGGAGCTCGCGCATGCCCTCGAGCGCGTCCTTGCGCACCTTCTCCGAGTAGTGCGAGGTCTGATTGAGCAGCTCGGACATCGACAAGCCCCGGTTCGTCAGCGCCTCGCCCTTGCCCTCCGTCCCGACCGTCTGGCCGGGCAGGTTGATGCGCTTCGCGCGAACAGTCGTGTCCGTGACATTCGCCTGCTTCTTAATCTTCTTCCCCACCTTCTTCTTGGCGCGGATGAAGTCGATGCCTCCGCTCTGGCGGTTGTTCACGCCCTTGGTCTTCTTGCCCATCGCGGCGGCGGAGCGGCGACCGGGCGAAGACGCGCGCGCTCGCCTCCGCCTCGCCGACTCTGAGGGGCGCGCCGAAGTGCGGAGCCTCGGAACGAGCGGCGGCTGAAAAGACGGAGTTTTCGGCCGGCGCGGTGCCGATTTGTCGCGCTTTTCGGCGTTCGGACATCAAGGTCGGTCGCCAGAGAGAGACGGTTTTCGGTCCGACCAAGATCTCTCGATCCAAATCCTGCCAGTTGTAAGCGAGCGTGAGCGTTTGTTACTCGCACCCTCCCGCAATCGGGCGCCACACCTCGTGACACCATGGCCGCCGTCTGCGCCACCCCCGTCTTCGCGGCGCGCGCCCCCGCGCGCGCGTCCGCCGCCAAGCCCGCGAAGTCGGGCGCGATGTCCCGCCGCGCGCTGGTCCTGTCCGTGCCCGCTGTGCTCGCGGGCTCCGCCGCGGGTCCCGCCAAGGCGGTCGCGCCCCCCGCGTACTACGACGACACCATGGAGGTGATCGCGTTGACGAAGTCCATCATCACCGGCGCGGACCTCTCCGAGGCGAACATCGCGACGTTCCAGGAGAAGCGCGACAAGTGGTACGCCGCGTACCAGCTGCACCACGAGAAGGGCGTCGGGTACGGCTACGCCAACACCTTCAACGCGCAGGCCAAGGTTGGATTCCAGCTCCGCGTCTTCGACGAGAAGGGCGAGAAGTTCGACCCGGACCACACCGTGTACAACAAGGACTACCTGCTGGAGATTCTCGACAAGGGCAAGGCGTCGCTGGACGAGATGAAGGCCAAGGGGCAGCTGTGAGCGAGCGCGGACGCGCGAAGCGGAAGCGCGTATGAGCGCGATTCCATCCTATTCTTTCGCGACCGTCGCCCGTCGCCGTAGACGCGAGCGACGAGTTTCAATATGAGTAACTTATTGTCGCATCGAAAAATACGGCGACGCGCGCGGCGCGCGCCGTCATCCCACGTACGACACGCACATTATATGTCGCTCGTGACAAAAGGCACGAGTACGAAAAACGCGCTCCGTTACCCGCGTTCACTCACGCCCTCCCTGGCCTGGTTTTAATCAGCTTCACCTCGAACACGAGCGGCTCGGAGGCGTGCGTCTCCACCTGTCGTTTCTGGCCGAACTCGGGCGGCTGCGGCGCGGCGCCTTTCTTTACGTACCCCAGCTCGGGCGGCACGAGCGCTCTTCGTTTCTCGCCCGGCCGCATACCGGTCAGTACGTCGTCCAGTCCACTGATGAGCGTGCCTTTGGGCCCGAGCGTGAACTCGTCCGGGTCACCGTTCCCGCACCCGATCCCGCAATCGATCGAGCCGTAGATGAAGTACCCGTTCGCGCGGCGCAGGATCCAGTGAAACACCGCGACGTCCCCGGGCTTGGCGGGCTCGCCCACGCCGTCGTTGATCTGCTCGTAAACCACGCCCAGGGGCGTGCGCAGGTACTCAGCCTCCTTATCGGGCACCACGCCGAGCCCGGGGGAGGACCAGTCCCCGGCGGCGCCCGCGGCGAACGAGGGGGGGGGCAGCGCGGCCAGCGCCGCGGCGACGCAGGTGCCGAGCGCCGCGCGACGGGAGGTGGGGGTGGCCGATGTGGGCGCCGCGTCAGCCCGCGGAGAGACAGCCCGCGCCGCGCGCGCGCCGCGGCGGGGGGCGACGCGGGATCGCGCGACGGGGAGGGCGGCTCGCGCGACGGACATGACGAGACAACGCGTGGCGCGGAGTGGGGACGCGCGCGCGACGCGACTGGAAACCTCCTCTGTCGCATCGACACGTCAGCGTCGAGACTTTTTGAGAGCGACGACGACGAAACACGAGCACGTAAGGTGACGTTCGACGAGAGTCGACGACGCGCGCCGCGTCGCGTTTTCTCGCCTCCGTCGCGCCGGACGCCATCTCTATCTATTCGAATGATCATTGCACGTCACGCGCGCGCTCCGGGACGCGTGTCGTGCACTCCGCGCGGTGTGCTATGGGTCTCTCGACCGGCGTCTCTCGTTTGTTCGTCGTCGTTCGCGAACCGTCGCGTCTCGCGTCGTCGTCGTCCGCGGTGACTAAAAAGAAACCATCGCGCTCCGTCGTCTCCCGCGCGGCTCGACGCTCACAGCCGCTCCGCGAAGCCGATCATCTGGCTGCGCATCGAGTGGTTCGGGCGGAGCGTGAAGTCGGGCATGGGCGCGCCGGTCATGGGCGAGGTGCTGTGCTTCGCCAGCCACCGCGCCACGGAGACGCGCTCGTACGTGTACCCGTCCCACGCAATCACGGGGTCCACCATCACGTCGTGCGTGATGCTGCAGAAAAACTCCGTCGGCACGGCTCTTCCCTCGCTCGCCGCCGCGCGAATCTTCGACACCGAACGCGTCATCGCCTCGCTCACGCGCGGCGCGGGGGACTCCGCGGATACGGGCGAAACAGAAGTCTCCTCTCTCTCCGGCAGCGGCGAGAGACTCGGCGTCGAGGTGACAAGTGCCTCGGCGGCGTCCTCCTCCGGCTTCGGCGGCGCCGACGCGTCGTCGTCGTCGTCGTCGAGGTGCATGAGCCCCCCCGTGAGCGCCATGAGCTCGTCCTCGAGCTCGCGCCCCTCCGCGCTGAACTCGTCCGAGTCGAAGCGCTCGTGCCGCGGCAAATCAGACGCGCTCCGCCGGAACGAGTGGGAGTGGGACCCGCCGAGAGACGACGCGGAAGACGAGAAACCGCCGAAGATGCCTCCGCCGAACGCGTTCGTAGTACGCGCCGGGTGCGGCATCGGGGGGAGGGGGGGCGCCGCGGGGGGGGGCGGCGGGTACCTCCGCCCGGCGATGCGCGCCGAAGGGGGGGGCGGGCCGCTCGGGAGAGGCGGGGGCGCGCCGGGCGGAGGCGGGGGCGCGGGAGGCGCGACCAGGGGGGGCATGCCCGGAGGCGCCACACGCCGCGGCGCGAGCGAGGGAGACGTCGTCCGCGCCGCCGCCGCCGGCGGCTGTCCCGGGACGGGCGGGGACGCGGTACCTCCCGCGCGCGCGCCCGGCTCTTGAATCAGGTTCATGAACCCCGCGCCCGCGCCCAGCCACGACCCGCTCGCTCCGCCGAGCGGGTCGAACGCCTCCCTGGCGTCCGCCGCGGGCGTCAAACTCGCCGTGCCTCTTTGCTCATACGGCCCGGGCGCGGCGCGCGGCGACTCGCCCGGCGACAGACCGAGCCCCGGCGCGTTTGGCGCCAAACTCGTCGGCCCCGTCCACGCCGGCGCCGGCGCCATCGGCGCCATCGGCGGCAGAGGCGGATCGAAATCCACAGCCAGCAATTCTGTGTTCACTCCGTTGGTGTTGGAGGCACCGCCACCGCCACCGCGCGTGTCTGTGCCTCCGACAGGCACAGGCACGGGCACGTCGTTTTGCGGCGCGTGCGCGGAGGGCGCGCTCTGCGCCTTGCCGAGCCCGGGATTCCCGGGATTCGATTTGAGCGCCTCCGCGCTTCCGGGAACCCTCGGCGCGGGAACCGACTTTGGCGCCGGTAAGCCGCCCTTTTCGGGTTTCTTCGCCCCCGAAACGCCCGTCTGCGCGGTCGGAGCGGTCTGCCTCGGCGCGGGCACGGGCGCGGCGCGCGGCGCAGGGATGGTCTTCACGCGAGAGGCGGAGGCGTCCGCGCGACGACTAAGATCGCCCGCGCGAATCTCGCCCGGCGCCTTCTCCTTCGCTTCTCTCGCGAGAGGAAAAGGAACCGACTTGCGCTGAAGCGCGTCGACTTGTTTCCGCTCAGTGGTCTCCTCTTCCGCCTTGTCCATCTCAGCGCGCGTCTTGGCCAACTCCGCCGCCGCCTTCTCCTTCTCCTTCTCGGCGGCTTCGCGCGCCGCCTCCGCCGCCTCCGCGTTTCGCCTCGTCTCCTCCTCCTTCGCCGCGCGCGCGTTCTCCACGAGCGTCTGCAACTCTCGGCGCTGCGCGTCCTCCGCCGCCTCGCGCTCGCGCGCCTCCAAACGGAGCCTCTGCTTGCGGCTCTCCTTCTCCGCCTTCGCCGCCGCGCGCCGCTCGGCGTCGGCGGCGGCTTTCTCCAAGGAGAAGCGCTTCGGCGAGCGCGGCGCATCCGCCGCCTCGGCGGGCGCCGCGTCGGTTCCCGAATCAAGCAGAGGCCTCTGCTTGGGCTTACGGCTCGTCAGCCCGCACCGCGCGCACCGGAACTTGTGCGCCACGGGCTGCTGCACCGGGAACGGCGCGTCGCAGTTCCCGCACACCTTGACCATCTCGACTCCGCGCGCCGCTTCGTGGCGGCCGCCGCGAATCGCCGCGTCGCCAGCCATACTCATCCTCGCGCGCCATCCGCGGCGGCAGTACCCCAGCCCCGCGAGCGCGCCCACCGCGAGCGTCGCGTTGACGCTCCCCGCGAGCGCGTACGCGAGCGACGTGGACCATCCCCGCTCGCTCGCGTTGGCGCGCCCGAAGCACACGATCGCGACCAGGACGGAGACCGCCGCGAACACCACCGTCCAGCTGGTGGCGAGCGCGATCGTGTCTCGAAGCGCCGTCGCCGGGACGCCGTCGACGGCGCGATCGAGCGCGCTCACGAGACGCGAGAAGGGGAGGTGAGCCCGCGCGCCCGCGCGTCTCGACGCGCCCGAGCTCGACATGTTCCTACGATATTCCTCTACGATCACTCCGCGCGCCGCGCGCCTCCGCCCCGGCCCGCGCGGCCCTCTCGGTGCTTCCCGCCGGAAAGCAGAAAGCACGCTCTCAGTGAAGATCTAGTCTAAAAAACTCCGCGCCAGCCGGAGTGTCGAGACCACGCCGAGTCCGCCTCGCGCGTCCGTCTCTCGCTCGCCCGTCGCGCGCCGCGCCGGGTGTTCCCAGGCGTCGCGAGCTCACAAGCTCCGCGCGCCGATACGAGTGGCGGCGGATCGGCGGCCGCCGCGATCCAAGGAAAAATAACGGTGTCGTCGTTTCAACCCGAGCGCCGGCATTTCAAGTCAGACGCGATGGCGGAAAGCGTCCGGTGTTTCCAAGCTCGATAAAAAAACAAGTCGGCGGCGCGTCAATACCCGTCGTCCTCCTCCTCCCCCCCAACATCCCCGACGCGCATGCCCGAGGACCAAGCCGCGAGCTCCCTCGCCTCGCGCCTGCTCGCCTTCACCGCGCGCCGCTCCGCCTCCTTCGCGGCGGCGCCGCGCGCCGCGCCCGACCCGCGCCCCGCCGCCCACGAGCTGCTCTTCAGGCCCTTCCCCCGAGAGGGCGCCTTTTTCGAAGCCGACTTCGCGGACTTGGCGGATTTGCCGCCGCCGCCGCCGCCGCCGCCGCCGTGCGTGTGCCCGATGTGGTTCTTGCCGATAGCGTCCCCTGGCAAATGCGAGTGGCCCCCGTGCGAGTGCGAGTGCGTCACGCCGCCGTGCGCGTGCGAGTGCGAGTGCGCCGTGCCGTCGCGCTCGGCGCGCGCCGAGCGCTTCTTCCCGACGTCGCAGGCGCGCGCGAAGCCGGTTTCGTCGTCGCTCGGCGCGGCGGAGCCGGTCCGGCGGTCGAGCGCGGCGCCGGTCGCGCGGACGTTCAAGTGCGCCGCGGCCCAGTCGGCGATGTCCGCCAACGCGAAGAACGCGCCCGTCGTCCGCGAGAAGACACCTGGCGGAGACTTTTTTGAACGTTTCGGTAAACGTTTTGGTGTACGTCTCGGAAAACCTTCCGACGTCGGCGGATCCGCGTCGCGCGCCATCGCGGATCCTTCCGCGTCTTCGTCAAGAACAACGCCAAGAACGCCGCGCGGCTCCTTGAGCGCCTTCTTGAACTCCTTGCGCGTGGACACGGGCAGAAGCGACCCGTCGTGCGCCATCGTCGCGCCCTCGGGAACCACCACGTAGTCCGCGCCCGTCCGCGGGTCGACGAGAACGTCGGTCCCACGCGCGGCGCCGAATTCGGCGTCGGCGGAGGGCGAGTTCACGCCGGTCTCCTCCGCGATCGCCTCCATGTAATCGACGGCGCGCTCGAGCTGCGCGACGCGGACGGCGTCGACGCCCGCGACGGCGCGCGCGCGGTGACGCTCGATGTCGGGCGTGATCCGTGACGGGTAGGTGGCAAAACCACCCTGGTTCTCCGTCATACGGACGGCGTTTTCCTCCGTCTTTTCTTTTTCTTTCTCGGTATTTCGCGACGCGCGCCACTCCGAGGACAGCGCGACGCCGCTTTCGAGCAGGACTCTGTCGGGCGCTTCCCACGGCCTGTGCCTCCAGTGTCCCGGCGGAAGGCGTTTAAGCTCGGGGATGAATCGCGCGATGGCGTCGCCGCGCGGGTCGTGGCTCCTGCTGGAGCCGTCGGGGAGAAGAGAACCAGCGAAAACGTCCCACTGGTCCAACCCGCTCTTCCCCGCGTTTTGCCACATCATGGCGTTGATGGCGAGGTCCGCGTCGACGAGCGTGTCGTGGAACCACGCAGCGCCGTGTCTCCAGTCGACGCCGAGGTAGTCGGTGAGGAACGTCGCGGCGATCATGCGTTCCGTCTGGTGCATCCAGCCGGTGCGCCACAAACGGCGCATCCCGACGTCCACCGCGGGGAAGCCGGTTTCGCCTAATCGCCACCGCTCAAACGCTACATCCGGCGGGACATCAAACGAACCGGACTCTGTACCGAACGCGTTTTCTTCTGATTCTGATTCGATCAATCCGTCGATCGACGCGTTCTTTTTCGTATCCCGATATACCGATCCGTGATCGATCGCGCCAAACGCTTCGTCCGCCGGGTGTGTCCACGCCAAGCGCCAGTCCGCTCTTCGCTCGTAGTGCGCGCGCACCGAGCGCGTCGCCAGATTAGGCCAGTGCGTGAGCTGCCAGTACGCGAACTCGCGGCGGTACAGCCTGTGCCAGAACGTGCGGCTCAGCTGGCGCCCAGGCACGTTAATCGAATCGAAAACGCCGTCCTTCGTTTTCGTCTTCTTCTCCGCCACGGACATCTCGCGGTACAGCCGCCGCGGCGAGATTTGCCCGAAGCGCAGGTAGGGCGAGAGGCGCGATACCGCCGTCGCGTCGTCATCCGTAAGGCTCGCGTCCTCCTCGTACCGCGCCAGGTTTAAGCGCTTGAAGTGCGCCCAGGCCTCCTCCGCGCCAGCCTCGGAGATGTCCCACGCCGCGCGTATGCCGGAGGACCAGTCAACCGCCGCGTCCGAGGGGGGGAAAACGCCCAGCGCGTCGACGTCGGGCGCCAAAAAGACGTCATGTCCGTTTCTCGCGCACTCGTCTTCAAGGCGCGCGCGCAGACGCGCCGCGGCGCCGGCGTCGCCGTCGGCGCCGGCGAGCGGCGCGGCCGGCGGCGCCGGTTTCGGCGCGCCGGGCTTGTTGTTCGTCTTCTCCGCCGCGTGCACGTACGGCATGAGCGTCCCGAAGAAGTACTTCTCGTTGGCCATGTCGATCTTCGTCAAACGCGGGTCGAACAGCAAGTGGCCGGGCATCAGACGCAGCGAGGCGTTTGACTCGGAGAGCGTGAAGAGCGTCTTCGCGTCGTTCGAAACCGCAGCGGGCTCGAAGCGCTCGGACGCGAACACCACCGACGCATCACACGCGTCGAGCGCCACGCGAAGCGCGTCCGCGTGTGTGCCGCGCATGTACGTCAAACCAACTCCGTCTCCAACTCCGCCGTACCTCCGTCGCAAGTCGCGGTCGAGCGCGTCGAGCGCGTGTCCGAGCCAAACCCGCGACGCGTCGCCGGGACGCCACGAGGCGTCGTCGTCGCCTTCTTCCTCTTCGGACCAGATAAAGACGCAGAGCACGGACCCGCCTGTTTTTTTAGCGGCTTTGACCGCCGCGTGGAACGCCTGGTTGTCGTGCAGACGCAGGTCCTGGCGGAACCACATCACCGCGCCGGGCCGCGTCTTAGGTTCGGGTTCGGAGTTCGGAGGCGCGGTTTTATTTTCGGTCATTCGCGTCTCGGTGGAGGATGACGTCGAGCTCATGCTCGTGACGTCGTCGGTGCCGACGCGCGGCCGCGTCGACGAACCGACGCCTCGGGGCAGGGCCCCCGCGTCCGCGCGCGTGGGGTCGGGGACGCCGTCGCCGCGAACGGCGGTCGCCGCCGCGACGGCGCCGGACGCGTGCGCGCGCGGACGCCCGCGCGGGCGGGGCGTGCCGCGGCGCCACGCGTCGACGAGGTGGTGGGCACCGAGGTGGAATCTCTGACACCCGGTCGGGAGTCTCGCGGCCGCATCGACGCCGCGACGCGGGGGGGGGCGGAACGCCAGCGACGCGGCCGCGAACGGCGCCTGGAGCCTTCCCACTCCCGCGCCCCGCATGGTGGTTTTCGGTACCTGCTCCCGGGCACCTCGTTGTGCTTCGACGGGTGACGTCGATGTGCCGAGAAAACGAAGCCACGACATCCGTCGTCGTGGTATCGGTCGTCTTTTCTCGAAAAAGTGCATTCTTCTGTCCCATCCCTCGCACAAGACAACGCGCGCGATGTCCGCGCTCGCGGCGCGTTTCGCGTTCTTGGACGTCCGGCTGGCGTACCCCGCGGCACGCGCGCCGCGTCGATGCGCGCGCCGCACCCGCGCGAGCGCTGACCCCGCCGGCCTGGACGGGTTCGACCTTTTCGGCGCCGACGCGTTCGGGCCCCCCTCGACGTCGAGACCGAAAAAGAAAGCATCGACCGGTCCGGCGCGAGGGAGCCGAGGCGCGCGACCGAGCTCGAAGCGCTCTTCTTCCGGCGCCGGCGTCTCGACGCTTCGCTCGAAACCCGTCGTGAAGCCGCGGACCCGCGGCGCGGCCCCGGGGACGACGCGGAGACGCTCGGCGAACGAGTTGTTGCGGGACGCGAGCCGGGCGCCGGCGACGTCGCGGACCGACGCGAGCGATGTACACGACGCGAACGACGACGACGACGACGACGCGCGTTCGCGCTTCGAAGAAAGCCCGGTCAAAACGCTGGACGCGGCGATCGCGGTGGAGGGCGCGAACGACGCGCGCGCGGTTCGCGCGGCCGTGCGTCCGAGGCACGGCGTCGTGCTCCTGAAGGGCGCGTACGACAGCAAGAGCGGCCACCACGTCGTGCCCGCGGATGTGATCGACGCGTTATCGAGAATGGCGAGAAACGGCGTGGACGTCGTCGTGCTCACCGACGCCGACGTCGCCGGCCGCCAGCTGCGCACGCGCGTCGCGCTGGAGGTCCCGAGCGCGTTGCACGCGTTCATCGGTGCGCACGAAAGCGTCGCTAGAGAAGCCACGAAATGGCACGAAGCGGGAAACGTGGGCGTCGAACACGCGACGCCAACCGCCGTGCGACGCGCGCTTTTCGGCGCGCGACGCGCGCACTGCGGCGGGAAAAACAAAGGCGTGACTCGCGACGCGTTCAACCGAGAGCACCTCGAGAAGTACGGTCTGTGCGGTCCCCTGGGCGCTTCCGCGCCCGATGCGAAGTGGTCGAAATACGGGGGGGTCGCGCACAGACGCAGGCTGGTGGGCGAGTTCCTGGGCGTGGGGGACTGCGACGCGAAGCAATTAACGCGGCAGCTCAACCTGTTTTTTTCCTTCGACGAGTTTCAAGCCGCCGTCGACGCGCTCCCGGGCGAAGGAGAAAAAGCAGAACGCGGGAGAACGCGGGAGTCCTTCGCGGACGCGGACGAAGAAGGGGACGTCGACATATGGGCGTACGTGCCTCCGGGGCAGGCGCCGCCGGGGTTCAGGTGATGCGGGGAGAGTGTGTGACGTCGACGGGGGGGGCCGCGCGTCGTCCGCGAAGCGAAAAGGTGAAAAGTCGTGTTTACTTTACAGGTGCACCAGTCCGCGACCTCTCGAAAAAGATGTTTCTTCCACTCGAGTGCGGACGACGGCAGCTCTCTCGCGTCGTCTCGCGCGGGTGCGGTCGGAGAGATATTTGCGTTCGGTCTCCCGGCGATCGGGCGGCGCGCTTAGTAGCCGGTCAGGCCCCCGCCTCGGCCGACGATTTCCCCGACGCAGAACCACGCGTACACCTCCGCGGAGAAGAGGGCGGCGGTGCCAACCTGCGGTGAGCGAGAGGGGGAGGTGAGTCAGGGGTGTCACGATTTTCGGGCGTCCCTCGATGCTGCCAACACCTCTCGCGAGGAAAACTCGAGGCCGGACGCGCGCGACGAATACGGTGCGCGAAAGGACGGCGCGAACGCACCTCGGTCATGGGCAGCTCCATTCGGTTGGCCCACTTCTGCTGCACCACCTTGATCTCCCCCTGCGCCGCCTCCACGGCGGCGGGCAGCTTGGCCATGTTCGAGAAGATGAGCTGCTTCCCTAACTTGTCCACAGCCTCGGGATCTTTCACCACGTACTGCGCGTTCTTCGCCATCGTGGCGTTGTACCACTCCACCGCCGGGGGCAGAACCCGGGTCTTCGCCACGTCCAGCGCCTTCGTGGCCATGCCGGTCGCCCGCGCGACGTACTGCGACATCTCGAACACGAGTACCTGGTCGGGACCGCGCGCGTTCAGAGTGATCGGCCGCGGAGGGTTTGCTCGAACAGCACGTTGGTGCGACAAGCGGTGCGGGAAGATTCGGCCGATTTCGCCCGAGTCGTGACTCGCCAAACACGCCGCTTCCCGAACCGTCGCTGTCGAATGTGACTACTGCGTCGTGGGAAAAAAAAAGCGTCTCGCGCGCTCCCGCCTCCATTCCAACCCCGCGTGCCACGCACACACCCACACTCTCACGTTCAAGATGGTCAAGATGGTCGAGTCCGCCGAGGAGTTCAAGGCCCTGAAGATGGGCGACAAGCCGGTGCGTGCACTGCCGGGATCTGCCCCGCGTTTCGAGGACACCGATGTCCGCGGAACGAAAAGGTCGCGCACGTGTCTTTTTTCCACGCGCGCGCGGGTTTTTCGTCGCGCGCGTCGCGATCGGGGGCTCAGTCGTCACGCCGGCGTTGGGATCGCGCGCAGAGGAGCCCCCCCGCGCGCGCGTCTCTCCCGGCCGACTTCGCACGCGCGCGCCCGCGTTCCCGATCGCCCCGACCCGGTCGACGCCGCCCGATCGCGAATCGGATTGCGGTTTGAACGAACACCTGCCGTCGCCCTCCTCCCGAGAATGAGCTTTTTCTCTCTCCGACTGCGTTTTCTCTTCCTTCGTCGCGCCGACGGCTGACGCCCCCTTCCCTCCTCTCGCCTCCTTTCGACACCTTTCCACCCACACCAGCTTCTGGTGGACTTCACCGCGTCTTGGTGCGGCCCGTGCAAGATGATCGGCCCCTACTTCGAGGAGCTCGCCGGCAAGTTCCCCGGCGTGGTGTTTGTCAAGGTTGACGTCGACGACCTGGACGACGTCGCCGCCGAGTGCGGCATCTCCGCCATGCCCACGTTCCAGCTCTACTCCAACGGCGTGAAGGTGGAGGAGCTCACCGGCGCGGACAAGGGCAAGCTCGAGGCGCTCGCCAAGACCGCGGACGACCTGTGAGTGCGAGCGACCACGAAAAGCGCGCGGCGACATAGAGGACGACGGTCTGTAGTCGACGAGCGAACGATGATTATGATGAGAGCGCATCAGTCAGTCAAGTCAACCTTTCTCGTCTTTGATACGCACCACAGACACACTTCCGCGCCCCGTCTCGTTCGTCACGTGAATTACATTTACCCCACCCGCGCCGTCCAGATCTCGGCGCGCCCGCTCGCCGAACGTCTCGCTCGTCCGTCGGGGGCGGTTTCGCCGCGGCGTCCGTCGGGATCGAGCCTTGGCGTCGCGCCCGCGCGGGTCCCGAGGCGGACGCGGACGTTCCCGACGCGAGGACGCGCGCTCGGTTCGTCGGGTTTTCGGGAGGACGATTTCGGGGAAGGTGGCGGAGCGCATCGCCTTCTGGATCCCGCGCCGGCGTCTTCGGCGAAGATGATCCACTTCGCGTTGCTGTTCAGCCGACAGGGCAAGGTGCGCCTGAGCAAGTACTACGTGCCCTACAGCCAGAAGGAGCGCGCGAAGTTGGTCAAGGAGGTGACCGCGTCCATCTTGTCGCGCCCCGCGAAGCTGTGTAACGTGGTCGAGCACAGGCAGCTGAAGCTCGTGTACAAGCGGTACGCGAGTCTGTACTTCGCGCTCGCCGTGGACGACGACGAGAACGAGCTGATCGTGCTGGAGATGATCCAGCACTACGTGGAGATCCTGGACCGGTACTTCGGCAGCGTCTGCGAGCTGGACCTCATCTACAACTTTCACAAGGCGTACTTCATCCTGGACGAGGTGCTCATCGCCGGCGAGCTGCAGGAGACGTCCAAGAAACTCATAGCCAAGCTCGTCAGCGAGCAGGACCAGCTCGTGGAGGCCGCCAAGATGGGTGCCGTCGACGCGGACGGCACGCCCCTGCAGAACCCGTGAGCGTCGCTCTCGGAACGGGAAGAGAGAAGCGCGCGCGCTCGATCGGAAAAACAAAAAACGCGACGCGTGCTCGCTGTGTGACACGATAGTAGTACTACTATGACTCCGCGGCGAACTCTTACACGCGAACCTCGCCCTACCGCCCCTTCGCCACCGCTTCCGGGTCGCACGAGAAGCACCTCCACGTATCCACGTCGTCCACGTCCTTGGCGTACGCCTTGCCCCCTAGATTCGCGATGCACGGCCGGCAAAACACACCCATGCACTGGTCGCAGCACACGATGTGCTCGCCGCCGTCCGAGCAGCAGCGGCACTGCTCGTAATACCCGTCGCGCCCGACGTTGAACGGCGTCGAGTGGTAAAACGCGTAGCACCCTTCGCATATCGCGACGTGTTTGAGCTTCGGGTGCTGCTTTAAAGGCGTCGCGCCGGTCCACTCGCAGTGCCCGTGCCCGCGCGCGTCGCAGTGAGAAGGCAAACGACGCTTCTGCTTCTGCTTCTTCGGAGCGGGCGTCGGCGGTTTCGTCGCGTTGGAGGCGAATTTCTTCGCCGCGCCGCCGACGGGCGACGCGGTTTCCGCGCGCGCGCGCTTCTTTTCCTTTTTCTTCGCCTTATGTCCTTTCGACCCCTTTTCCTTCGAAGCGCCGTCAGTGCCGTCAACCAAAGCTGTCTCGCCGGCACCGTCAACAGACGCCTCCATGGGGGCAGTCTTGTACGACCCGTCGCGGTTCAAAGGCAGGGGCGCCGGGAGCTCCTCTTCGCGCACGATGGCTTTCCACCAGTCGCGCGTGTGCGCCATGAACTCCAAAATGGCGTGCAGGTTCTTCCCGATGGGCGACGTTTCGCGCAGCCGCTTTTCACGCACGAGCTTGCGGAACTTTTGAAACTTAGCGCCGGTTTCGTGTCGCGTGAGCGCCGCTTTCAGCGCCGCGCGGTTACCGTGTTTCAGCGCGCGCGTCATCGCGTACGTCTTCTCCATCCACTGCGTCAGCTGCTCCACCGCCCTGTGCTCGACGCTTCTCACGACGGAGGCTTTGACGCACCACGCGCTCGCGTCCTCGGCGGCGAGCGCGGTCGAAACCGTTCGCAAAACCTCGCCCACGCGCGCGAAGACGGCGGGGTCCACCAGCTCGTCGCGCGCGCGCGCGGGCGCCGCGGCGCGCGGCGAGTTCACGGGCGAGGGTCGAGCCCCGGCGGGGGCGGAACTTGGCTGAACCGGAACCTGCACGCGCGGGATCGCGGGGCGCTTCGCGAGGGTCACGGTGGTGGTCACCGTCGAGGTGGGGCGAGCCGCCGCGCCCACCGGGTCCATGGGCGCGATGGTCACCGCGGCGCGGCGCGGCGCCTTCTGCTGCCGCGGGTCCATCGGCGGCGACGTGTCCGCGCGCCGCCGCGACTCGCTCGGCGCGGGGACCGCGGGCGGGGGAACGGGCGCGGCGGGAGCCGGCGCCACGATAGGAGGAGGAGGAGGAACAGGAGGAGCGAGAGGAGCAGGATGAGGCGCCGGTTCCTCCTCCTCCTCCGCCTCCGTCCGCGCCGCCGAGGGCGCCGGCGCCTCCTCCTCCTCCTCCTCCTCGAGGTCGATCACGATCGGGGGTCCCGCCACGTCCGGCGGCCCGGCCGCCGCGCGCGCGGGCTCGGGCGCGGGCGCCTCCGTCTTGATGCCCTCGTCGCGGCGCGCGAACGCCTCCGCCTCCTCGTCCTCGGAATCCGTCTCGTCGTTGCGCGGCGGCGGGCGCGGCGGCGCGCGCTCGGGCTCCCAGTGGCTGTCCTTCGGCTTCACCCTGACGCGCTCGGCGTTTGTCTTGGAGAGCACGTCCGCGATGAACGCGTCGTACTCCAGCTGGTTCAGGGCGAGCGGCTTGCGGCAGATCGGGCACCGCCAGTGCTTGCAGTAGTCGCACCGCCCCACGTGCTTCTCCTTCGTGTGCAGGGGGTGGCAGGTGGGGTGCTTCTTGAGATCCGCGCACTGGCTGCGCTGCGAGAAACGCGTGGCGCGCAGCGTCGCGCGCAGAAAAGTCACGAGGTCGAAACACTCGACGTGCTCGCAGTTGTTCCCTTTGCCAGGCGCGGTCATGCGCTGCGACGACATCGGATCCTTAAGAGACACGACGCACTCGTCCACGGAGAGGGTCGCGTCGGAGAGAGTCGCGTCGCGCGCGTTGATGAGCTCGGCGCGCGTGCGCATCTTGATCTCCGCCATCGTGAGGTCGTCGGAGTTGGCCTTGATGTGCTCGACGACGTCCGCGACGCCGTCCGGGCCGTGCGGGTCGTGCACGTTCGCGTGCAGGGGCGCGAGGTTCGTGGGCTGGGTCGTGCCGATGGTCTCGAGGTCGCAGCAGTGGTGCGGGTCCAGCGTGGAGGGAAGATCAACCTCCGACGCGGTCTCGGGGTGGCGCGCCAGGTTGGCGCGGAGATGCTCCACGAAGCACCGATGGACCGTCTTGCGGCCCGCGCGAGGGCTCGCGCCCGCCGCGCGCGGCGAGACCGCCGCGGTTCCCGCGGCGCCGGCGGTGACGGTCGCCATCGCGGACGCGCGCGCGGCGAGATCCGTGCGCGCGGGAAGCGCGGCTGTGGTTTTCGCGGGATCGAGCGACGAAGATGCGGGCACCCCGGGGAACTGCGCTTCACGCACGGCCGCCTGCCCGGAAGGAGGTCCCGCCGACTGCGACGATGTCATACACGCCGCGACTCGGGGGATGACACGTCCCGCGCTTCCGCCGGGAGCGCAGAGGACTTGTCGCGCAGTCGGGTCTGACCTGGGCACCGATGATCGGTCGTGTTTTTTCAACCGTCGCGTCTTCCAAGTTGTTTGTATCCAGGATATCGTCCCTCGTCCGACACTTCGCCTTTGACCGGCGGTTTTCATCGCGCGCCGAGACCCAGGCGTTTCGGACTTTCGGTCGGGTTTCGGAAGTCCAGGGTCAATCTTCGGGCGTGCACTGATCAGTCTCGAATTGTTGATAATTCGGCGAAAAACAACGTGCCGCGAAACGAAACGTCCCCCCCCGTGCGCGCGACTCCATTGTCGACGCGCGTCTCGCACGCGGCGGCGCACGGCAGGTCCCGCGCGGTCGCGAGTCGACTTCGAACACGCCACCATGCCGCGCGCGACGCGCGCACGCGCCGCGAGAGGCGCCCTGAAGGAGAAGTCAGCCGCGGACGCGAACGTCCCGGCGGTCGAGGGCGTGATGGCTGCTAAAGCCGTTGACGGCATCGCGCGCGGCGCCGCGGACGCGGAGGCCGCGGGAACGATGTTTGTCCTCGAGAACGAGCTGAAATCGATGGACGTCGAAGGTACGCTCCTCACGCATCACGCACCGCGCGCTCGCGTCGACGCACCGCGCGCATCACCCCCCCACGCCGCCCTCGAGACGCGCGCATTGCGCCGCGACGCCTGTCGTGGTTTCGCGCACACGGGGACTGACGACGCATCCCCTTCCCCCCGCAGTCGAGCGACGATGCGCGCACATCCACGAGGCTGCGGACACGTTCGCCGCGCGGATCCGCAAGGAGCTCAAAACGCAGCTCACCAAGATCCCCAAGAAGACAAAAGGCATGACCCTGCGCGCGTTCCTCGACCAGCACGGCGAGGACGTGCGCGCGAGCCTCTCTTCTACGCTCCGCGAGCGCGCGTTTCGCGACGACGACGCGCGGGGTCCCGCGGAGACGAGCGCGGAGAAGATTCGGAAACGGGGGCGGGCCGCGACCGCCGCGGCGGCCATGCTGGACGCTGATAACTCAAGGCTCGTCGGCGGGGGAGCGGGAGCCGCGGGAGCCCCGCCGTGCACGCCGGCGGATCGCGGCGGAGTTCTCCGCGCCGGCGCCGGCGCGTTGGCGGTTGCGCAAACGCCCGGCACGACGCGCGGTCCGCGTAGGGGCGAGGTTCTGTATTCTAGAAACGGGTCGCCTCTGGGCGCGGCGGAGGACGGCGACGAGAGCGACGACGACGGCGACGCGCACGGTGGTCACGGCCGGACGCGCGCGCCCTCGTCGTGCGTGAAGCGGGTGATGATGACGTCGAGCAAGAAAAGGCGCGTCGGCGGCGACGACGACGACGCGCCCGGTTTGGTGCTGACGACGGATGACGGGAAAGAAATCGACGTCGCCGCCGTGCCCGCGGACGGCGCGGAGGTGGAGGAGACCATGGGCATGCTGGCGAAGATGCAGGCGCAGGTGGCCGCGCACATGGCGAGGCTCATGGCGGGAAGGCGGTGAGGCGAGCGGCGGAGGCGGAGGGCGCGATCCGCGCGCGGGACGGCGCGAACGATCGAACGCCGTCTCGCGTACGGCGATGCGCGTTAGGGAACATGTTTTTTCATCTCAGACGTCAAACGCGCGTTTATCCGCGCGACGGCGTGTCGCGTCACACGGAGAGCGTCCCCTTGGAGCTGGCCACCGCACCGGCGCGTCTCGGGTCGACGGCGACGCATTGTTTCAGGCACTTCCCGAACGCGCGCGCCGCGGCTTCCGCCACGTCCGCCTCGTCGCCGCCGCCGTCGTCGGCGCGCACGATGTGCGCGGTCATCTGCGCGTTCGTGGCGACGCTCATGAACAGGTGGTCCACCATCTCCGTGCTCAGATCGCCGATGGTCTCCTCGCGGAACACCAGCCCGTTGCACAGGTACGGCCGGTTGGACAGGTCCGCGATCACTTCCACGCGCGCGTCCCCCACCCGCGCCGTCGCGCGGCCCATGCGGTTGCACCCGGCTTTGCTCCCGAGCGCCTCGTTCAGCACCTGCCCGACGGTGATGGCGACATCCTCCGTGGTGTGGTGGTCGTCGATCCACAGGTCGCCGCTCGCGTCGACGTTCAGCTGGAACGACGCCTCCTCCGCCATCGCCAAAAGCAAAGCGTCGAGGGTGCGAATGCCAGTAGCGACCGTCGTCGCCGACGCGACGCCGTCCAAATCAACGGCGACGTCGATGGTGGTTTCCTTCGTCGCGCGCGCTTTGCGCGACGCGCGGTGTTCGGCGTTCGGCGCATCCGTCACGTCCCCATCCGTCGCGCTTGTCGACTTTACGTCAGCCTCGATCTGGTCCATGAACGCTCTCGTGCACCGCGCGAACGCCTTGAACGTCGCCTCGACGATGTGGTGCGCGTTGTCTCCGCGGCGCTTCAAAAGGGTCACGTCGAGGTTCGCGTGCGTCGCGAGCGCCGACCAAAACGGCTCCGTCAGAGCCGTCTTGTACGTGCCGATGCGCGCGCGGCCGTTCGAGCCCTCGGGGCCGTAGGGCGCCAGCTCGAAGCGCAGCGACCCGGAAGAGACACCGGAAGCAGGGACAGCGAGGACGCACGTCGAGTACGCCTCGTCCAGCGGCGCGGCGAACTCGGCCGAACCCGCGGCGCCGGCGGCGGCGGCGGCGACGCCGGGCGCGAGCGTCTGCGCGAGCGCCTGGCCGAGCGCGGCGCCTGCGGCGCGCGCGACCGCCTCGTCCTGCTCGTCCGTGCCGCTGGCGTCCACGCACGGCACGGAGGCGACGCCGTCTCTGGAGACGACGACGGAGACGCCGAGCTGCGCGTGCGAGGTGAGCTGGTCGATCATGTGGTCGAGGAAAGGCAAGCCGGTGGCGATCTCGCCTCGCGCGCCGAGGTTCACCACCGAGGCGGTGGCTTTGGTCGTGCCGATCTCCGCCGCGCCGGCGCCCTCGGGCCACGAAAGCGCGGTCGCCGCGGAGGCGGCGTCCGCGGAGGCGCGGGGGGCGAGCGAGCGCGCCGGACGGCGTCGCGCGGCGGGCCCGCCGACGCCGGGAACGCCGCGGGTTGATTTCGGGAGAGGGCGCGACGCCGTCGTGAAGACGGGCGTCGCGAGGGCAGCCGCGGAGCACGCCATGGCTGGTGCGGCGGTCGTGGTCGTGGCGATCTCGGTGCCGACGAAGGCGCGCGGGCGTCGAGCGCGGGGACTCGGTCTGCGCGTCGCGTTGTCTCGAGGGAAGACCCGGAGTTATCCCGATATGCAGAAAAACTCGTCGCGGACGATGCGCAGTTTTCGTGATGAGCGCCGAGACCGGACCACGACGCCCTTCGCCGACCACTTCGTCGCGCGCGGGCTTCCTTCCCCGCGGCGCGATGGATGTCGCCTCGCTGTTCGGCGCGCGCCACCCCGCGCACGCCGAGGATCTCCGCGTCGCGACCGCCTCCGCGCGGACCGCGCACGCCGGCTTGGCGTGTTTGTTCGTCGCGACGATGGTGGGATTCACGCTCCTGCGCGCGGCGGGGCTGAAACGCGTGCTCGTCCCGCGGAGCGGCATCATAGGCGTGGGCGTCGCGTGGACGATCGTCACCGGAACGTTCCTGGCTCTGCGTGCCTCCGACGCCGACGCGCTGGCCCTCGCGCCGGGCACGCCCGCGCACGCGCTCGCGGTGGTGTTCCCCGCGCAGACGGCGTTTCTGTCGAGCCTCGTCAGACGACGACTCGCGCGGCGCGACCGCGCCGCCAAGCTCGCGTTCGCGTTTATATGCGGCTTGGTCGCGCTGAACCTGGCGCGCGCGATCGGGGCGAGCGCGCCCGAGGTCTTGCGAGGTGCGAAGCGATCGGACGGCACGCACGAAACGCTGGACGTTGTGAAGACGACGGTGGACGTGCTCGTCGCTTTGGCGCGCGCCGCCGCCGGGATACTCTTGGTGCTCGCCGGCGCGACGACGAAAAGCGGAAAAGCAATCGGCTCGCGACAGGAACTGTTCCTGTCCATCTGCTGGTGCGTCGTCGTGCTGGTGATGGCGTTGCCTCTTGGATCCGACGTGGTGCCGTTCGCTGATCCGCTGGGTGGAGGCTCGTACCACGCGGACGTCTCGAAAAGAGCGGCGAAGGGCTTCACTACGAAATACGCCATTCGCGCGTTCGTTTTTTGCGCCGCGCACTGGTTCGGTTTGCTAACAGCGAAGCTCGCGCCCGGTCAATACCGCGCGCGGCGCGAGGAGACAAAGGAGACAAAGGAGACAAAGGCGGAGACGGCCGACGCGAAGAAGAATAAGTAGCGTAGCGTAGTTTACGGTACCGTCAACGTAGTGAGCGGTAGGTGATAAGAAATCAATCTTAACTAGTTACGGTTAAAGACGTCTTACCTTTGTCCTCGCGCGTTTAGGAGCTCCACGAGCAACGCGACGCCGAACCCGGTGCCCCGCCCGCTGCCCTTCTCCGTGGACGGCCCCGCGATGTCCACGTGCAGCCACCGCTTTGGTTTTCTCACTTTCGCGTCATCGGCGTCGCCGTTCGTGTCCCCTCTCTTCGCCAGGTGGTTCGCCACGAACTGCCCCGCGCACGACGCCTGCGCGTTGGACCGGTCCTTCACCGAGTTGCGCATGTCCGCGACGGCGCTGCCGAACTCGCGCGAGAAAAACTCCGGCGCGTACGGCAACGGGTGCGTTAAATCCCCCGAGCTTCTTCCTGCGACGACGCACTCTCTTTCAAACTCTTCGGAATCGCTCACGATCCCGGCGAAAAATCGCCCGGTAGCGACCATCTGCGCGCCGGTGAGCGTCGCGATGTCGACGACGTCGTCCGCGTCGACGTCTTCGCCAGACGCGAACGCGACGCCGTCCGCTAGAACCAGCCTCCCCTCGGCGTCGGTGTTGTTGATCTCCACGCTCCGGCCGCTCTTGCACAGCAGCACGTCGTCCGGCCGGAACGCAGAGGGGCCCACGGCGTTCTCGGCGACGCACAAAACGCAATGCAAATCCCCGCCCCCGCGCTTACTACCATCCGGGTCGAGTAACACGGCGGCTTGAAACGCGCCGAGCGCAGCCGCCGCGCCGCCCAGGTCCGTCTTCATCCCAGGCATGCCCGCCTTGCCCTTGATCTGCAGCCCGCCGGTGTCGAAGGTGATGCCCTTGCCCACCAGCGCGGTGGAACGGCCTTTGGTGCCCACGTCTCCGTCGCCCTTGTGGCACAGGTGCACCAGCGCGGGCTCGCGGCCGTCGCGCGCCGCCGCCGCGCCCACCCCGACGATACCGCCGAACCCGCCGGCGATGAGCTCTTTTTCCCTTAGCGTCGTCGCGACGACAAGAGCGCGCGACGCTTTTTCTTTTCCGTTTTCGTCCGACGCGAACAAAACGCTTTTGTTCAGCTCGGCGCAGACGCTCAGCGCCTCGGCCACCAGCGCGTCCGGGTCCATGAACGCGGGGGGGGTGTCCACGATGCGCGCGGCGAGACGCACGCCGCCGGCGACCGCCTTTGCCGCCTTGAGCTCCGCGTCGCCGTCGAAAGAGTCGACGGAGCTTTTGTTTCCGTTTTTTGTATTTTCGTCGTGAGACTCGCGCGACGCGTCGTGAAGCGCCACCTTCACCGTCCCCTTGACCGCGACGGCTCCCCTGCCGCTCTCGGTGTTTCGCGCGTCGGTGGACTTGGCCGAGTACGTCGGGATGGCGCGCGCGACCGCCGCGGCGATCGCGACCGCCTCCGAGGCGTCCGCCAACGCGCACACTAAACCGAGCGTCTTTCCGAACATGGGCGCCTTGACGCCGGCGAGGCACTTTGTCAACGCGTGCGACGCGCTTGGCGCGTTGTGCCTAGACAACTTGTTCGCGTCCGGCAGAACGATCACGGTGAGCTCCAGCGTGTTCGTTCCTCTTTCGGTGGTTCCTTCGTCTCCTTCCTCGTCGAAAAGGACAACGCTGGTGGTGCGCTTCGCGCCCTCGGACCCGGGCTTCATGTCAAACGCGAGTAAACGCACGTGCGTTTGGACTTTCTCGGGCAGATGCGCCAAAAGCCCCTCGTCCAGCACGCACGCCTTCTTGCCCACGACTAAAAGGGCGTCGCACGACGCCGCGTCTTTGAGCGACGGCGCGAACTCCAGCGGCGAGGACGCGGCCCACTCCGCGTCGCTCGCGGGCGTCGTCACCGCGGGCGTCGCGGTGTCCGTCGCCCGCGCGCGCGTCGTTAAAGTCGCGCGAGAGCGCGCCACCGCGGTTCGGCCGTCGCGGGTGCTTCCGGATCGGCCGACGCGGGGGATGGGCGCGCCGGCGGCGACGGGGGGGAGGGCTCGTGCGGTCGATGCCGCCATCGCGGGGAGACGCGTCGGGTCGGACGGTCGGGCGCGTCGGGAGGAGTGGCGCTCGTCAGGCGATGGACGTGGCTCTGTTTCGTGCTAATGAGGGAGGTGCCGGAAAACGTCCCCTGGATCTCGAAATCTCTGACACGTGTTGCCCGCGGATAGACTCGCGAGAAGTATCTCCGCTCGCGGATCGCGCGCTCCACACGAGCCGCGCGCCTCCGTCGCCGCCCGCTCGTCACGCTCACCGCGATGGCGACCGTCTCGCACGTCGCGCCCGCCCTCGCGGCGCGCGCGCCCGCCGCGCGCGTCTCCGCGCGCGCCGCCGCCGCGCCCGCGCGCCTGGCCGTCGCCCCCCGCGCGCCCGTGGCCAACCGGTTCGCCGCCCGCGGGCGCGTCGCCGCCGGCGCGGTCCGCTCGCGCGCGCGCGCGTCCTCGCGCCTCCGCGCGGCGTCGCACGACGAGGCGTCCCGCTCGGTATCCCCCGCGATGTCCGACGTGGACGTGACGTGCGCGGCGCTCTTCGCGACGTTCGCGGTGGCGTTCTTCGCGGCGGATCCCGCGTTCGCGGCGGAGCCGGAGACGATGATGAGCTCGCTGGACGCGGCGTCCGGGGCGCCTCCCCTGTTCGACCTCGCGGGCGGCGAGGTTCCCTTCTGGGCGAACATGGTGAAGTACGCGCGCTTCTCCATCTCCATCATGGTCGGGTTCGCGTTCATGTTCGGGCGGCCGGTGGTGAACTTACTGAAGAAGCCGCAAACCGCGGTGCTCGTCATCGGCGGCGCGTACGGGGGGTTTCGATTCTTCAAGTGGACCATCGAGACGATGGTGGGGATGAACGACGACATGACCATCAACTACTGACGTACTGACGCGTGGCTTGTCGGTAGTCGGGTGTGGGGCGTCGTATGGGACGCGTGACGACATCGTTTGAGACGTCTTCTCGTCGCGTCGTGCGCCGCATCTTGAAAACATAGTCAGCGTTTTTCTCGCAAAAGCTTCTTTTTCATCGACCTACGACGTTCGTCTCGCTTTCAAAAACCCCGGCTGATCGCGCGCGCTCACCGGCGAGC
>ENA-OUOG01000619-OUOG01000619.1-marine-metagenome-genome-assembly--contig:-NODE-619-length-45860-cov-5.621694_pt1 | contig 45860 bp, 38 predicted proteins | sample MGYA00248635_ERZ508505 | MGnify/ENA primary metagenome ERZ508505 (study PRJEB26176, sample SAMN06267871) | marine metagenome | isolation source: Saanich Inlet, British Columbia, Canada | place: Pacific...
TGGTGATCCCGGGTAGATTCGAACTACCGACCCCCAGATTAGGAATCTGGTGCTCTATCCTACTGAGCTACGGGACCTTACTGGAACCATATCTTTTTTTCGTGCTATAAGTCAAAAAAACGAAGCGCAATTTTTGTTAAAGTTAACGAAGCGAATGACCGCCCGTATACATGGTTGTGAATGATCGTGAAGAGTCGATTATAAACCCCGCTGTGAGGCAAGCGTCGAATAAAGATGAGGTGATACATGATGCGATCACATAAATTGGTAAGAGAACAAACCCCTTCTGGTGTTATTTATTATATAAATTGCCTAATACTCTTATTTTCTTTGCTTTATTTAGGTGGGTGTGGACCTCAATATACGCTTATGAGTGAGGCTCAGGAAGCCAAAGTCAGCACAGAGCAACATGGTAAAATTATTGCCCAATATGGCGGCGTTTATGAGAACCCAGCTGTTGCAGCTTATGTTGAAACCATTATGAAAAAAATAGCGACGGCGTCTGAGCGTCCTGATCGTAAGTTTAAGATTACCGTGCTCGACTCACCCGCTGTCAATGCTTTTGCCTTGCCCAATGGTTACACATATGTCACGCGAGGCCTTTTGGCCCTTGCCAATAATGAAGCAGAAGTTGCAGGCGTTGTTGGCCATGAAATTGCGCATGTGACCGCGCGTCATTCCGCTCAGCGCCACACCGCTGCTGTAGGAACAGCTGTGGTGGCTGGTATTTTGGGAGGTGTTGCCAATGCCCAAGTGCCCGGCAGCGGCGATGCGATTGCCGAACTTCTTAATTTTGGCGGTAATGCGGCGGTCGCAGGCTTTAGCCGTAGCCAAGAATATGAAGCGGATAGCTTAGGTCTTCAGACAAGTTTCCGAGCCGGTTATCAACCTAAAAGTGCCACCGACTTTCTTGAAAGTTTGGGACGACAAACAGAGTTCCAAAATAAATTAGCTAGTCGTGATCTTCCGGTTGGTTCAGACTGGTTTTCAACGCATCCAAATACGAAAGACCGTGTTGCGCGTGCCCGCGGCTTGGCGACATCTTATGCGCTTGGCCGTGATCACCTGATTGTCGGCCGTGAATCACATTTTAAAGCAATTGACGGAATTGCTTATGGTGATAGTCCTCATGAGGGTTTTGTGCGCGGCCGTGCTTTCATTCACCCCGAGCTTAAAGTTTATTTTGATGTTCCTGATGGCTTTAAACTGATCAATGGAAAAGAGCGTGTCGCGGCAATCGGCTCAGATGATCGGGTCATCGTTTTTGATATTGCCAAAATGGTAGATGCGGCATCCAATCAAGATGATTTAACACAATATATGCGCAAACAATGGGTGGGGGATAGCCGTCTAAAGGTGAAGACATTGCGCGTATCAGGTTATGAAGCGGTACGTGCCTATACTGTTAAGAAGAACCAGCATTATCATGTCTTGGCTATTAATGGCGAGGGTGGAACCATATTCCGTTTTCTAACCCGCATGAAGGTAGACGATAAGGGTCGTGTTTTAGACGATGTTATGAACGCGATAAAAGTCAGAAGTAAATTCCCAGTGCCCAGCCCACAACCCTTAAGAGTTAAAGTCATCACAGTTCAAAAAGGTGATACGATCTCAAAATTGGCCAATGCCATGATTGTCCCGGATCAACATATCGAAAGGTTTAGAGTCCTTAATGGCCTATCGAATTTAGATAAGCTAAAGGTCGGCCAGCAACTAAAGACAATTTATTGAGTTTTATGCCTTAAAGCATTTGTTCTAGGATGCGCCCACCGTCATCAGCCATAATAAAGGACTTAAGCTTACTAAGTGCTTCGTGTTCGATCTGACGAACGCGCTCTTTGGACACGCCTAATTCTTTACCCAAATCATCGAGGGTTCGGCTTTCATCATTCATTCGCCGCGCTTTAATAATGGTAACTTCACGGGGCGATAATGTGCTTAAAGCATTGTGCAAAATATCTTTGCATTTCTCGCTATCCATGCGCTCAGCCACTTCTTCCTCTGGCACTGGCCGATCACAGGTTAATGTATCTTGCCATTCAATTTGCCCATTATCACTATCATTGGTCATTGGCGCATTGAGCGAGCGATCTTGGCCTGACATGCGGCCTTCCATCATTTCAATATCTGATTGTTTAACGCCTAATGTTTGCCCGATATAATCGCGGCTGGCATCGGACATATATGTACCATTATCATTAATTTTGGCGCGCAGACGGCGTAAGTTAAAGAATAAGGACTTTTGAGATGCAGTGGTGCCTGTGCGAACAATCGACCAATTGCGCAAAACAAAATCCTGAATGGCGGCTCGGATCCACCATCCGGCATAGGTTGAAAAGCGGACCTCGCGTGCACAGTCAAACCGCTCAGCAGCGCGCATTAGACCAATATTGCCTTCTTGAATGAGGTCGGACATGGCCAGGCCATAATTCTTAAATTTACCGGCCATTGAGATCACAAGGCGCATATGTGCGCTGGTCAGCTTGTGGAGCGCTTTTTCATCGCGCTCTTCCACCCACAATCGCGCAAGTTCTTGCTCATCTTCCAATTCAAGCAATTCGAGTTTCATCGCACGGCGCACAAACCTCTGGTTTGCTGTTTGGATTTCTTCCATTTCAACTAAAGCCATAACGTAATCTCCTTTATTAAGGTTTACGTATTGGCACAGCAAATGGTTCACATTTTATTTGCGAATTTATAATTAAATCGGATTAAGCAACAGCTGCAGGCGGTAGGGGTTAATAATTATTCGGTTTCCTCAGAATCGTCAGCCTTTGAGGTCGTTCCGGTTGTTTTAGCAAGAATAGATTCAAGCTCTATAATTGCTTCCCCATCGGTAATTTTCCGAATAGTGCCATATTCCCGCGCTAAACGCTCAAGCGCAGCTTCATATAGCTGGCGTTCTGAGTAGCTTTGTTCGGGTTGATTTTCATTTCTATAGAGGTCGCGCACCACTTCTGAAATAGCGATAATATCGCCTGAGTTAATTTTTGCTTCATATTCCTGGGCGCGACGGCTCCACATGGTGCGTTTGATTCTTGCCCGGCCGCGCAATGTTTTGAGTGCATTCTCTAGCATATCTTTATCAGCAAGTTTACGCATCCCATTCATTTTCGCTTTTTCAAGCGGCACACGAAGGGTCATTTTTTCTTTTTCAAAATGTATAACAAAGAGCTCAAGGGTAATGCCGGCAATTTCACTTGTGCTGATCTCGGTGATCTGGCCAACACCATGCGCGGGATAGACAATATATTCATTGACGCGAAAGCCTTGGGACACTTTTTTGTCAGATATAACGCTTAGCTTCGGGGCGACCTTGGCTTCTGGTTTTTTTACCTCGACTGGCTTAGTCTCTTTTGAGGCATTCGCGGACTTAATCGCTGATTTTGTTGTAAGATTCTCTTTTTTAAAGACGCGCGGTTGAGCTTTAATCGCTTCTTTAAATGCTTTGGCAACACTGGCTTTGGTTGGAGGTCTTTTGGATGGCGCCTTTTTAGCAGGTGCTTTTGCAGCTACTTTTGCTTTAGGCTTTTTGTCCTCTATTTTGGCGTTTGTTTTTTTAGGGGCTGCCTTTGGCGCCGCCTTGGGGGCAGGTTTTTTAGCTTCTGGCTTTTTTGTGGTGGCCTTTGCAGGTGCCGGTTTCTGTACTTTTTTTGTCGCTGTTGCTTTTGGTGTTGTTTTCTTAGGTGCTGAAGTTTTCACTGATGTTGCTTTCGGAGGCGTTTTTGTTGCAGATACTTTAGGGGTTACAGGCTTCTTCGTGGCTGTTTTCTTTGCCGCCGTTGGCTTGGCTGCGGGCTTCGTCGTGACAGATTTTTTAGCAATCGGTTTTTTGGCTTTTACAGCCTTGGCCGCAGTTTTTGGAAGTGTTTTGCTTTTTGGTGTTGCTTTCGATGTTGGTTTTTTCGTTGCCATAATCAATCTCCTTCAAACACCTAAAACTTAAGACTCAGTGTCTTTATGCGTCGTCTTAAAGCAGTTTAATGCATTGAAAGCTTGTTCTGATCAACCAAAACAATTTTTATCGAGCTTTCTAGCTCTGGATGCATATTACCCTAAGGCGACATGCTCATCAGCGCTCTATTTGTGAGCTATCTTCTGAGCAATAACGGTTTCATCATAAAATAAGGAAGCCGCACCCTGCTTGATGCGGCATCTAACATATATTTAAGGATTATATCAGAAAAAGAGCGGTATTTCAATCGTTGACGATTAATCCCCTTCTCCGGGTGCGTCGCTAAATAAAGTGGCAAATTTATCTGGTGTATTCAAAAAGTCATCCGCATCAGCTGGCGCATCTTTTTTCATTGTTATATTCGGCCATGTCTCAGCATATTTGGCATTGACCTCGATCCATTTATCAAGCCCAGCTTCTGTGTCGGCTTTAATCGCGTCAGCGGGGCATTCGGGTTCACAAACACCGCAATCAATGCATTCATCGGGATGAATAACCAACATGTTTTCGCCCTCATAAAAACAATCAACGGGGCAAACTTCTACGCAGTCTGTATATTTGCACTTAATGCATGCTTCGGTCACAACATAGGTCATTTATATTTTCCCTTCCCCAATTTCATATATTCTAGATTAGGCATTTGTTTTTCGAGCATTCTGACGTGCGATTGCGCTGTCTTTATCTGAAACATGTATAAGCCCTGCAATGCGTCGCATCAAGTTTGCTTCATAATCATCCACAATACCATCCGCGTCCACAACCTGCCACAAGAGCTCCATTAAATGCAATTTGTGCTCATATTCAAATTGGCTATTAATGATATTGGTCCACTGGAACAAATCATTAGCCGTCTCAGCATTTGCGCTTGCAAGCGCGATGAGGCTTGCGGCCTCGTCTTCAGACAGCCCAAAGGCTGGTCCGGTAATACGTTTGAGGACTGTTTCTTCGTGCTGATCTAGGTTGCCATCCACTTGGGCCGCATAGGCTAAAAGAACTGCGGCAGCCATGTGAGCGACATCAAAGCTCGGCTCAGCTTTGCTGGGTTCCACATTAGCAAATAGGTTTTTTATACGGTCTAGCATAGATTATTCCTTAGATAAGCTTCACTCAGAAGGCAAGCCCTGTTTCTTAAATTCGTCTATTTGTCGACGTTGCTTCTTGCTGGGTCGACCTTCGCCTCGGGGCCGCTGGGCTTGGCTTTTGCGCTCTGAAAGGTTTTGAGGTGGCTCAATTTCTTCATAGAGCAATCGTGCCTCAGGCGCGGGCCCACGTCGGTCGCTGAGACCTGCAACTTTGATAAGATGGAGCCGGTCATGCACAGCGAATGAAATTTCATCATTAACGCGTATTTTGGCGCTGGCTTTATCGAGTTTGTTGCCATTTAAACGGACTTTACCACCAGTTAAAAGTGTTTGCGCAAGGCTCCGTGTTTTAACAAACCGAGCGTGCCAAAGCCATTTATCGAGGCGCATGGAAGGTGTGTCTGTCATCGTTTCTTTGTTTTGAGTTGGGCTAGAGCGGCAAATGGACTGTCTGGATCAAACTTAGGCGCTTTTGACTGTTTGCTTTGCGGTGAGTGCCTTGCCTGCTTCGTTTTGGGCTTCGGGTTTGATTTTGCAAATTGGGCGGGGCCTTCTTTGGCATATTTTCCTTTGGCCCTTTGCTTTTGAGGGTTTTGCGGACCTTGGCGATGCGCTTTACCTTGGTTTACTCCTGTGCGGTGCATAGAGCGAGTCCATATGATATCGCGCGCGTTTGGCGCTTTGGCCATATCCGGCTCAGGCGCATCTTCAGTATCGATTTTATCCGACATTTCTGTTTCGATAGGGTCAGATCCAGTTTCGCGCTCAGCTTTTCTGGGTTGCGTATTTTCCTCATAGCCTAGTTCGCGCAAAATTTGCCCTAACTCGTCGACACTACAGCCCATAATTGAGACCATGGCGTCATTCACCCGAAAACCTTTAATGGTTTTATCTGCGTCGATAGCAGTTCGGATTAAATCAGCCAGTCGTTCGAGCATATCAAATCGGATAACCCGAGTGGAAAAGGCATGGAAACCTGCGGCGCGGTAAAGCGTAGAGGGTAATGTTTTGTCGCGGACGGCTGAGGTGAGGCCCGCTCGGGGTAAAATGTGAAGGTCAGGTTTGGCGGCGCGGTTCAGGCTGATGCTTGTGCAAAGTGCCAAAAATTGCGAAGCAGCTGGCTTTAAAAGCTCAGGAACAAAGACATTATAAGCTCCAAAGCGCACACCAATTTTGCGTAAGCTAGCGCGGGCAGATTGGTCGAGTTCGGATAAAATATGCGTGATCTCGGAACGTATAAGGGTGCCCTTGGCTTCTAAAAGCTGGAAAGAAAGACCACGAGCCAGCCCATCCAGCCCTTCGGCAGTCGATAGTTTGGCAAGGGCAGACAGTTTTATGTTTGAATAGTCGCGCATCCATTTTTGAATGCGAGCTTCTACATTTTGCCGCGATGGACCATTGAGCATTTCGTCACAAATAAGGCTGATCTGCGGCTGTAAGAAGTTGATGCTTTTAATGCTACTATCTGTGTCATTGGGATGGGGGTCAAATTTTAACCTCGCGACTTTTGCATTTTGCCAAATGATATGGCCGCTTTGATCAATGGCAAAGTCTTCGTCGGGCGCGAGTGTGATGGCTTGGGCATGTTTCTGAATAGTCTCGCCGGCCAAAAGCTCTACGGCGCGTCGCGCAGAGCCAGTTGCCGCCCCCTTTAGGCGGGGATCCCTGTGGAGGGTGAGCCCATTCAAGCGTCCGGTAAACTCGCCCTCTATCGTGATATCGCCATTTTCATCTATATCAGCAAGGACCTCTTCCCGACCTTTTAGCCGGCGCGTAAGTGCGGAAGATTTGCCGTCGACAAATTGCTTTGTTAGCCGCTGATGAAGTGCATCAGAGAGCCGATCCTCAACAATTCGACTTCGCTCTTGCCAAAACTGATGGTCGTCCAGCCATTCATTTTTATGGGCAACATAATTCCATGTTCGAATATGCGCGATGCGCGTTGATAATGTATCAAGATCGCCATCATAACGCTCGCAATGATTGATACGCGTTTCGAGCCAATTCGGGTCAATGCGGCCATTGCCATTTGTTAGAAAGAGGTAGATTTCGCCCAACAAACTTGCGTGATCGCCGGCCATTGTTTTTCGAAAGTCTGGGATTTGAGCAACATCCCACAAGAGTTGAACACGATCCGGAGATTGCGCTCGATCGATGATGTCTGGCTGACGGCGCAAAAAAGTTAGAGCCGTTAGATCATCGGACATCGGGGCTCTGACGAGTCCTTGTGTTGATGCGGGCGCTTCAAGAGAGAGCAGCAGGCTATCGGCTGAGCTAAAGTCGAGATCTGCATTTCGCCACATGAGTAGCTTAATGGGATCAAATTCGTGGTTCTCAATACGAGCAATCAATTCATCCTCAAATTCGGCAACATCACCGCTTACGCCAAAAGTGCCGTCGCTTGTATGGCGTCCCGCACGACCAGCAATTTGGGCTAGCTCAGCGGGTGTTAAAGGGCGATGATTTCGACCATCAAATTTTCGGGTTTGTGCAAATGTGACATGATCAATATCCATATTGAGGCCCATGCCGATGGCATCTGTTGCTACAAGAAAGTCAACCTCGCCCGATTGGTAAAGTTCTACCTGCGCATTTCGCGTGCGTGGGCTGAGTGCGCCCATGACGACAGCAGCACCACCTTTTTGTTGTCGAATAACCTCAGCGATCGCATAAACATTCTCAACGGAAAAAGCCGTAATCGCCGTGCGTCTTGGCAGGCGTGATAATTTCTTCGCACCAGCCCAGCGCAATGCGGAAAAACGACTGCGTGTTTCGATTAGCGCCTTTGGCAATAAAAGCTGAATAATTGGACGCATGGTTTCTGCGCCTAAGATCATCGTTTCGAGATCCCCCCGCGCATGCAAAAGGCGGTTGGTAAATATATGACCGCGCTCCTGGTCTGTTGCGAGTTGAATTTCGTCAATGGCGAGAAACTCTACAGGGCGTGAGACGGGCATTGCCTCAACGGTGCAGATAAAATAGCGCGCCTTAGGCGGAAGAATCTTTTCCTCGCCTGTAATGAGCGCAACATCTGCAGCATGCACTGGGCCAAAATCACCCCTAAGCAAACGATCGTAAACCTCCCGTGCGAGAAGTCGTAAGGGAAGCCCAATCATGCCAGATGAATAGCCCAGCATGCGCTCCATTGCTAAGTGTGTTTTACCTGTATTGGTTGGCCCCAAAATGACACGAAGGTCACTGTCGGTTTTTCCCGCGGCACTGGCATAGGATGTAAACTTATAATTCTGATTTTTCATGGGGTTAATTTGGTTGGAACAGGGGGAATAGGCAAGGCACATTTCAAAACTATCACGATAAACCTGATTTTAGCGATTCGGCCCTCGAATCGAATTCCGAGAACATGGCAAGAACAGAGTGTGTACGAATCACTGACATAGTAGGTTTTCATGCTTCGTTCCCTACGAGATATGGTGTTTTTGCGCCTATGACAAAACGTCATTGTCGATGATTGACCAGTTTCGCTTTTTTTTAGGCGTGCTAACATGATGAAAATTTGCAGGAGGAGTAGCTTATGGATCTCGAAATTCCACAGGATATTAAGACATATTTATCCGTTCTCGATGCGTTTATCGAAAAGGAAATAAAACCGCTCGAGGCGCAAGACGATAATATTCGTTTTTTTGATCATCGCCGTGAACATGCACGCACGGATTGGGATAATGGGGGGCTTCCTCGCGAGGATTGGGAAGAGTTGCTTGCAGAAATGCGTCGCCGAGCTGATGCCGCTGGCCATTTACGCTTTGGGTTACCCAAAGAATATGGTGGGCAGGACGGTAGCAACCTAGCCATGGCCGTTATTCGCGAACATTTGGCTGAAAAAGGGCTTGGGTTGCATAATGATTTGCAAAATGAGAGCTCTATTGTCGGCAATATGCCTCAGGTCTTAATGTTCCGCGATTTTGGGACAGAGGCGCAAAAAGATGAATTTATCAATGGTATGTTAGGGGGAACACACCGAGTAGGTTTTGGCCTCACTGAGCCCGAGCATGGATCAGATGCAACATGGATGGAAACCAAAGCAGTGCCTGAGAAGCGCGATGGTGTTGATGGTTGGCTTATTAATGGCGAAAAAATGTGGAATACTGGGCTGCATGTTGCCAATTATGACATGATTTTTGCTCGCACGTCTGGCGATGATGGCAGCGCCGTTGGCATAAGCTGTTTCTTAGTGCCAACTGATGCGCCTGGGTTTAAAATTGAGGAATATTTGTGGACATTTAACATGCCGACAGATCATCCGCGGATCTCATTGACGGATGTGTGGGTCCCCGAAACAGCCCTTTTTGGCCCCATCGATAACGGATTAATGCTGGCTCAGCATTTTGTTCATGAAAACCGCATTCGACAAGCCGCTTCAGGTGTGGGTGCCGCTCAATATTGCATTAATGAGAGCGTTGCCTATGCCAAGAAAAGAAAACCATTTGGCAAGCCGCTTGCGGCCAATCAGGCGATCCAGTTTCCTTTGGTCGAACAGCATACGGAATGCGAGATGATCCGTAATCTGGTTTATAAAACAGCGGCGCAAATGGACACAATGTCCAAGCCTGAAGTAGCCAAGCGCCTCTCGGACAAAGTCTCTATGTGTAATTACCGCGCCAACCGGTTGGTATGTCAGGCTGCGGATCAGGCAATGCAAGTTCATGGTGGGATTGGTTATTCGCGGCATAAGCCTTTTGAACATATTTACCGCCATCACCGCCGTTATCGTATTACTGAAGGGGCTGAGGAAATCCAGATCCGCAAAGTAGGGGGCGTTTTATTTGGTTTCATTGGTCAATAAGAAGGGTATTGATGTGAATGCCCCTCTTGACGGGGGCGCATAGCCTTTATATAAGCAATCCTTCAACAGATAAGTGTGTGTTGGCTTTGCCTGGCCCATTTGTCTTGTACATTTGTTTATGTCGCTCTTGACTGGTTTTTTGAGTTTTCTTGAGCGTTATGAGAATTAACCATATCGGCCTTTATAGCCGATAGATTGATCGGAGATCGTTATGTCACGCGTATGCGAACTAAGCGGAAAAAGTGTAATGAGCGGCAATAATGTAAGCCATGCGATGAATAAAACGCGTCGTAAGTTTTTGCCAAATCTTCAGCAAGTAAGTTTGCCGAGTGAAACTTTGGGTCGGTCTTTGCGTTTACGTGTCACAGCTTCAGCTGTTCGTTCCGTTGAGCATGTCGGTGGCATTGATAAGTTTTTACTTAAAGCCCGCGACAATGTTTTGTCTCAGCGCGCCATTAAGTTTAAAAAAGAAATCAGCGCAAAAATCGCTTAAGTTTCAAAAACCATTCAAAAAAGCGTTCCTTGGATTCCACCATGGAGCGCTTTTTTTTTGCCTCTATAACTTTATGCCTTTATAGCGATGTAAATTCAGTTAAGCGCGTTTGGCCGCCTTCATGGCAGCGCGTGCACCTTGGGTCAAAGCCCCGGTGCCGCCAGAGACGCTGCTTTTAGGGTTTGCTGTCTGCGTTTCGTCAAAGAGTTCTGCCAGCTTATCTGTCATCGCACCCCCCAATTGCTCGGCGTCAATAATCGTAACGGCGCGCCGGTAATAGCGGGTCACATCATGACCAATACCAATGGCAATAAGTTCAACAGGGGATCGCGTTTCAATATCCTCAATGACATTACGCAAATGCTTTTCAAGATAATTTCCGGCATTTACAGAGAGCGTGCTGTCATCGACGGGGGCGCCGTCAGAAATGACCATTAAAATACGTCGTTGTTCTGGGCGAGCGAGCAGCCGATTATGTGCCCAGATAAGCGCTTCTCCATCAATGTTTTCTTTGAGCAAGCCCTCACGCATCATTAAGCCTAAATTGCGTCGCGCGCGGCGCCATGGCGTGTCGGCGTTTTTATAAATAATATGGCGAATATCATTCAAACGGCCAGGATAAGCGGGTTTGCCGGCTGACATCCAAAGCTCGCGAGCCTGGCCACCTTTCCACGCACGTGTTGTAAAGCCTAGGAGCTCGGTCTTGACATTGCAGCGCTCTAAGGTGCGGGCTAAAATATCCGCAGACATAGCCGCAACTGTGATGGGCCGTCCGCGCATGGAGCCTGAATTATCAATCAAGATTGTAACCACAGTGTCACGAAATTTTGTGTCTTGTTCTTGCTTGAAAGAGAGCGGCTGGGTCGGATCGATGACGATGCGGGTTAACCGCGCGGGATCGAGATAGCCTTCTTCAAGATCAAAGTCCCAAGAGCGATTTTGTTTGGCCTGTAAACGTCTTTGCAATCGGTTGGCAAGCCGTGCGACAACGCCTTGTAGGTTTTGCAATTGCTGATCGAGATAAGCGCGTAAACGCGTCAATTCTTCGGCATCGCATAATTCTTCAGCTTCGATCGTTTCATCAAATTGGTTGGAATAAATTGCATAGGCAGATTTTTCTGGAGTAAGTGGACCCGTTTGCTGGTTGGCTTCCATGGTCTCTCCACCATCTTCACCCTCCATGTCACCTTCAACATCATCGCCGTCCATTTGCATGGATTGGCTATCGCCTTGTTCGGCGTCGCCTTCACCTATTTCCATGTCTTCATCCGACATGCCATCTTGTTGGCTGGCTTCGCCCTCTTCACCATCTTGTTGATTGTCTTCACCGTCTTGACCATCGGCGTCTTCGCCTTCTTGGTCGGACTTATCGCCTTCTTCTAAAAGCTCAAGGTCAACAAGAATATCTTGAGAAATACGGCCAAATTCATCTTGATCCGACATGGCATCGGTTAGCTTTGCCAGATTGTCGCCGGCGCGAGTATTAATCCATTCGCGCCAGGCATCGACAACGCCGCGGGCAGCTTCAGGTACAGCGCGATTGCTTAAGCGCTCGCGAATCATAAAGCCCAAGGCTTCGGCTAATGGCGCCTCCTCGCGAGTCATTTTGTCCTGATAGCCAAGTTTTCGACAGCGGGCGGAATGCATTTCGTCAATGTTTTGGGCAACGCCCAACATGTTACGCGCCCCAATGGATTCGCAGCGCGCTGTTTCTGCCGCATCAAATGCAAGGCGTGCCGAACTGTCACGCGGTGCGTGTTTTAACGCAAGCTCTTCATCATGGTTCGCAAGACGCAATGCCAGTGAGTCGCTTTGACCTCGCACAAGCATGCGTTCGGCAAGCGGCAGGTCGCGCGCAGGTTGTGAGACGCGCGCTTTCAGGCCGTTTAAACTTGGCGTTTCCGCACCAAAGGCAACCGATAATTCGGGCTCTTCGGCAATGGACCGCATTGTTTGGACAACAGCGCGCTTGAAACGGTCAAGATCCGTCTCGCTCATGACAATCTAGCTCCTTAGGATGCGAGAACGCTGATAGCTGATTGTGGCAGGTCTTGGCCCATACAGCGTTGGTAAAATTCAGCAACCGTTGGACGCTCGAGTTCGTCACATTTGTTTAGGAATGTCACCTGAAAAGCAAAACCGACATCGCCGAGAATTGTTGCGTTCTCAGCCCATGTGAGAACAGTACGCGGGCTCATGACTGTTGAGATGTCGCCATTAATAAAGGCAGATCGTGTCAGGTCGGCAACCCGAACCATGGAGGCAATCATTTCTTTTCCTTCAGGGGTTTCGTAACCTTGCGCCTTTGAGTGTACGATGCTGGTTTCTTGGTCATGTGGCAAATAATTGAGCGACGTTACAATGTTCCAGCGATCCATTTGACCTTGGTTGATTTGCTGTGTGCCATGATATAGGCCGGATGTGTCACCCAAGCCAATTGTATTGGTGGTTGCGAAGAGACGAAAAAATGGATGGGGACGAATCACTTTGCTTTGATCCAAAAGCGTAAGCTTACCGGCGACCTCAAGTACGCGCTGAATAACAAACATGACATCAGGGCGGCCTGCGTCATATTCATCAAAGACCAGCGCAACTGGGTTTTGCAGAGCCCATGGCAAAATGCCTTCTTGAAATTCAGTGATTTGTTTACCGTCTTTAAGGACAATCGCATCCTTTCCGACAAGGTCGATACGGCTAACATGACTATCAAGGTTCACGCGCACACAAGGCCAGTTTAGACGTGCTGCGATTTGTTCAATGTGAGTTGATTTCCCTGTGCCGTGATATCCCTGAACCATGACGCGCCGATTATGCGTAAAACCAGCCAAAAGCGCGAGTGTTGTTTGTTTATCAAACAGGTAATTCGGGTCAATGTCGGGGACATATTCGCTGGTGGCAGAAAAAGCCGGTACTTGCATGTCGATATCAACATTAAAAACCTCGCGGGCTGAAACAGTCATATCGGGTTCATTTGGCATTGGGCCAGCACGTTCAGTTTTATCAGTCATTACTTTCTCCACGGCTCTTTTAGGAAGCCTACTCAATGGTCATTTAATTTATCTCATTTAATTAGTGCAAAGTGTTAGCAAATAAAGCGCACTAACAAAAGCCCGAGGCTTTTAAGAATTGATAGGACTTGATAACACGGTGAAGGCGTTCTTCAAAACGCCGATCTCCCCCATTAGCATCTGGGTGGTATTTTTTGACCAATTCCTTGTAACGTTGACGCACAGTTTTGGCGTCTGCCGTTTCATCGAGGTCTAGAACATCAAGAGCGCGGCTTTGTCCAGATGATACGCGCTTGCCTTTGCGCTTTGGTTCATCGACGATTCCGTTTTCTTTCATGATTTCAAGTGGGTCATGGAATTGCCAGTCTCCATTATGATGCCCTCGAGCCCGCCGTGCGCCGAGCGACCAGGTAGGGCGATGGCCAACCCCAGCGCCACGACGGTAGGCTTCGGCATCATCATCACTCATACCTTCAAAGAAGTTATAATTGCGGTTATATTCAGTGATATGGCCTTTGCAGAAGAACCGTCGGTCTTTGCTTTGGGGGCCTGCAGGCGCTGGAAATGTCCCAAAATCCTTGCACTCGGGCCAGGCACACGCCACGCGTGTATCCGCTTTGATTTCAGACGGACGGTGGATTCTGATCATATCAAAATATTTAGATTGCAGTTTCATAAGCCCATCGTGCCATTATTTGGCGCGCGCTTCTATAGGAAGATGATTAAATAGAGCTTATCTCCTGCATCTTTTTGCCTTTTGTTCACGTGTCGGTCTATGGTGGGCATATTATAACTGAAAGTAGAAACGCCATGTCTGTTCTTACAAATATAGAAATAAAGCTCACTGAGGCTTTTGCGCCGGTACATTTGAGTGTTATTGACGAGTCCCATAAGCATGCAGGTCATAGCGGCGCCCCTGAGGGCGGTGAGAGCCACTTTCGGGTTGAGATAGTTAGCCCATTCTTTGATGGTTTGACGCGTTTGGCCCGACAGCGGGCGATTTATGCTGTCTTAAAGGAAGAGCTTGCCACAAAAGTGCATGCACTTGCGCTTAAAGCTAAAACACCAGCCGAGAATGACGGCTAATAATTGTTTCTAGCCTTGGGTTTTTTGTTTATGTGAGGTGGGTAAAATTCTTAAAGATAAGATTTGATTGCGTTGTCGCGCGATGACCCGAAACCGAAAGCCATGAAAGTCAAAAATTTGGCCAACCTCTGGAATCGCGCGGGCCTCATGAATAACAAGGCCGGCAATGGTTGTCGCTTCATCATCGGGCAGGTTCCATCCCATATCCCTGTTTAAGTCCCGCACGCTCATTGAGCCAGCAACCTCAATACCACCTTCTGAAAGGCGCTTAACGCCACTCTCGGGTTCATCATGCTCATCGTGAATATGTCCGACAATTTCTTCGAGAATATCTTCCATGGTCACAAGGCCCATTAGGGTGCCATATTCATCAACGACCAGGGCAAAATGGGCTTTCCGTTTTCTAAATGCCGCTAATTGTTCCGAGAGCGGGGTCGTTTCAGGAATAAACCAAGGCGGAGACATAACATCATCAAGATTGATCTCCTCTTTAGATTGTGCCGCGGCGCGCCACATATCCTTGGCATGGACAACACCAATAATATTATCTTGATCATCGCGCCAGAGTGGTATGCGCGTATAGGGGCTGTCTAAAATATTTTGAACGATTTTGGCGCTGGGTTGGTCCGCGTCAAACATAAGCATATGTTTGCGATGAACCATCACCTCACCAACCGTAATTTGAGCAAGGTCGAGAATGCCGCCGAGCATATCTCTGTCTTGCTTAATCACGCCACCTTCGCGGTGATGAAGGTCGATAGCGCTTCTGATTTCTTCGTGAGGTGCGAGAAAGTTACCTGCATTTTCTTCACGAAACCCGGCAAGCCTGAGCGTGAAACGAGAAATGGCCTGAAGGAGTTTTGAGAAGGGGGTGAGGAGCCACATAATGACGCGCAAAAGCCCGGAGACGCGCAGCGCTGTATCGTCAGGTGTTAATATGGCATAAGTCTTTGGAAGGACTTCTGCAAAAATGACAACAATGGCGGTCATGACCAGAGTCGCATAGATAAGGCCATTCTCTCCGACAAGTTTTAGAAATAAATTCGTCGCCAAAACAGAAGCAAGAATATTGACGAGATTATTGCAAAGCAGGATCGCGCTTATCAGCTGTTCTTTGCGTTCAAGCAGATAATTCACCCAGCGGGCCGCGCGCACGCCTTCGCTCTCCAGCGTATTCATTCTTGCCCGTGAGGTTGCGGTTAAAGCTGTTTCAGAACCTGACAAAATACCTGAACAGATGATGAGCAGAAATATGATACCACCCGTCATCCAAACTTCATTGCTAAGTAAGTCTAACATTAAGCCTGTGCACCTTCTGTTAATAGAAATGACCGCAAGAGACTTGATGTTACATCCTTGCTGATAAAGGCTTCACCAATTTGACGGGCAAGGACAAAGCGCAAGGTGCCGGCTTCGGCTTTTTTGTCTTGTGCCATAACATCAATTAAGGCATCAGCCTGAAAGCTGCCAACGGCTTCGATATAAGCAGGCAAGCCAACGCGGTCAATTAAGGTGGAAACGCGTGAGGCGGCTTCGGCGCTACATATGCTTAAATCACGCGATAAATTGAAGGCCATTGCCATGCCAAGGCCGACAGCTTCACCATGGAGTAATTTATCTCCATATCCGGTCAATGCTTCAAAGGCGTGGGCGAATGTGTGTCCCAAATTCAAGAGGGCACGATCGCCAGATTCGCGCTCGTCACGCGCAACAATGGCTGCCTTCATTTCGCAACTTCGTTTAACAGCATAGGCCAGTGCATGTGGCTGAAGGTCTATAACACTATTGCTGTTCTCTTCGAGCCATTCAAAAAACTGCGCATCCCCAAGGGCGCCATATTTAATGATTTCGGCAAAGCCGGCCAGTATTTGCCGGCGCGGTAAAGTGGTGAGTGCCTGGCGGTCTGCCAAGACAAGGTCTGGCTGATGAAAAGCGCCAATTAGGTTTTTACCCTGCTTAACATTAATGCCCGTTTTTCCCCCGACACTTGAATCGACTTGCGCCAAGAGAGTGGTTGGGATTTGCACAAAGCGTGTGCCGCGTTTTAAAATAGCAGCGGCAAAGCCGGTGAGGTCGCCGACGACACCCCCGCCCAAGGCAATGATGATGTCACTGCGTTCAATTTTTTCATCTAAGAGCCAGTCGCAAACCTCTCCGAGTGCGGCGAATGATTTGGTGCCTTCGCCCGCGGGCAAGATTTTATGTGCGACGTCAATGTTATTTTGAGTGAGATTGCCGCTGAGTGTTTCTAGGTGGTGTGCGGCCACCTCGTGATCGGTAATGATCCAACAGCGAGGGCGCTTAAGTAAGGGTGCTATAAATTGCGCGGCGTTCTCGATTAACGCATCACCAATAAAAATATCATAGCTGCGACCTTCGAGTGCAACTTTTACTTTATCAGATTTTTTCTTAATATCATTCATGATTAAGGGATTACGAAACCTATGTCTTTTTGTCTAGGATTAGATGATCTGATGGTCTTTTGGTTTGTCCTGTAAAAATGTGACCAAGCGGGAAACGATTGCATCGTGATCACTGTTTTGGCTGTCAATCACATGGTCAGCTAAGGCATAGAATGGCTCGCGCTCTTTAAGTAATTTTGCAATCTTTTCTTTGACTTTGCCACCCTTGAGCAATGGACGTTTGTTTGGTTTTCGCTTTACGCGCCTTACCAATTCATCCAGCGGGGCACGCAACCAAATAGATAAGCCTTGGCACTTAATGGTTTGGCGCGTCTCTTCAGCCATAAATGCGCCGCCACCTGTCGCGATAATGCAGGGACCATTGTCGAGTAATCGTGATATGACACGCCGTTCGCCGTCACGAAAATATGTTTCGCCATGTTGTTCAAAAATTTCAGGAATTGCCAATTGGGCAGCTTTTTCGATTTCATCATCGGCATCCCAAAACGGCAAATCAAGGGCGCGGGCAAGACGAATACCAATGGATGTTTTTCCCGCTCCCATCATGCCAATGAGAACAATTGGTTTTTCTATGTGTAGATCGGAGCCAGAAGGGTGCATTATGACGTTTACATTTTCTACAAATAAGGCGTTTTAATATAAAAAGTTGTTACTTTCCCGTTTTTGCCGCAATTTGTGTAGAATATACACCTGAATCGTTATTGGACAGCCTTTAAGAGGAAAAAATATGATTGCTAAACCTTATCTCATTGTGCTTATCGTCGCGACCATTTTAATTGCCGCGATTGTGTTTCTTGCAAATGGCGTAACGCCTGAGCGCGAGACGGTGGTTGATGTTATTGAAGCACCAAGTGTACGATAATTAATCAAGATGACGCATGCCCAAGTTCGCAGCAAAGGCCGCAAAAGCGGAGACGGGTCGTTAATGAATAGATCATCAGCACGCAGGTTCGTTTTTTCCTTGTTTGCGATGTCCTGTATTTGGTCGCCCGCCGTGGTTGCTCAATCTGGCACATCCTTGTCAGGGGAAGGTGTACCTGTCGTTATTGTGCCGCCTCAGGTCTTATCTGAGCTGAGCTCCGATGAACGCAAAAAAGCGGGTTGGGATCGCTCGGGTGTGCTTGTGCGCGAAACCGCAAGGCCTGCGCCGCTTCAAGTTGGCAGTTTGGGTGCAATTGAGACCGGTATGATCGGTCTTGAGAGGGGCTATGGTCCCGATGTCTGGCGTGGCAGTCGGTCGGCTTATATTATTCAACAATTGAGCCGTTTGCCCAATGCGTCGAGTAGCTATGTGTTGAGCCAAATGGAATTGGCGATATTGCGCGGTCGCGCACCTGTCCCCAAAGGGGCAACGGCGTCAGATGTTGGCTGGTTTCAAGCGCGCCTCGCACGCCTTTATGGTCTTGGTGACTTGACATCCGTTTCGGAGTTCATCGCGCTTACCGGTGCGGAAAAACGCAATGCCGCCATTGCCCAAATTAACATAAAGGCATTGCTCGATTCTGGTGATATCCAGAGTAGTTGTCTTGTGCCTCTCCCGCGGCGGATGCCCAAAAGGGATTTATTCTTTACGCAACATAAAATTATTTGTGCGCTTAATCGCAATGATCGGGCTGAGGCTGCGCTTACGGTTGATCTCAATCGCGAGCTATTGTCGCAAGACCCGTTTTTTGAAGCGCTGGCCTATATGGTGACGCTCGATGCACCGATGGAGGCGCCGGCCTTACCTCTTCTTATTGATAGTTTAGATTTTGCATTGATTAAAATTGCCAAAATTGGTTACGGCAATCGTCTTCAGGCCCATAGCGTATCGCGTTATCCAACTTTAGCTCGCGATTATGATGTGGATCCTGTGCTGCAACTCGAGGCTGCTCGAGGTGCGCTGAAGCTTGGCTTAATCAAGCCTGATATGCTACGTGAAATTGTTCGGCTTGTCGCCCTGACCCCTGCAGCTCCTGAGGCAAACTTTAGAGATATAGATGCAGCCTCTACACTTCCAGACGCTGGTGCGAACAATTCTGCGCCTGCATCTCAGGAACTTATGGGAAATCCAGCCGAGAATAGACCAGACTTAGTTTTTGGTGGGGATGACCTCTTGGGTCTGGCCAAAAACTTTCAAATTATTGCGGCGCGCCAACAAGCCTTGCAACCCAGGGCAATAGAGTCCTTTTTGCTTTCTGGGGTGCGTGCCAATAGTTGGCAATTCGCGGTTACTCTGATGGCGCCCGATATATTGGCGCAGGCCCAAAATGAAAATGTGATGCCGAGCGATGTTTTGGCGCTTGCCTCTTTAACGCTTGGGCGGATTGATATTGCCGAGAAATTTTTGACTCCGCGCAACAGTCGCCCCAATGCGCAACCAACTTATAAAAACATTTACGATGTCATTGATTTTGCAGCTGGCCGCACAAATGCTTTTCCAAATATTCGTCAATATCAAGAGTCGGGACAGTTACTTGCCGTTGAGCCGACATTGATGGAGCTTCTCATACAGGCTGGTTCTGAGCCGCAATTATCATTAAGCGAGTTGGCATCTAGACATACTGTGGTTGAACGGACGCTTCGCTTAAGTCAGGAGGGGCGCTTAGGCGACCTTGTTTTGCATCTACAAGAAACAATAGGAAGTAAGCCGGTAGAAGCATGGCTAAGCCATGAGGCGATTATGGCGGTGGCGTCTTTAACCTATCTGGGGCTTGAGCACGAAGCTCAAATGTTTGCCAATGAATTGTTTTTTGATTTGGCGGTTGGCGGGCAGCTCAAGGCTATTGCTGATGCGGCAGTGCCTTTTGCACTTCCGGATGAAATGCCCCTCATTAAGCTGGTGCCAAATGAAAGTGACGCCCAAGAGCAAGGTCTAACCAATTCGCTTATGCCTGAACAGGCGCAACCAGATGATGCAAGCCGGAGCATGGGCGCTGACGTCGAGTCCAATCCACAATTGCTTTTTGGGGAGACGGTTAGCGAAATGGCGCCCGCCGCGCCGACAGTAGAATAATGAACAAGGACACACATTTAATCGATCTTTTTTTAGACATGATGGTTGCTGAACGTGGTGTGTCCTCAAATACAGTGTCCGCATATCGTCGTGATCTTGAGGCCCTAGCCGATAATCTTGCGGCACAAAAGGTCAGTTTTGCATTGGCCGAACACGATCATCTGGCGCGGCATATGCGTGTTTTATATGATCGTGAAATGGCGCCGCCAACAGTCGCCCGGCATTTATCTGCGGTTAGGGCTTTTTATAAATTTTTGGTTACGGAAGGTATCCGTTCGAGCAATCCGGCACTCGAGATAGCACGGCCAAAACTTACGCGGCCTTTGCCCAAATTGCTGGGTATAGATGATGTTGATCGATTATTTGAGACTGCCTATGCGTTGCCAGCAAAAACGCCTATTCAAAATGAGAAGCGCATGCGTTTGATTTGCGCAATTGAAATGTTATATGCCAGCGGCATGCGTGTCAGTGAGCTTGTCGGATTAAACCGAAAGGTCGTTAACGCAGATCGTGCTTATGTCCATGTGATTGGTAAAGGTGGCCGTGAGCGTATTGTTCCCCTTAGTCCTCCTGCAATGTCAGCTCTGGATGCATGGGTACAACTACGCGACGCCAAATATAGCCAAAGCGTATATTTGTTTCCCAGCGGGGGTGCCTCAGGCCACATTACACGCCAGAGATTCTGGCAAATTCTATCAGAATTGGCGCGGCAGGCGGGGTTGGCCCATATTCATTTATCGCCCCATGGCTTGCGTCATGCCTTTGCAACCCATCTTGTTGAAAATGGTGCTGATTTGCGTTCCGTTCAGCAGATGTTAGGGCATGCTGATATTTCCACCACACAAATCTATACCCATGTCGCCCAGGATCATAAAAGACGCATTATTGAGACCGCTCATCCGCTCGCGCGCGATGGTTTTAAAAAAATATAAGCCTCTTCTTGTAAGATAGAGGTGTCTTGGGATTGACCTAGGTCTATGTTTTGGGGCACTTATTGTTAAGGAAAAGTCGCCTTAAATTTAGATCCTGGATGTTGTAAGCTAGATGTCGCGGACAAAGGAACAGTGAGATGCAAGTCTATCTTGATTTTGAGAAGTCGATTGCCGAGCTCGAGGGCAAAATTAAAGAATTGCGCGCCATGGGTAAGACGGGTGTCGATATTGCTGATGAGATCGGAAAGCTCGAGCAAAAAGCACGCCAACAAACACTCAAGGTCTATCAAGGCTTAAACCCTTGGCAAAAAACGCAAGTTGCACGTCATCCGGCGCGTCCACATTTTATGGATTATATTGAGGGGCTGGTTGAAGATTTCACGCCGCTCGCTGGCGATCGCCTTTATTCAGAAGATCATGCGATCATTGGTGGTATTGGTCGTTGGCAAGGCCAACGTGTGGCCATTATAGGCCAGGAAAAAGGCAATTCGACGCAAACACGCATTAAGCACAATTTTGGCATGGCGCGCCCAGAAGGTTACCGTAAAGCTATTCGTATTATGGATCTTGCCGAGCGCTTTAATTTACCGGTTGTCGCCTTGGTTGATACAGCTGGAGCCTATCCTGGTATTGGCGCAGAAGAGCGCGGTCAGGCTGAGGCAATTGCGAGATGTACGGATAAATGTTTGTCGCTCAATGTGCCAATGATTTCTCTGGTGATTGGGGAAGGTGGCTCGGGTGGTGCGCTGGCGCTGGCTACGGCCAATCGCATTTTAATGCTGGAGCATTCTATTTATACTGTCGCCTCGCCCGAAGCTTGCGCCTCTATTTTGTGGCGCACTTCAGAGCGCGCTGATATTGCGGCAACTGCTTTGAAGGTGACAGCGCAATCTCTTCTAGAACTAAAAGTGATTGATCGCATTATTCCTGAGCCCGAAGGGGGCGCTCATCGCGATCGGCCAGAAACAATTCGTTCAGTTGGGCAGGTTATTAGCGAAGAATTGGCCCAATTATCTGGGGTTGAACCCAAGCAACTTAAATCCGATCGCCGTAAGAAATTCTTAGCGATGGGCCGCGAAGGTGTTGCATAAGATTTAAGATATTATGTTGTGCTTTGACCGTCTTGGTGTTGGGCACTTTATCCAGCGCATTGGGATAAGTTCCCGATAGGGTGACCATTGTATCGCTTAACGGATTGCACCATGACAATGTTTGAATTTTTTTCCTGATCCGCAAGGGCAAGGTGCGTTGCGCTGCACCTTTGGCAAGTTGTTTTGTTCTGCCTCTGCTTCTGCCTGAATAGCTGTTTCGGGCACCTCAAGCTCTGGGGGTTTTGTGTCGATTTCAACACGACTAACAAAGCGGCACACATCTTCACGCAATTGTGTGAGCAGATCAGAGAATAATGTAAATGCTTCGAGTTTGAATTCATTAAGTGGGTCGCGCTGCCCATAACCACGTAAACCAACGATTTGACGTAAGTGCTCAAGTAAGAGCAAATGTTCGCGCCAGCGCTGATCCATGGTCTGCAGCAAAATAGATTTTTCGACTTGCCGCATAAGGTCGGGGCCGACTCTTGCTACTTTTGCGGCGGCGCGTTCATCCAGCAAACGCGTTAAGCGCTCTTTGATTTCTTGGTCGGCAATACCTTCTTCGCTGGCCCATTCTTTGAGTGGGGTTTGTGCATCAAAAAGATCATTGATCCGCTCATCCAGACCATCAATATCCCATTGGTCTGCATAAGCTTTGGCAGGGATGTATATGGTGATTAAGTCGTCAATGACATCGTGGCGCATGTCAGCAATGATTTCATTGACGCTGTCTGCGCGCATGAAGTCGATGCGTTGTTCAAATACGGTGCGCCGTTGATCATTCATGACGTCGTCATATTTGAGAATATTTTTTCGAATATCAAAGTTTCGCGCTTCAACTTTTTTCTGGGCACGCTCGAGGGCTTTGTTGATCCAAGGGTGAACAATCGACTCGCCTTCCTTTAGGCCAAGTCGTTGCAACATACCGTCCATTCGATCGGTGCCGAAAATACGCATGAGGTCATCTTCAAGGCTAAGAAAAAACCTTGATTGTCCTGGGTCGCCTTGGCGTCCTGAGCGGCCACGAAGCTGATTGTCGATGCGCCGGCTTTCATGGCGTTCTGTGCCGATGACACATAAGCCGCCTGCGTTTAGCGCTTCAGTTTTGAGAGCTGTTACTTCGTTGCGGATGCGTGCTTCTATTTCAGCGCGTTCAGCATCTGTCGCGTTTTCAGGGCATTCCTCATTCAGGCGCATATCAACATTGCCGCCGAGCTGAATATCTGTACCACGGCCGGCCATATTGGTTGCGATAGTGACTGCGCCGGGCACACCGGCTTGGGCAATGATTTGAGCTTCCTGCGTGTGGTATCTTGCATTGAGAACGTTATGTTCAATTTTACGTTTTTTAAGGATCTCAGAGAGCATTTCTGATTTCTCAATGCTAGTGGTGCCGACAAGAACAGGTTGTTTGCGGTCCTTGCATTCCGAAATCATCTTGGTGATAGCTTCAAACTTTTCATCCGCGGTTCGAAAGACTTCGTCATCATCATCGATGCGGGTTACCGGCGTATTTGTTGGCACCTCGATGACGTCCAGCGCATAAATATCAAGAAATTCCTCGGCTTCTGTTAAAGCCGTTCCGGTCATGCCTGAGAGTTTGTCGTAAAGTCGGAAGTAATTTTGGAATGTGACCGATGCTAAAGTTTGGTTTTCTGGCTGAATGGCAACGCCTTCTTTGGCTTCTAAAGCTTGGTGTAATCCATCTGAATAACGGCGGCCTTCCATCATTCGGCCGGTAAATTCATCGATGATGATGACGCTTCCAGAATCGCCAGCGCCTTTGACAATATAGTCTCGGTCTTTGGCAAAAAGAGCATGAGCGCGCAGTGCATTCGTGACATGGTGCACCAATGTGACATTCTGAATGTCATAAATGGAGCTGTCATTTTCTAGAAGGTTGATTGCTTTAAGCAAGGTCTCGACATGCTCATTGCCATCATCTGTGAGGGACACTTGGCGCGTTTTTTCATCGACCTCAAAGTCTTCTGGTTTTAATTCTGGAATAATAGCGTTAACCCGCACATAGAGGTCTGTCTTGTCATCGAGTGGACCTGATATGATTAGCGGTGTCCGCGCTTCATCGATTAAAATGCTATCGACCTCGTCAACAATGGCAAAAGCGTGCCCGCGTTGTACCATTTGATCGAGGCTATATTTCATATTGTCGCGCAAATAATCAAAGCCAAGCTCATTATTGGTGGCATAGGTAATGTCGCAGGCATAAGCGTTGATTCGCTCTTCATCGCTCATGTCATTAACGATACAGCTCACGCTCATACCCAAAAAATTATGCACTTTCGACATCCAGGCCGCATCGCGCTGGGCAAGATAATCATTGACCGTCACAACGTGAACGGGTTCTCCCGATAAAGCCTGCAGATAGCAAGGTAGGGTTGCAACAAGGGTCTTGCCTTCGCCCGTTTTCATTTCGGCAATTCGACCTTCAAATAGAACCATGCCGCCAATGAGCTGAACGTCGTAATGACGTTGGCCGAGCGTACGCCGGGCAGCCTCACGGACGGTTGCAAAAGCTGGTTCAAGCAGGTCGTCGAGTGTCGCACCTTCTTTAATTTTTTGCTTAAATTCATCAGTTTTGGCGCGAAGGGCTTCATCGCTAAGAGCGCGCATGCTCTCTTCGAGCGCGTTAATTTTTTCAACCCGGGCAAAATATGGTTTTAGCTTGCGATCATTTGTAGAGCCAAATATTTTTTGCAGAATGCTGTTTGCGCCAAGCATAAAAGGTCCCCTCATAAGTAACCCGAATTGGGGCACTTCTTAAAATATCAATTGGCCATTCGCAAAATGGCTAAAATGATGTAAGCATCAGGTCATGCAGTGTCAATTGCGTGATCTATGAAAAGGCGCAATATAGGCATAAGACTAGACCAGAAAGCGCATATAATCAGCAATTAAGGGCTGTTAGGAGAAAAAATGCTAAAATCTAACCAAGTCACGATAAAAATAGCCGCTTTTGCGTTCATGGCCTCTTTTGTGTCCATTGGCGCGATATCTCCCGTCCTTGCTCAAAACGCATCCTATAAAGATATGGTTCAGAATGCGCCTTATAATGAGCAGGTGGTTGCCACAGTAAATGGAAAATCCATCAGTGTGGGTGATTTGGTGTTGGCTGAGGAAGAGCTTTTCGCGATGATTGGTGACATGCCTCAAGACCAGCGCATGCAAGCCCTTGTCGGCTTTTTAGTGGACCGTTCATTGGCTTCTGAAGCCGCTAAGGCCGCTGGTATTTCTGTCAACGACCCGGATGTGCAAGTGCGTTTGGCCTTTTATACGGAAAAAGCACTCCAAGAAATATATGTTGAGCGGCAAGTTGCCGGCGCGGTGAGTGATGAAAAAGTGTCGGCTTTTTATCAAGTAGAAATTGCCAGCAAAAAACCTGTGGAAGAAGTGCGTGCCCGCCATATTCTCGTGGCCAGCGAGGATGATGCCAAGAAAATTGTTGCAGAACTCAAAGCTGGTGCTGATTTTGAGGCTTTGGCTAAAGAAAAGTCGACCGGACCAAGCGGTCCCTCCGGTGGGGATCTTGGGTATTTTACAGCTGACCAAATGGTGCCAGAATTTAGTGCGGCTAGCTTTCAATTAAAGCCAGGTGGGATATCAGAACCGGTGAAGACTCAGTTTGGTTGGCATGTGATCAAGCTGGAAGATAAACGCACCCAACCCGTTCCAGCGTTTAACGATATTGCACCGCAAATAACAGACCATTTAATGCGCCAAGCACAGGCTAAGGTTTATGAAGAACTTCGCGAAGAGGCGAAAATTGAATTTATTAAACCCGCTGGTGCAAAGTAATATTAGATCTAAATAACTCCCTTTTTGAGGTTTATAATGGCTCTTAAGACAATTCCCCGCTCGCCTTTGGCGCCACAAGATTTTCCAAAATTAGCCCCAATTGATGGTCTTGGGCTTCATGTTTATGCGACAGGTTCCCGCTACCGTCATCGAGATGACTTACTGGTGATAACCTTGCCGGAAAAAGCAAAGATCGCTGGTGTATTTACGAATTCATCAATGCCATCCGCGGCCGTTGATTTATGTAAAGCACACTTAAAAGAGAGCAAAGGACGCGTGCGGGCTATTGTTGTGAATGCCGGTATTGCAAATGCGTTTACCGGTAAGCAAGGTCAGGCAAGCGCAGAAACGGTGAGTGCTGCTTGCGCATCCCTTTTGGGAGTTGATGCGTGTAATGTTTATATGGCTTCGACCGGAGTGATTGGCCAAGATCTTGATCCATCTCCACTTGTATCGGCCATGCTTGCTGGTTTGGATAAAAATGAAAACCGTCAAGATTGGCTCTCCGCAGCCAAAGCAATTTGTACAACGGATACATTTGCTAAGGGCGCAACAGGCACAGCCAAATTTGGTAAACACCGCGTGAACATTAATGTGATCTCCAAAGGTTCCGGCATGATCGCACCCGACATGGCGACGATGCTTGCCTTTGGATTTACAGATGCGGCGCTTCCTGCGGGTCTTTTGCAAAAGCTCATTCGTGACGTCAATGATGAGAGTTTCAATGCCATAACGGTGGATGGCGATACATCCACATCAGATACATTCTTATTCTGTGCGACCGGCGAAAAGGCATTGGGCGGCGCACCCTTGAGGTCCGTCAACGACCCGCGCTTGGGTCATTTTAAGAAAGAGCTAAGGCGGGTGATACAGGATGTCGCCATTCAAATAGCGTGTGACGGCGAGGGCGCAACAAAGCTCATGACGATTGATATTAAAGGTGCGCAAAATGACACTGCCGCGCGGAAAATTGCTTTGGCGATTGGAAACTCACCATTGGTCAAAACTGCGATTGCCGGCGAAGACGCCAATTGGGGTCGGATTGTAATGGCAATTGGTAAGTCTGGTGAATGTGCTGACCGTGACAAGCTTGGCATTAAGATTGGTGGCCATTTGGTTGCAAGAAAGGGTCGCGCGATTGAGGGCTATGACGAGACGCTTGTCGCTGAACATATGCGGACGCCACATATTTCAATTGAGGCTGATGTTGGTGTCGGCAAAGGCAGTGCTCGGGTGTGGGCTTGTGATTTAACGCATGGGTATATTTCAATTAATGCCGACTACAGAAGCTAAACCCATCCTCCTCGTTGCTGCTTGTGCTTTGGTCGATGTTGAGCGCCAGGTTTTGGTTGCCCAACGGCCCGCCGGAAAATCTATGGCGGGATTGTGGGAGTTTCCAGGTGGCAAGGTGGAGTCGGGAGAGACACCCGAGTCATGCCTCATCCGCGAGCTGAAAGAAGAACTTAATATTGATGTGACGGCATCGTGTTTGGCGCCCTTAACATTTGCTAGCCACGCCTATCCGACATTCCATTTGCTTATGCCACTTTATGCGTGCCGCAAATGGAAGGGGTTTATCCAGCCTCAAGAAGGACAACAAGTTAAATGGTGTTCCGTCCAAGAGCTCACCTCCCTTGATATGCCACCGGCAGATCTGCCTCTGATCGCTATGCTCCGAGATATGATTTAAAAAATTATTCTGCTTCAGATATTTGTTACATGCGTTGGTTTTAATCAGAAATTTTAATTTCTGTGGTATTTAGTGCGTCTGCTAATCGTGTTGTTGCACTACCGGGCTTAAGAGGTTTTTGTTGGCTTTCATGGGGAGCCCAGCCGGTTGCATAGAGCAAATCAAAATATGCATAAATACGCCCATCTGGGTCACTAAAATGATCTTTATAATGGGCGCGCATGGCCATGAGTGTGTCGCGCCGTAAACTGTGACGGCCCCGCTCAATCAAACAAGTGCCTTCTCCCATATTTTGGATATCGCGCAATAAAAACAAAGCATCATCATAACGCACGCGGAGATTGTCGCTGTCGACAACAGGTAAGGCAAACCCAGCCCGTTGCATTAAGCCAGCAAGGTCTTGCAGTGTTGCAAAAGGGTGGATGCGCGGTATAGCGCCGTTCAATGTTTGGCTGTCAGCGGCAAGGAAACTTTGGCGTAAAGTAGATAAGGTGTCGCCGCCAGGTAAGCAGGCGAGGAACAAGCCGTCGGGCTTAAGGGCTCTGCGAATTTGTAACATACTCCCCGGCAAGTCATTAACACAGTGCAGCTCCCAATGAATGATGATGAGATCATAAGTTTCAGCCGTAAAGGACCAGTCCTCAGGGTTTTTAGCCGTAAGTCTATTGGATGATTCAAAATGAAGCGTTTTGATTTTGTCCTTCAGCTCTGCGGAAAAGAGATCTTCTAAAATATCGGGTGCAAAAATAAAGGCATTGTCAAAATCTCTGGTCATGCCGATGACGCGTTCGGCAATATCTTCGGCTGATCGGCGGAGCAAGATATCGTGATCGCCAGCTGTTAATTTTTGTCGTTGCCGGCGACGTTGCTGGGCATCAAAAATCATTGGAATAGATGCATTCATGCGAGACACTCTTTTGCGCATCGCTCCGCATTATTGCGGCGCGACAGGATTTGGGTCACTATGGCGCAACTAAAGCCAGAAATAAATATAAAGAAAAATAGAATGGCATTTGCGAAAATCATTTCAGCAGCAATTCACATCTTACTGCCGCCTTCTTGTCCTGGATGCCGCCGGCCGACTGGAAACATCCTCTCTTTATGTGTCGATTGTTGGGCAGGGATAAATTGGATAATCGATCCCGTCTGCGCAGTTTCGGGCGTGCCGCTCGCTTATGATTTAGGTGCAGATGCAATTAGTCCTGCGGTTCTTAAAAATCCGCCCGATTATGACTGGGCACGGTCAGCCTGCTTTTATGATGGTGTTGTGGCCCAACTAATTCGGCAAATGAAGTTTTCTGATCATCCTGAATTTGCCTATATAATGGCGCGATGGTTGTTGCGTTTTGTTTTCTCGCTTGAGGCAAAAAGTGCTCCCTTCATTTTCATGCCTGTTCCACTGCATGTCAGACGTCTGCGCATGCGGCGGTATAATCAGGTTTCCATTGTAGCTCACGAGCTCGCACGGCTAACCGGTCACCAATATGCCCCAAATCTCTTACGCCGGCGGCGTGCAACAAAACCGCAAACCGGCTTATCATCCGCCCAACGCGGTAAAAATGTTCGGGATGCTTTCTTTGTACCAGAAGCGCTGCGGCAAGAATGTGTTGGACGCCACATTATTTTAGTGGATGATGTGATGACAACAGGCGCAACGGTGAATGCGTGTAGCAAGGCTTTAAAAGCGGCAGGTGCTGCTTGGGTTGGTGTGGTTACGATTGGTCGTGTGTGCTGAAGTGAATTTTGGGGGCGCCTTTTTAATGAGCGCGGGCCAATTTCGAGAATGTGAAAATGAGATTATAATATGCGTAATATGAAACTTGCCTGTATTCAGACCTGCACAGGCGAAGATAAGAGACAAAATCTGGATAAAGTCTTGCCAGCACTCGCAGCAGCGGCTGAGCAGGGCGCGCATTTTATAACCTTGCCGGAGACCAGTAATTTTATGGTTCAAGGTGCGGATAAAATTGCTGAGCGGCTTTGCGCAGAAGAAGATGATCTCTTTGTGCGCGGCTTGTGTGATGCAGCTCATCAGTATGGGGTTATGGTTCTGGCGGGGTCTGTCTTCGTTCAGTCTGAGGACATGCGTGCGGCAAATCGATCGCTTTTGATTGGTGCTGATGGCGTAGTGAAGGCGCGATATGATAAAATTCATCTTTTTGATGTGACCCTCGCTTCAGGGGAGCGGCACCGCGAATCACAAAGGTTTCGTCCCGGTGAAAAAGCCACCTTATATAAGTCAGCTATGGCCAATATTGGATTAACTATCTGTTATGACTTAAGGTTCCCGCAGCTTTTTCGGAAACTTGCGCAGGCCGGCGCTGATATCATTACTGTACCAAGCGCCTTTACACGCCCGACCGGGGAAGCCCATTGGCATGTTTTATTGCGGGCGCGGGCAATTGAGACAGGGTGCTTTATCATAGCCCCGGCGCAAAGTGGTATTCATGAAAATGGCCGAGCGACTTACGGGCATAGCCTTGTAGTCAATCCTTGGGGTGAAATTCTTGTAAATGCGCAGAACCAACCCAATATAGGAGATGTGGAGTTAATATCTGTGGATGTGAATCTAGATGCTGTCGACAGCGCCCGGTCACAAATACCAGCTTTAACTCATGATCGAGATTTCGATTTGGATATTGTATCTTAAGTGGAGTTTTTAGAGCGTGATTAAATATAATTTGATTTGCGACTCAGAGCACGAGTTTGAGGCTTGGTTTGATAATATTCAAAGCTATGAGACTCAATCAGATGCAGGGCATCTGAATTGTCCCATTTGCCATTCAGCCAAAGTTCAACGAGCGATCATGGCACCGTCTATTCCTAAAAAATCAAATATGACATTGCGCGATAATCCAGGCCAACAACAGGTGATGAAGACAATTTTAGAAGATGTAAGTAAAAACTACGAATATGTTGGTGATGCTTTTGCCGATGAGGCCCGCGCGATTTACTATGGTGATCGCGAAGACAGAGATATTTATGGCGAAACAACGCTTGAAGAGGCCAAGGCACTTATTGATGAAGGCGTGCCTGTTGCACCCTTGCCCATTTTACCCCTAAATGTGAAGAACTAAATGGGGCGCCAAGGCGTTAGTCTAATTGGTTGTTGTGCTTTTGTGTTGCGCAATCCCCATATAATTTACGTCAAGATCGCCGCTTAAGGACCATCTGTCCCGCAATGGATTAAAGCTAACACCTGTTGAGCTGGTCAGTGCCAGGCCAGCTTGGTTGAGGGCATCCTCGAGCTCGCGCGGGGTAACGAATTTGTGCCAATCATGGGTGCCGCGCGGCAGCCAACCTAAAATATATTCAGCGCCAACAACAGCAAGCCCAAACGCTTTGAGTGTTCTATTAAGTGTTGCTAAAAACATCATGCCTGATGGCGCAAGCAATTGTCCGCAAGCCCCGATAAAAGCCTGAACATCGGCGACATGTTCAACGACTTCCATGTTTAGAATAGCATCAAATTGCTGACCTTCTGTAACAAGTTCTTCTGCGGTGATGGCGCGGTATTCGATATTAAGCCCTTGGCTTTGGGCGTGAATATGAGCCGTTTTAATGTTGGCGGGGCTGGCATCGGCACCCGTAACGCTGGCGCCCAAACGTGCCATTGGCTCGCTCAATAAGCCACCGCCACAGCCAATATCTAGCAATCTTATGCCTTCGAGCGGGCGTTCATCTTCTGGGTTTTTGCCAAAATGTGAACATAAATGATTGCGAATATAGGTTAAACGCGTTGGGTTAAATTTATGAAGGGGACGGAACTTACCCTTAGGATTCCACCAATCTTCAGCCATGGCTGTAAATTTCGCCACTTCTTCAGGGTCAATTGTGATTGCCTTTTGCGGGGTCTCTTTCATTTGTCCCATTTCTTTTATGTCCTTTATATTTGCCATCATGGCCTAAAATCGTGTAAGTGTGCCGCGTTTTTGTATGGTATAGACAAAAAGGAAAACGTGGACGCATTCATTAATATAGTGCGTGTGCGGAAGAAAGGGAATAATGGCGCGCTTGGTCATGAAATTTGGCGGTACTTCAGTGGGCGATCTTGATCGTATCCGTAATGTTGCGCGTCACGTTAAGCGCGAAGTGGATGCCGGCCACGAGGTTGCTGTGGTTGTCTCCGCAATGTCGGGTGAAACAAATCGATTGGTTGATCTGGCTAAGGGGTTATCACCGCTCCATGACGCGCGTGAATATGATGTTATTGTCGCTGCGGGTGAACAAATTAGCGTTGGGCTTTTAGCAATTGCCTTGCAGGATATTGGTGTTTCGGCGCGCAGTTGGCTTGGTTGGCAAATTCCAGTTAAAACCAGCGCTATGCATAGTTCGGCACGCATTATGGGTATTGATGCGGATAAAATGATTGCGCAAATGCGTGATGGACGAGTTGCAGTTGTTGCTGGCTTTCAGGGCATTTCTGATGATAACCGTATCACAACGCTTGGTCGCGGAGGATCAGATACGAGTGCGGTTGCATTGGCAGGTGCGATTGGTGCGGATCGTTGCGATATTTATACGGATGTGGATGGTGTGTATACAACCGACCCGCGTATTGTTGAGACTGCGCGTCGTTTAGCGCGCGTTTCTTATGAGGAAATGCTTGAGATGGCTTCCTCTGGCGCCAAGGTTTTGCAAACGCGCTCTGCGGAGTTGGCAATGGTGCATAATGTAAAATTGCAAGTGCGATCGAGCTTTGACGCACCCGATCAAGACTACCCTGAGGACGGCCTGGTCGGCACCTTGATATGTAGTGAGGAAGAAATAATGGAACAAGAAGTTGTGAGCGGTATTGCATATGCGCGCAATGAAGCTAAGGTTACGCTCCGAGGTGTGCCTGATCAGCCAGGTGTCGCAGCCCGTATTTTTGGCGCGCTTGCTGAAGCTGCCGTTAATGTTGATATGATTGTTCAAAATGTTTCAGTTGACGGAAATGAAACGGATTTGACCTTTACAATTGCCAATGACGACTTGCCACGGGCCATAAAGGTGATTGAGGCGATTAATGATGAAGTTGGGTTTACATCTGTTGATCAAAAACCAGGCATGGCGAAAGTGTCCATTGTTGGCATTGGCATGCGTTCACATGCCGGCGTAGCCCAGAAAATGTTCCAGATATTGGCTGATCGTGGCATTAACATCCATGTAATATCAACATCGGAAATTAAGGTTAGTGTATTGCTCGATGCCGATTATGCCGAACTTGCCGTGCGTGCTTTGCATGACGGGTTTGGGCTAGCTGAAGCGTAAAGGGTTAAAGGAAGAGGCTTGGTTTAAGTCTCGATACGAATACGAACAGCGTAACTGACGTATATGAAAGGCGCTATAATGCCCCTCTCGATGGAAGGTCCGCGCGTATTATTGCGGCGACTAAGAGAACTTATGGCAACGGTGGGTGACCGCCAAGACCGTCTCGACAAGATCGTGCAAATGATTGCTGCCAGCATGGAGGCGGCGGTATGCTCTATCTATATTCGTCGGCCTGATAACCTTCTTGAGCTATATGCCACCCAAGGTCTTAATTCTGAATCTGTACACCAAACGACATTGAAGATTGGAGAAGGCCTTGTTGGTGATATTGCCCAGCATGCGCGCGCCTTGAATCTGGCAGAGGCACCTTCGCATCCTCGCTTTGTTTACCGGCCTGAAACGGGGGAAGATCCCTTTATCTCCTTTGTTGGTGTTCCGATCTTAAGAGGGGATCAAGTCAGTGGCGTTTTGGTTGTGCAAAATGTAACCCAACGCCGCTTCGTTGATGAAGAGGTTGAGGCTCTGCAAACGGTTGCAATGGTTCTCTCGGAAATGTTTCCAACCGGTGTTGATGGGCCAAGCGTTTCGGAAATACAAAAAAACACACCGCGAGTATTTCATGGTCAAGGTCTGACCGAAGGGTTGGCGCTAGGGCAAGCTGTTCTTCATGAGCCGCGCGTAGAAGTGACCAAATTAATTGCCGATGACGTCGAAGAGGAAATTCGTCGCCTCGATCAAGCCGTCTATGTGCTGCGTCGCGATGTCGACAATCTGTTACAGACAGAAGATGTATCACATGCAGGTGAGCATTTAGATGTTTTGGAAACCTATCGCATGTTCGCTAATGATCGGGGTTGGTTGCGCCGCATAAATGACGCGATCAAAACGGGTCTGACAGCCGAGGCTGGTGCGGAGCGCGTTATGAATAATATGCGCGCGCGGGTGACTGGTCAACGCGATCAATATTTGCGTGATCGGTTAAATGATTTTGAAGATTTAACTAATCGTCTTCTACGTATCTTGAGTGGCCGCGCCTTACGTTCATCAGATGATAAACTGCCACGCCATGCTATTTTGATTGCCAGAACAATGGGCCCTGCTGAATTGCTCGATTATGATCGACGAAAATTGCGCGGGCTCATTTTAGAAGAGGGGGCCATGGGCGCCCATGTTGCGATCGTCGCGCGCGCACTTAACATTCCTCTTATCGGGGGTGTTCGGGGTATTGTTGGTGTCGTTAATGATGATGATAATATTATTGTTGATGCTGATCGCGGCGATGTACACTTAACACCGACAGATGAAATTATTGCCGCCTATAGCGACCGCGCGCGGTTGCGGGCGCGGCGTTTGAAACGATATGCGCGTATTCGGCACTTACCTGCGGTCACGCGCGATGGTTACGATATGACGCTCAATCTCAATGCGGGCTTGATGGTTGATGTTGAAAACCTCGCTGCTTCTGGTGCTGAGAATATTGGATTATTTCGAACCGAGCTTCAATTTATGGTCTCGTCAAGATTGCCTCGTCAAGAAGAGCAGCGTGTTTTTTATAAACAGGTCTTGGATGCTGTGGGCGATAACAAAATTGTGTTCCGTACACTCGATATTGGCGGCGATAAAGTGCTGCCTTATATGCGCATCGGGCAAGAGGAAAATCCAGCAATGGGATGGCGGGCTGTCCGTATCTCGCTCGATCGCCCCGCTTTATTACGTTATCAAATTCGCGCGCTATTGGCTGCGGCGGCCGGTCGCGATTTAGACATCATGTTTCCTCTTGTCGCAACCGTTGACGAATTTCGTGCCGCTCGAGAGCTTGTACAAAAAGAATGTGACCGGCTCACAAAATTTGGACTTCCTGAGCCACGATCCCTTAAAATTGGCACAATGCTCGAAGTGCCGGCTCTTTTGTGGCAACTCGATGAGTTATTGTCAGAAGTGGATTTTCTCTCAATTGGAACCAATGATCTCATGCAGTTTTTATTTGCCAGCGATCGAGGTAACCCGCGCGTCGGCAATCGATATGAATTCTTAAGCCTTCCTGTTATGCATATGCTGCAGCATGTGCGCTTAAAGGCCAGCGCCTATGGGGTGCCGGTTTCAATCTGTGGAGAGATGGTTGGGCATAGCCTGGAGGCGATGACGGTTATGGCATTGGGATTTCAGGAATTATCGATCCCGGCATCAGCCATTGGGCCTGTGAAGCGAATGGTGCGTTCTGTCAATCAAGCCCGTCTTAGCGAAGCGGTTAAGCGCTTATTGCTGGAGCCTGGGGTTGATCTGCGCCGGGGTTTAGAAGCAATTGCCGAAGGGCAGGGCATTAAGCTATAGTTATTTCACTTAGTTGAGTTTTAGTTCCGTTTGTCTTTAAGCGGGATGGATTGCTTTTGGAGGTTTGTGTATTGGGGCTTGGACAAGAATTTAGAGTTCGTCGTCAAGAACGTGGCTTAACGGTATCGTTCATCGCCAATGACTTAAGAATTTCAGAGCGATATTTGGCGGCAATTGAAGATGAGGATTATGAGCTCATTGGCGGGCATGTTTATGTCACCGGCTTTATGCGCAATTATGCTAGCTATTTGGGCTTGGATGCTGATGCGCTTATTCAGCGTTATCATGCCGAGACGGTGCAGCAAGAAATGGTACTTGATTTTCAAGGCCCCGCAGAAGAAGCACTCCCAACAAAGATCAAAGTCGCTATTGCTGCTGGGTCGATTGGTCTTGTTGTTTTTGTTTGGCTCATTTTCTTTGTCTCCGGTCATAATTCATATGTAACAGAGCCCTCTGAGGGTAGTGAACCGGTGGTTGAATTGGAGCAAGGGCAGGCGCCTGAACCAAGAGAGTCAAAAATTAAAGAAACTGTCTTAATTGAGCCAGAATTGCCTGCTCTTGAGACACCGGACTTGTCTCAAGAGTCTGTTGAGCCTCAAGAAAATATGCCTTTGGGTATCCCCATGCCAGATCAGTCTGAGCGCGAAGTCGTTGTGTTGGAATTGGCTCCTGCCGAAATGGATAATATCGCTCTTGGCGAAGATTCAACAACCGTTATAGCGTCTGATGAGGCTTTGGATTCGCAGGCCATAGTTGAGGAAGAGGTCGTGGCGCCGATAAAGCCGGTGGAAGTGTTTATCAGAGCAAAACGGATGACATGGCTGCGTTTGTCGGATGAGGATGGCCGAATTTTGCTTTCTAGCATCGTTGACGAAGGTGCCCGCTACCAGTTAAATGATGGGATCGTATATTATGTTGCGTCGCGCGATGCGGGTGCATTAGAAATTGTTCGTGACGGCATTGTTGTTGGTGCGGTAGGCAGAGATAATGAAATTATTGCTCGTCGCCGATTTACGCGTTCAATTTTCATAGACAGACCTGGCCGCTAAGGCCGCCGGGTTAGATAAGGATTCATCATGATTAGGCCATGGCGAAATATTGACCGCCGAAAAACACGCCAAATTAATGTTGGGTCGGTTCTTATTGGGGGGGATGCCCCGATTTCAGTGCAATCGATGACCAACACATTGACGAGTGATGTCGATGCGACCATTCGTCAAATTAAATCTATTGAAGAAGCGGGCGCGGATCTAGTCCGTGTATCTTGTCCCGATGAAGCATCCACGGCGGGCTTGAAACAAATTGTCAAAAGCGTTTCGGTGCCAGTCATTGCGGATATTCATTTTCATTATAAACGTGCGATTGAGGCCGCGGAGGCCGGCGCCGCGTGTTTGCGGATTAACCCAGGCAATATTGGTGATGCTGGACGAGTTCGCGATGTTGTTCAGGCGGCCAAAGATCATGGATGTGCCATTAGAATTGGCGTGAATGCTGGGTCTTTAGAGCGTCACTTGCTCGAGGAATATGGTGAGCCTTGCCCTGAGGCAATGGTCGCCAGCGCTATGTATCATGTGGATTTGTTGGAGGAGCATGATTTTCGAAACTATAAGATCAGTGTCAAAGCTTCTGATGTGTTTTTAACTATCGCCGCTTATCAGCAATTATCCGAGGTCATTGACTGTCCTCTCCATATTGGCGTCACTGAGGCTGGCGGGCTAACCTCTGGCACTGTTAAGTCGGCTATTGGTCTTGGCAACCTGCTATGGTCTGGTATTGGTGATACGATGCGCGTTTCGCTTTCGGCCGATCCTGTTGAGGAGGTAAAGGTTGGGTTCGAGATTTTAAAATCTCTTGGACTACGTCACCGCGGTGTGACCATCATTTCTTGCCCATCCTGCGCGCGCCAAGGTTTTGATGTTATCTCGACCGTTCGTGCTTTAGAGGAGCGGTTGGCTCATATTGCAACACCGGTCACGCTGTCCATTATCGGCTGTGTTGTTAATGGCCCTGGCGAGGCCCGCGAGACCGATATTGGTTTTACCGGCGGCGGGCATGGACAGGGGATGGTTTATCTTGCTGGTCGTCCTAATCATAAATTGCCACATGAAGAAATGATTGAACATCTTGCGGGGCTTGTGGAGCAAAAAGTGGCGGATATTCAGAAGGATGACGCTAGCAATACTTCTCAAGAATCTCTTGTTACGTCTAAGGGTTAGGAAATGATACAGATCAGGCGTATTGGTACGAATCGAACGTGCCCATCGTGACCCAAGTTTTATTGGATCTGTTTGTTGAGTCTTTTATTGAGTCTAAGGATTAAAAAATGATACCGAATGAGCGTCTCGACGCAATCTTGGAGCGAGCCCATAAGCTTCAAGAAGAGCTAAATAATAATTGTGCGCCAGAACGGTTTGTTTCTTTGTCAAAAGAATATGCTGAGCTTGACCCTTTGGTCAAAGCCATCACGGTCTATCGCGAGACATTTTCTGAAATTTCAGATCTTGAAGCGCTGATTGATGGGGATGATGCAGATATGCGCGAATTGGCCCAGGTTGAATTGCCGGCCCTTGAGGCGCGCTTACCAGAGCTTGAAAACAAGCTTCAACTTTTATTGCTCCCCAAAGATGCGGCGGACCGACTTGATGTCATTCTCGAGGTTCGGGCGGGCACAGGGGGAGACGAGGCCGCCTTGTTTGCGGGTGATCTTTTCCGAATGTATCAAAGATATGCGGATGTTAAAGGCTGGAAGCTTGAGCTGATTTCTCTCTCAGATGGAGATGTTGGTGGTTTTAAAGAGGTCATTGCATCGGTTCGTGGCGCGGGTGTTTTTGCTGAGCTTAAATTTGAAAGCGGCGTTCACCGCGTGCAACGTGTACCCGAAACCGAGAGCGGTGGTCGAATCCATACATCCGCTGCAACCGTGGCAGTGATGCCCGAACCTGAAGATGTTGATGTCCAAATTGAAGAAAAAGATTTGCGCATCGATGTGTTTCGCGCCAGCGGTCCTGGTGGACAGTCTGTGAATACAACAGATAGTGCGGTACGAATTACGCATATTCCAACCGGCATTGTGGTCTCGCAGCAAGATGAAAAATCTCAGCATAAAAACCGTGCAAAAGCTATGAAGGTTTTGAGGGCTCGTTTGTTTGAGGCCGAACGTTTGCGCGTAGAGAATGAACGTGCGGCTGATCGCCGGTCGCAGGTCGGGTCTGGTGATCGTTCCGAACGCATTCGAACCTATAATTTCCCGCAAGGGCGCGTGACCGACCACCGTATTAATTTGACACTTCACAAGTTAGATCGTGTTTTGTCTGGTGAAGCCTTGGACGAGCTGATTGATGCCTTGATTAATGAAGATCAAATTCGTCGATTGAGCGCTCAAGAAGATTAAGTTCTTGAGGCAATGACGAAGCATTTATCTTCTCAATACGTTTCAAACTGCGCGGACGCTTTTGCCTATGCGCGGGATTATTTGAAGTCCTTTGACATGCCGCAAGACGCACTGGATGCGCGTCTATTAACTTGCGCTGTTTGCCACATGTCGCCCGAAGACCTTATCCGCAATGGCGATCGGGCTATAGATAAATTAGCCTTACGGTTGCTTGAAAGATATTTAGCGCGGCGTGTGGCGGGAGAGCCAGTCTCGCGAATTTTAGGTTATCGCGAGTTTTATGGACGCCAATTTAAAATTGATCCGGCGACGCTGGACCCTCGCCCTGACAGTGAGGTTTTGATTGAGGCTATTCATAATCTTGATTTGCCTGCCGATGCCAGCGTTCTTGATTTAGGGACAGGAAGCGGCTGTTTGCTGATTACTCTATTGTGTGAACATTTAATGTGGCGGGGGTTGGGCGTAGATGTGAGTGCGCAAGCATTGCGAATGAGCCGGATAAATGCCTCCTGTTTGCATGTACGCGAGCGTGCTGCCTTTCGACTGAGTTCTTGGTTCTCAAGAGTGACCCGTCAATATGATCTCATCGTGTCAAATCCTCCCTATATAGCCAGAGATCAGATTGACGGCTTGCAAACAGAGGTGCGGGCTTATGATCCGATGCGTGCCTTAGATGGTGGTATGCGCGGCACGCAGCCCTATTATGAGATCGTGGGCACCGCGCATAAGCACCTCAAAAAAGGCGGCTGGCTGATATGTGAAATCGGTTATGATCAAGAAAAAGAGATCCGAGAGATATTCTCGAAATCGGGCTATCAAGACATTATGTGCGGGACAGATCTAGGAGGCCATCCACGATTTGTGCTTGGTCAGCACCGATAGAATGGTTGAATTTTATATCTTATTCAGCTTTCTATGAAAATTTTTTGGGCATTAAACAAAAAGATGTTTGAAATATTTGAATTAATTGTCTAGTTTGCAGCCTGTTCTTGGAAATCTGTATCAGGTTGCTGAGGCGTTTCCGGATAAGAGCCATGTGCTCGTCGAGGAAACAGACAGCTTTAAAGAAAAAATAGTTAATGCCAATTAAACGGGGCGTGATGATATATCGCCCATTTGATTTTAGTTGGACGGCTTATGTGATTAAGCACAAGAGGAAAGATTATTAAATGAAACGCTCTCGCGGACGCGGACGCCGTCCATCAAATCCTGCCAATAGAAGCTATGATAGTAATGGTCCAGATGTACGCGTACGCGGAACAGCAAGCCAAGTTTATGAAAAATACCAAACGCTTGGACGCGATGCACAATTGTCAGGCGATCGTGTTGGTGCAGAAAATTACATGCAACACGCAGAGCATTATTATCGGATTCAATTAAGCATGCAGCCGGTACGCCCAGAAGTTTCAAATTCAGATGATGAGTTTGATGATAATGAAGACGGGTTAGGACAAAGCGAAGCGGTCACAGAAATATTGAACGCACAATCTGAGGATGGCGATTTATCTGATAATGATTCATCTGATGATAATGCGCGTGATACTGGCGATGATGGGCATGACGATGACTCATATGAACCTTTGATTTTGACACGCGACGATAATGGCCAGGCCGATGGTGAAGAACCCCGTCCGGCAAAAACAGGTCGACGTCGTGGCCCATTGCGCCGACGTATGACGACTAAGCCTGATGAAAAAAATACCGATGCGGCTGCGGGTGAATAAACCCTTATAGAGCGGTCACATTTAAGACATCACAGATAAGACATCACAGATAAGACATCACAGATTAGTTGATGTGCCATCTATTGTAGATGGGCTTTATCCTCACCATATATTCTCTAGATACTATTTTGGAGAATGATGATGAACATAAATAAATATACTGAAAAAGCAAAAGGCTTCATTCAAGCAGCTCAGACAATTGCTTTGCGTGAAGATCATCAGCGGCTCGAAGTTGTTCATTTGTTAAAAGCCCTTTTGGATGACCCCGAAGGTGTCGCAACAAATCTTATCACCAGCGCAGGGGGCGACCCCAAACGCGTGCGCGCTGACAATAATGCAGCGCTTGCAAAAATTCCAAAAGTCTCTGGCGGTGGCTCTGATATGAGCATGAGCAAAGACCTCGCCAAATTATTCGTGACAGCGGAAACAATCGCCGAAAATGCAGGCGATCAATTTGTGACAGTTGAGCGACTTTTGCAGGCGCTGCTTCATCAGGATAATCAGCCCGCGCAGAACATGCTGAAATCGGCGGGGCTCAATGATAAAGCGTTGGGAAAGGCCATTTCGGATCTTCGCCAAGGGCGTGTTGCCGATAACGCCAATGCAGAAGAAAATTATCAAGCACTCGATAAATATACGCGCGATTTAACAGCAGATGCTCAAAGCGGAAAACTCGATCCCGTGATTGGTCGCGATGATGAAATACGTCGAACAATGCAAGTGCTTTCGCGGCGCACAAAAAACAATCCCGTGCTCATTGGTGAGCCAGGTGTGGGCAAGACAGCAATCGCCGAAGGTTTGGCTTTGCGGATCGTCGATGGTGATGTCCCAGAGGGGCTTCGCAATAAGCGCTTATTGTCACTTGATATGGGGGCTTTGATTGCGGGTGCCAAATATCGAGGCGAGTTTGAGGAACGCTTAAAGTCTGTGTTGCAAGATGTCACAAGTGCAGAGGGCGGTGTTGTTTTGTTTATAGATGAAATGCATACGCTCGTCGGCGCTGGTGCTGGTGATGGTGCTATGGACGCGTCTAATCTGTTGAAGCCGGCTCTGGCGCGAGGCGAACTCCATTGTATTGGTGCAACGACGCTCGATGAATACCGAAAGCATGTTGAAAAAGATCCTGCTTTGGCGCGTCGCTTCCAGCCTGTCTTTATTGATGAGCCGACCGTTGAGGATACCATCTCCATCTTGCGTGGTTTGAAAGATAAATATGAGCTTCATCACGGTGTACGGATTTCGGACAGTGCGATTGTTGCGGCTGCCAATTTATCTAATCGTTATATAGCTGATCGGTTCTTACCCGATAAGGCGATCGATCTTGTAGATGAAGCGGCCAGCCGTATTCGGATGCAAATTGATAGCAAGCCCGAAGAGCTTGATGAGCTTGATCGGCGCATTATTCAACTTAAGATTGAACGCAATGCCCTTATGAAAGAAACCGATGTGGCCTCTATTGATCGCTTGGCTAAACTTGAGGAAGAGCTGTCGCATTTAGAGGAAAAGATGAAAGTGCTTTCTGCCAGTTGGCAGAGTGAAAAAGAACGATTATCAGATACCCAGAAAGTTAAGGAACTTCTTGATGCCGCTCGAAGTGAATTAGAGCAGGTGCAACGCCGCGGGGAATTGGACCGAGCGAGCGAGCTGGCTTATGGCATTATCCCAGAGCTTGAGAAAAAGCTTGCGCAGAAAGATGATGATGCCCCCTCAAACCTTCTCCTAGAGGAAGTTGTTAGCGAAGACCATATTGCGGGTGTTGTGTCGCGATGGACGGGCGTGCCTGTCGAAAAAATGCTCGAGGGCGAGCGCGCAAAATTACTGCAAATGGAAAATGTGTTGCATGAACGTGTCATCGGGCAAAATGCTGCTGTTGAAGCTGTTTCCAAAGCGGTTCGGCGCTCGCGTGCAGGCTTGCAAGATCCAAGCCGACCTATAGGTTCATTTTTATTCTTGGGGCCAACAGGTGTTGGTAAAACGGAACTAACGAAAACCCTCGCCAATTTTATGTTTGATGACGACACAGCCATATGCCGACTGGATATGTCTGAATATATGGAGAAGCATTCGGTGGCACGTCTGATAGGTGCTCCTCCAGGCTATGTTGGCTATGAAGAAGGTGGCGCGCTTACCGAAATGGTTCGTCGCCGGCCTTATCAAGTTGTATTGTTTGATGAGGTCGAAAAAGCACATAGCGATGTGTTCAATATTCTTTTGCAGGTTCTCGATGAAGGACGTTTGACAGATGGCCAGGGCCGAACGGTCGACTTTCGAAATACGATCATTATTTTAACATCTAATTTGGGATCTCATTTATTGGCCGCGCAAGAGGATGGCGCGGATATCGAAGATGTCCGAGAGGGCGTGATGAATGATGTTCGTGCCCATTTCCGTCCCGAGTTTTTAAATAGGCTTGACGAGATTGTTTTATTTGAACGTTTGCAGCGTAGTCAAATGGGCGAGATTGTTGATATTCAAATGAAGCGGCTTGAAGAGCTAGCAAAAGACAAAGGAATCTCGCTTGAGCTCAGTGCCCAAGGGCGAGATTGGCTTGGCGAGCGGGGGTATGATTCTGTTTATGGCGCCCGCCCTCTCAAGCGCGTTATTCAGAAATATGTGCAGGATCGTCTTGCGGATAAAATTTTGGCCGGCGATATTCTCGATGGTGCGCATTTATACATCGATGCCAAGGGCGACGATCTAACCATTGATGTGACGCAGAGCACGCCTAAACCCCACTAACCCCAAACCTCATTAAGAAGGTAAGTGCCGCCGTTAATTTAAGGCACGCTTTGGGGGTTGGTGGTTAGGGCGCGCTATTGCGTGCCAATTGACCTGCGGAAAGCAGCCGGACGCGCTGGTTAATCTCTTCACGCGCCTGTCTAAGCTTTTCAAGGCCTTGCTCATTTAGGGTTTTGGCGGGCGGTAAAGCCAATGTTCTTGGGTTTACTTGCTTGCCTCTGAGCAAAACCTCATAGTGCAGGTGAGGGCCTGTTGAGAGGCCGCTGGTGCCTATATAACCGATGGTTTGGCCCTGAGTTACAGTGGAGCCGCGCCTAAGGCCTTTGGCAAACCCACGCATATGGGCATAGGCTGTTTCAAAACCATTTTTATGTTTAATCCGAATATAATTTCCGAAGTTACCATTTTTACCGATCATGGTAATTTTGCCATCACCTGCGGCATAAATCGGTGTCCCTCTGGGCGCGGCAAAATCGAGGCCGCGATGCATGCGGGTAAAGCCTAATATGGGGTGTTTGCGGGATCCATATCTCGAAGAAAGTCGCGCACCATCTGCGGGTGTGGTCAGCAGGAGTTTTTGCGCACTTTTGCCATTTTGGTCATAATAGGCGTAGCTTCCATCTTCATTTTTCAAACCCCACATCGAAATGCGCTCACCCTTATTGGTGAGGGCGGCATAAATAATATCGCCTTCTTCGGCAATATTATTATTGCTATCAAAGCGTCGGCTATAGAGAACTTCAAATTGGTCGCCTTGGCGAATATCGCGCTGAAAATCAACGTTATATGAAAAAATACGAATGAGCTTAATGACAAGGGAAGGCGCCATACCGCCATTGCGTGCAGCATCATAAACGCTGCTTTCGACCAAGGAATCGATAAAGAAGTGGCGTTCTGTGAGAAGTCTTTGAAAACTCTTTGTTTCAAAGGCCTGGTTTCCTGACCGTCGCACAATGATTTTTTGAGCAGGGGTTGGCAGAAAATCAAAGCCTGAAAAACGCTTGATATCTGACATTTTGTCTGCCGGACGCTCCCAAAATACCCGAACCTCTTGGCCAGACTTTAGGCGTCGAGCATCAAATGTGTCACGCATGGACTGCATAGCGACAAAGGCATCACTTGATGGGACATTGGCCTCAGTTAGCAATTGGGCCAGCGAGCCACCTTTTGAAATAGTGTAAATGTCATAGTCGCGCTGCATTGGTGGAAGATCCAGCCAGTTTTCCTCTACCGGTAAAACAGGTGGTGCAGGTTGTGCACTCAATCGCGATGTGTGACTGGGCGGTTGAAGTCCAGAATTGGCGAGATACCAAACGATGCTTGTCATAAAAAGGGTGAAAATGACGAATCGGACCACCGCTTGCCGATGCTGTCTTTTGCTTCGGCGCGTTATATAATTTGGCGTTTCCTGTCCGGTCGCTTGGTTGCTCATACCTTTGAATGTAAGAAGTCGCTACGTAAGTCAAGATTAAGACAAAAATTTGGGGTCGCTTGCAGCATTATTTTATGTCCAGTTTGAACTTCAGCCACTTTTCTAATCGTTTTTCTCGTGTGGGCAAGGCGTGAATTTTTAAGGCTAACCCTTACTATATATAGTGTTTTGGGGGTGTAATCTCTCTGTGGGTGGCGTGAATTTAAAAAAACAACAAATTCTCAAAAAAAACCTTTGACAGTGTGCCGCCCCCGACATATAACCCGCGGACGTTACGGGAATGATTTCTCGTTGCGTAGGTGGTTTGTTTGCCATTCGACTGACTTATCCCGGAAAATCAAGTGCTTGATTTATCAATAACTGATTATCCTGTGAGTATGTCTTTTGAGCCAGGCGAATGGACTTGACCAAGATTAGTTTATGTCTATACCAGTAGCGACTGCCTTAGGGCGCACTGCAGGTTTGCAGACAAGATGTTTGACATTGTTGATATGGAAAGAGAAACGTGGACGGCGAAGTCTTAGCTGTCAGGCATTCTTAGGAATGTGCTGACGAAAAGACAAAGCAACATACTTGTTAACGTTCGCGTTTCGCCACTCAAGTCCGGTTTTCGGTTAAGCTTGCTTAATCATTGACCGGCAAATTGAGTGGGAACTCGTCGTTCATAATAATCAGTGCAAACTTTTTATTATGAATTTTTTGAACGTTTTAAGCAAATTGTGATGTTGCTAGAATCAAACTTGAGAGTTTGATCCTGGCTCAGAACGAACGCTGGCGGCAGGCCTAACACATGCAAGTCGAACGATAAGCATCCTTCGGGATGTGGACAGTGGCAGACGGGTGAGTAACGCGTGGGAATTTGCCCAGAGGTTCGGGACAACCATTGGAAACGATGGCTAATACCGAATAAGCCCGAAAGGGGAAAGATTTATTGCCTTTGGATGAGCCCGCGTAAGATTAGCTAGTTGGTAGGGTAAGAGCCTACCAAGGCTACGATCTTTAGCTGGTCTGAGAGGATGATCAGCCACATTGGGACTGAGACACGGCCCAGACTCCTACGGGAGGCAGCAGTGGGGAATATTGCGCAATGGGGGAAACCCTGACGCAGCCATGCCGCGTGAGTGACGAAGGCCTTAGGGTTGTAAAGCTCTTTCGCTAGGGAAGATAATGACGGTACCTAGTAAAGAAGCCCCGGCTAACTCCGTGCCAGCAGCCGCGGTAATACGGAGGGGGCTAGCGTTGTTCGGAATCACTGGGCGTAAAGCGCGCGTAGGCGGACCAATCAGTTGGGGGTGAAAGCCCGGAGCTCAACTCCGGAACTGCCTCCAATACTGTTGGTCTTGAGATCGAGAGAGGTAAGTGGAATTCCGAGTGTAGAGGTGAAATTCGTAGATATTCGGAAGAACACCAGTGGCGAAGGCGGCTTACTGGCTCGATACTGACGCTGAGGTGCGAAAGCGTGGGGAGCAAACAGGATTAGATACCCTGGTAGTCCACGCCGTAAACGATGAATGCCAGTCGTCAGGTTGCTTGCAACTTGGTGACACACCTAACGGATTAAGCATTCCGCCTGGGGAGTACGGTCGCAAGATTAAAACTCAAAGGAATTGACGGGGGCCCG
>ENA-OUOG01000620-OUOG01000620.1-marine-metagenome-genome-assembly--contig:-NODE-620-length-45846-cov-5.607223_pt1 | contig 45846 bp, 22 predicted proteins | sample MGYA00248635_ERZ508505 | MGnify/ENA primary metagenome ERZ508505 (study PRJEB26176, sample SAMN06267871) | marine metagenome | isolation source: Saanich Inlet, British Columbia, Canada | place: Pacific...
TTCGTCTTGTCCATGCGGATCGCCATCGTGAACTGCTTCACCGCCTTCGCGAACTCGCCCGCCGCGAACGCCGCGTTGCCCTTGCGTTTCGCCTCAGCGGACATCGCGGCGAGCTTCGCCGCCTTCGAAGCCTCGTCGTCGCTGCTGTCCGACTCGGCGCCGCCGGCGACCGCTCCGACGCTCGCGGAGGACGCTCGCGGAGGACCGCCCTCGCCGCTCGCGCGCGCTCCCGCCGCGTCGCCCTCGGGACCGTCCGAGACGCCCGAGACGCCCGAGACGCCCGAGACGCCAGTTGAGACACCCTCTCGCTCACGAACGTCTTCGCCGGACAGGGAAAGAGAGGAAGGTGCTTCTTTTTCCGTTCCGGAGAAGTGAGACCGAAAAACCGCCTCGCCGTCGCGGCACGCCGCCGCGAACGCCGCGTGGCCCCGCCTCTGCGCGAGGTCGGCGGCGGTTTCGCCGGCGTCGTCCCGGACGCGCGGGTCCGCGCCACGCGACGCGAGTAACGCTAACGTTTCCATGGACCCCACGCCCGCCGCCGCGTGCAGAGGCGTGGCGCCCTCTTCGTTACGCACGTTCGGGTCGACCGCGCATTCAGTCAGCAAAAAAAACGTCGCGTCCAGCGCGTCGGCGCCGCGCGACGACGTCCAGTGCAAAGCCGTGTGCCCTATGCCCGGCGACCGGTGCGCGAGCATCGTTCTTTTCGCGTTCGTTTTCTTTTTCGCATCGTCGTTCGTGAAAGAGGAGACAGACTCTGTCTGCTCGAGGATCAAACGCAGAGCGTTTACGTCCCCGGCTTTCGCCGCGGCGACCCAGCGCCGCGAAACCTCGCGGTCGACAGACGCTTCGTTTGTTTCCGTCTCGAGATTTCGCGTCGTCCGCGACGCGTCGGGCGCCCACTTAATCGGAACCGGCTTCGCGTCTCCGACATGCGGTTCCGACAGGGAGTCTTTGCCTTTTGTCGTGACCCTCTGGGAAGAAAAAGAAGTCGTCTCCTTCTCCTTCTCCTTCTTGCGCGCCTTCTTGCGCCTGTTCTTCTCCGTGCGCGACCCCCGCGCGGACGAATCGACGTCCCCCGAGCCGGCGACGGCGGGAATCGCGTCGTCGGCGTCCGCGCGCGCCGCCGGAGCGGGCCGCGTCCCGGGGGACCCCCCCTTTTTGCCGCGGCGGAACGCGCTCTGGCCCGCGTGGCGGGCGCGCGCGCGCCGCGCGCCCGCGCCGCCCCCGCCCCCGCCCCCCTCGCCGGGCCCTGCGGGGCCGGCGCCCGCGCCGCGCGAAAAAGCGCCGCGCGCGCTTTCTCCGCTGAGACGCCCGCCGGCGCGCGCGCGCCCCGCTAGGCCGGCGAGCTCGGGAGGCAGCCCCAAGCCCTCCAGTCCCATTTCTCCCATCTCCTCCAGGAGCGCGACGAGCGCGGCGGCCTCCTCGCCCGCCTCGCCGCCGCCGCGCGCGTCCTCGCGCAGGAGCTGCTCGAACATCTCGGGGGGCATAGAGCGCATCAGCGCGTCGAGTTCGGAGTCGTCCATCTCGTCGTCGGAGGTCTCGTCGGAGAAGAGCGCGGAGAAGACTTCTTTTTCGTCGCCCACGCCGCCGAACCTTTTGTTTCGTCGTTTGGACCGAGGCGTGTGTCGCGTCCCCGCGCGCCGATCTCGGCCGTGCTTTCCGCTCGGCTCCTCTTCCTCGTCCGACTCCCACTCGGACGACCGACTCGAGTCCGAAGTCCTCTCGTCGCTCTCGTCCGAGTCGCGCTCTCCGAAGCCGGGGCGGTTCTTTTTCATTCTTCCAGAGCCAGAGCCTCGCGATTTTTTCCCGCCGCGCTTGTCTCTGTGCTCGACGACCATGCGCTGCAGCGCCTCCGGTCCCTCGCGCTCGACGAGTTCCGCGACCGCGGGCGGGACGTGGAAGTCCTCCGAGAAGCGCATGTTCGGTGGGAACGTGTCGGGGGGGAACAGGTGTTTCGGGAACGGGAACGGAGGCATGGACGCGAAGTCGGCGTCGCCGAGTCCGTCCAGCATGTCCTCGATGGTCCCGCCTCCGAGCAGCTCGTCCATCATCGCCACGAACGTGCTCACGAAATCGTCCGCGCTCACGTCTATGTCCTCCACGTCGCCCGTGGTGTCGTAGTACGCGCGCTTCTTCGGGTCGGAAAGCACGGCGTACGCCTTGCCGATGTCCTGGAACCGCGCGTGCGCCTCCGCGTCGCCCGCGTTCTTGTCGGGGTGCCAACGCAGCGCCAACGCGCGGTACGCCTTCTTGATCGCGCCCGACGACGCGCCCTTCTCCAGCTCCAGCGCGGCGTACAGGTCCACGAAGGGGGGGGGGTCATCGTCCGCGTCGTCATCCGCGACCTCGCGGGGGGGGGGACGCCCGCCGCGCGCGCGGCCTCGCGACGGCCGCGCCATCGACGCGCGTGCCGAGTTTGACGAGGAGGAGATCTCGCAGTCGTGGTCGAGGCGATTCGTAAATCCGCGTCGAGCGCCAAAAATGCAAAATTTCCAAGGTTCTCCAGCCGTTGGACGGCGTGGACGCCGAGGAACGGCCCTCGGCACGCGCGGTCGTCAGACGCGCGCGCGCGCTCGTTCGCCCTGCCGCCATGGACGTCAGCGCGGAGGCCCTGAGCGAGCTCAAGCTGGTGCGTCTCTTCGCCTCTCCCCCTCCTCCCGCGCGTCCGCGCCGAGCGCGCGAGCCGAACGTTTTTCCACGCGCGCGCGTCGGCTCGGTCCGAGGATGGCGTTTCGGAAGCGCTCCGCGTCTCCCCTCGCGGTCTGACCCGATCCTCACGACTCTCGCGATTCCCGCAGGCGCTCACGTCTTCCCTGGAGCGCGAGGGCGTGCTCGCGAAGCTCAAGGCGCAGCTGAGAGCGCACGTCTTCGAGGCTGTGCAGCGGCGCGGCGGGGCGGATGTCGACGGGCGCGCGTTTTCTCGAACGCCGGAGGGCGCGCTGATGACCGAGCTCGTGTCCGAGTACCTGGAGTGTCTCGGCCTGGACTACTCCAAGCGCGTGTTCGACGCCGAGTCCGGTGCGGAGGAGCTCGCGTCGCGGCGGGACAGGGCGGCGCTGGCGCGGGACGTGGGCGTGGCGCCGCCCGCGGATGACGCGACGCCGCTGCTTTCGTCGGCGCTGGGCGAGAGGATGAAAGGATCAAACGCGAATCGCGCGGCGGAGACGGCTCCGTCTCCGTCTCCTGAACCGCGAAAAGTCGCGCGCAACATCATCGTCTCCGACGACTCGGACAGCGCGGACATCGAGACGGACGTCGACATCGACTACTCCGACGCGGGGACGTCCAACTGAGCATGAAAAGGAACGCTCGAGTTCTCCGCGCTGAAACGTCCGACTCTTTTTGTAGTCGCGCGGCGCGAACGGTTCGTCGTTCTCCTTTTCGCGCCAAGGAAACGGCGCGTGTTTAGGTAGATAAACGACGCCGTGTCGTATCGTGTACATCTCGTACGCGCGTTTTTTCGTGTCTCTCTGGGCGTATCGTCAATCGTCGCGTCGCGCGTCGGCGCGCTTCAAACGACGACGTTTTGTACAAGTAAAAAATAGCGACTCTTTGTTTTCACCACAAGCACTTTTGGCAATTCAAAGACGATCCCCTCTCGTTCGATCGACCGCGCTCCTGACACGACCCGCTTCGAGTCGTCTGACCGCGCTCGACACGCGAGCCACTCGATGCACAACACGCGCGCTTAGAAGATGCCGAGGAACTTCTTGCGGGGCTTGTCGTCCTTCTTGCGGTTGGCGAAGGGGTCCTTGATCTGGGGAGGCGCGGACTTCTTGATGAGCTTGGACGAGCCACCGACCGTCTTGTTCATCGCGTTGTACTTCGCCTGGTTCGCCTTGCGCTGCTCCTCCTTGCGCTTCTTCTCCGCGGCGGCGGCCGCCTTGGCCTTCGCCGCGGCAGCCTTGTTGGCCTCAGCGAGCTTCTTCGCCTTGGCCTTGGCCGCCTCCGCCTTCTTGCGGTCCGCTTCCTGCTTCGCCTTCATCGCCTTGCGACGCGCGTCGGTGTCGATGGTCTTGCCCGCGCGCACGGTGACGCCGCGCGCGGCCTTGGCCTTGAACGCGGACTGCTTGAGCGCCGCGGGGGCGACGACCTGGGAGGTCAGGGCGGTGGTGGCGAACATATTTCGAACGTGAGGTGCGGTCCTGGTATGGCGCGCGCGCGACGCGTCGCGCGTTTCTTCGCCGCATTCGATCGGAAAGACAACCCTCGCCTGCCACTCGTCGCGAAGCGGCGCGTTCATTCGTCGAGGGAGAATCGCGAGGATTTTTATCCTCGCGCTCGCGTATGCGTGGCCAGTCTGGAATTTTCGAGCGAGACACCGCAGACCGTCGTTTCCGGTTTTTTCTCGGTTTCTTCGAAATCCGAAAGGCACTCTCGCGAGCTCGAACGCGCTCCGCGCCAGAGCGCGTCCGAGGCGGAAGCGCGCTGGGCCGATTTTTCACGGGCGAAGGACTGAAGGAGACGGCGACGAAAAAGCGCATCGCCCCGCGCGCGCCCGTCGTTCCCCGCCCCGATGAGCGGCGGCGGCGCGCAGACCCTCGCGGCGACGGCGCTCGCCGCGTCGCTCACGTTCTTCGCCGTCTCGCACCGCCGCGTCGCCTCGGTGTCGCGCAGGCTCGACCGCGTCGCCGCGCGCGTCGAACGCGAGCGGCAGCGGACCAGGCGATCGTCCATGGCGCTCGCGTCGTCGTCCGCGGATGTCGACGCGCTGGCCGGGAAGCGCGTGACCGGCGCGCGCGTGCCGTCCCCCCGACGCGACCCGCGCCTCGCGACGCACCCGGGGAAGGTGAAGGTGGCGCTGTGCCAGCTCTCCGTCGGCGACGACAAATCGAAAAACATCGACGCCATGGTCGCGGCGGTGCGCGCCGCCGCGCGCGACGGCGCCGCGCTGGTCGTGCTCCCCGAGATGTGGAACTGCCCGTACGCCAACGCCAGCTTCCCGACCTACGCGGAGGTGATCGATCCGACGACGCGCTGGGGCCCTGCCGTTTGTACGGACGAACCCGGTCCGGCGAACGACGCGTCGTCTGAAATCGACTCGCCGTCGGTCGCCGCGCTCGCCGCCGTCGCGCGCGAAACCGGCGTCGTGCTGGTCGGAGGTTCGATCCCCGAGCGCGACGTGGACGACACGACCATACTGTACAACGCGTGCTGCGTCTTCGACGGCGACAGAGGGCTCATCGCGAAGCACAGGAAGACGCACCTGTTCGATCTCGACATACCGGGTGAGATTTCGTTTCGCGAATCCGACACGCTCGCCGCCGGCGCGGAGCTCACGGTGGCGGACACCGCGATCGGCCGAATCGGCGTCGGCGTATGCTTCGACATGCGTTTCCCGGAACTCGCGGCGGTGTGCGCGTCCAGAGGGGCGTCCATGCTCGTCTACCCCGGAGCGTTTAACACCGTCACCGGGCCGTTGCACTGGGAGTTGTTACAGCGCGCGCGCGCCGTCGATAATCAACTCTTCGTGTTGACGTGCTCGCCCGCGCGCGACGTCGACGCGAAAAAAAAGTCGCCCCCCGCGTACGAGGCGTGGGGACACAGCACCGTGGTGGGCCCGTTCGCGGAGATTTTGGCCACCACCGACGAGCACGAGAGCATCGTCGTCGCGGAGTGCGACCTGGAACAAATCGCGATACGGAGGCGGAACATGCCCCTCGAGACGCAGAGACGAGGAGACCTCTACGCCGTCGTCGACAGGAAACCGCCGCCGTAGATGTTTGACGCGTTTGGTAAACGCGCGTCTTTTGTCGCGCGGGTGACGCTCTCCATACGAAACGTCTCACGAGGTAATACGCATACATACATAACACACGACATTCGATACGGTCGTCTTTATCTACAGTCACACTTCCAGAAACAAACACTGGAGAAGAAAGAAACACTCGCCTCGCGCGCTTCAGAAACCTTTGTTGAGGCCGTAGACGTCCGCCGGCGCGGCGTCGTCGGCGGCTTGCAGCTCGAGCTGCGAGACGATCGCCGGGTACAGGCAGATGGAGCAGAAGAGGTCCTCCCAGCCGTTGCCGTAGATGCCGCGGTCGAGCCTGGTGGCGTTGCGGATGAACGCCACGTGGCACACCATGAACATGTACCACGCCCAGCCCACGTACGCCCATAAGGGCGCCGCGGCGGACGCGCACAAAAACCCAATCCAGAGCGCGAAAAACGCAAAGGAGAAGAAGAAGTGCGCGTCCGACGTGCTCGGGTTGAGAACGACGTCGCGCCAACTTTTGTTTTTCTTTACGTACGCGCCCGCGGTCGCGTCGTCGTCTTCGTACCGGTCGCGCTCGCGCTCGTCCAAGATGGCGTCGTCGTCGTCGTCGTCGTACAACGCTCTCGCAGCAGCGCGGACGCCCAGGAACGGGCAGAAGACGGCTCTGACCAGGCTGGCGACGCGTTCGGGCGCGCCGTGCCTCGCCGGGAAAAAATCGTTCGCCGACGAAAAAGGTTTGAACCAGTCCCACGCGTCTAGGGTCCCGGTGGACCACTGCGCCGCCGCGCACACGTCGGCTTCGCCCTGGTCGATCTTCAAGCCGCGCCATATGCTCGTGCACAGAAAACACAGCGCGAACGTGTACGGCAAACCAGCGCAGATGCTCACCGCCTGCAACGCACTCAAACCGACGCTCCCGCCGGCTTTGATTAAACCGGTCGCGACGGCGCCCTCGGTGAAGGCCCAGAAGATTTTTTGGCACAGCGGCGGGTTGGGTAACCCGTTCGCCGCGATGATGTCGTCCACGTACGACCCGGAATCGGAGCTAGTAATAAAGTACAGCGCGATGCCCACGACGCACAAGATCGTTAACAGTTCCGTCGCTTCGCCGTACGGCTGGAGCACGTCGAAGAGCCGGTCGGCGTGCGCGCGGCACGAAAGCGCGTAGTAGCCTTCGTTCGCCAAAGCCAAAGCCGCGGCGCTGTTCGGCGCGGCGTCGACGTACCCGAGCTTCGCGCAGTCCGCGACGCCGTTTTTCCAGTCCACGGCGTCGGGCCCGCCGAGCGCGAGCTCGGCGACGCGCTGCATTTTAATGCCCAAACTCCCGAACGTGATGAGCCAGAAGAACGTAAACGCGGTGGGCGCGATGAAGCTGCCGATGATCACCTGCCGAATCGTTCTTCCGCGCGAAATTCGGGCGATGAACATGCCGACGAACGGCGCCCACGAGATCCACCAGCCCCAGTAGAAGATGGTCCACCAGTCGATCCAGGCCTGGTTGTGCGAGCCGTACAAAGACATCTGCGTGGACATTGGCTCGTCCGTGTCCACCAGCGCGCGCGCGGCGACCATGGTCTCGTAAAGCTTCCCGACGCGCCCCTCGCCGGATGAGCCCCAGATCAAGTTTGAGCCCCCGGAGAACTCGAGGCCGAGCTGCTGCCACGAGTCCGTCTGGAACCCCACCTGCACGACCCACTGGAAGTAGTGCCCGACGGACTGCACGAACGAGTTGAGCAAGAACCACGTGTTGTCCATGAACAACAAACAGAACACCACGAGTAAACCGACGGCGAACGTGAAGTTGGCGAGGGTCTGGATGCCGCGGTGTAATCCGAGGGAGATGGAGACGGTGGCGAACACGGTGATGATCCACACGAGCGCGATCTGGTTATCGACGGTGTTCTCGAACGACCCATCCAGCTTCCCTAAACCGGCCGCGATGGCGTCCACGCCGAAACCCAAACTGGTGCACACGCCGAAGGTGGTGCACGCGATGGACAGCGCGTCGATGAAGTCGCCCAAGGGCGAGTACACCAAGTGGCCTAAGAGTGGGTAAAACGCGCTTCGCATGGTGAGCGGCATGTTCCAGCGGTAACACACCAAACCCAACGCGACGGCGACGATTATGTACGGGCACCACCCGTGTAGGCCCCAGTGAAACAGAGTGGTGAATATCGCCATCTGCGCTCGGTCGTCGTCGTTTAACACCGGGATCTTGTTCAACGCGCCGCCGCGGTAATAGTACATCGGCTCGGAGACGCCCCAGTAGTACACCCCGACGCCTATTCCGCACGAGAAGAGCATGGCGAACCAGGAGATGTCCCCGAACTCGGGTCTTTCGTTCTCCCGCCCCAGCTTCAATTTGCCGTACTTGGAGAACGCGACGTAGAGTAAGAAGAACGCCCAGACGTTCTGCGTGCCGATGTACAGCCAGGCGAAGTTCTGGGTCACCCAGCTCTGCCACTTCGCCGCCTGCGCGAGCGTGTCGTCGGGCGCGACGAGCGCGGAGATGGAGAAGCCCCACAGCACTAAAACCGCGAGCGCCGTCACGACCCAGTTCAGGCGGAGCACGCGGCGTCCGGCGAAGTCCACGGAGACCCAGCGCGAGGCGCGCACGAACCTGAACAGCTCCGCCTCGTCCGTGAAGTCAGCCACAGGGTGCTCGTCGCACCGGCGAATGTCGTCGAAGACCATGGCGGAGGGTGTGATTCGATCAGGCGGTCGAGACCCGCCGAAGCGCGTGCGTCTCCTCGCTCACTTCGCGCCGGGCGAGCGGAATCTCTCGCCGGAATCTCGGGTCCGGGGGAGTCGCGCGAGGCGAGGCTCGTCCGTCGACCGCGCGCCGCGTGATGCCGCCCGCGCGATCCGACTCGGAAAAAGACCCGAACCCGTTGTTGTTTCCGTTCGTTCGGGATTTTTGTCGGAGGCAGGCGCCTTTTTCTCGTCCGCGTCGGTCTCCAACTCGCTTCTCGAGTCGAACCCCCTTTGCGAGACCCGATTGGCGGAGCGCTCGGCGGCGGAGCGGGGCTCGGCAGTTTTTTCGAAGTCAACAGGACTTTTTCGAAGTCCAAACAGGGGAACGGCTCTGTTCGTTATTACAATTTCTCGGAGACTGATTGCTCTGTCATGTCTGTCTCTGACGTGGACGTCGCGTCAGCATTTCAAGAAACGTCACGCCGAACCGGGGGTTCGCGAACCGGGAAATATCTCAGAAATCGTCGGGGCCATCTCTCGAGTCACAGCCCGTCAAAAAATCTCGCCGGTTGGCGCTTTTTTTTTTTTTCGTCAAATACCGTTAAAATCCCCATGTCGCGGTCACATCGCAGCGCGACCGCGGGAGTCACCGACACCCCTTTCGCCTCGACACTCGAACGCCTCCGCGAGACGGCGCGCTTTCGAGCACGATGATCGGTCTCGAAGAGATCCGCCGCTGCGACGAGCACCCCGACGTCGACTTCTCCGACGAGAACGAGGTCAAGCGCTTCGTGCGACCCGGAAAATGGCTCTCCCTCGACGCCGGCAACATCCGCTTGCTTCGCATCAACGTGCGTCCTCCCGCGATCGTCCTCGCCTCTCTCCGCCGCGCGACCCGACCTCCCGTCGACCCGTTCCGCGCGTCCCCGCTCGCCGCGCTCGATCGCGCGCGCGGAGACGCGCGCGTTTCGAGCGCCGACGGAGGCGGGAAAATCCCGGGATTCCCCGAACCGCCACATGGATTATTTCCGCGCCGCGCGAGACCCGGCCGCGACGCGCGCGCGCGCGACGCGAACTGACGAATCCCCTTCCCTCCTGTCCCCGACGCGAACGCAGTGGGTCTCCACCGGCCTGGCCATCGCGCTCCTCTGGGGCTTCGTGATCGCCGCCCTGGCGGACCCCGTGGAGATGTCCGCCGAGCTCGGCAGCTGGAAGACGTGGGTCTCCAGAAACACCGGCTGGTTGTTCATCGCCGCCTTCGTACGTGCCCCTCCTGAGTCTAGAACCCCCGGTTTTCCTCGACGCGCGAATCGTCACACCGTTGCGTCGGTTTTTCAGACTGAAAAGACTGGCGCGCGCGGAAAAATACTTTTCCGGAAAGGAAGACTGACACATCGCACCGTACTTTCGATCCTTCTTCTCACGAAACAAACACGCGAAAAAAAAAAACGTCGAAAACGAAAACAGAACGTGTGGGTCGTGTTCCTCCTGTACGTGGCCTTCTCTAAGTACGGCAACATCAAGCTGGGCAAGGCGCACGAGAAGCCCGAGTTCAACAACATCTCGTGGTTCGCCATGCTCTTCTCCTGCGGCATCGCCGTCGGCGTGTACACGTACGGCGTCGCCGAGCCCATGTCGTATTACCGCGGCGGCTGGGGCGAGCACAACCTCGCTGGCCGCGGGCCGCTGTACAACGACGACGACCGCGCGCAGCTCGCGATGATGCAGACCTTCTACCACTGGGGCTTTCACGCCTGGGCGCCCTACATCGTCGTCGCCATCACCCTCGGCGTCGTCTGCTACCGCTGGAACATGCCCCTGACGATGCGCAGCGCGTTTTACCCGCTGCTCGGCAACCTCATCTTCTCGCCCATCGGCGACTGCATCGACGCCATCGCCATCGCGTGCACCACCTTCGGCGTGTGCACTTCGCTCGGCCTCGGCGTCGACGCGATCACCGCGTTCGGCAACCGCCTCAACTCCGACATCGAAACCGACGTCGACGCCAAGACCTGGACCATCGTCGTCATGACGCTCGTCGCCAACTGCTCCGTCGTCCTCGGGTTGAAGAAGGGCATGCAGATCCTGTCCACCGTCACGTTCTCGCTCGGTCTGTTCGCGCTCCTCGCGACGCTGCTCCTGGACAACACCTGGTACCTGCTCAACTCGTACGTGCAGTCCTTCGGGCACTACCTCAACTACATGATCCAGGCGGGCTTCCGCACGGACGCGTTCGAGCAGCTCGGCTACGACTTCTCCTCCGCGGCGAACATGTTCGCGGGCACCGCCGACACCGACGGCAACGGAGGGTCTCCCCTGTACGACGCCATGGCCAAGGCTAACGCGCTCGTGGACTTTGCCACCGTGGCGGACGCCGATCTTATTGGGACCTCCACCGCCATGGAAGACTACGACTCTGCCACCGTCTACGGCTCGCACGCGCGCTGGATGATGAACGGCTGGACCATCTTCTACTGGGGCTGGTGGGTCTCGTGGGCGCCCTTCGTCGGCATGTTCATCGCGCGCATCTCGCGCGGGCGCACGCTCCGCTCCGTCATCACCGGGGCGTTCATCGCTCCCACGCTCTTCGGCTTCCTCTGGCTCTGCGTCTGGGGCTCGCTCGGCATCAAGATGCAGCGCGCCGCCGAGCTCGCGCTGTCCGACGGCACGTACATCGCCGACGGCACACTTCCCGACTGCGCAGCCTTCGGCTACGAAGGTTCGGTGCCCACCTCGGACGCCGCCATCTCGCTCGCCAACGACGGCTACTACCTGCTCACCTGCCGCTCGAACAACAACAAGCTCTTCGACGTCATGTCCCCCTACGGCGAGGTGAAGAAGTTCCTGTGGACGATTCTGCTTGTCGGCATCACGCTGTACTTCATCACCTCCTCCGACTCCGGCTCGTACGTCGATGACGTCATCTCCGCCAACGGCATGGCCAAGCCCCCCATCATGCAGAAGATCTTCTGGTGCTGGACCGAGGGCGGCGTCGCGATCGCGCTGCTCATCGTCGGCGACAAGGCGGGCGGAAACGCGCTCGGCGCCGTGCAGGCCGTGAGCATCGTCGCGGGCCTGCCGTTCACGCTCATGCTCTGCTTCATGTGCACGTCCGTGTGGCGCGCGCTGAAGATCGACGCTGGCGACGACGACATCTGCCAGGCCACGCAGTGGTCCACGGGCGTGCTCGACATCGCCGACGCCTTCAACGTGCGCCCCGCCAATGCCCCCGCCGAGCAGCGCTACAGCGCCGCCGAGCGCGCGCAGAGCCTCGCCACCGCGGTCTTCGCGCCGTTCATCGGCGTCTTTAAGGCGTGCGAGTCGGAGTACGGCGTCGGCGCCCCCATCGCCAAGGTGCAGGCTGTCTGCAACGCCCTCTTCTTCTACATCTGGTTCGCTTTGCTGTGCATGTCCGGCGAAGATCGCCAGTGGGCTTGGCTGGGCTGGACCTTCTTCCTGTTCCACGTCATGCAGATCACCGGGCTCCGCGCCTCGGTGCGCGAGTCTCACGGCATCTACGGCAACCTCGCCGAGGACCTGCTCGTCTGCCTCTGCCTCTACCCCATGGCGGTGTCGCAGCTGCACTTCCAGGTGCAGGAGCCCAAGGCGAACAACGACGTCTACAAGAAGCCCGACCAGGCGTAAAACAGACGCCCAAAAATTTCCGCACCCCTCCCCCCGCTTGGCCCGGCACACAGTGACACACACCAACGTCGCTTCCGGGAGAAGTGGATAACATACCTATTACGAACATCACGCACCAGAACAAGCCAACGTGCGTCGATGAGGACACGCGTGTCCGCCTCGGGGGAGGCCAAGAGCACACAAGAACGGCGCCGCCACAGACGCGGCGCCTCCCGCTCGAATAATCGTCGGAGACCGAAAGCGAGACGCCGCCGCGCCGCGGGTTTGAACAGCTTCGCGCGCGCGAGCCGATGACGATCGCCTCCTATTACACGACCACACACTCTATATTGTATATCCGACGTATCACGTATATATTTCGCTTTAGCGAAACATAAGCGTCGTCTCGCGTGTTTAACAGACTCGGATCGTCCGATCACTCCCGCTCGGCGCCCTTCTCGCGCTCCTCGAAGTCGTCCACCAGCTTGATCATCTCAAACTCGACGCCGCCGGCGCGATCCGCCTCTCTGAACTCCTTCCCGAGATCCTTCCCGTTCCCCATCAGCGCCGCGCCGAGCCTTCCGAGATGCACGCCCTCCGCGAACGCGTAGTCGATCGTCTCCGTCAGCGTGCTCATCACCGTCGCCGCGCACAGAACGAAGAGCACGTACGCGGTGTCGTTGATGCGCGCCTCGACGATGTTTTTAGTGTCGCCGGCGGTGGCGTTGGAATCGCTCGGCGGCATCATCTCGGGCATCTCCTCGCCGCTCCCCCCCTGGTTCCCGCCGTACAGCGCCATGAACCCGTTCTGCCCGTAGAAAAACAGGTACGCGGCGTAGTACAGCGCCTTGGAGCAGACGTCGAAGCGGCTGCACAGCCGCGCGACGGCGTACACCACCAGCATCACGCCCGCGCTCTGGTGCACTAAGATGCCCATCGAGTTGGGCTGCGGGTGTAACCCGACGAACAGCGCGAACCCCAAGCCGATTAGGCTCGCGCTGAACCGCGAGCGGTGTATGACCATGTCCGCCCCGATGCAGATCAGCAGCGTGTTGACGGAGATGTGCTGCTGCTCTCTGAGGCCGTGGCAGGACATGTCCAGGCCGCACCCGTGGAACAACAGGTCGTACGTGAGGTACCCCGCGCCGCCCAGGATGGCGGTCCAGCCCTGCGTCACCACGGTGTTGGGCCCGGGGAAGCGCTCGAGCTCGCTCAGGATGAACATCACCGACGCGGGGCCGATGTGCCCGAGGTAGGTGTTCCAGAACTTGGGCAGCACCCCGCACGCCACGCACACCACCGTGCCCACGAGCGCGTGCGCGAAGGACAGCGTGCGCCGCTCGAAGCGCACGCAGCACGGCGAATCGATGCCCCACGAGCGCGACAAGGGGTGCAGGCCGTTGTACTGCGACCGAACGCCCCGGCCGGGGGGGCGCGAAGGAGGCATCGCGCGAGAAGAAGCCGGTCGCGGAAGACGCCGAGGAAAGGCGCGAACCGGGCGCGCGTCGCACTGCCCGCGAGGAGGCGGTCGAGCGGACGCGAACGTTCGAGTCGTGGCAAAGTGGTGGCCCAAAATCGCACCCTTCGCAAAAACTTCAGACTGCTTGCCATTGTGGTACATACCAGTGGACCGCGCGAGATCGTCGCTGGGAGGAAACGAGACGAGCCAGTTGGCCTTTTTGGAGCGAAAGGTGTTTTCGTCCGTCGTCTCCCGCGATCCGTCACTCTCGCGCACGCGCGTGGGCGGGTGAGCGGGATGAGCGGCGCGCGCGCGGCGACGCCGGAGAAGACCGCCGCCATCTCCGCGCGACTGGCGTCCAGCGCGACGCGGTGTAAATCACAGGTCGGTTCCGCGTGCCGACTCTCGACCGGACGACGAAGCGTCTATGCGTCATGTCGACGTTCCTAAACGACGCGTACGACTGACCCGACCCGACCCGCTCGACCAACCCCGCAGATGGGCGCGTACGGCGCGTGCGTCCAGGCGCACATGCCCGACGTGCAGAAAGGCGCGTGCGCGGCGCAGCTCGAGGCGCTCGCCGCGTGCGTCTTCCCGAACGCGCTCGGGCGAAGGTGACGAGATCAGCGACGCGTTCGACGTGAGAGGGCGAAGGCGAAGAATAGAAGAAGAGTCGCGAACGACCTTATTGCGCGTGACGACGCGAGGACATGCAATCACAAGAGTCCTGTAGTGCGCGCTACGTAGATACCGATACCGCGGCGTACCGGCGCACTTACCGCGGTCGTCTTTGTCGTCGTCGCCACTACTCGATCGTCAATCGAACGGGTCGATCCTTCTGTCGTGCTCGGTGACAATCTCGCGCCCGGTCGCGAGACACGACGAGCACATCACCTTCGCCGTGCCGCTGCACGTCCCGCAGAAGCAGCGCGTGTTCGACACGGGGTCGATCAAACGGCCGGGAGAAGGACTCGTGCAGCACTCCGCGCACTGCAAATACCCCGAACCCTTGCAGTACATGCAAAGCTTCTTCTCCTGTTCCTTGAAGTTTTGAATCTCGATGACGAAAAACGCGCTGATGGCGCCGACGGCGCCGCCGGTGAACGACGCGACGATGGGGTCCACCATCGCGAGCTGCCGCGGTAAGTGCACGCTCTCGATGAAGTCCATGTAGGTGGTTCCGCCTAACCCGAGCTTCACTTCCGCGAGGGGCGCGATCAAACCTCCGAAGAGCAGCATGAACGCCACGCACCCGCCCCAGTAGATGTAGTAGTCGTTGAACGTGTTCTCCGTGATTCGGGGAAAGCCGGGCACGACGGATGGGTACTCGCGCGCGGGCGGAGGCGGGAGCTCGTCCGCGCTCCTCGTGCGTAACTGCGCCTGCACGCGCAGACGACGCACTTCTTCAAGCATGATGAAGATTCTGTTTTTCCTGCTCTCGATGTTGTTCATCAGCTCCGCGGAGTCGAGGTCGGCGAAATCGCGAACCTTGCCCGCGCCGGGGTTGCCAGCCTCGATGATGCAGAAGTTCTCGGGGAGCGCCGTGCTGTCGAACATCACCTCCTCGTCCGAGGACTTCGTCGTCGGCGACGCGGAGGAGCCGTCGGAGGAGGCGCGGGGGGAGACGCGGCGCGAGCCAGCGCGCGCGCCCGCGCTCACGCCCAGCCCGAGGCCGCGCACGGGGCGCGAGGTCGCCAGGGCGCGAGACGCAGTCGCGCTTCGCGCGAGTCGCGCGGGCGCGACGGCGCGGGGCGCCGCGCGCGCGCTCGCGGCGACGCTCGCGGTGGCCATCCTTCGCGTGGGCCTCCCTCGGGACGTGCGCGACGAAGCCGCGGGTGGAGACGCGGTGTGACTCGGTGAGTCCTCCCGACGATGCGAGCGCGAGTGAGGCGCACGCGCGGACCGCTCCTTCTTATCTGGAAACAGATCCTCGCTTTTGTGGTTTCGGCGCGTTCGCTCCGACGGCGATTTCCCGAGCCCCGCGCGAGGAAGACGTCGGGAACGCGGAACCTCGAGACTCAATTCCGGAACAGAGCATATTGCCAGCTCGGTCTTTATAAAAAAGCGCTTTTGTTTCGACGCGTCAGATGTACCACGAGCTCTCTCCCTCTGGAATGCGATCGGCGAGCGACCCCGTGCCTTTCCCGCCTCCCGTGACTCGAGCCCGGACGACGTTCGCGCTCGCCTTCGAGGGCGTTCCCTGCGTTGCCGCGTTTACGTCGCCGTCGCCGAGCGACCCCGCGCCCTTCTCCGCCGCCGCCGCCTCAACGCCCGCCGCCGCCTCCGCCCCCGAGCTGAGCTCCTGTTTCATGTCCAGCGCGGGCGCCGCGGTGGACGCCCTGCCCACCTCCCGCGCGGGCGCGCCCGCGACCATGACATGCGGCGCGACGGGCTTGAGCACTAACGACCCGGCGGCGATCATGGCGCCCTTGCCGATCTTGATGTTGCCTAAGATGGTGGAGTGCGCGCCGATCAGGACGTTTCGCCCGATCTTCGGGTGGCGATCGCCGACGTCCTTCCCGGTGCCGCCCAGCGTGACGCCCTGGAGAATAGAGACGTTGTCCCCGACGACCGCGGTCTCGCCGATCACCACGCCCGTGCCGTGGTCGATCAAGATGCCTTTTCCTAACCGCGCCGCGGGGTGCATATCCACCGCGAACACCGTGCTTATCCGGGCCTGAAGCGTCAACGCCAGCAGTTTTTGTCCGCGGTTCCACAGCGCGTGCTGCACTCTGTGCGCCTGCAACGCGTGGAACCCCTTGAGGTAGAGGAGCGCGTGGACGTAGGACGCGCACGCGGGGTCTCGGTCGCGTATGGCTTTTATGTCTTGTCTCAACGCCGATCTGACGAAGACCCCCTCTTCGTCGTCCGCGAAGAGCACGGAGTTGAAGATCTCCATGAGCTGCGTCGGGAGCAACGTCGAGTCGGCCAGGCGGTTGGCCAACACGAAGCTCACCGCTTGTTCGAGCGTGTCGTGGCTCAACACGCTCATGTACATGTACGAGGACAGCAGAGGTTCAGACGCCGCGTCCTTCTTCGCGAGCGTGCATATGATATCCCACACGGGGTCACCGTCGGACCACTCGTACGAACCCGAAATCTTGGCGTTTATTCCGTCGCGAACGTCGCGCGGAGTATTGCCCGCAGACGCGTCGGCGGTCCACGCCGGTCCCGAGAATCCCGGTACGCCGTTCTGGACCGCGTCGTTCTCGCCTCCGCCGACGCCCCCGAGCCGCCTCTGCAGCTTGCTCTGCTCCCACGAGCTCGGCGCGCTCCCGCGGCGGCGGGAAGACACCGCGGCCGCGGCGATGGAGGCGATCGAGGACGGCGCGCTTAAATCGTTCTTCTCTTTGTTCTTCTCTTTGTTCTTCTTGTCGGCCTCCTCCCGTACGTCATCCTCGTCGTCGCTGGAGTCGCTCTCGTCCACGCTCCCGCCCGTGAACTGCAGGTACTTCGGGTGCGACGCGTCCCACACCAGGTCCATGTCGAAGTCGTCCTTCGACGCGTCCTTCGCGCGGGCGCGGACGGCGGCGCGGGGGGGAAGCGACGCGCGCGCCCCGCGCCGATCGTGGTGTCGCGAATCCCGGGAGCACGACGCGTGAGACAATCCCCGGGCGGGGGCGGTCGGGGCGGTCGCGGGGCCGCGCGACGCGTGGCACCCGCGGCTCGCGCTCGAGCGCGCGCGGAACGCACCGCGCGCGCCGGTCGTCGCGCGAGCGGCCACGAGCGAGGTCGCGGACATCGCGGTCTCCGCGCGCCCACCCACTGCGAGCGCGTCGTGTCCGGAGGTGTACTTTATGGCGATATTCTCACGGGCTGCGGGGAGATCAAGCGCTCTCCAGCGCGGGCGGCTCAGCGATCGCGCGCCAGCCCGACGTGTTGGAACGAAAACCCCGGGGCGACGACCCGGCCACTCTCAGCGGCGCGATCCGGCTGTCGCGGGTGCGCGTGGCCGGGTTCGAACGGGACCGCGGTCTCCGCGCACTTCACCCTTCGCCATGGGTCCGCTTAGACACGGCCTGCGCAGGCTCACGTTCGACCGGTTCGGCGCGTTCGGCCGAAGAGTCCTGCGCACGGACAACGCGTCGTTGCCGCATCTGCAGAACAAAGTCATCTTCGGCCGAGTCGAGTCTCGCAACGAAGACGGCTTCTACACCGTTGATATCGGGTTCAAGTCCCCTTCGATGTTCCACGAGAAGGAGCTCAAAAGAGGCATCGGCACTAAGCTCAAGGAAGAGCCCTTACCTGAGATCGGCGACCGAATCGAGCTGTACGTGCGGTACCTTCAGAACCCGATGGGGGAGATGGAGGTTTCCAACGCCGATCGCGTGCGTTCCGCGCGATCGGAAGGCGCGTGGAGGGAAATTTTAACGCATTACAGACTGGGGACGCACGTCAAGGGACGAGTTTTAAACGCCGTCAACGGCGGGTACGCCGTCGGGATCGCCGGATTAGTGGCGTTCCTCCCGAACCAGTGCGTGCGGCCGCACCGCGGGTCGCCCGAACCCCCCGCCGGCGAGCTTCTGCCGTTCAAGATTCTGGGCGTCACCGAGAACATAAAAAACGTCATCCTGGTGGGGCCCATGACCGGCGGCGCGGGGTCGAGGCGGGACGGGCAGGCGCCCGCCTGGGCGGGGCGCAAAGGCGGGCGGCCGGGTGGTAAGGGAGGCGCGTCCGACGATCGATCGGTCGACGGTTCCGGCGCCGCCGACGGGCGCGGCGCGTTTTGGAAGAAAAAAAAGAGCGACGCGCGCGACGCGGGCGCGTCGACGTGGGTGAAGCTCTCCGGGTCGGAGCGGGCGAGTTCGAAAAAGCAAAACGGTGACTCGCCTCGGAAGAAGGAGACCGCGCCGCTGGAGAGGGCCGCGGGGGACGGGCGGCCGATGTGGGGCGGGGGTGAGAAGACCGCGGGGAAGGATCCCGAGGAGTGATGAGCGCGCGAAACGATGAGCGTCTTGTATTTTTGCTTTTCCGGAAATCAGATTTCTCGCGTGATTTCCTTTTCGGGCGAATTGTCCAATTCGGTTGTTCCCCTCGAGGCGTCGTGGCCACTCCACTCCGCGCCGCGCGCTCGACGGCCGCTTCCTCCCGACGCGCGCCACCGCGTTTCGGACGCGCGCCGCGATGGACGTCGGCCCGAGCGCCCCCCCGGTGGAGGACTTCGCGGGGTACAACACGGCGCGGTCCAAAGATTTGCACGCCACGTTGGTCGGGAACTGGGTCGAGGAGAGGCAGCTCGAGGCGGACACCGGCGTGTTTCGGTACAAGCCGTGGGTCGAGGAGCTCCCCTCGGCGCGAGCCTCCGCGAGCGCGATAGGCTCGCGCCCGGCGCGTATCGTCACCAGTCGCTCCCCCGCGAAGACGCACGACCGCGTCGTCGCGCATTCCGAGCGACTCGAGTCAAACGCGTGGACCACCGACGCCAAGTCGTCGCACGGCGACCCGGCGGCGGCGTTTCCCGGCGCGCCGTTCGATTTCGGCGAAGCCGTCGGGCCGAGAAGAGCGGCGGCTTTGCGGCAGATGTTACACGAGGCTTCCGTGGAGCCGCCCGCGCGCCCTAACGACCACGCGATGGGATCTCACGGCGAGCGCGGGGTTTTAAGCGCGTCAAAAAGCGATTACGCTCCGCCGACTTATGAGAATGATGAGAAGAACGAGAATCATCCTCTGGGCGCGCGCGTGATGTACACGCAGGATGGCGTGTACATACCCCCGAGCGCGCGCGACGCGACGTTCGCGAGCGAGACACTTAAGAAGCCCAAAGGTGTGGTGGACGCCGCGAGGCTGAGGAACGGCCTGGCGCTCGTCGCGCCCGGCGGCGGCTCGACGCCGGCGCAAGAGGTTTTGCGTAGCGCGGACGTCACGGCGTTCGGTGAGGGGTGCACGGTGTACTCGCACAGGGTCGATCGCGGGACGTACCCGGACGCGGACGTGTTCGGGACGACCATCGGTAGTACGCGCCCGTTCGGCAGGAACAGCGCGTTTTCGATGCCGGTGACGGACCCGCGCAAAAAGGATGAAGCGTTTTGAGACAAGAGTGTGTAATGATGAGACAGAATTTTTCGTAGCGAGTAAACAGTCTTGCATTCGGGTAATAAGGCGTTTACACGTTTTGGAGACTACTCGCTACAGCGCTGAATCTTATCTCGCGTCGCGGCCACGAGAAACGGATGGACGACGTCGTGTCGAAACGCAGATCTCGATCTGTCGGCCGCCGCCCGACGGTTCGTCCGCACTCCTCCGGGCGCGTGACACGCACGATGTCTCACGCCTCCGCCGCTTCCGCGCGCACCGCCGCGCCCGTCGCGGGGCTCCGTGCGCCCCGGCGCGTCTCGCGACGCGTCAACGTCGTCCCCCGCGCGGTCGCCGCCGGCGGCACCGCCAACCTCTCGTCGCTGGATGACGCCATAGAATCCGTGGCGAGTCTCCCCGACGCGACGGACCGGCTCAAGGCGCTCATCGCGTGCGGGTCGGACCTGGTGGACCTCCCCGACGACCAAAAGGCGCTCAACAACCGTGTCATGGGGTGCGCGAGCGAGGCGTGGATCGACCTCACGCTCGCGCAAGACGGCACCGTGGTCGTGCGCGGCGCCGCCGAGGCGCAAATCACGCGAGGCTTCTGCGGTTTACTCTGCAAGGGCCTAACCGGGCTTACACCGGATACGATCGCGGAGGTTCCCGTTTCCGTCGTGGACTCTTTACAAATCGGCGCCGCGAACTTACCCACCAGCCGCGCGAACGGGTTCAGGAACATGCTGGAGACGGCGAAGAAGCAGGCGAGAAGGCTGAGAGACGAAGATGGCGACGGAGAATCGGCAAGCGCGCCGTTCCCGTCTCTCGTCGTCTCCGCCGACGGCGTCGCCGCGAACGGCGTCTTCGCGGAGACGCAGGCGGCGTACCTGGAGCCTGACGAGACGCTGGTTGATGATTTAGTACACACGCTGAGGACGAAAAAAATCGGTATCGTCGCGCACTTCTACATGGACGCGCAGGTACAGGGCGCGCTCATGGCGGCGCGGGAGAAATACGAGCACGTGTTCATCTCGGACTCGCTCGTGATGGCGGATGCCGCCGTGAAGATGGTCGAGGCGGGGTGCGAGTCCATCGCGGTCTTGGGCGTGGACTTCATGTCCGAGAACGTGCGCGCGATCCTGGACGACGCGGGGCACACGGACGCGAAAGTGTACCGCATGGCTGCCGAGGACATCGGATGCTCGCTCGCCGAGGCGGCGCAGACGGAGTCGTACTACGCGTACTTGAACGAAGCGAAAGACGTCATCGCGAACGGCGAGCCCGCCGCGCACGTCATCTACATCAACACCGCGCTGGACACCAAGGCGAACGCGAACGCGATCGTGCCCACCGTGACGTGTACTTCGTCAAACGTCGTGCAGACAGTTTTGCAGCTGGCACACCAGGTTCCAAACGTGAACGTGTTCTACGGGCCGGACACGTACATGGGCGGAAACCTCGCGCACCTGTTTTCGATGATGTCCACTTGGACGGACGACGAGGTCAGGGCGGTGCACCCCGCGCACGACGCGGCGAGCGTCAAGTCTCTTCTCCCGCGTCTGCGGTACTACCAGGACGGCACGTGCATGGTGCACCACATGTTCGGGGGGGACGTGTGCGACGCGGTGGAGAAGCACTACGGCGACGCGTATCTCACCGCGCACTTCGAAGTGCCCGGCGAGATGTTCAAGAGCGCGATGCGGGCGAAGCGCGAGCGGAACATGGGCGTGGTCGGGTCGACGAAGAACATTCTGGACTTCGTGCTCGAGAAACTGGACGAGGCGCTTGAACGGAAGCTCCCCGCGGGCGAACGTCTGTCGTTCGTGCTCGGGACGGAAACGGGGATGGTCACCGCGATCGTGCGCGCCGCTCAGGAGAAATTAAGAGACGCGAAACAAAGCTCCGCTTCGAAGACGTGTTTGGTGGAGTGCGAGATTGTTTTCCCGGTTTCAACCGACGCGGTGACGGACGTCTCGGGAGATTCGTCTTCTTCTTCCTCCGCTGGCGGCGCTTCTGCGTTGGACGCGTTGACGATCGTTCCCGGCCCGGCGGGAGGTGAGGGGTGCGGGCTGGACGGCGGGTGCGCTTCGTGCCCCTACATGAAGATGAACTCGCTGGCGTCGCTGACGAGCGTGATTGATAAAATCGGGTCCGACGCGGGCGAAGCGCTCTTGGCGCCCTTCGAGCCCAAGAAATACGCGGCGGCGGATTCGGGGCCCTCCGTCGCGGCGCTCGGGTGCGTTCCCATCCTGCACATGCGCGACTTCACCAGGGACAAGGCGTTTTCCGATGCGTTCGTGCAGGACATCGTGTCGAGGGCGCGGTGATGACAGCGTATCGTGTTTCGCCTTGTAAATAAATACGCAGTAGAGACGTGAATAACTACCAATCGCGACTCGCGTCGGGAGACATACGCGGAAAGTGTCCGCTCCTTCTTCTCTCTACGCGCGCGCGGCGATGCTGAGCAGCTCGACGTCCACGGTGAGCGTGGCGTTCGGCGGGATCTCCTGCACCTGGTTCGCGCCGTAAGCGTACTCGGGCGGAACGATGAGGCGCCGGAACTGCCCGGGGCCCATGCCTTTGATGCCTTCGTTGAGGCAGGAGATGAACGGACCGCCCGGCGTGCCTGCGGGGACGCCGACGGTGAACCCGTAGGGCGTCCCGCCGGTCACGCCCGCGCCCTGTCGCGACGTCGCGACGGTGATCCGGCGGAACTTGACGTCGAAGTGCACGGCGACGCGCGAGCCGTCCTTGGCGCCGCCCTCCGTGCCGCCGCCGCCGCCCTTGATGTCGGCGTACATGATGGGCGGCTTCGTGCCCGGCAGGGGCTTGAAGTCGCTCTCCGCCACCTGGAACGTCGCGCGCGGCGGCGTCGCGAGCGCCGGCGCGGGTGAGCTCAGCAGGGACGTCAGAAGGGACGCCGCGCCGACCACGCGCCGCGACACGGCGGCGGTATCGGAAGCGTCGTCCGCCTCCGTCGAGGCGGTCGCGACGAAGCGGGGAACGCACCCGCGCGGACGCGTCGTCGCGCGATTTCTCCGGGACCGCGCCGAGGCTCCGCGCGCGTCCGCGCGGAGCGCGACCGCGTTCGCGGCGACGATGGTGACGGCGGGCATGATCGCCGAGGGTGGCGTGCGAATCGCTCGGGGTCGAGCGGCGCGCTCGGACGGAGAGGGTGCGCCACGGAGGAGCGCGGCGCGATGTTAGGGCCAGGTCAGCAACTGCTGCCACTTTGGCGGATGACGAGGATCGATCCCGAGCCGAATCTCGTGAAAAGCGTCCAAGTCCCTAGGCGCCTCGAGAACCGCGGGACGCGCACCGCGAGCGCGACGAGAGAGACGAAGGATGTCTCGTTGTCTGTTCGTCGCCGCCCGCGGCGCTGCGGCGTTCGCCGCGCCGACGGATCGCGCGCGGGACGCGTCCAGAGGCGGCGCGTCCGGCATCCCCTCGATGTCAGGTACAATCTCGACATCCGTCGTTTTCGCGGGGCGCCTCGGCGGGCCGTCCCGCCGCCTCCGGACAGTTCCGACGCGCGCGCACGCCGGCGGGGACGCCTCCGACACCGCCGGGGGCGTTCCCTCCGAACCCCGGGGACGGCCGTCCCCGGGGACGGTCGCCTCGGCGAAGGCGGCCGCGAGCCGCCTGGAGCGCTCGATGGCAGCCGCGGTCGCGGCGGAGGATTACGCGCTCGCCGCGTCCATTCGCGACGAACTTAACTCTTTGCGCGAGGGCGACGCGCTTCTCGCCGCGACCGCGCGGTTGGCGGACGCCGTGCGGTTGGAGGACTACGCCGAGGCGGCAAAGCTGCGTGACCTCATCTCCCAATTGACCCCGGAGAAGATACACACCACCTCCGACGAAGTCACCGACGGCGTGAGGGTCACGGCTTCGTCGCGCTTCGTCGCCGAGCGCTCCGACCCCGAAAACGAATCTTTCTTTTTCGCGTATAGCATCACCATCGCAAACGAGAGCGTTAACGTCGTGCAGCTCATCGACCGCACGTGGGTCATCACGGACGAAACCGGTGCTGTTGAAACCGTGGAAGGCCCGGGAGTTATCGGTCAGCAGCCTGTTTTACTTCCCGGGCAGACGTTCGAGTACGCCTCGGCGTGCCCGTTGCGAACGCCGAGGGGAAAAATGCGAGGGAAGTACGGCTTCGTGAAGCTCATCACTCAAACCGCCGAGCAGTACTTGGATCCGAACAGCGAGGGTCTGGAGACCCCGGACGAGCCGCTCGTTTCGAAAAGTAAACGAGGAGAGAAGAAAAACAACAAGAACCCGCTTTTCGACGACGACGTGCCCGGCGTGACCTTCCTGAAGCAGCCCTCCGACGCGCGCTTCGCCGTGAAAGTCGCCGAGTTCGGCCTCGACGCCGAAGCCGACGACGCGTAGAGAACAAAGGCGCGAAAACGAATGAACGAGCGTCGTTAAAAACCATCGTGCGTTTTGGTCCGTGCACGGTAGTTCGCGATACGCGCGGTCAAAAAGTGTGATTGAAACGAGCACGACTACATGAATATATCATACACGACGCGGCTTCGCTTTTCGTCGCGCAAAAAGGCGACGACGACGATACCGCGGGAACGTACATGTACGAAAGTATTTTTTTATTCGAGTGACGCCGTCGCGAGACGATCGCGCGCGTCTTCCGACGCGAACGCGTCCCTTATTCTCGCAATCAGTCAGACAGTACCGCGCATCACGCCTCCTACATGACGTGACCGCCCTACGTGTATGGCGCATCAAAAAAACCCGACCTTTTTCTGAATCGATCGCATCAGTCCACGGCGAGCTTGCTTGCGATGCCGCGCGTCCCGGCGACGGATCCCGCCGCCGAGGCGGAGCGCGGGGCCACCGTGGACAGCGCTAAGAAACTGCTATGGGTATTTAGGCACAGGTACGCCAAGCCGAGAATCGCGGCGGTCTGCAGCAGGGCCAGACCTCCTACGACGTACCTGTGCCTGAAGTACGCCGGAGCGCACCACGCCGTGCACACTAGGAACGGGAACGCCGCGAGCCAAAAACCGCCAACCTGTCGCAACTTTTTCAGAAACGCCGCCGCTTCGGGGTCGCGCGACTCCGCCGCCGCGATGGTCACCCTTCCTCCCACTAAGAACAGGACGAGCAAACAGAGCCGAAGCGCGACTAAACAGTACCCGGGCCAGTGCTCGTGGTCGTGGAACGCCGAGAAGTCGTCCGTGAACCGCCGCGACGCCATCTCCAGGTACGCCGTCGCGAACGCGAACGCGAAGAGGAACGCGCCGCCGGCGTCGACGCCCTTCGCGACGCCCGCAATCGTCGACGAAGAAATCGTCGCGCCCGCGAAGTCCGAGACTCGCGCCGCGCCGGTACTCGCGACGCCGACTAAACGCGCGGGCTGCTGCAACGCGCGCGTGACACTCGCGACCCGTCTCTTGACTTCCGGGTTATCCTCATCTAAGTGCAGAGCGGTCTTCACAACAGCGACGACGCCCTCCTTGAAATCCTTCCCGGCGCGCCGCGCCGAGGAAGCGCGGTTCCCCGCCGCGGCGCGCGTCGGTTCCTGCGAAACCTCCGCGCCGCCGCTCTCGAGCGAGTTCAAAAGCCTGGCGCCCACCGAGCCGAAAGACACGGTTGTCCAGCCGCACGCGAGGAACAGCAACAGCGCGGCGACTATGAACTCGCTGAAGCCCTGGCTCACCTCCGCCGCGAAGTCGGCGGCGAGGAACGTGTAGCGCCACTGCAAACCCTTACCGTCGCGCGCGAAGACGCTGAGGTGCCACAGCTCGAGGAAAAAACTCATACTTTGCGCGGCGTACGCGGCGAATAAAAGAGCCACCAACGCGTGGACTCTTCCCAGTCGTCTGTACTGGTTCGTAGCGCTCGCGAACGCGGGTCCGGCGCCAATGACCATGGCGAGTAACAGAAAGAAGTACAACACGCCCATGCCGTTTAGGTCGGACGGCAAATGTGACCCGCCGTTGAACATCGTGAGCTCGTAGTGCATGGGCGGCGGGTGCGCTTCGTAAAACTCCAGCGCGCAATCGCTTAAAACGACGTACCAGTGCGCGGCTTTTAACACGCGCTCGCCGGTTGGGTTGCGTCCGCGAATGGGGTAGGTGTGCTCGAGTTTCGTCGAGAAAACAGTCTCGCGGTGTGTGATGCGGTTCACGGGGCCCTCTTCGCGCATGCGCGTCGCGTTATGCGGCGAGTTCCACTCGCTCTCGCCCGTGTCCAGCGACACGCGGTAGGATTTGCCCGTCTCGGGGTCCACGAAATACTCCCACCCGTGCCCGTGGTGCGTCGCGAGCTCGTGCGGCAAATCGACTTTGTGTTCGATGTCCGCCATCTTGTTCCGGTCGCGGCACAAAGACCCGGCTTGAATGGCTTTCTCCCACTTGCGGTAATTGTCGTCGTGGAAAAAAAGCACGTGCAGCTCGTGCCTGCCCCGCTCCCACCCGTCGCGGCTCGTCGTGAGCTTGAGCTGCACGTCGCCCGACTCCGCCACGCCGAACTTGCCGATGAGCTGCTCGGTGGTCACGGAGTCGATCTTGAGCGTGCCCTGCTCCACCTTGGCGAGCGCGCAAGGGCACGCCAACGCCAGCAGGAGCGCGAGCGCGCTCCTGCGGGCCGCGGCGGAGCGCGGCATCGAACGGGACGAACGCGCCATCGCGCCGTGAGCGGAGGCGCGGGTTCGGTCGAGGCGGGCGGTCCAAAGAGGAGGGCTCGCGCGCGACTCCGGAGCCGCGGCTCGAACTCGGTCGGCGGGGAGGAGACCTCGCGACCCCGTGCTCTGCCGACGCGCGCGTTCGGATCGCGCGAATTGAAGCGCGCGAATCATCATCCATCGGCTTTTGGCACGCGACGTCATTTTCACGCCCGAGGCCGAACGAGACTTGCGGTCGCGCGGCTCGACGATCTGTGACTGGAGACGCGATCGCGATTGGCAGAAATGCCACTTGGATCGCGGAAACCAAGGCGAGAGCACCCCCGCGTTCGCGCGACACTCCGAGGCACGCGAGGCTCGGAAGACGCGCTTTCAGCGAGAAGAGAGATGTCCGCCGCGGCCGCGAGCGAGGCGCTCGCCGCGCGCGCCTCGGCGCTCAGCGCGGGTGCGCTTCGCCTGAAGCGCGCGTCGTCGCGCGGACGGAGGTGTCATCACCTCCACCGCGCCTCCCCGACGAGCGCGCCCGCGGTCGCCATGGCGCCCTTCCGCAACCCGTTCAAGAAGAAGCCCGAGCCCGAGGGCGGCAAGGGCCCGAGCGGCGCGGAGGCGCTGGCGAAGCGCCTGCAGAAGGGCCGGGAGAAGGCCCAGAAGGAGGGGTTCCAGAGCGTGCTGGCGGACGTGCGAGACGGCGTGTCGCAAAGAAACTTTGGCAACGGCGGATCGTGGCCGGAAGCCGCCGAGGCGGTTCGGCGGGGCGTGTGTCCTCTGTGCGGCGCCGACACCTCCAAGGCCCTAGAGGCTGCCGAGGCGAGCGGTTCGAAACCGGAGCCGTTCCTGATCGACCCGGTGCGGCAGGCTGAGCTCGGGCAGCACCCGCTCGGGTGGTGCGCCAAATGCGCCGAGAGCAACAGGCTGCTCGACACATCCGGCGGGTTTTAACTGTAACGAGTGTGTGTTGATTTTTAATCGAATCGTTCGGCGGATCGCGAACGAAACGTTTCGTGCGGTGACGCGCGGGCGTGACGCGACGGCGGGAACGACGCGCGCGCGCGGAGCGCGTCTTCACTCGGACGCGCGATAGCGTGTTCAGTGACTTTTTAGTCTGAACTCGACGCGGCGCGTCGCATTTGTCGCGAGCGCCGCGAAAAACTTCGCACACTGGTCTTTTTTCTCCCGAGCGAAACCGCTCGCGCGACATCGAGGGCATCGCGTCGTGTTTTCGTGATGATGACTGAGAGACACCACCCCGATCACCTCGGCCCGCCGCGGCATTGTCGAAGTGCGCGGCACACGGACGATGTTCCGCTTCGCTCACCAGCTGTCGCGCGCGGCGCGCGCGGCCGCCGCGGCCGCGGCGCGCCCCGCGGCCGCCGGCGCCGAGCCGACCGGCGCGCACTGGGCGCCCAGCAAGGGGTTCGCCGCGATGGGGTTCAGCAGCTTCGCGCTGCTGGGCGTGGCGGGCGTGGCGCTCGCGGACGAGGCGGAGCACGGCCTGCACAGCGCGCAGTACCCGTGGCCGCACGAGGGCATGTTCGACTCGTACGACCACGCGAGCATCCGCCGCGGGCACCAGGTGTACCAGCAGGTGTGCGCGGCGTGCCACTCGCTCAACCTCGTGGCGTACCGCAACCTCGTGGGCGTCGCGTACACTGAGGATGAGGTCAAACTCATGGCGGAGGAGATCGAGGTACGCGTCGGAGGCGCACAGACCCGCGAACGCGCGAATCGACCACGCGCGGGGTTTCCTCGTTTCGCTCGAGCGTGAAGACGACGATCGCGTCGGCGCGGACGCGTCCGCGCGTCGCGCGCCCACTCGGGGGGGTCGCGATCGCGCGACCCGCGATCCCACCCTCTCTCTCGCGCCGAACGTGTCCCGTTGGGAAACAACGGGGCGAGAAGATCTTTTTCAACCGCCCGATTTTTTCAGACTGCGCGGGCATACGATCGTATGCCGTTCACGAGCGATTGCGTTTTTTTTGGTTTTCTTCTTTCGCGTCTGCTCTCTGTTTGCGCGCACGCCGAGAGAAGAAAAAAAGACACCACAGCGAAACTGACCGAACCGAAATCTTTCCTCAAATCAATCACTTCACTTCCCGTAGGTCACTGACGGCCCCGACGACACCGGCGAGATGTTCGACCGCCCTGGTAAGCTGTCCGATAAGCTCCCCGCGCCGTACGCCAACGAAGAGGGCGCGCGGTACGCCAACAACGGAGCGTACCCGCCCGACTTGTCGCTCATCACCAAAGCCCGCCACGACGGCCAAAATTACGTCTTTTCGTTACTCCTGGGGTACCGCGAGGCGCCCGCGGGGATCAACATCCGCGAGGGCCTGCACTACAACCCGTACTTCCCGGGCGGCGCGATCGCCATGCCCAAGATGCTCGTGGACGGCGGCGTCGAGTACGACGACGGGACGCCCGCGACGGAGACGCAGATGGCGAAGGATGTGACCACTTTTTTGGCGTGGGCGGCGGAGCCCGAGGCGGATGACAGAAAGCTCATGGGCGCCAAGTTCATGTTCGCCATGGCGCTCGTCGCGGTGCAGGCGGTGTACTACAAGAGGTGGATCTGGGCGCCGATCAAGTCCAGGAAACTCGTCGTCAACGCCGTGCACTGAAAACGAAAACCAAGACGTTTTTTTTTGAGCGCGGACACAACGAGCGCGTCCGGAGGCAGCGGCGAGAACGAATACGTTGTTTTTTCATCTTTTTGTTACAACACGTGAATTTCAGTTTCGACGCGCACGACAAATCTCATCGTCTTCGTCTTCGTCTACACGCGGCGCGACACTGTACTGTACAATCAACACACGTCCAATGTTCAAGGAGAAGTGACGAGTGAGTCACTCGTCCCGCTTCAAGCAGCGCATTTAGTCTCGGCTTTGGCGGCGGCGTCGGCGCACCGCTCCGCCGCGTCGCCGAGCGTTTTCGCCGCCGTCTCGGGGTCCAACTCGTTCGCCTCTAACGCCCGCAAAACCCCGCCGGGCTCGTCCACGCAGGGCATAGACATCGCCGCGATGGCCGCCTCGCAAGCAGGCGTATGAGAGGAAGAGGTGGCATCGTCGGCGGAGTTCGAATTCGCGGAGTTCTCGTCGACGGAGTTCTCGTCGGCGGAGTTCTCGTCGCGCGGCGCAAACGCATCCGCGCATTTTTCGATGAGCGTCTCGAGCTTCGCCTCGCACCGCCGCGCGACGTCTTTGAACTCGCCGGCGGCGTCGTCGGGCGCGATGTCCCCGCGGCGCACGTCGCGCGCCACCTTCACGAACGCGTCCTGGCACCCAGCCTCGAGCGCGCGCGCCGCCGCGCCGCACCGAGCGAGCGGGGGGACGGGGCCCGGATCGTAATCCGGCGCGGCGTAATCGTACGCGTAGTCGTAATCGTACGCGTAGTCGCAGTCGCCGCCGGGGCGGGGGCGGGGACCCCACGGCGGGCGAGGCATGGGGCCGCGGCCGCCGCCGCCGGGGCCGTGGGGGCCCGGGGGGCCGTGGGGACGACCCCTCCCCGGGGGCGGGCGGTGCAGGTGGTGGTGCGCGGGCGCGCCGAGGACCATCAGCCCGAGGAGACTCAAGCAGCCGATTTTCCAGCCTGACGCGGTCGCGGGGGGTGTGTCAGAATACTGTGTCGGAGGAAAAAACACGAATCTGCCCGAACCGCCTCGGGAAGTGTCGAACACGCTGTCCGGGGGGCGAAGCGGGCGTCCGGTCGAGCGCGCGAGGTCACGGCGGAAGACGCGCGGTCGTTCGCGCGGTGACGAAACGCGCGTCACGAGTGGTGCTTCGAAGGTCGGATGCCCCCGGGACGCGTCCCTCCCCGGGGAGGAATCCGAACTGGGGAAAAAAAGGGTACACGTGTCTTTTTCGCACCTCGATGCACTCGGCGGGGGGGAGCCTGGATGACGTGCAGCACGGGCGCGGGGTGACCGGCCGCGGGCGCGGTCACGGGGTCGGGGTGCTTGACATCATCCGTGTCTTCGCCTTGAAGGGCGACGTAGGTGGCGCTCATGTCTGTCGCGCGAAAAGAAGTGATGAGCCAGCGACTTCGTCCTCTTTCCGTATGTCACGTTCGTGTCGAGATTGGCATCTCTCACAAGTCCGCCGCGCGAGGTGTACGTCGTCCCGTCCGAGACGGTTCGCCTTCCGGCAAAATGTGGTCCAGACAACCTGTCGCACCCCCAACGAACGAGGCGATGCCGGCGGTCGCGAACGCGCCGACGACGCGCGACGACTACCTGGCGATGGTCGCCGGGGCGATCGTGGACGCCTCGAAGCGCCTTCCCCGACCCCGTCGCGCGACGGGGGCGCGCGATTCGTCCCCGTCGCTGACATCGCCCGCCCCCTCCGTCGAACCGCGCTCGTGGCGCGTGTACGCCGTCTCCGACCTGCACGCGGACATGCCGGCGAACATGCGGTGGCTGGAGGCCTTGCCCTCGTTCCCGCCGCGCAGCGCGCTGATCGTCGCCGGCGACGTCGCCACCGCGATCGCGGTGACGCGCCAGGCGCTGCTCCTGCTCAAGGCGCGGTTCGAGGAGGTCATCTGGTGCCCCGGCAATCACGAGCTGTGGCTTCCCGCCGCGCCGAACGACGCGACGCTTCGCGGCTACCCCGACGACTCCCTGGGGAAGCTCATGAGCTTGATCGACCTGTGCGTCGAGTGCGGCGTGCGCGTCGGCCCGACGACGCTCCCCGGAACGCCGGGGACGGCGCAGGAAAAAAAAAACGCCGACGTCGTCGTCGCGCCCGTCCTCGGCTGGTACGACGACGCGTTCGGCGGACGTTCGCGGACTGGATACCCATACACGGACCTCGAAAAAGATTTCGACGCCGGGTGTAAGTGGCCCGCGTGCGTGGGAACCCCCGGGTTTCCTCGCGACTCGCACGCGGAAGGCATCGCGAGATTCTTCCGGGACGTGAACGACGCGGTGTGGGCGGACGCGTCGGCGGTTCCCGGAGGAGTCCTCAAAAACGCGGACTCCGACGAAAAAAAAGATGCTCATCCGACGGTGGTCACCTTCTCGCACTTCGTGCCTCTCGCGCGCGTCTACCTGGGCACGTCGCGCATGTCTCGAGTCATGGGGAGCGAGCGCATAGGCACGCAAGCCCTCGAATTGGGGTCCACCACGCACGTGTTCGGACACTCGCACGTCAACGCGGACGACGTCGTCGACGTCTCCGACGTCGTCGACGTCTCCGACGCGGCGCCTAAACGCGGCGAGAAAAGGTTCGTGCGTTTCGTGCAGAACGCGCTCGGGTACCCGCACGAGCGCTGGGGGAACGGAGTCGGCCCCAAAACGGTGTGGCCGCCTAACTCCTCGAGTGGATCTCAAGGGAACTGCGCCACGTCGTGAGTGGAAAGGTCACTTTTGTACACGAAGCGGCTGATGGAGGAGTCTACCATGAAAATGTCTTCAATGAAAAAAGTCACTAGACTACGTTTTCGTCAAAGCTCCTTCGCCGTCTCCGCGACGTCGTCCCAGACGGTGGCCTTTTTCTTCTTTGGAAGGGGCGCGTCTCTGAGCGCCGCCCACTTCCACTGCGCGTTCTTCGCAGCCAGGCAGTGCGTGCTCCTGTGCGCGACGCACGCGGCGCAAGGACACGGAACGATCTTTCGTCCGGTCGAATTATTCGCGAACGCGTTCGTGTTCGCGGCGTTCGCGGAGACGTCTCCGCCCGACTCGGGCGACGCTAATAAACCGTCCTTCGCGTCCATAGAGTCAAGCGCGTCGAGCGCTCTTCGCGCCTCGGCGCTCGCTTTGTGGTGCGCGGCGATCGCCGCGCTCACCGCGCCCTGCAGCGTAGCGGCGTCCTCGGCGTGCCCGAGCACGACCAGGAGCTCAGAGAGCTCGCCGACGTGCTCCAGCGCGCCCGGCGCGAGCAAATCGCCCGCGACGCCGCCGGAGGCGAGGTGATTGGCCAAATCGCGTTCCTCCGTGGGACCGCCCGCGCGTAACCCGGCGCCTGCTTTTTTCCCGCGCCGCTCGGCGCGCGTCGGTTTCTTCTTACCCACGCGTCCGCCGACCGTGGACGCCGATCTGCTCGTCCCGGTTTGATTTGTCGTGGCGGTCGCCGCGCCGAGCGTCCGGTCGGTGTACGCGGAGAAGCCCGATACGCCCGACGCGAGCGTCGAGACGGAAGCCGCCGCCGAAAACACGGACGCGCCGTCGTCGTCGTCGTCGCGCGTCGCGCCGGCGCGGCCGACGGCGCCGCCCGCCGACGCGGCGGCGTTCCGCGCGTCCGCCCCCAGGGCCCTCTCGAGCGCCTCCCTTCTTTCCCTGAGCTTGCGCAGGCGCTCGAGGTACTTCTCGGCGCGCGCGGGCGCCTCGCGCGCGCTGGACACGACGCCGCTCGCCGCCTCCGCCGCCGCCGGCGCGACAACCGTCTCCACCAGGTCGCCGCGGCCGTGCGCGTACGCCACCGAAACCGTCTCACGCCACTTCTTCGCCGCGCACAGCAGCGACGCCGCGCGGTCGACGTCGCCCAGCTCGCGCTCAGCCACCGCCGCCGCGCCGGCGGGGTCGAACTGCTCCAGGGCGTCTGTTAGTTCAGAAGCGAGTAAACGACGCTCTGACAAGGGGAGTTGAAGTCGGCCGGCGAGCGCCAAAGCCGGGCGCCAGTTTAAGCCGTCGGCGTACGCTTTCATGGCGCCGTTTAAATCGCCGACGGAGAGTAACGCCACAGCCGCGTCTTCGTGTCTTCGCTCCTCGTTGAGTTGGCCGGCGTACGCGGTCGCGACCGCGACGCGAAGAGGAGACACGGTAGTACTACGTGGAGCGGTGGTGGAATTGCCGACGCGCCGACCGCGTCCAAGACCTCCGGCACTGCCAAAACCAGACACTTTCTCGACTTTCTGTGTGTCATCCTTCTCGTCTTCTTTGTTCGCTTGTAACGACATCTCTTCCTCGCGTTCGCGCTCCATAGCGACGGCCATGGCGTGCGGGAACAGCCGCCGCTTCGCCGCCAAAACGCACGCTCTCTCCGCGTCGCCGCCTTTTAATAAGTTCTCGACCGCGCTGCGCCACCGCCCGAGCCTCACGTCGACGTCCGCTTTGCGCAGAGACAAAGGCAGAGCCTGCAAACGCTCGAGCTCCGGGACGTACTCGCCGGGGTCCATCCCCGGCGCGCGTTGGCCCACCAAAAACGCCGTACTCAAGTCGTACGTGCCCATCGCCGCGTCGAACAGGTTTTTGCCCCCCTCTAAAGCCAAAAGGTGGTCCAGAGCAGCTTCGGAGTCCACGTCGTGGTTCATCGAAGAGACGCGGTCGATGGCGTTCGCGAGTCGCGCGTTTTTGGCCGCCTCGGTTCGAGTTCCGGAGACAACGGAAGCGTTCCGAAGAGCCTCCGCGTCGCGCGCGTTTTCGATTTCCGCCTCGCGGCGTCTTCGCACGCGCGAAAGCGCGCCTTCCAAATCGGGGGGTACCGACCTGGCGTGCGCGGAGAGCATCACCAGCTCCCACCGGTCGGGCAGAAGCGCGTCCACGTCCATGCGCATCGACGCGTGATCGATATCGACGTCTTCGGGAGATTCGTTTAAAGGCGAATCCGAAGACGTCGGCGGCGGCGTCGGAGACGGCGAAAGAAAAGCCGCGGATGTGTCGGAGACGTGAGAGAGCTTCGTCGTTTCGTGAAGACGTCGCGAGAGCGTCTCGACGACGGTATCGTCTCGCGCGCCTTCACCTCCGGCGTCCGACGGGTCCGCCCGTTCCGCCCGCTCCGTGGCGGACGCCACGGCCATGCCCTCGAAGCGCGCCACCGAGACGGCCACCGGCGGGGACATAGACGCGTCCACCGCGACGCGGGGGGGGGGCTCGGGGAAACCGAGCTCCTCCGCGGGCTCGACCACCGTGTACGCCGCGCGCGAAGAAAAAGCCTCCCCTTTTGTTTCTCGCGACTCGTCGCCTCGTCTCGGAGCCGGCGACGACGCCGCGCGCGCCTTCGCCGCGCGCGCCTTCTCCGCGGCGACGCGCGCCACCGCGCGCGCGATCGCCGAACACGTCAGACGGATCTTGCCCCTGGGGTCGTCTCGGCGCGCCTTGGCGGCGGCCTCGTCCGCGGCGGAGACGAATTCGGGGTCGGTTCCCGGCGAAGAACCGGAGGCGAGTTCTCGCGAGTCGCGCGAGTTCTCGCCTTCGTTCGTCGGTCGGCGCGACGACGCGGAGGCTCGCGCGTCGTCCGCCAACGCGCTTCGCGCGACGGCGACCAGGTCGACGGACGGAGACGTCAACAAGCCGTTCGGGCGCATCGCTTCGTCTTCGTCTTCGGCTCGGGCTCGCGCTTCGTCGCCGTTCGCGGCGAGACTCTCGCCGTCGACTCCAAAAAAATCGGACACGTCTCCCGCCTCCGTCGGCGGCGCGAGGCGCGCGTACGGTTTCCCCGGCGCCGTGCAATCCCCCGCGTCGAGACTCTCGAGCAGCTCGGCGACGACGTCGGGGTCGTCGACGTCCCGCACGAACGCGTCCGCGTGTCGTAAGAACCGGGGCCAACCGCGGTCCACGATCAAGTTCAAGTCCACCCGGTGCCGAGTCGCCACCGCGGCGGCGGCGGCGAAGCGGCGCTCGTCCAGAGCGCGCGCCACGGCGGGGAGCACTAAGAACCGAGGCGCTACTGTTTCCAAGTTGCCGCGAGGCATCTGGAGCACGACGTCCACGCCCCCCGGGGGCGCGGCGACGATTCGCGCGCCCGCCTCGATGCGTCGCGTGCGGCTGTCGATGCCGCGGTCGGCGTCCGCGGGACGCATCGCCGCGCGCATCGAGACGTGCATGCGGTCGTTTTGTCTCACCGACGAAACACCCCGAGAGTCTCCACGCGAGTCACGCTCGTTCGAGAACCCGCGCGTCCCGCCCGCGGCCGCGGCGAACGCGTTACTTGTATTCTCCGCCGACGGAAAGACGCCGGAAAAGTCGCCGCCGCCGTCGGTCGCCGCGAGCGGATCGGATCCGTTCTCAGACGCCTCCCCGAAAACCTCCGCGAGCTCCACCACGCGCAGCTCATCGGAGTTCGTCGCGTACACCAGCCTCGCCTCGGGGCGGGTTAAGGAGGGGGACGCGTCGTCCGCGGACCACGCGCGCCATCTCTTTGCGTACGCCGACGCCGACGCGAGCGCGGCGTCGGCGACGTCGCGCGCTTCTTCTTTTTTTTCGGCGGCTTTTGAACTAAAAGAAAGCGTTTCGTCTCCGATGTCCCCGAAGTGCGCGGCGAACGAACGCACGTCGCGCGCGACGACGTGCTCGCCGCAGCGCAGGACGCCGCGCGCGTCGAGGCCGGCGAGCGTGGGGGGGGCGCCTCTTTTCGCCGGAGGCAGAGCGACGAGCGCGACGCACGCGCGCGGGAGCGACGCCGAGGGCCAGCTCGTCTCGACCGCCGATAACGTCGGGTCTCCGTGCTCATCCTCCGCCGCCGAGGCAAACAGAGACGTCGGCGCGTGAGAACGTACGTCGTTCGACGCGGAGGGAGACGCGTCGACACATCGCGTCTGCATCTGCACGAACGCGCCCGCCGGGTTCTCGCCCTCGGCGCGCGCGATGGCGTTGGCGCTTAAAGGCAGGTCCGTCACCGAGACCACCTCGCACGACCACCGCGGTTCCGCGAGCCGCGACGACGTTATTCCAGATCCGGCGCGCCGCGGCGAGGTCAAATCGTCGTCGTCGTCCCACGCCTCGCGGAACGAGAGCTTCACCATCAGCAGGCTCGCGCTTCCGTCGCTCGGGCGGTCCGCGGCGACCAGCGCCGTGTTCGCGTCCAGCCACGCGACGCGACGCGGGACGTCCTCCTCTTTTTCGAGGATGGAAAAAACGCCGCCGACGGGGCGCACCACGCCGGCTTCGAGTCGCAACAAGACCTCAGCGTCCGGCCCGTGGTGTAAGTGCGACGTCTCTTTCCCGTACTCGAGCTCGTCGTCCTCGTCCGCGAGGAGCTCGACCGTCTCCTCCCACTCCGTTAAACGGTGCGCGGACGCGATCGCGAGCCGCCCGTCGGAGAGGAGCGCCAAAACGGCTTCGCCCCGCGGCACGAACGTTCGTTTTTGCCCTTCCGAAAACGCCACGTCTGGAGCGTCGATCGTCGCGACGGAACTCGTTCGAACCGCGCTCGCGGGGCAGAAGCAGACGTCCGCGACGGTGGCGGGGAACGCGACCGTCGCCGCGCACATGGGCGGGGGAAGCACCGCGCGCGCCATCGGCGTGACAAGCACGTCGGCGCCGTCGATGGTCGCCGTCGTCGCCGCCGACGAAACCGAAATCTCGTCAACAAAGACGTGCTCCTCGACGCGTCCGTTCGGGGTGGCGATTCTCAGCACGTCGGGGTTCGACAGGTCCCACGCGCAGTACACCTTGGGCCCCTCTCGTCTGGAAAACCGAACCTCGCGCGATAAGTACCACTTGCCGTTCCCGCGGCGCCAGATTTGAGTCGCGGCGCCGAAATCGCCGCGGAAATCGTCCCCGTCCTCTCCAGAGCCGGAGCGGCTTTTTTTTTCGAAAACCGCCGCCTCCGGGTCGGCGACGCACACCGCGAGCCGCTCCGAGTCGCACGACCACGCCAAACTGGTCACCTCCACGCCCGCACCCCGAGCGGGCAAGCGGAACGAGCCGCGACGTAAGCCGTTGCGTTCGAAAAACACAATCTCCGCCTCCGTCGCGGGCAACGGAGGAGGGCGTTTCTTGTCGTTTTTTGACGATTCGTTTTTCGCGTCGCGCCGCGAAACCCTCGCCCCCTCGTCGAGCGCGTCCGAGGCGGAGGTGGAGTCGACGTCCGAGTCCTCGCGCGCGCGCTGGGGAGCGCACGCGACCGCCACGAGCGCGCCGCGGGGCTGCCACGCGAGCGGCGGCGCGTGGGGCAGCGTGAGCTTTTCGGTTATTCCCGAAGAGCTTTCGAACGTATCGCCGGACGGGCAGTTCCCGCGCGGATCTCCCGCGCTGATCCTCGCCGGCCGGAGCGACTCGCCCGTGGCGTGGAACGTGAGGTCCTCCCTCTCCCATACTCGCAGCTGCGGCTCGCCGCCGCGCACGGCGACCAGCGACGCGAGGAACTGCCCGTCCCCGCGCCACGAGAGCGACGCGACGCCGTCGCCGCCGCCGCCGCCGACGGGCGCCTCGGCCAAAACGCGAAACTCCTTGGTCATGAGGATGAGCGTCCCCGCCCACGTGGCGAGCACGAGGAGTTCGCCGTCGGGGTTCCAGCGCATGGCGCGCAGACCCTGCGCGACTCGGCCGACGCACTCGGGCGCCATGTCTTTCGTCAAAATCGCACCGGGAGCCATTCCCTCGTCGTCGTCCTCCGGGTCGGGCGCGACTAAAAGCAACTCCCCGGTGGCGCACGCGACGCAGACGCCTCGTAAATCATCCACGAACGCCGCGCCGACGATGGGCGACGCTTCGCGCAAAGCCGGCTGGTACGCGGAGACTTCGGACGCGTCCGGACCGTCTTCGGAGAGACCTTCGCCGACGAGAGCGAGGGGCGGTTCGTTCGGGTTCGAAGGCGCCTCCGACGCCTCATCCGTTCGCGGCGACGCGAGATGGTTTCGTTCGTCATCCTTCTCATCCCCGTCGACGCCCGCCCTCGCGTCGTTCCCGACGGCGTCGTCCGCGACGTCTCGCGTGTCGAACGCGTCCGTCGCGGACGGCACGGACTCCACCAGGCACATCTCGAGGCACAGCTCCGCGTCGTCGCCCTCGCGCGCGCTGTCGCGCACGCCGTACAGGTTGCACGCGTCCGTCACCGCGTAGGTCACCCGCGACTCCGCGTCGTAGCAGGTGGCGACGATCTGCTCCGAGGCGCCATCGGCCGAGGCGAGATTCGGCGCCAGGGGCAGGCGCCACCGCCGGATGGACGACGCCACGAGGTTGCGCATCGCGCGGGCGGGCGCGGAGAACCGCCGACGCGCGCTCGGGACCGCGAAGAGGCGCCTCCGGACCGCGAAGAGGCGCCTCGCTCTCCAGGCGCCGCGCGTGTGTGAGCCGCCGCCCGGTGGAACACCGCCTTTTTTCGCGCACCGACCGAAGTGTCGCCACGCTGGACGATCGGCGCGACCGTCGCACTGAAGTGTCGAAGACGCACTCGAGATGACTGACATTCGACCTGAAAAAAGGGGACAACGAACAACGGCCTTCACCACGGCTGCACACGCGTCCGCCTGGCACACGCGTCCGCGCGCTCCGAGCGGTCGACAGGCTCGCGCGCGTGGGACGCACGTCGCATCGCGCGCGCACGGATCGCGACCGCGAGCGGAGCGGCCGGCGTCGAGACGCGGGGGGAGTCAGCGCGCGTCCTTCCTGAATCGCGCGCTCTCGGGAGTGCCGAATCGGGATTCCTGCGCGATTGGACTCGCCCGCCTCCGCGCCCGCCGTCCGAGCGGTGAGGCGCCATGACCAACGCGGGCACGACGCACGCGAACGCGCCGGACGCGGTCCCCCGGCCGTCCGACGCCCACGCGAGCGGCGGCGGCGACGACGACGCGTCCGCCGCGAAGGCCGGCGCGAAGACCGGCACCGCGCGGGGCGGATCTTCGTCGTCGTTCTCCGCGGAGGAACTCGCGTCGCTGGACGCCGTCCGGGAAGACGCCGTGCGCCGGTACACGCGCGCGCTCGCGCCGAAGCTCGGCGAGAAGACGTACGGGCACAGCGAGCGCGAGGCGGAGCGCGAGGCGGCGGAGCAGGCGAAGGCGACCGCGGGTCGTTTGTCTCACGACGCGCCGAAGGATGATGATGATGATGTGTCTTCGCCTCGCGACGAGACCTCCGACGTCGAGAAAACCGAGAGGGGCCCACCCGTCTCCGAGAGAGACGATGCGTTCGAGACGAACATCGCCGTCTCGCGCGTAGATTCTCGAGTCACCAAGAACAAAAACACGTTAAACGCGACCGCGAAGGTGGGCGTCGCGGCTCTGATGGCGGAGGTGAAGCGAAACGCGCGCGAGTACGTGACGCGCCGCGAAACGGAGTTTGCGCGCGCCGCCAAGGCGCACGCCCTGGCGGCGGAACGCAAAGCCCGCGAACAGAGATTAAAACTTTTGGAGGAGCAGAAGAAACAAGCGCGCGGCTTGGGCAAGGTGCAGTTCGAGAACGAGACGGACTTCGCGGCGGAGCAGAAGCGCGAGGCGGCGGCGAGGCAGGCTGCCGAGCGGCAGCACGCGAACGAGCTCCTCGAGGCGCGTCTCGTTGCGTGGCCCATGTCGCGTGTGTTGGCGGCGGTGGAGGAGGCGTTCAAGACGGCGCTCCGCGAACGCCGAAGAGCCGCGGGCCTCGACCAGGAGGACGAGCTCTTCGGCGAAGCCAAGGTCGCGGCGCCGAACGGTGACGAGACCTCCGCGCGGAAGAAAGACGACGCCGCGTTTCTCGTTTCCGGCGAAGACGGAGACGTTCAAAGAACCGGTCGCGACGACGACGAGATGGACGCTTCGGAGGGGAATCGCGCCGAACGCGTTTCGACCGTCTCTTCTGAGGGCGACGTGCATCGTCACGCTACAACCGATGGGGCGGTTCCTTCCGGCGCGTCCGAACAAAAGGAGAGGCTCTCCAATGTGACGCTCTCCCCCGAGGACGCCGCGACGTCGCGCGCGTACGACACGGCGTGCGCGTCGCTCGGCGTGACGCCCAACACAAAAGCGCGCGAAGGTTTGCTCTCCGCCTCGGGCGTATGCGACGTCTCCGGCGCGTGCCTCGGCGACGACGCCGCGTGCGCGGTGGCGCGCGCCGTCGCGCGCGCGCCGAAGGTGGTCCACCTCTCCATGCGCGCCTGCGACATCGGACCGGACGGGTTCCGGAGGATCTTCGCGCGCGCGAACGCTTCTTCCGCCGCTTCCGCGGCTCCCGAGCCTCCGTCGCTCTCGTCGTCCGCCTCCTCGGCGTTGACTTCGGTGGACTTCTCGAACAACCCCCGGGGTCTGGGCTCGGTCGGGTGTCGCGCGTTTTGTCGATGGCTGGAAAACGCGGGCGCTCACGTCGTGCGTCCCGCCGGCCTCGCCGTCGTCGAGCTGCGCGGCTGCGACGTGCGGGACGCGGACGGCGCCGTGTTACTCGCCGCGCTGGCGGAAGCTCCCGCGCTGACCAAGATGAACCTCGCCGAAAACGCGCTGGGCGCGAAATCGGCGGTCGCGCTCGCGGCGTTTCTGGAAACCTCCCCGTGTGTAGACGTGGACGTCTCCGCGAACGGCTTCGGGTCGGCGGACGCGATCGCGATCGCCGGCGCGATGCGTTCGCGGTCCAACGCGACCAGCGTCGAACGTCTCAACTTGGCGCGTAACGGTTTGGAGGATGCCGGGTGCGTCGCGATCGCCGAAGCGCTCGCGCGAAACGCGTCCGTCGTTTCTTTAGACTTGAGCCGCACGCGGTTCGGGAGCGCGGCGGCGAAGGCGTTGGCGGAGGCGTTCGCGAAGAACACGCACCTCGTCTCCGTGTGCCTCGACGGCAACGACATCGGGGCGGACGGGTGCGCGTCGTTGCTTCGCGCGCTGGACGCGTCGATCGCGCGGCGAAAAATGAACGAACGAAGCGGAGGCAAGGGTGACGACGACCGAATCGCCGACGTCGCGTCGTCTCTGCGGGCCGTCTCGCTGGTGGACGCGCGGACGGAAGACGCGGCGGCGGCGGCGCGCGCGCTTAGCGAGCGCCGCTTCCTCGCCGAGGGGGGCGGGAAGAAGGCCAAGAAGGGCAAGAAGGGTGCCAAGGGGAAGAAGGGCGCCGCGAAGAAGGGGGGCAAGAAGGGCAAGGCGGGCGATGCCGTGCCGGTGCTCCAGTCGGAGTTGGCGCGCGCCACGCAGGCGGCGCCGGGAACGTTCCGCGCGTTCGAGACCACCAGGCCGGAGGGGAGGCACGTCTTCGACCTCGCCGACGGCGCGCAGAGGGACATCGCGGCGGCTCTGTTTTTCGTGGACCACGCGCGGAAGACGCGATCCGGCGGACGACAAAACATCGTCAACCTGACTCTGGACGGCGACGCCGTGAAGGAGGACCCGGTCGCGATGGCGTGGCCGGAGACGCTTCCGCAAAGGGGCGTGCTTCGGTTCGATTTCGTCGCGTTGGGGGTTTCTGACGATTCGCGATTCGCGAACGTCATGGACGACGAAACCTTCGCGGCGACGTTACGCGACGTCGGGTCGCGTCGTTTGACCCCCCGCGAGCGACGCGAGGCGCTGGAGCAGGCTCGCCGCGACCGCGCGTTCACGTGCGCGCAGGCGGCGGCGCTTCTGGAGACGTTCGACGTCGGCGAGTCGCGCGTGGAAGCCGCGTCCATGCTGCTTCCCAGGCTCATCGCGCGGACGACGCGAGACGAGCGAACGTCGACGGAGGAAGCGCCGCGCGACGCAAACGCGTTCCCCGAGAACCGCGACGAGACCGAAACCGAAACCGAGACGGACTTTTTGAACTTAGCGTCTGACGCGCAAACCTCGTTTTTGTCGCCTCTGACGGCGTTCGAGCAGAGCGCGGTGTTCGCGCGTTTCGGCGTCGGGCACGCGCGGTACCTCCCGTTCCGGCGGGGCGCGCCGAGCGGGAGGTACGAGCTGGACATGTCCCTCCGGTGCGACCGCGCCGTCGCCGCGTCGCTCGCCGCCGAGGCGGCGAAGGATGCCGACTTTGAAAACTTCAGACGCGTTTCGTACGAGGACGTCTCCGGCGAGACATCGAAGAAGGAAACGACTTCCAAAACGTCCGGCGACGTCATGGCGTGGACGCGCGACCGCGGCGAGGGCCGAGGCCCCGCGCCTCCCCCCGCCTCGGGCGTGTTGTCCTTCGAGTACGTCAAGAAACCCGTCTCGCACAAAGACGCCGCCGGCGCCTGGACGGACGGCGCGCGGCGTCTCCGGGGCGTCGAGGCGAAGGCGATCGCGGCGAAGCTCAAGAGACGTCACGCCGGTCCCGCGAGTCGCGGGTACGTCGCCGGCTCCGAGGCGGACGCGATCGTGGCGTTCCGAAACGCGATGTGCGGCGGCGCGAACGGCAACGGCGCGCCCGCGAATCAACGCACCGCGACGTGCGCGTTCGCGGGTGCGTTTGTCGCCGCCGCGCGCGACTCGGAGACGCGCGTGGAGTTGGCTGTGGCGTCGCGCGACTTTTGCGTGGACGTGGACGAAAACTGGTTGCAGGTTGTCGAGAGTCTCCGCGGCGACGAGCAGGCTCTGGCGTGCGCGCGGGTCGAGGCTTGGCCCGAGGCGAACGTCGCCGCCGGCGTCGCCGCGTTCGAGCGGTCCGAGCGCAAAGCCGAGCGCACCGCGCGGAGGCGCGAGGCGCGGCTCGAGCGCGAGCGCGAGGCGGCGGCGGCGAAGGCGGCGGCGGAGGCGGAGAAGGCGGCGGAGAAGGCGGCGCGGGAGGCGGCGAAGGCGGCGGAGAAGGCTGCGCGGGAGGCGGCGAGGGGGGGGAAGAAGAAGAAGGAATCGGTCGCCGACGCGGGGACCGCCGACGCCGAGGCGGACGCCGGGGACGGCGACGCGGAGGCGAGGACCGCGGAGGACGAAGGTCCGGACGAAGAGGCGACCGAAACGAAAAAGACCGCCGGCGAAGACGCGACGAACGGCGACGAAGAGACGAACGGCGACGAGGCGGACGAAGAAGAGACGCGCGCCGACGCGAACGACGAAGCCGCCGCGGACGAAGCGGCGGAGACGGACCCGTCGGCGGAGACGGACGAAGCGGCGGACCCGTCGGCGGACCCGTCGGCGGACGCCCCCGAGGCCTCCCGAACGTTTGCTCGCAAAACCCAAAAGAAGGAGTCGGCGTCCTCCGCCGCCGACGACGAGATCGACGAGGAGGACGGCCAGCCGCTTGAAATCGGCGATCCGGTGATGGCGCCGGCGTCCATGCGGTACGTGCTGGACTGCGACGACCCGACGCACGCGGCTGTTTTCCGGAAACTCATCGCCGCCGCCGTCTCGGCGCCGAGCAAATGGCGCGCGATCCGCAACTTCCGCGTCGGCGGCGCGGCGCGCGACGACCTCGTGGAGAACCTCGAGAACCTCGAGACGCTCTTCGCGCGCGCCGAGTCCGCGGCGCGGGAGACGTGCGTGGTTCGCGACGCCTCCGCCGTGGACGACGTCTCCGGCGCGGCGCGCGCGGCGCGACAACGCGACTCGGACATCGCCTTTTACGAGCGGAAACGCGCGGAAGCCTTGAAACGACGCGCCGAGAGCGCGAAGAGTCACTCGCGGAAGAACCGCGCGCTTTCGAGACGAGAAGGAGGCGACGGAGAGAACGGTGACGGCGAGAACGGCGAGGACGACGATTTCGGGTTCCCTAAACTCGACCCGCCGTCGCGCGCGCACGAATCGCATCTGTCCCCGTCGCCGTTCGTCGTCTCGCTGGACTTTTTCGGGCTGGACGTCTTCGAGCGTCTCAAAACGCCGTTCATGGAGAAGCAGTTTTACCGCGAGGCGTTCCTGGACATGCGCGCCAAGTCCCTGGAGGCGGACAGGATCAGGCACGCGCACGCCTTCCACCTGCGCGAGATGGCGTTCGAGGCAAACGACTTTTTTCTCGCGGAGACGCGAAGGAGGGAGAAGAGCGCGGAGGCAAAGGAGGAACAGGCGCGGGCGCGCGCCGCCGAAGTCGCGGAGGCGGGCGCGGACGACGATGGCGCGGACGACGAGGGCGCGGATGACGAGGGCGCGGAGGAGGGCGCCGACGCCGCGGCGGACGCGACCGAAGACGTCGCCGAAGACGACGTCTACGGCGAAGACGCGGAGCATACTCACCCGGCCGCGCAAAGCTCCCTCGCCTCTGCGGAGGCGGAAGAGGAGGATTCGGTTCCCCCCGAGGTGGCGTTCCCGACGGTGCGCGTCGCCGGCCCCGCGTTCGCGCCCGCGTCGTCGCCCTGGTTCTCGCCGCTCGCGCCCGGCGCGGCGGCGAGGCAACGTCTCCCGCGCGCGGAGACGTCTCCCGCGACGGGAGACGTCTCGCGCTCCGATTCGGATTCGTCGGAAACACGTTTTTCGACGACTGGGTACGCGTACGCCGCGGACGCGACTCTGGCGCGCGCGTCGCTGGCGGACCCGTCGGCGGTGTACCGCAAAACCTGGGAGAGGTTTTGTATGTCGCGCGCGAGGACGGAGCGCGACGCGAGGTACTACGCCGGCGAAGTCGCGCTCACGTTTCTGGACGAAAACGAAAACGAAAACGAAAACGAGGCGTCGGCGAAGGAAGACCCCGAAGACGTTTCGGTTGAAAAAGGAAGACGTCTTCGCGTTCGCCGGTTCCACGCGTGCCCTCTGCGCGAGATTTGGGCGACGGTGCGTCACGAGACGTGGCGTCTGAACGTCGCGGACCTCGAGTCGCGTCTGGCGAAGCTGGACAAGATCGTCGCCTTGGCGGCTCCCGCCGCCGAGGCGGCGCGGCTGGCGGAGGAGGCTGTGACAAACGCCAACGCCGACCCGCGGCTCGCGGAGGCGCGCGAAGCCGACCCCCCGGACCAGAACCTGCTCAAGACGCTGGAGGCGGAGCTGGCGGAGACGCTCGCGCCGCTGGCGGAGAGCCTCGAGAAGGCGAGGGCCGAGGCGGACGCCGCCGCCGAGGCGGCGGCGACGGCGTCGCGCGAAGCGGCGAAGCTTCGCGACGAGCTGCGTCTCCTCAACACGCGCGGCGCTTTCGGCGGCGACGACGCGACTGCGCCCGCGAAACTCGCCAACGACGTCCTGAAGAAACTCACCGGCGGCGTCGGGTTCAGCGACGCGAACGTCGAGCGGTGCTGCGCGTTGACGGAAGCGTGCGTCGAGTCGATTCGCGCGTACGAGGCGGAGCTCAAGGCGTTCAACGAGAACCCGCCGGTCGTGGAACCGCCCAAGCCGGGGGACGACACGCCGCCGCCGCCGCCGCCGCAGCCGCCCAAGCGGCCCGCCGACGTGCGGTATCTCACGTGGCGCGCGTTCGAGACCATGTTCATGTACACGGATTTCGCCGAGGGTGAGAAAAACGCCGGCGGCTCCGAACGCGACGCCGCGGAGCGCGGCAAGAAAGAGTCCAAGCCGAAGGGCAAGGCTAACGACAAAGATCCCGCGGGCGCCTCCGCGGGGAGACGACGAGAAGAGGACGCCATCGCCGTCGCGGTGCGCCGCGAGCGCGCCGAGGCGCGCGCCAAAGCCGCCGCGCGCGCCGAGGCGGCGGCGGCGCGCGCCAAAGCCGCCGCGGAGGCGGAGGCGGCGGCGAGGGAAGCCGCCGGCGAGGAGCCCCTCGACCCGCTGGATGCCGTGGCGGACCCGCGCGAGGGCGCGGCGGCGGTCCCCGCCGATTCGCACCACCCGCTGGACGCGTCCGACGACGAGGAGGAGGCCGCCGACGGTACGTCTCTCAACTCCTCGCGTCCCCCCCTGGCGGTGGTCGGCCTGCCGCGCATCACGCCGGCGATGCTCGCGGACTTCGCGGCGTCGCGCGCCGCCGCGGAGAAGGCGGCGCTCGCGGCGGCGGCCGCCGCGGAGGCCAAGGCGGCGAAGGGCGCCAAGGGGAAGAAAGCCCCCGCGAAGAAACCGGGAAAGAAAGAAGCCCCGGCGGAGGAGCCTCCTACTCCGCCGCCGCCCACCGCTCGGTTCGCGGCGGGTCTTTTCTCAAACGACGATCTCCTGAAAGCCGCCGCCGGAGTCGACCCGAACCCGTACGTGTACGTCCCGCCGCCGGAGGAGGATGACGCGAAGAAGTGACGGAGGGGAGCGCGTCGGTGTTCGTGTATGACGCGCAGTCGTTTACGTTGCAAAGTAGACTTTTTTATTTTCAAAGAACGTAGTCTATGT
>ENA-OUOG01000621-OUOG01000621.1-marine-metagenome-genome-assembly--contig:-NODE-621-length-45807-cov-5.380669_pt1 | contig 45807 bp, 43 predicted proteins | sample MGYA00248635_ERZ508505 | MGnify/ENA primary metagenome ERZ508505 (study PRJEB26176, sample SAMN06267871) | marine metagenome | isolation source: Saanich Inlet, British Columbia, Canada | place: Pacific...
AAAAAGAACTTCGCGGTGTTTTGGGTTTGGGCAGTCAGGGTAGAGAACCAGGATTGACTCCTCTTGGTCTACTCCTGAAAGGTAGAATAAATCATTGTTTTGTCTAAAAGGCATAGAACCATCCGCATTGGTTGGCATGATATCGTTAGAGTTAAGCACAGCGATTGAATTTTTCTTTAATCGCTTTATAAATTTGCTTCTATTTGTTACAAATAGGTTAGAATCAATTGGTAAATATTTCATTAATTAGAATTTTAATCGTTTGCAAACAAATGTAAGCAAGGCGATGATGAACATCAATTAATACCTACAATATTTCACTAATTTATCACAAAACTAAATTGTTTGTTAGTTGTTAAAATCAAAAGATTCAAAAAGCTAGAGAAGCTTATTAAGAATGGGTCTAAATAAAATTATAACGTAACCGAATATTGGTAAAAAGCGGGATTGGATTTACCTTTGTTCCTTTAAAATTAAATTTAACTAAATAAATATAGTTCCGTATGAGCGAATCACGAGGGTTATTAAAATCGCACATTGTCAAGAAATACTGGATGGCATTTACCGGTCTCTTTTTGATACTCTTTTTAACTGGTCATTTGGCAGGTAACTTGCAGCTATTTATGGCAGGCTATGCAGGCCAATTACAGTTTAATGAATATGCTGTTTTTATGACTACTAATCCAGCTGTAAAGTTACTTTCTTATGTAACTTATTTAAGTATCATTTTCCATGCAGTTGATGGAATAGTTATTAGCATGGCAAACAGAAAAGCAAGACCAGAAGGTTATGCTCATAGTAAACCAGAAAAGAACTCACCTTGGTCATCAAGGAATATGGGTGTTCTTGGAACAATCATTTTTGTTTACATAGTAGTACACATGCAAAATTTCTGGTATGTGTACAAATTTGGTGCTACACCATTTATGTTTAACGAAGAAGGAACTGCTCCACTTTTACAAGACGGTACAGCTATCATAGGTGGAGCCGTAGAAGAAAGTAGAGTGGTACTAGAAGGAGTTGATATGGGCCCTGTAATGAGAGATCTACACACAATAGTAGTAGAAGGTTTTTCAAGCCCTATTTTAGTAGCCTTTTATGTGCTAGCAATGGTAGCATTAGGGTTTCATTTAGTTCATGGTTTTGCTAGTGCATTCCAATCTTTAGGATTAAATCACCCAAAATACAACCCAATCATTCAAAAAGCAGGATATGCATTCGCAATAGTGGTTCCTGCAATATTTGCATTAATTCCTGTTTACATGTTTTTCATGTAAGACAAGAAATTATTCAACACAAAAGATTTGAAGATGAAATTAGACTCAAAAATACCAGAAGGTCCTTTAAAAGATAAATGGACCAATTATAAAAATAACATCAACCTAGTTAATCCTGCAAACAAAAGAAACATCGATGTTATTGTTGTTGGAACTGGTTTGGCCGGGGGTTCTGCTTCCGCAACGTTAGCCGAGTTAGGTTACAATGTAAAAGCTTTTTGTTACCAAGATTCTCCTCGTAGAGCGCACTCAATTGCTGCTCAAGGTGGAATCAACGCTGCAAAAAATTACCAAGGGGATGGAGATTCAACTTACCGATTATTTTATGACACCATTAAAGGCGGTGATTATAGATCAAGAGAAGCAAACGTTTATCGTTTAGCTGAGGTTTCAACAAATATTATTGACCAATGTGTTGCTCAAGGTGTGCCATTTGCAAGAGAATATGGAGGGTTATTAGATAACCGTTCTTTTGGAGGGGTATTAGTTTCTAGAACGTTTTATGCCAAAGGCCAAACCGGACAGCAATTATTACTAGGAGCTTATGCAGCTATGAATCGCCAGATTGGTCGTGGTAAAATAAAAATGTACACACGCCATGAAATGCTAGATATAGTTGTTATAGATGGCAAAGCTAGAGGAATTATTGCACGTAATTTGGTAACAGGTGAGATTGAAAGACATTCTGCTCATGCTGTTGTGCTTGGTACAGGCGGCTATGGAAATGCTTTTTACTTATCGACCTATGCGATGGGAAGTAATGTAACAGCTGCTTGGAAAGCTCATAAAAGAGGTGCTTTTTTCGCTAATCCTTGTTATACACAAATTCACCCTACATGTATACCTGTATCTGGAGATCATCAATCTAAGTTAACATTGATGTCCGAATCTCTTAGAAACGATGGCCGTATATGGGTACCAAAACACAAAAAAGATGTTGAGGCCATAAGAAATGGAAGTTTAAAACCAACAGACTTACCAGAAGAAGATAGAGATTACTACTTAGAACGTCGTTACCCAGCATTTGGTAACTTGGTGCCTCGTGATGTGGCTTCAAGAGCTGCTAAAGAACGTTGTGACGCTGGTTATGGTGTTAATAAAACTGGAGAAGCTGTTTATCTTGATTTTGCTGCCGCCATTGAGCGCTATGGGAAAGAACAAGCTTATGTCAAAGGTTTAGATGTTAACGATAAAAAGCTTATTACCGACTTAGGTAAAAAAGTGGTAGAAAATAAGTATGGTAACTTATTTCAGATGTACGAGAAAATTGTAGATCAGAATCCATATGAAACACCAATGATGATTTACCCTGCGGTACATTACACTATGGGAGGTCTTTGGGTAGATTACAACTTAATGACAACCGTGCCAGGTTTATATGCCATTGGTGAGGCTAACTTCTCAGACCATGGTGCTAACCGCCTAGGAGCATCTGCTTTAATGCAAGGTTTAGCCGATGGGTATTTTGTGTTGCCTTATACTATTGGAGACTATTTGGCTCATGATATTAGAACAGGAGCAATTCCAACAGACACAAAAGAATTCGATGAAGCCGAAGAAAAAGTAAGAACAGAAATTAATAAACTCATTAATAATGAAGGCACAAAATCTGTAGATTATTTCCATAAACGTTTAGGTAAGATTATGTGGAACAAATGTGGAATGGCTCGTAATGAAAAAGAATTAAAAGAAGCAATTACTGAAATTGCTGAGCTACGCGAAGAGTTCCATAAAAATGTTTTTGTGCCAGGAACTCAGGACGAGTATAATGAAGAGTTGGCAAAAGCAGGCCGAGTGGCAGATTTCCTTGAATTGGGAGAGTTGTTTGCTAAAGATGCTTTAGAACGTGAAGAATCTGCTGGAGGACACTTCAGAGAAGAATATCAAACTGAAGGCGGAGAAGCTTTAAGGCGTCCAGAATTCCAGTACGTATCAGCTTGGGAATACAAAGGAAAACCTAGTGATGCCGTACATCACAAAGAGGCTTTAGAGTACAACAATATTGAAGTGAAAGAGAGAAGTTACAAATAAAAATTGCTATGATGAATTTAACGTTGAAAATATGGCGTCAAAAAAACGCTAGTGATAAAGGAAAAATAGTGGATTATCCTGTAAGTGGTATATCTCCTGACATGTCTTTTTTAGAGATGTTAGATGTATTAAACCAAGAACTTATAGAAAAGGGAGAGGCCCCAGTTGCCTTTGATCATGATTGTAGAGAAGGTATTTGCGGAACATGTTCGTTATATATCAATGGTAGAGCTCATGGACCACAAACAAAGATAACTGCATGTCAATTGCATATGCGTAGCTTTAAAGATGGAGATACTATTTATATAGAGCCATGGAGAGCAGAAGCATTTCCTGTAGTGAAAGACTTAATAGTGGATCGCTCTTCTTTTGATAGAATTCAGCAGGCAGGTGGATTTATTTCTGTAAATACGTCTGGTAATACCCAAGATGCAAATGCTATCCCCATAGAAAAAGAAAATGCAGATAAAGCCTTTGATGCAGCAACTTGTATTGGTTGTGGTGCCTGTGTTGCGAGTTGTAAAAATTCTTCGGCCATGTTATTTGTATCGGCTAAAGTATCTCAATTTGCGTTATTGCCTCAGGGACAAGTCGAAGCGACAGATCGTGTACTTAATATGGTCAAGCAAATGGATGAAGAAGGATTTGGTAATTGTACCAACACTGGTGCTTGCGAAGTAGAATGCCCTAAAGGGATTTCTCTAGAGAATATAGCCCGAATGAATCGTGAATATCTAACAGCAAGTTTAAAAGGTTAAACAGACAGAAAAAATTAATAATTATTATCCTAAGATAAATTTTATCTTAGGATATTTTATTTTCTTTGATGCCTAAATCTCCCTAACATGAAAAATAGAACCTCTTATTTAATTTGCTTTCTTCTGTGTTTTACGCTTGGCTGTGCCCAAGAACGGACGTTTGAATTTAACGAAAACGAACTTCTCAAAAGACAACAAACGCTTAGTTCTGATGCGTTTGAAGGACGTCGTACAGGAGAAGCAGGTAATGATAAAGGACGAGCATATATTATACAGCAGTTTGAAGCATTAGGCGCAACGCCCTTTGGTAGTCAATACGAACATGAATTTACTTTTAAGCGAAGAGGAACAGAACTTATTGGCAAAAACGTATTAGCTAAAATAGCAGGTACAGATTTTCCGGAGCAATATATAGTTATAAGTGCGCATCACGATCATTTAGGAGTTTCCAAAGGTGGAAAAATATTCAATGGAGCAGATGATGATGCTTCTGGTGTTGCAGCTTTGTTTGCTTTTGCCGAATATTTTAAACAACACCCTCCAAAACATTCTGTGATTTTGGCGGCCTTTGATGCCGAAGAGATGGGCTTACAAGGCGCAAAATATTTTGTTGAAAAAATGAAAGATTCAAAAATCCTATTAAATATCAACATGGATATGATTAGTCGTAGCGCTAAAAATGAACTTTATGTGGTAGGTACACGCTATAATAAAAAGTTAGAGCAACTTATTTCAACATTTGAAAATCCGACTGCCACTAAATTATTGGTGGGTCATGACGGTACAGATGGAAAATTAGATTGGACTTATTCTTCAGACCATGGGCCTTTTCATAAAGTAAAAATTCCATTCTTATATTTTGGAAACGAAGATCATCCTGCGTATCATAAACCAACAGATGACTTTTCTGATATTACACCAGAGTTTTATAAAAATGCGGTAAAAATTATATTAGAAGTTTACAAGGGCATTGATGCCATAGGCTTATAGGTCTAGATTGTCACATTTTTGTTTTTGAGTCGTCTTTTGTATTGTAACCTAAAACCAATCAAAAAATGAAGCGACTCATCACCGTATTATTACTTTGTGCTTTTTTATCTTCTTGCGATAAGGTATCTGACCATCATATTAATTTTGTTATTAGTCCTTTAGTAAGCGACAATGACAACTTGTTAAAGGTAAACACTTCATTTAAAGCAAATTCATCTGGAGAAACAATTCTCTTATTTCAAGATAAATCTTGGGGCCAAGACAGTTTGCATAATGTCGTTGCCAATATTAAGGTATTATCCGAAAAAAGTAAGGTTAAATCCAATAGAGACAGTGGGTGGTATATTATTACGCATCCAAAAGGGTTAAAACGGCTAAATATAGAGTACAGAATTCAGCAAGATAGTAAAGGAGAATTAACGACGTGGGATACGTATAGGCCAATTATTCAAAAGGACTATTTTCATTTATTTTCTCATAATTTTTTAATGTTGCCAAAACATATACTTGAAGCGTCAGAAGACAACTTTGATGTAACTTTAGAATGGAATAATTTCCCGGAAGAGTTTGTCATAGGAAACAGTTTTGGTGCTAAAAACAAATTACAAGAGATAAGAAACATTTCAGAAGAAAAATTTCATACTGCAGTTTTTACAGGAGGTGATTTTAGACAGTATAATATGACTATAGAAGGTAACGCTGTTAATTTTATTATTCGTGGAAATTGGGAAGCTTTTAATGACACTACAATGGCATCTATAATAGACAAAACGGTAAGGGCACAGCGAAATTTTTGGAGAGATTATTCTCAGCCTTATTATGCTATAACTTTAATACCCACTGTACTTGAGAGAGGAAGCTCTTTTCAAGGTTCTGGACTTACAAATTCCTTTGCGACAAATGCATCAAATAATGAATTTCTAGAGGTAGAAGGCTTAGTTTATCTTTTTAACCACGAGTTACAACACAATTGGACAGGGTCATTAATTAGAAATGAGGATGAAGAAAAACAATATTGGTTTAGCGAGGGATTCACAGAATATTATACCTTAAAAAATATAGCAAAAGCAAAGATTTATAATTTAGATGAAAGTTATTTTATTGAAAAATTCAATGAATTTGTAAGAGAATTATACACCTCACCAGTAAAAGAAATGCCAAATAGTGAATTAAATTATGATACATTTTGGAGTGGTAAGGAAGGTGTTCAAAATTTACCATACAGGCGTGGTGCCTTGTTTGCCTTTTATTTAGATAATAAAATAAAGAATGAGACTAAAGGAAAAAAAAGTTTAGACAATTTACTTTTAAATTTTAAAGAAGACGCCATTAAAACGGGACAAAAAATTAATCACGAGTATTTTGTGAGGACTGCGAACCTCTATTTGAAAAGTGATTTACAACCAATTTTTGATAAACACCTTGAAGAAGGTAAGTTATTTAATTTAGAAGAGCTTTATAGCGATTTTGGTTTTGAATATGATTCAAAAACTAAAGTATTTGATTTAGGTTTTACATTTTCTGATGATAAGAGTCGTATAATTTCTATAGACACCAATTCCAATGCATACAGATCAGGATTAAGAGAAGGAGGTATATTTAAAAGTAGAAGTTATTATTATAATTCGATTACCCATAAGGCGGAGTTTATAGTTTTAAGAAAAGACAAAGAAATAGCGGTAAGTTACTACCCTGTTAAGGAAATAAATTTGCCTCAATTAAAAGATAATATTCATAATAAATCAAGGTTAGATTTCTAGTTTTCTTATATTTCTATTTTGTTAGGATATTATGCAAAATTCATTAGATTTTTATAAAGCAAAATTAGAAAATCACCAGATTAAGGTAAAACGTTTGTTTAAAACTTTAAGCCTATACAGTATACTTAGGCTTAGCGTTTTTTTACTTACGGGATTAGGCATTTATGCAACCTATAGTCAATGGCAGGTAGCATTTGGTATTGCCATTGCTGGTATTGTTATTTTTTTAGTCTTGCTTTCAAAATATACAGACTTAAAACATGAAAGAGAACGTTATAAGCGACTGGTAAAAATCAATAAAGAAGAAATCGTAATTGCTTCTGGAGAATTTCATGATAGAGCCGATGGATCAGAATTTCAAAATCCCTCACATTTTTACAGTTTAGACATTGACCTTTTTGGAAAAGGGTCTTTCTTTCAGTATATCAATAGAACAACAATTAAAGAGGGAAAAGAATGTTTAGTATCACAACTTTTATCAAATAATATTGAGCAAATCCCTAAACGTCAGGAAGCTATAAGGGAGTTGGTGAATATGCCGGAGTGGCGACAAAATTACTCGGCAATAGCCCAAGGTGTAGAAGAAGAACATCCAGCAAAAAACATTATCAAATGGCTTAAGGAGCACAAACCATTTTTGACTAAAACTTGGTTTGGAATAACGATTGGCTTTAGTGTTACTTCAGTTATTGTTTTTGGTTTGGCTATAGCAGAATTAATCCCATTGAGTCTTTTAGGCTATTGGTTATTGCTGGGTCTTGCATTAACTGCACGATTGCTAAAGCCAATAAATCTTGTTTCCCAACATGCATCTAAGGCTAAAGAAACATTTAGGCAATACGCACAACTTTTAAACACCATTGAACAAGCCCAGTTTTCTTCAGAATTATTGCAAGAACAAAAAAACAAAATCGAATTAAATGGTATAAAGGCATCTCAAATATTTTTAAAGCTATCCAAACATATTGATGCTTTAGACAATCGAAACAATTTAATTTCTGCTATTTTTGGTAATGGTTATTTTCTATGGGATATACGACAGACGTATTACATAGAGCAATGGATAAGCACTTATGCGCTTAAAGTTGAAGATTGGTTTGAGGTTGTCACTTTTTTTGATGCTTATAATAGTTTGGGTAATTATGGCTTTAATCACAAACAGTTTGCATACCCTAAAATAGTTAAGGGAAACGATACTGTTTTGGCGCAAGGCCTAGGACATCCACTTTTAAAATTAGATAAGCGAATCGATAGCGATTTAGATGTACAGCGTGAGCAATTTTTTATCGTCACAGGGGCTAATATGGCAGGGAAAAGTACATTTTTAAGAACAGTAGCTTTGCACATTGTTATGGCTAATGTAGGTTTACCAGTTTGCGCAAAAGAAAGCCAGTATAGGCCTATTAAACTTATTACAAGTATGCGAACAACAGATTCTCTAACAGATGATAGCAGTTACTTTTTTAGTGAGTTAACACGCTTAAAATTTGTTGTAGATACTGTAGAGAATGATAGTAATTACTTCATCATCCTTGATGAAATTTTAAAAGGAACCAATAGTACAGATAAAGCTATAGGCTCAAGAAAGTTTGTAGAAAAATTGGTCAAACTAAATGCTACAGGCATTATTGCAACACACGATTTAAGTCTCACGGAAATTGAAAGTGAATTAGAGGCTGTAAAAAATTACTTCTTTGATGCGCAAATAATTGATAATGAACTTTATTTTGATTATAAACTCAAAGAAGGCGTTTGTCAAAATATGAACGCAAGTTTTCTTCTCAAGAAAATGGAGATTATATAATTATAAACGTAAAAAACCCTTTCTGTCACAGAAAGGGTTTTTTAAACTGTAAAAGTAAAATCTTTTAAGCCTCAAAAGGCTCTATAGAAACGTAAGACTTGTTGTCTTTCTTCTTAGTAAATTTCACTAAACCATCTACTTTAGCATGTAAAGTATGGTCTTTTCCTTGGTATACGTTTTCACCTGGGTGATGTGTGTTACCACGTTGTCTTATGATAATGTTTCCAGCAACAGCAGCTTGTCCGCCAAATATCTTAACACCTAAGCGTTTGGATTCTGATTCTCTACCGTTTTTAGAACTACCAACTCCTTTTTTATGAGCCATTGTCTTAAGGTTTTATATTGTTAATAATTAACTTAAAGCAGCTATTAAATCAGCTTTCTTCATAGAAGAAATACCTTCAATACCTTTTGCTTTAGCCATCTCTTTTAATTGAGCCACAGTAAGTTTACTCAAATCCTGAGTGTCTTCTGTTTTCTCTTCTTTTTTTGGAGTCGCTTTTTCCGCCTTAGCTGGCTTAGCTTTTTTAGCTCCAGAAGCTGTAATACCTTCGATTACGATTTCAGAAAGTGACTGACGGTGACCATTTTTAACACGGTAACCTTTACGTCTTTTCTTTTTGAAAACAATAACCTTGTCACCTTTAAGGTGCTTTAAGACTTTTGCACTTACTTGTGCTCCGTCTATAGCTGGGGCGCCTAAAGTTACATTGTCACCATCGCCGATTAAAAGAACGTTGTCGAAAGATACTTTCTTACCTTCTTCTGTAGCTAAACGGTTAACAAAAACTTTTTGGTCTTTTTCAACTTTAAATTGATGCCCTGCTATCTCTACAATTGCGTACATAGCGTAACGTTTTTATTAATTTGTTATTCAATACATTGAGCCTTCTTCTCAGAAAGCGGATGCAAATATACGCTTAAATTCCTAATTGACAAACGTTTTATGGGTTTTGAGTCATTTTTTAAAATACGGATTGGCAGATTTCTTAAGTTTATTTTTTTAATAAATTCAAGACGTATTTATTTCACTTTTTATTTGCAAAAAAAAGGTAATCCTTTCGCTATTTTTGTGCGAATTGCTGTAACAATAATCATTTCAGTAAGACAAACACTTGAAACTTTTATTAAATAAAACACTAAAAATGAAAAGAAGCTTATTAAGTCTAGCGCTTTTGATGTTTGTAGGATATTCTTCTACGGCGCAAAAGGTAGAGTTTGAAGAATTTGATTTAGATAACGGACTCCACGTTATTATGCATCAAGATAATACGGCTCCAGTCGTGATTACGTCCGTAATGTATGATGTTGGAGCAAAAGATGATGACAGAGCACGCACGGGCTTTGCTCACTTTTTTGAACACTTGTTGTTTGAAGGCTCAGAGAATATTGAACGTGGAGAGTTTATGAAAATTATCCCAGCAAATGGAGGGACTTTTAATGCAAACACTTCACAGGATAGAACTTACTACTACGAAATATTTCCTTCTAATAAATTAGAGTTAGGCTTGTGGTTAGAGTCAGAGCGTATGTTACATCCCGTAATAGACCAAGTAGGAGTAGATACACAAAATGAAGTTGTTAAAGAAGAAAAAAGACAAAGTTTTGACAATAGGCCTTACGGTGGTTTATTAGCGGCTATAGGAGAAAACCTTTTTAAGGTTCACCCATATAAGGATAAGCTTATTGGCGAGATGGAACATTTAGATGCGGCGACTTTAGAGGAGTTTATGGCATATTACAAGAAAAATTATGGACCAAATAACGCCGTTTTAATTATAGCCGGAGACATTGATAAAGAAAAAACAAAACAACTAGTTAAAGACTATTTTAACGACGTTAAAAGAGGGCCTGACGTGGTCAGAAATTTTGAGAAAGAAACTCCTATTACTGAAACTATAAAGACGAAGTATTACGATAAAAATATCCAGATTCCAGCAATTATTGCAACTTACCGTTTGCCAGGACAAGCAACTAGAGAGGCATCTGTTCTTGACATGATATCTACCTATTTAAGTGGTGGTAAAAGTTCTGTGCTATACAAGAAAATGGTTGATGAACAAAAACAAGCTTTGGAAGTTGCTGCAGTTAATATACCACAAGTAGATTATAATATTTTTGCACTTTTTGCATTACCACAAGGTGAAACAGATTTAGCGACTTTATTATCTGAAATGGACGAAGAGATTGCCAAAATGCAAACCGAGTTAATTTCAGAACGCGATTATCAAAAACTTTTAAATCAATTTGAGAACAGGTTTGTTAGCTCCAATTCAAGTGTAGAAGGTATAGCAAGTTCTTTAGCTACCTATTATTTACTCTATAAAGATGTCAATAGAATTAACACACAATTGGATTTGTACCGCTCTATTACCAGAGAAGAAATTAGAGATGTGGCAAAAAAATATTTAAGCCCAAACCAACGTGTAGAAATTGAGTATTTACCTAAAAAAGACGAAAATTAAGATGAAGAATATAAAACTAAAAATAGCAGCATTTTTTGGAGTAGCTTTAATGTCTTATGGTGTTAATGCACAAATTGACCGCTCTCAGATGCCAAAAGCTGGTCCAGAACCAGTAATTAACTTATCTAAGCCACAAGAATTCAAGCTTAAAAACGGTATTACCGTCATGGTTGTTGAAAATAACAAATTACCTCGCGCATCTTACCAGTTAACAATAGATAATAAACCATATGTAGAGGGTAATAAAGCAGGTGTGGCAAATATTCTTTCTGCAATGTTAGGCAATGGGACAACGTCTATTTCTAAAGATGATTTTAATGACGAAGTCGATTTCTTAGGAGCCAATATTAATTTTGGTTCTAGCGGAGGATTTGCTAGTGGTCTTGTAAAGTATGCAGATCGTATAGTAGAGTTAATGGCCGATGCAACTATTAATCCCTTATTAACCGAAGAGGAATTTAATAAAGAAAGAGATAAGTTAATAGAGAACTTAAAAACCGACGAGAAGAGTGTCGATGCAGCTGCAGGACGTGTTGTTGGTGCTTTAGCGTATGGTAAAGACCATGCTTACGGAGAGTTCGTTACAGAAGAAACGGTAAATAATGTAACGTTTCAAGATGTGTTAGATTTTTATAAGATTAGGTTTGCGCCTAATAACGCTTACATAGTTGTCGTCGGGGACATCGATGCTAAAACAGTTAAAAAACAACTCAAAAAGTATTTCGGTAAATGGGAAAAGGTTGAAAATTTACCTAACATTCCAGACCCAAAGTTAACATCAAACGTTTCAGAAACACAAATTAACTTTGTAGATATGCCAAATGCAACGCAGTCTAATATTTCTGTAACTAATAATGTAGATTTAAAACAAAACGATGACGATTATTTTGCAGCATTAATGGCAAATAACATCCTTGGCGGTGGCGGTGAAGGGTATTTGTTTAAAAACCTTCGTGAAGACAAAGGATATACGTATGGGGCTTATTCTAGTTTAGGAGCAAGCCGTTATGGTGTCTCTCGTTTTAATGCAAGTGCAAAAGTGCGTAACGCTGTTACAGATAGTGCTGTTGTAGAGTTTCTTAAAGAAATAAAACGTATTAGAACTGAACCAGTTGACCCAATAACACTTAAAAATGCTAAAGCAAAGTATGTTGGTAATTTTGTTATGGCGTTAGAGCGTCCGCAAACCATTGCTAATTATGCTTTAAGCATTAAGAGAAATAACCTTCCTGAAGATTTTTACGCAAAATATTTAGAAAATATAAATAATGTCTCTGTTGAAGATGTACAACGTGTGGCGAATAAATACATAAAATCAGACAATGCGAGAATTATAGTCGTTGGTAAAGGTGCAGACGTCATAGAAAATCTTGAGAAAGTGGGCTTGCCAATTAAATATTACGATAAATATGCTAATGCTACAGAGAAACCTGTGTTTTCTAAGCCTTTGCCAGAAGGTTTAACCGCCGCAGATGTTGTAAAAAGTTATGTCAAAGCTGTTGGAGGAGAAACTGTATTAAAATCCGTGAATTCTATATTTCAGACGGCAGAAGTAATTATAGCAGGGGCGCCTTTTAAGCCAAAAGCAATTATTAAAAAAATGTCGCCAAATATGTCATCTATGGAGTTATCTATAGAGGGCATGGGTACAATTATGAAGCAAAAGTTTGATGGTAAAACTGGATATGCCGAGCAACAAGGTCAAAAAATACCGATGTCAGATAAAGACATCAATTCACAAAAAGACGAAAAAGTCTTATTTCCTGAGTTGTATATGGAGGCTACTAATATAAAATTAGAAAGCTTAACAGATGTTGATGGGACGAGTGCTTATAAAATTGTGGTGACTGATGGAGAAAAGACCTCTGTAAGATATTATGCAGCAGATTCTAGTTTACTTATTAGAACGGAAGAAACACAAGAAGCTGGTGGACAATCTATAACATCCATAACAGATTTTTCGGATTACAAAGAAGTTAATGGCGTTTTGATGCCACAAAAAATGAAAATTACTGCTGGACCACAAGTATTAGAATTTAATATGACTGAAACTAAAGTTAATGAAGGGGTTACAGTAGAAGACTTTAAATAAAAGAAAATTTTTAAATAAATTTTTAACCGGAACTGCCTTGTAGTTCCGGTTTTTTTATGTTTTTCTGTTATTTGCAATATACACTCCAGCTAGTATTATTAACGTTGCAAATCCTTGTATTGGAGTAAAAGTTTCGCCATCTAGTAAGCCCCAAAGTAAAGCGACTAAAGGCATAAGATATGTGACAGATGTCGCAAAAACAGGTGTGGATATTTGTACAAGTTTATTAAACAATACTTTGGCTAGCGCTGTTCCAAATATTGAAAGTGTTAGGACACAAAGAATAGCATTACCTATGGTTTCAGATTCAAAAGTTTTAGCAGAAAAGAAATCTGAAAATAGCAAAACAATAAAGGCAGGAATTATAATAAATACATAATTCCCAGCAGCAATGGTGAGCGGTTTTACATCTTGAAGGTAACGTTTAATAATATTTACATTTGCAGCATACATCAACGTAGAACTAATTATAAATCCTGCATACAGATAGTTTTGTTCAGGATTAATTTCTGCACCACGTAAAATTAAAATTGCCGTACCAATGAAGCCTATAATGACACCTATCACTTGACGCCTCGTAGAACTGATTTTAAAAATTGCAGCTCCCATTATAACGGTATTTAGCGGCACAAGAGAATTTAATATCGAGGTTATGGCACTATCTATTTCGGTCTCTGCGATTGCAAATAAAAATGCTGGAAAAAAAGAACCAAGAAAACCTGATATCCCAATCCATTTCAATTGTTTTTTTTTAATGTTTTTTAAACTGGTAAAGCCAAATGCTAAAAGAATAAGCCCAGTAATCACATTACGCAAACTACCAACCTGAAAAGGCGTTAGACCTAATAAAGATTTTTTAATTAAGATAAATGAACTTCCCCAAATTATAGATAAAATAATAAGGTATACCCATTTAATGTTAATGTTTTTCATAATTTGAGATTACGGGTCACAAAATTCGTTAATTATTTTTCAAGAAACTTTGTATTTATTATATTTGTTTCAAATCAGAAATGACATAGTATTATGAAAGTGTTTAAGAATCCTATAATCATTACCGTTTTAATGCTCGTTGTTGTGGCTTGTAAAAACAACGCTGAGCCAGAAGTTAAAACAGTCGAGTTAGCAAAAGCTAATAAAGATATTGCATCTGCTTTAGACCCAAATGCAACTTACGCGAAAGTAGAGTTTAATATCAAAGGAATGACTTGTGCTATGGGATGTGCAAAAACCATTGAAAAGAAGATGGCCAAAATGGAAGGTGTAAAAATGGCTAAGGTAGATTTTGACAAAGAATTAGCCATGGTTGAGTACGACGAATCTAAAGTTACGCCAAGTTCTCTAGAAGAGGCTGTTGCCAAAGTAAGCGACATCTATAAAGTAGAAGATTTAAAAATCGTAGATGCATTTTCTGCAGAAAAAAAGCCATGCAAGGAAGATTGTAAAATGGCATGTTGCAAAGATAAGACAGAGGCAGATAAAATGGCTTGCGCAAAAGATTATAAAAAGGACTGCTGCAAAGACAAAAAAGCTTAGTAATAAAAAACTATTGAATGAAACGCTATCCCAAAAGGATGGCGTTTTTTATGAGGTAAAATTATAAATAAGTCGTTTATAAAAGCCGCGGTATCATATAGCTTGAAAGAATACTATTGCCAAAATAATGCACGCTATGGGCAGAAGTATTAGTTTCCAAAACTTAAGCTTTACACGTTTCGATTTAGCGTTTAGCACATTTCTACGCTTACCATTATAGCGCATCCAGTTTTTTAAGCAAATAAAAAAAATAAACAATACCGTTACTGTAAGGGCTTTTTCTGTGCTTAACTTACCGATATTAAGTTGACTAGCAAAAGCAGCAAAGAAACAACCCACGAGCGCATAAAATGATACTTCAGTTATGTTTATATAATACAAGGCATACCCCATTGCTTTTTTGCCAAACTTAGGTTTAAGGTTGTTAAGTAAACCGATATAAAATGTATCAAACATCGTGGTGAAAATAGAAAAACCGCACCAATTTGGTGCGGTTTTTTTAAAATATATTATTATTACAGCTTATAGTGGTGTCAAAATTTTAACATCACTTAAATCTATAGTTGTTGAGACCGTAGCGTTATTACTATCGTAAACAAAAGCTATTTTTGCACTACCCGTTACACCACTTAAATCTATTAAACCTGTTTGGTCATATTCGTTATTAAAGAATCCTGTGTTATCTGGTAAAGCTAAAATTTCTTCAGTACCTATTTCAACCCATGTTGCGGCCGAAGGATCACCTGAAGTATAGTCGTTAGAGTAGTATGCTTTTAATGGCTCACCATTACTAAATGCGTCAGCGATTTCTAAAACCAATTGCTCTCCAGATTGTGCATCAAAATCAAAGGATGGAGAAATTAACCAACTCGTCATTTGAAGAATGCTTCCACTTTGAAATGCAGATCCTCTTGCATAAAATTCACCACCAAAATCTCTTGCGTCCCATTCTCTAGTACCAGAGGTGTTTTCTACAGTCCAGCCATCAAAACCATCATTAAAATCTTCTTGGTAAACAATATTGAAATCATTAATATCAAAAGGGTCACAACGTTCTACGTTATTAAAATTGATATCTTCTGGTGAATTAACAACAACATAATAATCATCTCCAAAGAATGTTCTCTGTAGAACTGCCACCATAGAACCACTACCAGAAGGCAATGTTAAACCTTTAAAATCTGCAAACGTACTTGTAGCAAAAATGGCATTTGCCCCAGATGCACAACTTTCTAAGGTACGTTCAGCATCAAACTGGTCTCCTGGTTCAGAAGCGTAGCTTAATATGTCAGCTTCATCTCTGTTGAATTGAATATTAGTTAACTCAATCATTAAGTTTGTTTGCTCTTCAGTAAAATCTGCAATCGCTAATGGAAGCGGAACAATTGTAGCAACTTCCGCAGATCTAAAGATAAAATCATTTTCTAGAGAAGCCGGGATTTTTCCTATACGCTCTCCGTCAATTGGACCAAGAGTTAAAACGCCATTAGAAATAGCAACAGATAAACCATTCAATTTCACATAGACTTTTCTACCCACGTCATATCTCACAAATAAAGGATTGACGTCAACTAGTACACGTATACCGTGAGTTGGGTTTTCTGGAGTATTTTGAAGTATGATTTCCTCAAAATAGTTACCACCTTCATCAGAAGATATTACATAACCTTGTACAAAAACATCATCACCATCGGTTGGAAATGTGTAGATGCTGTCATCATTCGAGTAATCTAATGGTTGTGGTGTAAATATACCATCATCTGCACTTTGTTGCTGTGCTAAATCTCCAGCTACAGAGCTAATTTCAATTGTGCCTCCTGTTAATACAGGCTCTACTACAGAAGTATTAGGAATACTAAAGTCGTCGTCTTCTACACAGCTATTAAAAGCTACTAAACCGATAAGTAGAAGTATTAATTTATTAATTTTTAAAGTTTTCATTTTGTGTGTGTATTTTTTATTCTTTTTCAATTAAAATCTTACGTAAACATTCAAGTAATACGTTGTACCGTTACCAAAGAAGTATCTGTTTCCAAAAACAGGACCATTATCTCTAGACCTGTCTTCTCTAACACGTCTAAAGTTTGCTAGACGTGATTGTTCAAAACCACCAGTTCTATAATCTTCGTTAAACACATTATTGATGGTTGCAAAGAAACCAATAAAGTAATCGTCAACTCTCCAAGATTTACCACCAATAATATTAACTAACATATAATCATCAAACTGTTCTTGTTTTAATAATTCTTTTGCAAGTACTGGGTCAAAATCATTAAATACATTCCCATCATAATCTGAGGTAAAGTTAGCTGACCTTGCCAAATTACTAACATCAATGTAAGCATTTGAGAAGAAATTACTCGTTATACCAATATTCCAAAAATCAGGATCTCTATATTCAAAACCTAACTGAAAAGCACGTTCAGGTCCACCAGCAACATGCACATCTTTAAGGTTTGTAGTCCCGTCTCCAAAAGTCAATTGGCCTGGGAAGTTAACACTTGTTAGATACAGATTTGGGTTATTTTGGAAGGTGTACTGACCTACTGATGCTGCACCTTTAAGTTTAATAGTTGGTGTTACTTGTGCTTCAATACCAAGTTCTACTCCAACATGACGTCTTTCTACGTTTGTCAAAACCTCTTGAACAAAAGCATCGCCATTATCAATGCCTAAGCCTGCTAAATCCTCTGTGAAATAGAAACCTATATCACTTCCGTTTTGAAACCCAGAGTAGAAACCAGTAAGTCTGGCCTTTACAATTGGTGAACGATAAATATAACTGACATCAAGAGATTGAATGTCTTCACTTTCTAAACCAGTAACAGTTGCATTGGTTTGTCTCGCATTACTGTATGAGTTTCTTATGGATGGGGCTTTTGTAAATAAACTTGCATTGACATCAACGAGATGTTTACCTGTAATCTTATAGGTAAAGCCACCTTTAATACCGTAATTTGTGAACTCTAGTTTTTCTCCTTTTCCGAATGAACCATCTGGACCTCCACCAGAGAAGAAACCATTTTCAAATATTCCGTTTCTTTGGTAAGTTGTTCTAGATAAATTAGCTCCTAAATAAAAATCAATTTTGTTATATTTGAATTGAGCTTGAGCAAATGCGTTTGCTACTTCGGCATTAATTTCATAATTATATTTATAGCGATCACCTTCTCTAACAATTCTGTTAGGATTTCTCAAATCACTTTGCGCTAGATCAGCAGCCACTTGATCCGAAATGTTTTCATCTTCTTCTGCAAAGAAGTCTACATCAAGATAACCCGTACCACCTAATAAATCTTCTACACGCGCATAATTTTGACTATTTAAACGTCTGTAATTTAGAGCAGCATTTAGTCTTATATTGTCTGCTAAATCTGCATCTAATATTGTATTGAAAGTAATTTGGTCGTCTTCAATAACGTCTGCTTGTATAGCGTAAAGCGAATTTCCTCCTTGAGTCCTTAAGGTTGCATTACTCTCGTATAAGTTGTTCCAGTTTAATTGACCATCGTTTACAAACGCTTCTTTTGCAATAAATGCTTGTTGGTAGTCAAATGCTGTAGGGTTAGGGTCTTGTAAAAAGAAGCTAGGTAAATTTTGATAATAATCAGGATTTGGATTTCTCGCACCTCCTAAGAATACACTTTCATTACCTACAGTAACCAAACGTGTTCCACCATTATCTATACGCGTATTAGCAATCTCTCCAAATTGGTAGGCAACATTTGTATTTAAACGCACTTTATCAGAGATGTCCCAATAATGATTAAGCATTAGGATTGGTTCTTCAATTTCTCTCATTCTAGAGTTGCGTTGTTCGCCATTAAGTTCTCCCCAAAACGGATTGTATTGTCTTCCTTTAAGGTCAAAAATTTCTTGCGTTATTGCAGTAGAACGTCCACGTCTATTTTGTGCATATATACCTGTAAAGTTGATGCTATGCTTCTCGTTAATGCGCTTTTCTACAGCGGCAAAGAAAGAGTTGGCATCGTATAATGTGCCGTCAATATAACCTTGATTTCCATAACGTCTAGATACTAGTACAGAATACGACCACCCATCTTTTAGTAGTCCTGAATTATAACTTCCCATGACTCGGCCTTGATAACTTCTATTCGCAGCAGCATATGAAATACGGCCACCTTTACGATATTTAGAGGCGCGCATAACTATGTTATTTGTCCCTGCTAAATCACCAAAATTATAATCATTGGCAGACATACCCATTGAAAATTCTTGGTTACGCTGTACATCATTTAAGCCTCCCCAGTTACCCCATTGTGGGCGACCGTTAAATTGCTTATTCATTTCAACACCGTTAATGAGGACCTTACCATTGGCATTGTCTAATCCTCTAGGCCTAAAGAATGTTGCACTAAAGTCAAAGGCTGCAGCACTTAAAAACACATCTCTAGAGGCTTGTAATAAACCAGAAATGTTGTCTGTAAGACCATCATCTTCGCTATTTAAATTGTCGTCTGAAATAGAGATAGTGTACAAATCCTTTTTGTCTGTAGGATCAAAATCTAGAGTCATACCAGAAATATCAACAGTTTGACCTTGGTTAACTACAATTGGATAACGTTTAGTGACGTAGCCTACTTTCTCAATTTTAAGTACTTGTTCACCGAGAGGGACATTAGAAGAAAAGGTAAACTCACCTTTTGCATCTGTAATCATACTCATGTCTGTGCCCTCGATACTTACGGTGACATCAGGAACAGGTTCTCCTGTGGTTCCGTCCAAAACACTTCCTCTAACTACAGTTTGCTGAGCAAAACTTAGAAATGAAAAAGTGATTCCAAACAGAAAGAGTAAAAAACTTTTTTTCATGTTTAGTTTAATATTGATTTGATTTAAGATTCCTTTAACAAAAAATTTTAAAGGTGCACAAATTTACGTTTTTTATTAGAAATACATACTTTTGGCACCTAAATTGCTTCAAGCTTTACAATTAGATAATAATAAAATGAAATCGATAAAATTACTTTTAGTTTTTAGTATATGTTCCTTAACATTTTGTGCAACAGCTCAAAAGGAAAAACGCTTTAAAATTCACACTATTGCATTTTACAATTTAGAGAATCTTTTTGATACCATTAATGACCCTCTAAAATATGATGAAGCTAGTCCTATTATGGAAATGGCTGCTTCGAATAGAGGCGAAGTTTATACAAATAAAGTAAAAGGGATGGCTCGTGTTATAGCAGAAATAGGACGAGACCAAAGTAAAAACGCACCTGCTATTATTGGTGTTTGTGAGATAGAAAATAGAAAAGTATTAGAAGATGTTGTAAATAATCCTCTTTTACTTGGCAAAGATTATGGCATCATTCATTTTGAAGGTCCGGATAGAAGAAGTATAGATGTTGCATTGTTATATCAAAAAGCTTTGTTCCAACCCATAAATTCGAGTTCACACGAATTAAAGATTTTTGATGACAATACTAGAAAACGAACATACACAAGAGATCAATTATTAGTTAGTGGAAAATTAGATGGTGATTTAATTCATGTCATCGTTAACCACTGGCCGTCAAGAAGCGGTGGCGAAGCAAGAAGCAGACCCAAGAGAGTAGCAGCGGCAAAGGTAACAAAACGTTTAGTTGATTCTTTGCAGTCTATAGACCCATATTCTAAAGTGTTTATTATGGGAGATTTAAATGACGACCCAACAAATGCTAGTGTAAAAGATGTACTCAAAGCACAAGCCAACAAAAAACGTGTGCCCTTGAAAGGGATTTATAATCCTTACGAGAACATGTTTAAAAAGAAAGGGTATGGAACAACAGCCTACAGAGATGCATGGAGTTTATTTGATCAAATCATGGTAACTAAGCCATTGCTAGAGGATGATTATTCATCTTTTCGATTTTATAAAGCAGGGATTTTTAATAAGCAATATTTAACGAATAAGCGTGGGCGTTGGGAAGGCTACCCATTTAGAAGTTTTGCCGATGGTGGCTACACGGGTGGGTTTAGCGATCATTTCCCTGTTTATGTATATGTTATAAAAGAAGTAGAAGAATAATTTGCTACTGGGATATATGAATAAAAAAAGGCTTCAAAATTAATTTTGAAGCCTTTTTTTGCATCAGTCTAAAACCACAAATTCCATGGAATCATATACAAAACCAAAGCTAAGGCAATGCTGTAAAACATTGCGAGCATTTTAAATTTAGGTTTAGACACCAATTTCTTTTTATGCTTAGAATAACCAATGGTTACCAGAGCTACTGCTATAATCATAGTTGTAGGATGTTCGACAACAAGTTTTCTCAAGGCGTCATTTTTCATAATTTCACCCACAGATAGTTCGTCAAAATAGCCTTTACTAAACCAAAGAATTATTCCGATGAGCAATTGAATGTGCATGGTAATTAAAGCAAAAAGCGAAATTCTAAAATCTTTAGCATCAAACTCTTTATCTCCGAAAAATTTGAAAAGCGCATTAATCGTTGCTAAAATTAGAACGATTAATACCAAATAAGCCCAATAAGAGTGAATAAATTGCACAACTTCCATAAGAGTAAATTTTAATTTGTCCAACAAAAATACACATTAGAAAAATAGAACTAATTATTTTTTTTGAATTCGTATTCGCGCTCTACTTTACAGACACGGACTTTGTAAGATTCATACCATTTTTCACGACCTAATTTTTGTGCTAATAAATGTTCGTAATTAGCTTTCCAATCTTGTATAGCTTTAAGATTTTTCCAGTAACTTATTGTAATTCCAATAGTATCTCGTGCACTTTCTATACCAATAAAACCTTTTTGGTTTCTCGCTAAATTCACCATTTTTTCAGCCATTTCTTCATAATCCAAAACATGTTCGGATTGGGTTGAGGTAAAAATGACCGCATAATAAAAACTATTACTATTCATACGATTGTTATATCCCCGGAAATTTAAGAGTTCTTATTCAGAAGTCATCTATTAAAGCAACAATTTATTATTATCTTCGCGCAAAATAAACTACTAAATAATCAATAGAATATGGGAACAGTAGCTACTGATTTCGGGATAAATGAAGCTCTACAACAGTTAGGAGTAAAAGCTATTAATGAAGGTTCTTCTACAGGGTCTAATAACTTTTCTAATGGTGAGATAATTGAATCGTTTTCACCAGTCGATGGACAATTAATAGGTAAAGTTAAGGCAACCACAAGAGCCGATTATGACAAAGTAATGGATGTCGCAACAAAAGCATTTAATACTTGGAGAGATGTTCCGGCTCCACAGCGAGGAGAGATGGTGCGTCAATTTGGAAACAAATTAAGAGATTTAAAAGAACCTTTAGGAAAACTAGTGTCTTATGAAATGGGTAAATCTTTGCAAGAAGGCTATGGTGAGGTTCAAGAAATGATTGACATTTGTGACTTTGCTGTAGGGCTATCTAGACAATTAAACGGCCAAACTATACCATCTGAGCGTCCAGGACATGTGATGAGAGAACAATGGCACCCCATAGGTGTTGTAGGAATTATCTCTGCATTTAATTTCCCAGTGGCAGTTTGGGCTTGGAATACGGCTTTAGCTTGGATCTGTGGTGATGTTTGTGTTTGGAAAGCCTCTGAGAAAGCGCCGTTATGCTCTGTAGCTTGCCAGAATATCATAGCGGGAATCTTAAAAGACAACAATTATCCAGAAGGTATTTCTTGTATTGTTAATGGCGATTATCGTGTAGGTGTATTTATGACTACAGACTCTAGAATACCTCTAGTTTCTGCTACAGGTTCTACACGAATGGGGCGTATTGTTGGTAAAACAGTTGCTGAACGTTTTGGGAAATCATTATTAGAATTAGGAGGTAATAATGCCATAATTATTACACCTTCTGCTGATTTAAAAGTTGTAGTTCCTGGTGCTGTTTTTGGTGCTGTTGGAACTTGTGGACAGCGTTGTACATCGACACGTCGTTTAATTATTCACGAAAGTGTTTACGATAAAGTGCGCGATGCTATTGTTGGTGCTTATGGGCAATTGACTATTGGGAATCCTTTGGACGAAACCAATCATATAGGACCATTAATTGATAAAGATGCGGTAAACACCTATTTATCCGCAATAGAAAAAGCAAAAACCGAAGGTGGAAATGTATTAGTTGAAGGTGGCGTTTTAGAGGGCCAAGGTTACGAAAGCGGATGCTATGTAAATCCTGCAATTATTGAAGCAGAAAATGATTTTGAAATTGTACAGCACGAAACTTTTGCACCAATCTTATATCTAATGAAATACTCTGGCGAGGTTGAAAATGCTATTGCTAAACAAAATGGCGTTGCGCAAGGATTATCTTCTGCAATTATGACGAATGAAATGAAAGAAGCAGAAAAATTCTTGTCCTATGCTGGTTCTGATTGTGGCATTGCTAATGTAAATATTGGGACTTCTGGAGCAGAAATCGGAGGGGCATTTGGAGGAGAAAAAGAAACAGGAGGCGGTCGTGAGTCTGGATCTGACGCATGGAAAATCTATATGCGAAGACAGACAAACACTATCAATTATTCTGATGAATTACCTTTAGCTCAGGGCATTAAGTTTGATTTGTAAGACTTTAATAAAAAAAAATAAACTAAAAAAAACCTACAAGTAATTACAGACTTGTAGGTTTTTTTGCTTCAGAAAAACTTAATTAACTTCAAAAGTTAATTTTACGTTTACTCTAAATTCTGTTACTTCACCATCTTTAACAATTGCACTTTGGTCTTGCACATATACGGAGCGAATATTTTTAACACTTTTTGATGCTTGCTTTACTGCTTTTTTAGTTGCATCTTCCCAACTCTCACTTGAGTTAGATAATACTTCAATAACTTTTAATACTGCCATTTTTATTTTACTTTAAATATTAATAATTTTATAATCTTTAGATACAGAAAGTTCTAAAAGGTCACACAATCAATTGTATTTTACTTTTCGTAAAATACGCATGGTTAACTTGTAAGTGTCATAGATAAAAGGGTTGTAAGCTTTTAAAAAAGGTTTAGCTTCTTCTAGCTTTTCAATGGCGTTCTCAAAATTATTAAGGTAACAAATTAAATAAGTGGCAGAGAGATTTTTTAAATCATTTACCTCATTAGGGTTTAAAGTCAGGCCTTTTTTTAATTTTTCGAGTAATACATTGTTTGAATTATAAATGTGATGTAATACTTTTTTATCAAATTGAGGGGCTTCAAATAACAATTGTGTATCTATAGTGTAATTGGCATTATTCTCAAATTTAATAACGGTTTCTTCTAGCTTATGGTACTTAAAATTATGATGCAGTCCAAGCTTAACATATTCTACAATTGTGAAATCATTTTCTGTATGATTTATTGATACTTCATCTAAGGCAGAATAAAATAAGCGACGTTGCTCATTAATAAGTTCTATATCTACACGAGAAAAAAATACTTCATCTTTAACTTCCTTTTTTTGACCTGCCCAGCAGAGTACAAAATATTCTTTAAAAACCCTATACTGTGGATTGTAGTCTTCTCGTTTTTTCATGAAATCAAAAACACCATCTAAGGTGAGTTCTATGTTATTGCGTGCATGACGTTCTATAGTAGCAACAACCTCCGAATTAATATCTTTAATTTCTATATCAAAAACTTTAGGCATGCTAATACTTCCGTCTCTAAAGAATACAGCGCCACCATAGTATTTCCAAATATTTTTTCTTAATGAAGTTATTTTGTTGTTAGGCCTTATGGTCACTAGCCCAACTACTTTATCATCTTGCAAATGTGGAAACGGTATATTTTCATACATTACAATCGGAGGGGAAGTCAAATAAGCATTTATCAAATTCTGAATCTTACTGTCGTCAAAAAAGTCTACACCAACAATTTTATTATCAGTATCGTCTACGCCAATAACAATGTAAGAATTGTTTTTAGGATTACTATTTGAGAGCGCACAGATATGCTTTAGAAATTTGGCTTTACCCTCTTTGTAGCTAAGATTTAACTTTCGCTTTTTGTCATAAAAGCTATTCTCGTCATTATGAGCGAGTAGATTTTTGATAAGTAAGCGCTTATTAATCAATGTTGCTATATTTCTTTTTTGACAATTGTTGAGCTCGCTTGCGCGGTACAGAACATTAAAATATCTGCAATGTTAACGTGGGCAGGTCTACTTACCGCAAAATAAATGGCTTCTGCCACATCCTCCGGCTGGAGTGCTTTGTAACCTTTATAAACGTTATCAGCGGCTTTGGCACCCTTAAAGCGCACTTGCGAAAATTCAGTTTCAACTAATCCTGGATTAATAGCACTTACCTTAATACCGTAAGGATTTAAGTCCATACGCATGCCTTCAGTAATAGCTAAGACAGCATGTTTGCTAGCGCAATACACATTCCCTTTCGGGTAAACTTCTTTTCCCGCAGAAGAACCAATGTTTATAATATGCCCAATTTTTCTTTCAGTCATTTTAGGAATAATGGCTTTACTTACATAAAGCAGGCCCTTTACATTGATATCCATCATGGCATCCCAATCCTCGATATCGCCAGTTTCAATTGGGTCTAAGCCATGTGCATTTCCTGCATTGTTAATTAATATGTCTATGTTTTGAAAAGAATTCGGAAGCGAAGAGATAGCTTCAAAAGTTTTGTTTTTGTCACGAACATCAAAATTTAGAGTATATACATCGGTCTCTCGAGATAGTGCTTTCTGAACAATATTTAATCGTTCTTGACGTCTTCCGCATAAGACCAAATTAATACCTTGCTTTGCAAATTCATGGGCTGTTGCTCTTCCTATTCCACTTGTTGCCCCAGTAATTAAAGCTGTTTTTTTCATAATGATTTATACTTTAAATGATTAAGGAACTTTATGCCCTTGGGCTGCAACTAAAACAGCAAACCAATCTTCTAATTCTAATTCTATTTTTGTAGCATCTATTGCTTGTTGCAATCGTTTTTTATTTGTTGTTCCGACTACAGGTACTATCCCCGAAGGATGTTGAAGTAACCATGCCAAAAGAAGCTGATCTTCTGTAGCATTATATTTATCGAGTAGTAACCCTAATGCTTTATGAATGCGACGCGTTTGTTCAGAATCTTCTTTAAAAGTAGACCCTAATGGAGACCAAGCCATAGGTTTTATGCCGTTTGTAAGCATGTAATCCAGAGTACCGTTATGCATAGCTTGGTGTGCGGTAAGAGAGCATTCAATTTGATTGACATCTACATCTATTCTAAGGCCAATCATATCCATCTGGGCTGCTGTAAAATTTGACACCCCAAACTCTATTATTTTTCCATCTTTTTTTAAAATAGTAATGGCTTCAGCTATCTCACAAGGCTCCATTAAAGGGCTCGGTCTGTGTAGTAAAAGTAAATCTAAATAATCAGTCTGTAAATTTTTCAGAGACTCTTCAACAGACCAAATAATATAATCTTTACTGTAATCGTAATGCTTAATTTTGTTGTCTCTATTACCTCCAGTATACTGAATACCACATTTTGTAATTAGCTGAATTGAAGCTCTATTTATGCCAGAAGCGGCAAAGGCTTTTCCAAATTCTGATTCCGTTGTATAGCCTCCATAGATATCTGCATGATCAAAAGTTGAAATTCCAACCGATACACAATGCCTTATCATGGCTTCCATTTCGGATGTTGAAAATTGTTTACCCCAGACGCCCCAAGTCATGGTGCCACTTATTATTTTTGAATAATTTATCATCCCCCCCCCAATGAATTAATAGTTGTGTAAAAATATCGATTTAGAATATTTAAAAACAATTTATTACCATGAAGTTATAATTTTCAGTTAAAGTTTAATGATTTAAATAGTTTCGACTAGAAATTTTAACTAGGCCTCTTTATTTTTGCACATTAACATCCAAATTCTAGTTTCGTACGTAATTGATAAGTAACCAAAAAACAAAACACTAGCATGAAGTATTTTAAGTTATTTTTTTTATTAGGCATTTTCTTTTCAAGTATAGTGAGTTGTAATGATTCTAATAATGAAGGTCGCGCTACGCTATCTGTAAAGTTAGTTGACGAACCTGGAGATTATGAGAATGTTTTTGTAGAAGTACTAGATGTGCTTGTTAAATATGAAGGTGATGAAAATGAAGATGCAGATGAAGACGTAGACCAAGATGGCGATATTGATAATGATGATAATGGTTGGCAATCTTTGGGTATTATAAATCCTGGAGTATACGATTTATTGGAGCTTACAGGTGGTATAAATTTAGAGTTGGTAGATAACGTTGAGATACAAACAGGTGTTATTAAGCAAATACGATTAGTTCTAGGAGACCAAAATTCTGTTGTCTTAGAGGGTGAAACTACTCCACGACCTCTAAATACACCAAGTGCGCAACAATCAGGACTTAAAGTTATGGTTAATCAGGCTATTGAAGCAGGATTTAATTACGATTTTATTCTCGATTTTGATGCCGATGCGTCTATAGTAATGGCAGGTAATTCGGGTAATATTAACCTGAAACCAGTTTTAAGAGCTAGTTTAGAGGTTAATTCAGGAACACTGTCAGGTATTGTTTTACCTGGAGAAATTATGGTAGAAGTTTCAGCTTCTGATGAAAACGTAGCCGCATCGACGCTTACAAACGATTTAGGAGAATTTCAGATTTTGGGATTACCAGCGGGGATTTACACAATTACAATAACACCAGAGGAAAGTTCAGAATTACAAGAAGTAATATTAAGCAACATAGAAATAAATGTTGGAGAAGTTAAAGTTTTAGAAACAGTGACTTTGGAATAATACCTCAAGTAAATAGCATATTTGATGAGCGCTTTTTTATAAAAAAGCGCTCATTTTTTTAACCAATCATTAACAGCGATACAAGAATAATTTTAACAATTTGCGTATCCTAAAAGACTATGATAAAACAAAAGTTTCAAAACAAATATGATTATGGAAGAAACGAATACAATTGACATTAAATCAATTAACGAAAAGATAGAAAAAGAAAGTGCTTTTGTAGACCTCTTAACCTTAGAAATGAATAAGGTTATTGTTGGTCAAAAACATATGGTTGAGAGACTTCTTATTGGACTACTTGGTCAAGGACATATTTTGTTAGAAGGCGTTCCTGGGCTGGCAAAAACTTTAGCGATTAATACGCTGTCTAGAGCTGTTTCAGGAAGCTTTAGTCGTATTCAGTTTACTCCAGATTTATTACCTGCGGACGTTGTAGGGACCTTAATTTACAACATAAAAGAGAATGATTTTTCAATAAAAAAAGGACCAATATTTGCCAACTTTGTTTTGGCAGATGAGATAAATAGAGCTCCAGCAAAAGTGCAATCTGCACTGCTTGAAGCCATGCAAGAAAAACAAGTTACTATTGGAGATGAGACCTTTATTCTAGATAAGCCATTTTTAGTTATGGCAACGCAGAATCCAGTAGAACAAGAAGGAACATATCCTTTGCCTGAAGCTCAGGTAGATCGTTTTATGCTAAAAACTGTTATCGATTATCCAAAAAAATCAGAAGAGCAGCTAATCATGAGAGCCAACTTAAAAGGCACTTGGGATAAAGTAAATCCGGTAGTGTCAGTAGAGCAGATTCTTAAGGCTCAGAGTGCAGTTCGAGATGTATATATGGACGAAAAAATTGAAAAATATATTTTAGATATCATTTTTGCAACCCGTTATCCTGAAAATTACAATCTTTCAGACTTAAAAGGATTAATCTCTTTTGGGGCATCACCACGTGGTAGTATTAATTTGGCGACTGCAGCAAAATGCTATGCGTTTATAAAACGCAGAGGTTATGTTATTCCTGAAGATGTCCGAGCTGTAGTGCATGATGTATTACGTCACAGAATAGGAATTACCTACGAAGCGGAGGCAGAAAACATCACTTCAGAAGACATCATAAACAAGATTGTTAATGTGATTGAAGTACCATAGGATTTAAGATTTTAGAATTACGAATAGCGATCTATGAAATCGTAAATCAACAATCTTCAATCGCAAATTGAAAAATGGATACCAAAGAACTTCTTAAAAAAGTACGCAAGATAGAGATTAAGACACGCCGTTTGTCCGATCATATTTTTGGAGGGGAGTACCACTCGACCTTCAAGGGGCGAGGTATGACGTTTTCTGAAGTTCGTCAATATCAATTTGGAGACGATGTCCGCAATATAGATTGGAATGTTACCGCACGTACCAACGAGCCACATGTAAAAGTCTTTGAGGAGGAACGTGAGCTTACGATGATGCTCATGGCAGATGTTTCAGGCAGTAAATTATTTGGAACTCAAAATCAGTTTAAAGATGAAATTGTTACTGAGATTGCAGCAACATTAGCATTTTCAGCAACCCAAAACAATGATAAAATAGGGTTAATCCTTTTTTCGAATGAGGTAGAATTATTTATACCTCCAAAAAAAGGACGTTCTCACGTATTAAGAATTATTAGAGAACTTTTAGAGTTTGAACCAAAAAGTAAAAAGACCAATATATCTGAGGCCATAAAGTTTCTGTCTAATGTAATGAAGAAGAAGGCCATCGTTTTTATGCTTTCGGATTTTGTGGCAGACGATTATAAGCAGACTTTAAAAATTGCTGCAGGGAAACATGATATCACAGGTATTAGAGTTTTTGACAAACATGAAGAAACCATTCCAAATTTAGGCATGGTACAAATGTTAGATGAAGAATCAGGAGCGTCTCTATTGGTCAATACTGCATCAAAAAAAGTAAGAACTAGTTATGCGGAATTTTATAACGAGAATGTAAAATATTTTAAAGATGCGTTTACAAAATCAGGAGCAGGAACTATAGATTGCCGTGTTGATGAAAGCTACGTTAAAAAATTATTAGGTTATTTCAAAAGAAGAGGATAAACAAATTATGAATTGCGAATTACGAATTATATGTAGACAAAATTTTAGCTTCAAGCATCGAGCTTCGAGCATTCTGTCTATGCTCTTTTTTCTCATTTCATTTTTCTCATTTTCACAAGTTACTACAGAAATCGATACTGCAAAGATTCGCATTGGTGAGCAAATATCTTTTAAAATTAAAGTTAATACAGATTCCACTAAACTGGTTATTTTTCCTGAAGGCCAAACATTTTTACCATTAGAAGTTGTAGAAGTTTTACAAATTGACACCACTAAAAGCATCTCAAAATTTGAGTTATTACGCGAATATAAACTCACACAATTCGACTCAGGATCCTATTACATTCCTAGACAGAAAATAACAATTGGAGACAAACTTTTCTATACAGATTCGCTTAAAGTTGATGTTAATACAATTGAAGTGGATACAACAAAACAAGGACTCTATGATATTAAACCAATAATTAAAGTCGAAAAAAGTGCTAGCAACTGGTGGTTGTATCTCTTGTTAGTTATAGTATCTCTTGGAGCAATAGCCTTTTTATTGTATTGGTTTATTTGGCGTAAAAAGCCTTTAACCGAGGAAGAAGAAATCGCTTTGTTACCACCTTACGACCGTGCAAAATTAGCAATTGCAAAACTAGAAGAGCAAAATTATTTAGGACAAGAGGACTTAAAAGGCTTCTATTCGGAATTGACTTTTATCATTAGAAAATTTTTAGATGATAAAGTTTACGACCGCTCTCTAGAAAGTACAACAGACGAGCTTATTGAAAGGCTTCAATTACTTAAAGACGGTAATCAATTCGCCTTAAAAAAAGACACGATTTCTAATATCGAAACTATATTAAAACGAGCCGATTTGGTAAAGTTTGCTAAGTCAAAACCAGACATTGCTTTGGCAGAGCTAGACAAACAAACAATTGACAAAGAAATTGATGCGGTAAAAGAGACACTTCCCGAGCCAAGTGAAGAGGAAAAGTTGTTGGACAAGCAATATAAGGAAGCTCAAATAAGAAAAGAAAAACGAAAAAAAATTATTCTAACAACTGCTATTTCTGCGGCAATAATAGTTTTAACTTATGTTGGTTTTAGTACGGTATATGGATTTGGGTATGTGAAAGATAAGATTATTGGGAATGATAATTTAGAGTTGTTAGAAGGTGATTGGGTAAAAAGCGCGTATGGGTTTCCTCCGATTTATATTGAAACACCAAAGGTTTTAGAACGCCAAAATATTGAAGTCCCAGAGGATGTTAATGAAAAAATTACTGCTTTTAGCTATGGCAAATTGTCAAGCGACTTATATATCAGAACCACAACCACAATTACTGAAGATAGACAAGAACAAGATGCCGATAAACAAAAGGCAATTAACTTAGGAAGTATTATAGAAAAAAACTTAAAACTTTGGGAAGACCAAGGTATTAGAAATATAATTACGCAAAACGAAGAGTTTAAAACACCAAATGATGCGCAAGGTATCAAAACGTTTGGGTCGGCAGAATTTCCAAGTCAAGATGGCGATGACTATTTAAAAGGTGAATATATGCTGTTGAGTTTTACAACAGAATCAATAATACAGCAAGTGGTTTTAGTTTGGAATACTGAAGATGATTATAGCAATGCTATTATAAATCGTATTGTTGCTTCAGTGGAGCTTAATCCAAATGTAAAGCGTGAAGAGGAAACAAAATGATGTTAGATAATATTGAGTTTTTAAATAAAGAATTGTTCTGGTTATTACTGCTTTTACCAGTGGCAATAATTTGGTATGTTTTAAAGTCAAAAAGACAAACAGCAGAGTTAAGAATATCTTCCATTAAGGGGTTTAAAACTACAGGTGCGTTTTGGTCAAAGTTTAAGCATGTACTTTTTATTTTACGTTTAATAGCATTGGCTTTACTCATTACTGCCATAGCACGACCGAGAACAGTCGATGTATCTACAAAGACAAAAACTTCAAGAGGTATAGATATTGTAATGGCAATTGATGTATCGGCAAGTATGTTAGCTAAAGATCTAGTGCCAGACCGTTTAGAAGCACTTAAGAAAGTAGCTGCAGATTTCATAAACGGGAGACCAAACGACCGTATAGGACTTGTAGAATATGCAGGTGAAGCTTTTACAAAAACTCCAATTACAAGTGATAAAAATATTGTCTTACGCTCATTACGTGATATAAAATACAATACCATTATACAACAGGGAACAGCTATTGGTATGGGTTTGGCGACATCTGTAAACAGATTAAAAGATAGCAAAGCTAAGAGTAAGGTTATTATATTATTAACAGATGGCGTGAACAATGGAGGCTTTATAGACCCTAAAACCGCAAGTGAACTAGCGGTTGAGTATGGTATAAAAACCTACACTATTGGATTAGGTACAAATGGTATGGCCTTAACGCCAATAGGTTTTAATGCTAATGGGGGTTTTAGATACGGGCGCTCTCAAGTAGAAATAGACGAAGACTTACTAAAAGAAATTGCGGAAGCTACAGGTGGTAAGTACTTTCGTGCAACGAATAATAAAAAATTGGCCGAGATATATGCCGAAATAAACAAGCTTGAGACCACAGAAGTAGAAGAACGTAAATATTACAATTACGAAGAGAAATACAGACCACTGGTTTTATTAGCAGCGATATTACTCTTTATAGAGTTAGTTTTAAAACACACAATATTTCGAAGTTTTGTTTAGATTAGATGAAAAAATATGGTTTTGGATGTTACTGGTTATCCCGGTACTTATTTTGCTATTCATTGCATTGCATGTATGGAAAAAATCTGCGCAAAAGAAGTTTGCCAATAACAGATTATTAAAGAGATTAAGTCCAAACCAGTCTCTATTTAAAAGTGTGCTTAAATTAATTACATTGTGTTTTGTCTTTTTCTTTTTGTCATTAGCCATGGTAAACCCTAAGATTGGCACAAAAATGGAAACGGTGCGCAGTCAAGGTGTAGATATTGTTTTTGCTGTCGATGTTTCTAAGAGTATGCTTGCCGAAGACATTGCACCAAACCGTATCGAAAAGTCGAAGCAATTGGTGACGCAGATTATTAATAATTTGGCAAGTGACCGCGTAGGGATTATTGCATACGCAGGTAAGGCATTTCCGCAGCTGCCAATAACTACGGATTATGCAGTATCAAAAATGTTTTTACAAAACATGAATACCGATATGATGACCTCTCAAGGTACTGCTATTAGAGAGGCCATTGAACTTGCAAAAACCTATTACGACGATGATGAGCAAACCAATAGAATTTTAGTTATCATTTCAGATGGTGAAGACCATGAAGGTGATGCCGCTGAGATAGCAGAAGAAGCAAACGAACAGGGTATCCGAATTTTCACTATCGGTGTTGGAGACTCAAAAGGTGGACCAATCCCTATAAAACGCAATGGGATAATTCTTAATTATAAAAAGGATAAAAATGGCGAAACTGTCATTACCAAACTTAATGAAGAGACCTTAAAAGAAATAGCATATGAAGCTAATGGCGTTTATATTAATGGTTCTAATACAAATGATGTGGTTACAACGATTAAGGATTTACTAGACAAAATGGATAAAAAAGAATTTGAATCTAAGCAAATAGCCGATTTTAAAGATCAATTTCAGTGGTTTTTGGCGTTTGGTATTCTGTTTTTATTTATTGATATATTTTTATTAGAACGAAAAACAGAATGGTTAAAGAAGCTCAATTTATTTAATGAGCAATTTTAACCGTATTATTTTAATAACGTAATGATTTTAATTTTAGTAGTATTTTAACGCGTCAAAATATAAGCTTTAGTAATTTAGAGATAATGAAAAAGATAGATGATATGAAAATTTACAGTATAATTCTTGCACTTCTAATATCTGCATTTGGATTCTCTCAAGATTTTGAAAAAGAACGAAAAAAAGCAGCAGAAAAAGCGAAAGATTTAATTTATGAGGCTAATTCCTTATTAGAAAAAGACGATTTTGTTTCAGCAGAAATGGAATACCGTAAAGCTATCTCCAAGCAAAAAGATAATGTAGCAGGTGCTTATAATTTAGCACATTCTTATTATAAAAAAGGGAGTCTAGACGAAGCCTTATTTAGAACTCAAGAAGCTGCTAACAATGCTAAAACCAAAGAAGAGAAGCATCGTGCATATCATAATATTGGTAATATTCTAATGCAAAATAAAAAATGCAAAGAAGCGGTCGAGGCTTTTAAAAATGCACTTCGTAATAATCCTTCTGATGAAGAAACGCGTTATAATTTTGCTTTGGCAAAAGAGTGTGCGGAACAACAGAAAGATCAAGATGGTGGTGGAGAAGACAATAAGGAAGATGAAAAGAAGGAAGATCAAAAAGATAAAGAAAAAGACAGAGAGAATAAAGACAAAGAAGACAAAGAGAAAGATAAAAAGGAAGAAGAAGGCGATAAAGACAAAAAGAAAGGTGATGACGAAAAAGATGAGGATGGTAAGCCAAAAGAAGAAAAGAAAGACGACGGAAAAGGAGATAAAGAGAAGCCACAGCAACAGCCAAAACCCCAACCAGGAAAAATGTCACCACAGCAAATAAAAAACATCCTGGAAGCAATGAATAATCAAGAACAAAAGGTGCAAGAAAAAATAAATGCTAAAAAACAAAAGGGAGCTAAGGTAAAAACTGAAAAAGATTGGTAAACCGAATCACATTTATGAATGATAAATTTAGATATAAAAACAGTTCTGTCTGTAAATCTGAAATCCAAACTAAATGAACTTAAAAAGGGACATAACACTATTTATTCTACTTCTGTTATCCAGTACCGTTATCGCTCAAGTAAAGTTCGAAGCCAAAGTCAGTAAAAGTAAATTAGGCATAAACGAACGACTAAGAATAGATTTTGAAATGAATAAGGACGGTGATAATTTTGTACCGCCTAATTTCGAAGACTTTACCGTGGTTGGTGGTCCAAATACCTCAGTAAGTAATTATTGGTCCAATGGCAAACGTTCATTTACTAAAACCTACAGTTATTTTTTGTCACCAAAAAAGCAAGGTAGTTTTACAATCAAACAGGCAAAAATTGAAATCGAAGGCGAAGTGTATAAAACTTTCCCAGTCACAATAAGGGTAACTGAAGCCATTGAACAACCAAAAAATCCTAATGACCCTGCTTATATTGCATCACAAAACATTCATTTGGTAGCAGAAGTATCTAAAGCCAATCCCTATTTAAATGAGGCTATAACAATTGTTTATAAACTTTATGTTGCTTTAGATACAGGGGTAAGTGGATGGAGAGATAAGGAAACGCCTAGGTTTAATGATTTTTGGAACCAGAATATTGAGGTCAAAGCTTTTAATCCACAAAACGCAAAATATAACGGGGAGGATTACCGCTATGTGGTATTAAAAAAATACGTTTTATACCCACAAAAAACAGGGCCTCTAAAGTTAGAACCTTATGTTCTTGACTTAACAGTTGAGGTTCCAACAAGTCGTTACAATATTTTTGGAGATCGTATTGTAAAGAAAGTTCCTCAAACTATTACAGCAGGAAAGCGAACAATTAACGTAAAGGCATTACCTGAAAACGGAAAACCAGCTGATTTTAATGGCGCGGTAGGAGATTTTAGTTTTAATGTTACGACATCGAAATTATCATTAGATGCTGGTGAGTCATTGCAGGCTAAAGTTGAAGTGTCTGGAGAAGGAAATTTAAAGTTATTCGAACTTCCTAAACTTTCACTTCCAAGTTCTCTTGAGGTCTATGAGCCAGAACACAGTGAAAATGTGAGAACAAATCTCTCTGGTATGCAGGGTAAAATTTCAGATACTTATACCATTGTGCCTCAGTACAAAGGCAAATATCCGCTTCCAGAAATTAGTTTCTCCTATTTTGATACAAAATCAAAGAGTTATAAACGTTTATCCTCTGACGAGATTATTTTAGATGTAATCAATGGACCCTCATCTGCAAGCCCATCTGCGGATTCTGAAGAGTCTAGTGTTGTAAAACAAGCTGTTACTTCAAACTCTAATACTTTTGCTTTCATCAAAACAAATGCAAACTGGATTGCTAAAAATAAGAAGCAATTTTTTAAGTCTACATTTTTTTGGAGTTTATTACTCATACCATTTTTATTTATTCCTATAGCTATTTTTATTCGTAGAAACCAAGAAAGAAGAAATGCGGACGTTATAGGAAATAAACGTAGAAAGGCAGACCGACTAGCGAAAAAGTATCTAAGTGAAGCAAAGAAAGCGCTTGGTAAAAAAGAAGCATTTTATGTGGCTTTAGAAAAAGCATTTCATAATTATCTAAAAGCAAAATTGCATATAGAAACCAGTGATTTTAATAAAGAAAAAATAAAAGATTTACTTAAAGAACGTCAAGTTGAAGCCCCTGTGATAACAGATTTTATTTCAATCTTAGAAAATTGTGAATTGGCTCGTTATACGCCAATTACACAGGTAACTATGAAGAATGATTATGAAAAATCGGTAACAACAATTGGAGCTATAGATAAGCAAATACGTTAATATGAAAGGAGTTTTAATTCTATTTTTATGTTGTTTCAGTATTTTTAATACTGCTCAAAACGCTGCACTATTTGAGCAGGCAAATGCACTATACAATCAAGGGAAATATGCTGAAGCTATCAGCAAGTATGAAACTATTTTAAGTTCTAAAGAACATTCTGCAGCGTTGTATTTTAACCTCGGCAACGCACACTATAAATTAAATAATATTGCACCGAGTATATTTTATTTTGAAAAAGCCAAACTGCTTAGCCCAAATGATAAAGAGATACAAAACAACTTGAGTTTTGCACAAAACATGACTGTTGATGCTATAGACAAAGTTCCTGATGTTGGATTTTCTAAGTTGTTTAGTAATCTTGTAAATCGTTTTTCTGCAGATATGTGGTCAAAAATTTCAATCGGAGGCGTATTACTCTTTGTACTTTTGTTTTTACTATATCACTTTGCCAATGCGACTGCACAAAAACGGATTGCTTTTGTAATAAGTATTTTGAGTATTACAGTTGCATTGTTTTCGCTAGTCATGGCATTTCAAAAAAATGGTTTGGAAGAAAAAAATAACCCAGCTATAGTATTTGCTCAAGAAAGTCGTATTCAAGCAGACCCTAATAAAACAAGCGAAGAATTATTTAGACTTCATGAAGGTACCAAAGTCCAAATTTTAGAAGCCTATAATGATTGGTATAAGATTGAAATTGCAGACAAAACTATAGGTTGGATTCTGAAAGAGGAAATAAAGCTATTAAATGAATTTTATTAACTTTAACTATTGTTAAAGAAGTAAATATTATATTAGCTGTTCATGATAAAAAAATTCAGTCATAAAATTGCTATGTTGTTTGCGATATTTTTTATTGCTATAGTAGCAGCGCCTACTTTAATAATTTCAATGGATGATAATGTAGATGTTACTTTTTTCTTTGGAGAAAATGAAGAGGAAGAAAACCTTAAACTTCTTTTTGAAATAACCACTACTGATTCTGAAAACCAAATTTTGGCAAAAACCAGCGATAACAAAGATAGTTATACATTCAAAAACTACCCCAAACCTCACCTTAATCTTATTTCACCTCCTCCTGAGCGCAAGTAAGTTTTTTCGAGATTTTACTAACTAGACCATAAGGTCATTTATTTAATTCTGCCTTAGAACAATTTTTTGAGGCTCATCAATTTTTATTTATGTTTAAAACATTAAAAAACGACATACCAGCGAGTATAGTCGTATTCTTCGTAGCATTACCATTATGTTTAGGGATTGCAGTGGCAAGTGATGCTCCTCCATTTGCAGGTTTAATAGCCGGAATTATTGGAGGTATAGTTGTAGGGGCCATCTCTGGCTCTCAAGTAGGGGTAAGTGGCCCAGCAGCTGGCCTAGCAGCAATAGTACTTGCTTCTATAGCCTCTTTAGGATACGAAGCCTTTTTAGTTGCAGTAGTACTAGGTGGTGTTATTCAAATTGTATTTAGTATCCTCAAATTAGGTATCATTGGTTACTATTTCCCATCATCTGTCATCAAAGGAATGCTTACTGGTATAGGTATTATTATCATATTAAAACAAATACCTCATTTCTTTGGTATAGACAAAGACCCAGAAGGTAATTTTGTGCTTTTTGGTAACGATAGTAATGTTTTGCTGGATATTATCAATATTCCAGAAAATCTTGGTATGGGTTCTACACTTGTAGCACTTCTTGCAATAGGTATATTAATCTTATGGTCTCAAGTTTTAGTGCATAAACACAGTATTTTCAAAATGATACAAGGGCCATTAGTAGCTGTAGTTGCTGGTGTTGTATTCTTTATTTTAACTCAAGGAACATCTATAGATATCGCTGGGACACATTTAGTCAAAGTACCAGTTCCTGACGGAATAGATAGCTTCCTTGGTCAATTTACATTGCCAGATTTTAGTGTAATTGGTTCAACCGAAGTATGGATTACTGCTTTTACCATAGCACTTGTGGCTAGTCTTGAAACGCTGTTGTGTGTTGAGGCTACGGATAAGTTAGATCCTGAAAAACGTGTTACCCCAACTAACAGAGAGTTGTTAGCTCAAGGAACAGGTAATATTTTGTCGGGAATGGTGGGAGGTATTCCTATCACACAAGTAATTGTAAGAAGTTCGGCAAATATACAATCAGGTAATAAGACGAAATTAAGTGCTATTATCCATGGTTTTTTCTTGCTCATTTCTATTATATTAATTCCTACAGTTTTAAACATGATTCCTTTATCTGTCTTAGCAGCGATTTTATTCATTGTAGGGTACAAACTAGCTAAGCCATCTACTTTTAAAGCGATGTGGTCTTCAGGATGGAAACAATTTGTTCCATTCATAGCCACCGTGCTAATTATTGTTTTTAAAGACTTATTATGGGGTATTGGTATAGGTTTAGCAATAGGAATTGTGGTTACATTATACCATAGTTTTAAAAACTCTCATTTTTTACATAAAGAAGGTGAAGATGTTGATGATGGAAAAATAAAAATGACTTTGGCAGAAGAAGTAACATTTTTCAATAAGGCAACAATTTTACAAGAGTTAGACGCTCTTCCTGAAAATACATATTTAGAATTAGACGTTAGAAACACGACCTATCTGGATCATGATGTCATAGAAATTCTTGAAGATTTTGCATATAAAGCAAGAGAAAGAAATATTACAATAAAGCTGGTTTCTCAAAGAGGAATTGTTGAAAATCCTGAGAGTTTTATTGAGTTTTTCAAACTTGAAAAAATATCATAACAATCATTTAAATAATAAGCATAGATGAAAAATATAGCAATAACAAAAGATATACAAAGCACATTATCACCAGATAGTGTTTTGCAAGATTTATTAAATGGAAACGAAAGATTTGTAAATAGTAATTCTCAAGCTACAGATAACACAGCTTTAGTGAGCCAGACAACAGGCGGTCAATACCCAAAAGCGGTAGTTTTGTCGTGTATAGATTCTCGTGTCCCAGTAGAGACTGTTTTAGATCAAGCTATAGGTGATATCTTTGTTGCAAGAGTAGCAGGTAATTTTGAAAATGTAGATATTCTGGGAAGTTTAGAGTACTCTTGTAATGTTGCGGGTAGTAAGTTAATTTTAGTTTTAGGGCACGAAAGTTGTGGCGCTGTTAAAGCCGCTTGTGATGGTGTTGAGTTAGGAAATATTACAGAGATGTTAAGCAAAATTATGCCTGCTGTAAAAAAATCTGCTTTAGAGGTAGAGGGTCAAGCAAATTCTTCTAATAAAGCATTCGTTGCTAAAACAGTAGAAAATAATGTAAAATTAACTATAGAACGCATTAGAGAAAACAGTCAAATTCTTTCAGAAATGGAAGATAATGGTGAGATTAAAATCGTTGGAGGCGTCTATAGTTTGCATACAGGTAGAGTTGAAATGCTCTAAATTTTAAAATGTAAACACAGTCATTCGGGTAGTGTATTTTATTTAGTATTTAAATCGTATTCATATACTTTCAAATTTTTTCGACTTTAAAAACTTCAAAGGAGATTTCACAGGTGGATTAGTCGCTGGAGTTGTGGCTTTACCTCTGGCATTAGCCTTTGGTGTTCAATCTGGTATGGGGGCAACTGCTGGGTTATATGGTGCAATAGCCGTAGGTGTTTTTGCAGCAATGTTTGGTGGTACAGAGACTCAAGCTAGTGGGCCAACTGGTCCTATGACTGTTGTTTCAGCAGCTTTAGTTGTAGCAGCTATTGAAATTACGGGAAGTCTAGAGAATGCGATGAGTATTATATTACTGAGTTTTTTACTTGGAGGATTGATTCAAGTCATTTTTGGGTTTTTGAATATTGCAGGATATGTCAAATACTTTCCTTATCCTGTAGTATCAGGTTTTATGAGTGGTGTAGGTCTCATAATTGTAATACTACAATTGTTTCCCTTTGCAGGATTAGACTCTGCAAAATCTACAACTGCTGTAATCAAAGATTTTTCAAGGTTATTTACAGAATTTAATTTGTCTGCGTTGCTTTTAGGAGCTATTACTATTGTAGTTTACTTTGTGTTTCCAAAAATAACTAAAGCCATTCCAAGTGCTTTAGTTGCGTTAATTGTAGCCACATTAATTGCTTATTTTTTTAAAATAGATGTGCCCTTAATAGGTGAAATCCCATCAGGATTACCTTCATTTCAACTTGGTGGTATATTGGAAATCGATTCTAGTGCTTGGGGGATTATTATAGAATATGCTATTGTTTTGGCTGTACTGGGAAGCATAGATTCGTTATTAACTTCCGTCATTGCAGATAATATGACCAAGACCAAGCATAACAGTAATCAAGAACTTATTGGACAAGGCATTGGAAACATGTTAGCAGCCGCTATTGGCGGAATTCCTGGCGCAGGAGCCACTAAAGGAACTGTTGTTAATATCAATGCAGGAGGAAGAACACGACTCTCTGGAATACTTCATGGTATTTTTCTATTGACAGTTTTACTCGGATTAGGTCAGTTAGCATCACTCATCCCATTATGTGTTTTAGCAGGCCTATTAATACCAATAGGGTTTAAAATCATAGATTTTAAAGGGTTAAAGCATCTTATTAAAGTACCAAGGGCAGACGGTGTTGTTTTAATTTTAGTTTTAGGTATTACAACTTTTGGTAGTTTAATACAAGCCGTTGGTGTTGGTGTTGCGCTTGCGTGTTTATTATTTATGAAAAAATCCGGTGATATAAGTGAGAAAGGATTAGAGGTTGGAGCAGTTGCAGATATTGATGGTTCAAAACCATGGCAAGACGAATTAGAATTTTACGAAGAATACAAAGAAAAAGTTATTATAAAGCACTTATATGGTCCTCTATTCTTTGGTTTTACATCTTACTTTAAAGATCAGATAACGGCATTGTCAGATGAGGTAGAAGCAGTTATTCTAAGGATGGACCGAGTTCCTTACATGGATCAGTCAGGGTTATATACTTTAGAAGACGTTATTTACGATTTAAGAGAACAGAATATTGAAGTTCTTTTAATTGGTCTTAAAGAGCAACCAAAAGATATGTTAGAAGCCTTAGATATTATTCCAAATCTGGTACCAGAAGAAGATGTTTTTGAAAATATAGATGATGGTTTTATTTACTTAAAAAGTAAACTTAAGAAAGGATAATAGGAAAAGTCGCTCTTCAGCGACTTTTTTTATGCTTCTTCCTCAACAACTAATTCTTCTCCACTTTTTATTAGAGTAGGAAAAATAATCGGAGCTAAAGATTTTACAGGCTCATAAAGTAGACTTTCCTCTAAATCTTTTTTTTCCATAAAAGGTAAAGTATTATTCATTTTATTAAACACAATGAGTAAAATACTTAATATGAGTCCAATTTTTAGGGCTCCAAAGACACCACCAAGTAGTTTATTTAGCATACCAAGCGCTGCAAAATCTGCTAGTTTTGTCAATGCTTTTCCAGCCAAACTTATAGCTAATACTATTATTACAAATGTTACTGCAAAAGCAACAATGTTAATGGTTTTTTCATTCCAGTCTACTTTGGAATCAAGTAGCTCTGCGGCAAAATAACTAAAATGGATGGCTCCATATACACCTAAAACAAGCGCAACTAAAGAAGCTACTTCAACAAATAAGCCTTTAAATATGCCTCGTATTAATCCAAATAATAAAAGGGCTCCTAAAACAATATCTATAATACTCATAAATGTTAGCGGTTTAGACAAACATACTATTTTTTGTCATTATTAAAATAATATAACGCAAAGTGAGAACATTTAGTTTAGTAAATTTGCTTTTTAAAAAACACAAAGCTCCGATTACTACGGGAATAAATATGGCAAGAGACGAACAATTAAAAGAGCGATGGAGTTTAGTGGTAGAAAAACTATCCAAACAGTTTGCGGATGGAGACACCTTAGATTTGGACGCTATCATATATCTCATAGGTGTTCAGGAGCTTGGACAATTTCATCGAGACTATAAAAAAGACCATAAGTTAGATCTTATGCATATTGCCATTTGTAAACTGTTAGAACCTTATGGGTTTTACGAATTTGATTTTGTTGATGAAGATGGTTGGCCACATTATAAAGTAAAAGCGCAACTCCCTCATCTTAAAGCTGGCGAACAAAGTATACTCATGAAAGAAGCTATCGTCAACTATTTTGTAGAAACGGAATATATCGAATAAGATTTTTTAAATTTGCGGTCTCAATAGAAGGAACTATGATAGATAAGTTAAAAGAACTCATTGCAGAAGCCGAAGCTTTTACAGCACAATCAAAAGAAGAGGTTGAGCAGTTTCGTATTAAATATTTAGGCTCAAAAGGTTTACTTAAAGACTATTTTGCAGAGTTTAAAAATGTAGCAAATGAGCAGAAGAAGGAGTTTGGACAAACCATAAATCAACTTAAGAAAACAGCAGAAGATAAGGTAACCGCCTTAAAAGAAGCCTTAGAAAATCAAGAAGAAGATAACGGTATTTACGGTGATTTATCGCGCCCTGGAGAACCTATAGCTCTTGGTACTCGCCATCCAATTTCTATTGTAAAAAATCAGATTATAGATATATTTTCTCGCATAGGTTTTAATGTTAGTGATGGACCTGAAATTGAGGACGATTGGCATAATTTTACGGCGCTAAACTTACCAGAATACCATCCTGCTAGAGATATGCAGGATACATTTTTTGTGCAAACCAATCCTGATATTTTATTGCGTACACATACAAGTTCTGTACAAGTCCGTTATATGAAAAATAATAAACCTCCAATACGTACTATTTCTCCAGGACGTGTATACCGTAACGAAGCAATATCTGCACGTTCGCATTGTTTTTTTCATCAGGTAGAAGGACTGTATATAGATAAAGATGTGAGTTTTGCAGATTTAAAACAAACACTTCAATACTTTACTACTGAAATGTTTGGTAAGTCTAAGATTAGATTGCGCCCATCTTACTTTCCATTTACCGAACCAAGTGCAGAGGTAGATGTATATTGGGGTTTAGAGACAGAAACTGATTACAAAATGACTAAAGGTACAGGTTGGTTAGAAATTATGGGTTGTGGTATGGTAGATCCTAATGTTTTAGACAATTGTGGTATCGATTCAAAGGAGTATTCCGGTTTTGCTTTTGGTATGGGTATAGACCGTATCGCATTATTACTGCATCAGATAAGTGATATTCGTTTACTAAGTGAAAACGATGTGCGTTTCTTGGAGCAATTTAAGTCGGCTTTATAGATTTTGAAAAAAGACATTCAAATACCAGAAGTTAAAGATGTTTACGTTGCTGTTGTACAAGAACAGCATCTAGAATATAAAACTTTGGATTGGAATGCCTACATCATAAACAATACGGAAAAAGATTTAGAAACGGTTCTCATTGTTTCTCAAGGTTATAATACCAATAAAATGACGCCTCCAATGCGGCATACCATTGCAAAATTACCAGCCAAAAGCTATGCTAAGATTGAATATTTGCAAGAAAAAGTTTTAGCGCTTAACAATACATTCAAAGTAACTTTTTTTGAAGGCAATAAAATGTTTGATAAAACCTATACTTTCAGAAAAAATACAATTAATCCAAAGGCACTTCAGAAATTGCCTCTAATGCAACTGCAAGGAGTTTTGGTGAAATAAATTATTTTGAAGTTAGGAATATGTTAGTCTAATTTATCCGTTAATTTCTTAAAAACTTTCTTTGGGTTTTTGTTTTCGTATAAAATTTCATAGACCGCTTCTATTATAGGTAAACGTGTCTTCTTCATATTCTTTTCATTCAATATAAAAGCACTTTTAGCAGCATAATACCCTTCAGCAACCATATTCATTTCCATTTGTGCAGATTTAACAGTGTAGCCTTTACCTATCATGTTACCAAACATGCGGTTACGAGAAAATACAGAATATCCAGTAACTAATAAATCTCCCAAATAAGCAGAGTTATTGATGTTACGTTTCATTTTGTGCATTTTTTTAATAAAACGTTTCATTTCTCGTATGGCATTGCTCATCAATACACTCTGGAAGTTATCACCATAACCCAAACCATGAGCAATACCCGCCGCTATGGCGTAAATATTTTTGAGCATTACGGCATATTCCGTACCAATTATATCATCACTGGTTTTTGTTTTTATGTAATCGCTTGCCAAAACGTTGGCAATAGCTTGCGCCTTTAGTGGGTCAGCACATGATATAGTAAGATAAGACAGGCGCTCAAGTGCCACTTCCTCGGCGTGGCAAGGACCAGCAATAACACCAATATGCTCAAAAGGAATATTATAGTGGTCATGAAAGTGTTCACCAACCAAAAGCCCTGTTTCTGGGATGATACCTTTTACAGCAGAGACCATTACTTTATTGGTAATGTCTATTGTAAGTTTTTGAAGTTCTGCATGAATAAATGCAGATGGAATAACAAAAATGAGGACATCTGCCCAATCAGCAATTTCATTAATATCATTACTTAGTTTTAACTGTTCCGTATGAAACTCTACCGAACTTAAGTAATTAGGATTGTGTTGTTCTTTTAAAATATGCGCTTTGGTATAAACGCTACGCATGTACCAGCCAATTTCATCCAAATTTTCAGAAAGCATTTTGACAATAGCTGTAGCCCAGCTTCCTGAGCCAAAAACGCCATATTTTGTAGTGTTATCCATAGGTGATTCGTCATCTAGTTTAGTCAAAAATACATAAAATAATATGGCTTTCAAACCTAGAAAGTCTCTAGGTTATCGAGTTTGGCACACGTTTTGAAATTCTTTAGTTATTAACTTTAAAACTGTGGAATTATGAAAACATTAAAACTACTTTTCGGATTTGTATTAAGTGCAACACTACTAACATCTTGTGTTGTTGATGATGTGGTTATTGTTGATAATAATCCACAACCAATTTCTCTTAATCAATTACTTAATTCTTATGATTTATGGTATGTAGATGTTAATGCTACACAAGGATTTGGAGAAGTACCATTTTTACAAATTGCGTTCACTGTTTCATTTAGAAACGGAGCATTATACGCAAATAATAATTTAGTGGGTATAGGAAGTCAAGGTAATGGCTTTGGCATACCAATTGGGTATTATGATACTATAGGTATGCAATTAGATGTTGATCATGATGTTGATGGATTTGATTCTTTTGATGTATTTCAAATAGACAGCAACACTATTGAGTTATACAACCCTTTTACAGATACCTCATATTTTTTAGACGGTTACCAGAGGTCTAACTTTGATTATGACTTTGTATTCTATGACAATATCCATTACTTCTTGCAGGAATATGAAGCTTGGGAAAAAACCTTTACAAGTAACTTTGGAGCATTAAATGAGTTTGATAATGAGAATTATTTGCAGTTTTTATCTGCAGACAATGACGCTGAGTTTAGAAGCTCTCAAGACATAAATATTTTAAATCCAAATAACATATTCTGGGATTTTACGGGCGTATATAATGTTGGTGATGTTGCGGGTACGTTATACGATAAAACTTTAACACTCAATTATGACTTTTTTAGCAATGAATATTTCGATTTAAACGTTATTAATGATAGTACAATAGAATTGCTTCATGCCGATTCTGGAACTGTATATGAATTTAAAGGGCGAGGATATATAGAGTTTTTAAGAACTCAAAATTCTGAAGGCCGAATGATAGAACAGACAGATAAGCCTAAAAAGCGTAAACAAAAAACGGTTAAGAAAGATAACCCTAGAACAAATACACGGAGCTAAATTTTGGTTGGTTATTTAGTTTCTA